>Ga0209211_10002219_pt1 | contig 34058 bp, 46 predicted proteins | sample RifGroA2_FD_183992 | JGI IMG/M metagenome (GOLD analysis project Ga0209211, IMG submission 183992) | Groundwater microbial communities from Rifle, Colorado, USA - Groundwater A2 (SPAdes) (version 2) | ecosystem: Environmental > Aquatic > Deep subsurface > Groundwater | place: Rifle, Colorado... | reverse complement strand
CAATTTCTTTTTTCTAATTAATTCCAAATCAGAGAATTTTTTTATGTGCTCATATGCTTTATTTCCCCGAATTTTTATTATAACTGACTGCTTAATCGGCTGTTTAAATGCAATAATTGCCAGAGTTTCCTGCTCGGCTTTTGTAAATTCTGAACGACCTCCTGCTAATTTATTTATTAAATGCAAATATTCCTGGCGAACATCCATTTTCCACATTCCATTTTTTTCAATAATTTCAATTGCAGAATCTTCTTTTGAATATTTGTCTTTTAATCTGTCTATTAAATCCCGAAGTATAATTGGATTTAAATCTGTAAAAGAAATCAACTCCGGCATTGTCAAGAATTTCCCGGAAACAAAAAATATTGCTTCAAGTTTTTTTAAATTCTCTCTTTGTTTTGCTGAATCTATTTCTTCTATTGTTTCACTTGTTGTAGGCATGAATAAGAAAAGATAATAGGATTTAAAAAATTGATTATTCTATTAATTTTATGAAAAAAGGGATAAAAATATTCTTGATTATACTCTTTCTATTAATTTTAATTTTATTTCTTATAAGACTTATAAGCCCAAGAGAAATTGATGATGTTACTCCGGGAATTTCATGTGAAAATGAAAAAGAATATATTGAAAAATCAGAATATCTTTGGGTAATTCCAAATTTTCAGGGCAATAAAATTTCTGAAAATCCGGAATGGTGCCGAGAAATTCTTTCTCTAAACAAAACGTTAGGAATGCATGGAATTAAACACACATACCGGGAATTTAAAAGAGAAAATATTTCACAGGAAGAATTAGAAGAAGGGATGAAAATTTTTGAAGAGTGTTTTGGATACAAACCAAAAGATTTCAAATATCCCCAGTTAAGATACAATAAAGAAAATAAAAAATTGCTTGAAGAAAACGGCTTAAAAATAAGAACAAAATTCAGCCAGTTTACTCATAAAGTTTATCATTGCGATAACGGGGGAATATCTCCGGACGATTATAAAATTACAGACATTTTCAGGGGAATTATTGATAATCGGGTTGCTGATGTTTTATAAAATACAAAATATATTTAAATAGTAATCCCTTAAGATTACTATGAAAACAATAACAATAAAATTGCCTGAAAATGAAGCAAAGGAGTTAGAAATTTTTATAAAAAAAAGAGATTATCCTTCAAAATCTGAGTTTATTAGGAACTTAATAATTGAAAAACTTGAAACAAATAGAAAAGAAAAAGCGGGTTTTTTAATACTGGCTGAAAAGTCGATGAAAAAAATATGGGATAATAAAAAAGATGATGAGGTCTGGAGCAAATATTTATGATAAACCAAAGGGATTTATTATTAGTCCCTTTTCCATTTTCAGATCAATTAGGAAGAAAAGTAAGACCCGTAATCGTAATCAGTAACAGCAATTTCAATGAACATTCTGAAGATTTAATTGTCGTTGGAGTAACTTCTAATATTTCTAAAGACAAATATGCTTTAAAATTAAATAACAAAGATTTAGAAGAAGGGAAACTAATTAGCGATTGCTGTATAAAAGTCGAAAATATTTTAAGATTAGATAAATCCTTAATTATAAAAAAGATTGGAAAAATAAAAAAAGAAAAAACTCTTCAAATTATAAAAATTTTTGAGAGCATAATTAAATAAAGTTTATCATTGAATTAATTCTGGAGCATTTATAATAAAATTAGGGTCTTTTTTGAAAACATAAATTTAAAAAAGAATTTTAAATCTATAATGTATGAAAAATTTATGGTCAAAAATTGCAGCATTAATAATTCCTTTGGCTCTTTCTCAAAATATCAAAGCTCAGGAATTAGATTCATTAGATAAAAAATATTTTTTAAAAATTGGAATTGGGCAGTATATCTTTTATGAAAATTGGCTCGGTAAATTAATGCAATTTGGTTTAGAAAATGAAACCTCTTTAACAAAAAATACTGGCTTAAATTTTGGCATTGAGTATGGAAGTCAAAAATCTGAAACAAATAATCAAAATTACGGATTAACCAAATTTTCTCTTAAATTCGGATTAAATAATTATTTTTTAACATCTAACAATAAAAAAACTTCAGTTTATGGAAGTTTTGGAGTAAATTATACAAAAATCTCAGAAAATCCGGCAAAAATAGAAGATCGGGCTATCAAAGATGGCGCCGCGATTGGATTTAATTATGGCGGAGGAATTGAAAGTTCATTAAGTTCAAGAACAAAATTTTTTTTAGAAATAAAATTAAACGAATCAGCAATAAAAGGGTATAAAGAAAAAATAGACATTAGCGGCAAGATGTTGAGCGCTGGGCTGAAAATGCGGATGGACAAAAAATAAAATTTTAAAACTAAATTCTAAACCTTAAAATCGCCTACTCCCGACCTCACTCGGTTATTTATATAATTTATCTAATTAATTTTCTCCTCCGTGAAGTCGCTCGGAATTAATTAAAATCAAAGTCGCTCTACTCGAACTTTGGGAAGCTGTTATTGATTTAAAATATTTGTCGCATCCCAAAATTCTCGCCCATACCTGATAAATTAAAAAATTGTTTTCCTTCTTTTATCGAACATAGTGAGACCTTACAGCGAGGACTTCTGAAGGAAAACTAAATTCTAAACCTCAAAATTCCGCCCATACCTGATAAATTAAAAAATTGTTTTCCTTCTTCTGTTTCTGTTGAAATTATTTCTATTTTAGAATCTATGCCTTGGGCAATTTTTTTTAATTCATTTGAGAGATTTTTATTTAAATCTTTGGACAAAAGCAAAGTATCAACTGCCCCATATTGTATTGCTTTTCTAATTGAATCCTCTTTGTAAACAGCCATATCGGGATTTTTCCCCAATATTTCAAAAAACTTTTCAAGAATTTTTTTTTCATGAACAATCTCTTGATTTACCAAAAGACTTTGTGATTTTTGTACGAGCTCTTTTATTCCGGATTCATCGCTTCCTCCAACATCAATTTTGCCGAGAACCTTTGCTTGAAGTTGTGTTAGAAGATATCCCCCCTCTACGAATTCATCTTTTGTAGGGATTGGACCGCCGATTAAAATCCCTTTTAATTTAGGATTTTCATAAAATGTTTTTTTCATTTCATCTGCAATTCTTTTATAAAAATCTCTTGTCAATCCTTCTGTTATACGATGAAATCGCTGGGCCGATTGACCACCTGCTTTTACTTTTGATGGAACCCCAGAAGTCATTTTCTGAATAATTTCAATCCTTTTTCCCTCAAGAATCCCAATAGTTGCTTCTTTCCTGTCCATAACTAACAGTCCATAAATTTCTTCCGGACTTAATTGCTCTTTAAGAGGTTCAAGAACAAATTCTTTATCGCATCTGTAAAGTCTTACTTTCAGAGGTCTTGGAGGTTCAATACTCCACAATCTCAAATCATCCTGCCCCTCAATTTTAGAAATATTTCCGCAAAAAACAGCCAAGCCATTTTCAGGAGTTTTTTTGAATTCTTTTAAATGTCTGACAATTTTTTCCAACGCTTCTGTAACATTTTTTCTTGTTGAAGTTGATTTAATATTTTTTGCAGTAGACTGCTCTGCTTCAAGTTGTTTTTGAACTGAAACGGCTTCATATCCTTCAGAAATATAAACTGTTATTAATTCCGTCTGCCTCCCGCGATAGTTTTCCAATTCTTCAACAACTTCCTGAAGTTCGTCTTTAGATAATTTCATTTTTTCCCCCTTGAAATTGTCTAATGGAAATTTTTCCTGAATTTGCTTTAGAGAGTTTCATAATTAAACTAAAAAAATATAATTTATAAAGATGATTAATCTAAAAAGAAAATGAAGTTCTATCTTGATACTTCAATTTGGCTGGACTTTCTTGAAAATAGAAATGAACCAAATTTTCCTAAAGGAGATTTAGCAAAAGAACTTCTAAGTAAAATCATAAATGAGGATGACAAAATAATTCTTTCTAAAGCCGTTAAGAATGAATTAATAACCTTAGGATATTCAAAATATGATATTGAAATTCTGTTTAATCTATTTAGAAACAATATTATAGAAATTCATACAAATAAAAAACAATATGGAAAAGCAAAAGACTTGAAAAACAAGAGAAAAGTGCCTTTCTTTGACGCTTTACACGCTGTATTGGCAAGAGATAATAAAGCAATAATGGTAACAAGAGACAAACACTTTAATGAATTATTGGATATAACAAAATACAAAAAGCCTGAAGAGATTATTTAACAAAATAATTATCCAAAGTTCTTGTCATATATTTTTTCTAATTTCTCTCTTGCTTCATGCAATTGCGCATCTGTAGTCCTGCGTTTAGATGCTCCAAAAAGTTTATCAATTTTTTTCAAAGCTTCTTCTTTTTCCAAATCTTTAATTTTGTCTCTAACAGCTTCGCGGATAAATTCTGTTTTAGTTGAATATCCAAATTTCTGCATAATTTTTCCAATATTTTTTAAAGACCTTTCATCAAATTTTATAGACACCGGTTCCATATTACTTAGTATTACTTAGTATTTTTAAATGTTTTGTTCCAATTGTAAATATAGATTAGTTACAAGTGTAGTTATTCTTTTAATTTAAATTATGACACGCTTTTAAATCCTTTTCAAAATCTTTTAATTCCTTTGGAATTTTTATTCCTGAAATTTCATTTGCTAAACTTTTACCAGAATCTTTTTTCTTTTTCCAGACATCCGAATTAAAATCCATTAATTTTTCTGTCAGAGAATTTTCCATCCAGCCAAGAGATGAAATCCCCGCGGTTAGTTTTTTATTTTCACATTTAGGCCAAAGTTCATTTAGCAAATCAATTCCTTTTTCTTTTGCAATTGTTGTTGTAATCTGCGGGATAATCGGATAAAGCAAAAATAAAATTTTTTCAAGAATATAATGCAAAGTCCATTTAGCAGAATCACTTTCTTGTTTTGAAAATTTTTTTCTCTGATTATAAGCTCTTGCTTTAATCATTTCAAGATAATGCGAGGCAAAAATCTCCCATAAAAATCTTCTTAAACTAATTGCGGGAGTATAAAAATTATAATTATTATAAAATTGATTGCAAAATTCAGTTAATGAGTCAGTTTCTGTTGCAAATAATTCATCTAATTTTTCTAATTTTGGTTTTTTAGCCGGCTTGTCAAAAAGCATTACAAATCTTGAAACATTCAAAAGTTTGTTCAAAGTTTTTAATTCAGCTGAAATTCTTTCTTCAGAACATTTTAAATCATTTCTGGATAAATCTCCCTCTATTGCAGACCAGAACCTAATTGCTTCTCCTCCATACTTTTTTAAAAGTTTTTGCGGGTCAATTATATTTCCTTTTGATTTTGACATTTTATATCCTTTAGAATCAACAATATGCTGATTAATCCAAACATCCTTGAAACAGGGTTTTTTTGTTTCTAAATATCCTCGCAACAAAGAATAGTACAGCCATGTTCTGATAATTTCTTTTCCCTGAGGTCTTAAGGAACAGGGATAAGATTTTTTGAAAAATTCATTATCTTTTTTGTATTTTAAAATTATTAATTCAGAAATAGAAGAATCCATCCAAGTGTCAAAAACTCTTTCTTCGCCTTTCCATTTTCTATTTTTAAATTTTTCATCTCCAACTAACCCAATTTTTTTTGCCCCTAGTAAAGATTTTCTTTGAAAATCTTTCGGGGTACGCTCGCGGCAATCATTTTTCCAGACTTCAAAATTTTCTTTAGGCAATGTTTTCCAGGGCTCACAATATTTACTGGGCTCTGCTAAAACAATTTCTCCTTCAGGTGAATGCCATAAAGGAATTGGCGTAGCATAAAATCTTCGTCTGGAAATTGGCCAGTCAATTGAAATTGAATTAATCCAGTCAAAAAGAATTTTTTTTGATTCTTTTGGAAAAAAATTAATTTTATCAGAAATTTTTTTAATTTCGTTTTTAAATTCCAATTGCTTCAAATAATATTCGGGCATCTGAATAAATTCAATTTCAGCGTTGCTTCTTTCTGAGATAGGAGTCCTGTGAATTATCTGCTCCTGTTTCTCTAATAAGTTTTTTTCTTTAAGCATCTCAATAATTTTCTGGCGCGCTTCTCTGACTTTCAAACCTTGCAAATCTCCGGCGATAGAATTCATTTTCCCATCTTTTTCAATTGCAATTTTTGGAATTAATTTTTGCTCTCTAAAAAACTGAATATCTGAAAGGTCTCCGGCAGAACACATCATAACGATTCCTGTTCCTTTTTCAGGGTCAGCCAAAGAATTTGATTTTATTAAAACTTCTTTTTTAAAAATAGGAGAAATTGCTGTTTTTCCCTCTAATTTTTTATAACGCTCGTCTTTAGGATTAAAAATAATCATCCCGCAAGTGCAAATTAATTCCGGACGGGTTGTAGCAATAATAATTTCCTGCCCGGTTTCTTTTACTTTCCATTTTACATAATTAAAAGTGCTGGGAATATCTTTATATTCAATTTCAGAATCAGCGATTGTCGTCTGCAATTTTGAATCCCAATTATTTATTCTTGAATCCTCGTAAATTAATCCTCTCTTAAAAAGTTCAATAAAAGTTTCCTGAGTTATTGCTCTGTATTCCGGAGAATCTGTTTTGTAAACCGCGCCGATATGGTTTCCTTCTTTATATGAAGTAAAAGAAATTCCTAATTTTGCGAAGCTGTCTGCAGTTTCTGTAGATGTTTCTTCTAAAAGTTTTTTGCACGCATCAATAAATTTATCTCTTCCCTCTCTGAACGGAGAAATATTAAATTTTTTTTCAGCGGCCATTTCAATTGGAAGCCCGTTTCTATCCAAACCCAGAGGGAATATGACCTGAAATCCTTTCATTCTTTTATATCTTGCAAAAAAATCCATATAACAGTAAGTTATTGCCTGACCAATATGAATTGGCGCGTTCACATACGGCGGAGGAGTATCAATTGAATAAGTTTTTTTCTTAGATTTTTGGTCAAACTTAAACATCTCAGAATTTTTCCATTTTTCTACAATAGATTTTTCAATTTCCGGACCCCAATTTTTAATCTCCCTTAATTGCATGAATTATCTCAATCAAGAAACTTTTAAAAACTATCTCTCTATTTAATAATATGGCGCAAGATAATAAAATACATCTCCCGGGCGGATTCGGCGGTTTAATGAGATTTCAGGATGAATATGAAAGCAAGTTTTACCTTAAACCAACGCACATAGTTGCATTTATAATTTTGATAATTGGGATGAGAATTGTTTTGCCCCTGATTTTTAAGTAATTATTTTGATTAATAAACTTTAATTTATCTTGGAATCTATTAAAACACCCAAACAAATAAAAACCTTATTTCTTTTTTAAAAACATGTTTGGCGGAATAGATCCTAAAAAAATGCAGTCAATGATGAAGCAAATGGGAATTTCTCAAATTGAAATCCCTTCTGAAAAAGTTATAATTGAAAAAACCGACGGCTCTAAAATTTTTGTAGAATCTCCGTCTGTAATGAGAATTAAAATGTCGGGACAGGAAAGTTTTCAAATTTCCGGAGAAATTAGAGAGGAAACAGCAAAAGTTGAAATTTCAGAAGAAGATATTAAATCTGTAATGGAAAAAACAGGAGCTTCAAAAGAAAAAGCCCGCAAAACTCTTGAAAAAACAGGGGACTTAGCAGAGGCTATTTTAGAATTAAGTTAATCTCTAAAAAAATTGAATAAATCTGTTATAAATTATGTAAATTTGCTCACAAAAGTTATAAATCTTAAATTTAGCTTAAAAAATCGCTGTTATTACGGCAGAGGGTTAAAAAGAAAAGTATATAAAGTTCAGAACCCTTAGAAAACATACTTCTAAAGAGGGTATTTGGACTCAAAAATCATGGAAGAAATCATTCAGGAAAAAATTAGTGCAGATCATTTGTTATATGTCAGTTTAAAATATACTAAAACCTGCGACGTAATTATGAATCTTCTTCTAAGGTGGAGACAAATGATAGAAATAAGCATTGATGCCCTTCTAAAACAAGCTTACAAAAAGAAAAAGATACCTAAAGTTCCCGGGACTTCCGTAGAAAAACTTGATAAAGCAAAAGAAATATTCAAAAAAGATAAAGATATTTCTAAAACTCTTGAATTGTATAAAATGTTAAGAAAACTTGGAGAATTGCGGATAGAAAGAATTGGAGAATTTAGGAAAAATGTTAATTTAAAAATATTTTATCGTGGAGAGGAAATAGATGTTGATTTAAAAAATTTAAAAGATTATGCAATTCTTCTAGAAAAATTTATAAGCAGAGTAAAGCAGTATATGGTTTCATAAGACAATGAAAAATATTCTTGTTATTACGTCTGGCAAAGGGGGTGTTGGAAAAACATGCACTGCCATAAATCTTGGGGCAGCGATGAATTATTTTGGAAAAAAAGTTTTAATTATTGACGCGAATTTATCAACTCCAAATGTCGGACTGCATTTAAATTCTTCGGAAGTCCCCATAAGTTTGAATCATGTTTTATTAAAAAAAGCAAAACCTTCAGAGGCTGTTTATGAACATGAGTCTAAAATGAAAATAATGCCTGCTTCTCTTTCAATAAAAGAATTAAAAAGAATTGCCCCTGAAAAATTAAATTATTTTAAAAAAGAATTTCAAAAAATGGCTGATTATGTAATAGTGGACAGTGCAGCAGGGTTGGGGCATGAAGCTGAATGTGCAATTAAATTGGCGGATGAAATAATAATAATAACTAATCCGGAAATGCCTGCAATAATTGATGCTCTGAAAACAATTAAACTTGCAGAACAGATAAATAAACCAGTTAAAGGAATTATTATTACAAGAGTAAGAAAAGACGAAATTGAACTTAAGTCCGATATTGTAAAAGAACTATTAGAAATTCCAATCCTCGGGATGATTCCAGAAGACGATTCTCTAAGGAAATCTATAAATTTAAGAGATGCGGTTGTTCATACACACCCCAGTTCAAAATCTGCGAGGGCATACAAAGAAATTGCAGCGCAGATAATAGATATTGAATACGATTCTGATAAAGACAAGCCAAGCTTTTGGAAGAGAATTTTTTTAAGGAGATTTTAAAAAAATTGATTTGTTAATTTATTTTAATCCAATTTCTCAAGTTATTTTATTTTTTTTATTACGCAGGATAAAAATTATCCAATCCTTCTCGTTTTTGGTTTGATAAATTTTTTTTGGAGAATTGCTCGTCGCGAGGCGACTTGGATTTTTTTGAAATTCTATTCTAAACAGCTCTTTTTAATTATTTTAATTGTATTAAATAGTTTCTCAAAATATTTTCCGACACAACAATTTATTTTTAGCCGAGCGTTTTGACTTTGATAAACTTTTTATTATTTGATTATTACTTTATTAGTAACAAAGTCAGGACGGGAGTAGAGAAATCTGCTGAAAAGCGATTTCGGAGCAAATAAATTCTGCGAAGCAGGTATTCAAATATAAAGATTTTCCCTCAACAAAAAATTAAATCTCAAAAATAATCGGTTTTCTCGCGACATTAATTATCCTTGTTTTTCCGATTTGCTCTTCAATTCCTCCGGCTTCATGAATGTGCCCGCTTATAACTAAATCCGGCTGGAATTTTTCAATTGCTTTTTTTATGGCTTTGCTTCCAGGGATACCTGAAAATTCTGCTTTGCTTCCTGCATGATGCGAATGTGTCACCATTATTTTCTTTTTCATATTTTTTATTTGAGCATATCCTTTTTCCAGCGCTTTGGCAACTTCTTTATCAGTTATGCTAAAAGGACCGGAATCAGCATATCCCACTCCAAAGATACCCAAATCATTTTCTTTTATCCCAATTCCATGGATGTTTTTTGTATTTGGATAAACCTGGGTCAAAAAATCTATTGTCGCCATTGTTTCATGATTTCCGGGCATTATCAGAACTTTTTTGTTTTCTTTAATAAAAGGTCCGATTAAATTTTTTGTTGATTGCTCCAGCCAGGTTAAATCTCCAGGAAGAATTATTATATCTACTTTTTCATCTTTAGCCATCTTTGCGAGTTTTTTTACTAAACCCGTGTCTCCATGGATATCTCCTATTGCCATTATTTTTGTTTTTTTCATAATATAAATACAAAAAGTTGGTTAATAAAATTTTTGCTATTTTAGTTTTCTTTAAATCGCTTTCAGCGATTTTTTACGGAAACTTCCTGTTTTCAGTTTTACATTGCTATCTTAGTTTTCTTTTACATTGTAGCTTTTCTTTTGTTTCGTTAGAAACAACGACAAGAATTTCCTGTTCTTGCCATTTCTAAAAGAAAAACCCATTTTCTACCATCGTAGTTTCTTTAATTTTATTTCCTGTGAAATTTGTTGAAAAACTTCCCGTTTTTCATTCCCTTTTTTTTCAAAAAGAAACCCGTTTTTCTAAAAGAAAAACCCATTTTTAAATGATTTATTTTCACTGATAGCGAATAGTGAATTCTAATATATATATTTCAAAAGCTTTAAAAAGACACTATTGTCAGAAGATATATATTAAAATGAAAGCAAAAACAGGAATTTTTTTCATTCATTCGCTAAATAGGAAATTTATCAAATGAAAGCAAATAGGAAATTTTCATTCATTCGCTTGAGGACAATCAAATGAAAGACAACTTTGACCTCTTTTTTAGGCGAAAACCGGCTTTAATGTTGGTTGCTCTAAAGAAAAATACAAGGATGAGATATGGCAGTATTCTGGCAAAAGAAGTTGACTGCACTTACAGCCACGCAGTTAAGATTCTGCAGATATTAGAAGAACTTAAATTAGTGGATTTTGAAAAAAGAGGGCGAATAAAAGTTATTAAACTGACTAAGAAAGGGCAGGATGTTGCAGATGCTATTGAGAATATCCAAAAGATGATTAAATAATCATTTTATCTTTATGAAAATTCTCCTGAATTTTTATCTTTATTAAATTCTAATAAAAAGTTATTTGAAGATGTTTTTGATTTATCCAATAAATTTTTTAATAACATTCTTACGAACTTTTTTTGTTAATTCTTTCAGACCATCCGCATTTCCCGCACTGAAATAAAATCTCACTTTCTTCGTCTGAATATTTCACACCCTGATCAATTATCTCTGCTTTGTTGTATCCGCATTTTTTGCATTTAAATGGGTACGTTGCAAAAATATTTTTATTTTTAATTACTCCCTTGCCTGTTTCTTTTTTGCGTATCTCTTTTTCTATCTCATTTAAGAAATTTTTGTCTTTTAATTCTCCGCCAATTTTACACTTATTGCAAAAATAAAAAACTTTATTTTTATTTTTAAAAAAATCTAAAAGTGAGTTGCATTTTTTGCAAAATTTTATTGTCATCTTAAGAATTAAAAATCAACATGTTTTTAAAGTTTTTATTTAATACTAAATCAAGGCTTCTCCAAAGCCGCACTTTTGGAGAATGTACTAATAAATTAAAAAACAAAAACAACAATAGTCAAAAGCACGGCTTCTCCGAAGTCATACTCTTGTGATTCGGAGAGAAAAGATAGTCAAGAGCATGGCTTCGTAGCTCAGCCTGGTAGAGCACTGCCCTCTTAAGGCAGGTGTCGCGGGTTCAAATCCCGTCGAGGCCATTTTAAAAAGGGATTTGAAGAGCGACGTGTCGTGGGCGAGAGTTTGCACGAGATATTATCACGAAGTCAAATTTGAAAAGTTCGAGTGCGGGCTCGAGTAAAATCCCATCGAGGCCATTTTGTCTATTATGTTTTTGGAACTAGAAAAAATGATTTTTAATTTTTAACTATTTCTTTTTATAAGATTTAATATAATTTATAATGCTATTCTTTCCTCTAATGGGATAAAATTGATTTGGGATAATTAAAAGAGGGCATCGTTCAGAATTTGAATAAACCTCCCTAAATTTTATTTTACTCTTTTCTAATAATTCGCTTATTTTAGCGCTTCCTTTTGATTGGTCTCTAATAAAAGTTATTTTTGTCTAAACTCATTAAATAATTAAATTAATTTAGTTTTTAAGAATTATTGTCTTTTTTTATATATATTCTTTGAAATATTACCGATACTCTCTACTCGAACATCAGTAAGAAGAATATTCAAATAAATTAAAATAGAAAATAATTTACTCTTACCGATATTCTCTACTCGAGCATTGCTGATGATTATTAATTTGTAAAGTTAGTATCAGCGATACTCTCGCCAAGTATTCTCGCACTTGACACATCTAAAGAATTTTGTTTCTGCTTCATCTGAAGCCCGAGTTTGGACAGTCCAGAAATATGCCTGTTTACTATTGCATTTTTTACAATTTTCATTAACTATTGGATGCACGCTCATTGGTTTTTTTGAGATTGCAACACCCTGATTTTTTTTATTGATTTTTTCAGATGTTTTTAATACTGATTTATTATTAGAAGAATAATTACATCTCGGACATCCAAATTTTTTTATTTTCTGAATTAACATTGCTCCGCATCTAGGACAAAATTCCATTTAATGAGTTGAACATTTTTGTTTAAAAAGGTTCCTGTTTAGAAATTGATTTTTTACAGAATTATCTCTCATAGATTGTTTTTGAAACTGCACCTTTTAAGGGGCAGTTGTTTTTTCAAAAAAATCCCCGAAGGGCGACAAATATTAAGCGGAGTGCTAAAATTCGCGTCCTGAAAATTTTCAATCAAGCTTCACACTTTAGTATGGAGTAGAAAATTTTAGTGAATTTTTGACTTAGTCTACTGCTAAATGTCTCAAAAATGAAAACCTCCAGCGGGTTTCTCACACTTCCAGCAACCAACTTATTTTTTGTTTACCTTTCCCCACAAAATCCTTTCTCAGCTTCTGAACGCATTGGCTCATAAAAAATAAGTTTTGCCCAGCCAAGCCAGGGAGTTATTCTAAATACTGATTTTCCAATTAATTGGTTCGAGCTTATTTCTTTTTCAATAGATAATTGTCCGTTGTTATTATCCCCTATAGTTGAGAAAATATATTCATCATTTTCTTTTTTTTCTATTTTTATTATTCTATGAATTATTGGATTTTGCTGGTTGCCTTCAAAAATCATCACATCACCAACTTTTAATTTCTCTGGCTTTGCTTTTATTATAAATAAAATATCTCCTTTGCTGAACCCGTTTTTAAAATTAAAATTTTTAAATTGTTCTTTATTCAGTTGAAAATCTAAATATTTATTTTCATGCCTTGTCCACCAGGAACCATAATCTGAAAACAAATTTCCATTATGATACATGCTGCACGATTCTACAATTGCTAACGGAAGGTTAGTTCCTGTTGTTAAACTTAATACCGGAAAAAATATAAATTTTATTACAATGAATATAAATATAATTGAGATTATCCATCCTTTGAAACTTTCATCTTTCCAGACAATATACCAAAAATTGTCCCAGAATTTTTTAAAACCGCTTTTTTTCATTTTAATTTCCTGTTAAAATGGAAAACATGAAACTTTTTCCTGAAGTTGCTTTTTTCCATTTTAGCTTATCTGTTTAAGAAAACACAAAAAGGATATTTAAAGGTATTTTTTTATCTTTTTTTCAAATTCTTTTTTTAAACATAGAGCCGGCAGATTGTTCTGAAATTTCTTGAATTCGTTGGTCAATGGTTAGAATTCTTTTTATATTGCAAAGCGAATTATAATTTCTTTGAAAGACTTGTTTAACTTGTTTTTTACTTACGGCTTCTATGGGTAACGAAATCTTCATTTTTCCTAAATAATCATATTCAACAAGATATTCTTCCTTTTTTTCTTCTAAAATAAAGTACTTTCCACGTCCTTTTGTTAAGGTATCTCTCATATCCGCAATGAGTTGAGTATTTAAAAAATTTGCGATTTTTTCAGGCGGTAAGTTTTTTGGTATTCCTGTTTTTTTCATTGATTTATTATGAATTTTCTATTTAAAAAGATTATCGCGCTAAATTAAATGTTTTTTTATCTTTTTTTCAAACTCTTCCTTAGAAACAGAACCGATAAACTGATCTGCAACCTTTCCCTCTTTAAATAAAATAAAATTTGGAATTGAGCGGATATTATATTTTTGCGCAAGTTCCGGAAAATTATCAATATTAATTTTCCCGACTTTTAATTTATCTCTGAATTTTTTGGAAATCTCATCAACAATCGGACTCATAATTACACAAGGCATGCACCAGTGAGCATGAAAATCAATTAAGACAATTCCTTTTTTAATAAATTCACCGAAATCTTTTTCTTTTAATTCAGTTGCCATTATTTTATTTATGAAAAGAAGTTTTTAAGGATGTTGATTATTAAACAGAAACCTCTGCTTTTATATGCTGGTGAGGGTCATAATTTATTAATTTAAAATCTTCATATTTAAAATTAAAAATATTTTTTACATCAGTATTTAAAATAATTTCGGGCAAATCTCTTGGCTTCCTTGTTAATTGCAGCTTTGCTTGTTCTATGTGATTTTTATAAAGATGAACATCTCCAAAAGTATGTACAAATTCTCCTTCAGTTAAACCAGTTGATTGGGCCATCATTTTTGTGAGAAGAGCATAACTTGCAATATTAAATGGAACTCCCAAGAAAACATCTGCGCTTCTTTGATAAAGCTGGCAGGAAAGTTTTTTGTCAGCGACGTAAAACTGAAATAAACAATGGCAGGGAGGCAAAGCCATTTCTTCAATCTCTGCCGGATTCCATGCAGTTACAATGTGTCGTCTAGAATTTTGATTATTTTTAATTTGTTTAACGACATTAGTTATTTGATCTATTGTTTTCCCTTCTTTTGCAGACCAAGATCTCCATTGATATCCATAAACGGGGCCCAAGTTTCCATTTTCATCTGCCCACTTATCCCAAATTTTTATATTATTATCATTAAGATATTTTATGTTTGTATCTCCTTTTAAAAACCAAAGCAATTCGTGAATAATTGATTTTATATGAAGCTTTTTTGTAGTTAATAGTGGAAAACCTTTTTCAAGATTAAATCTCATTTGATAACCAAAAACGCTAATTGTTCCTGTGCCTGTTCTATCTTCTTTTTTTACGCCGTTAGTTAAAATATGTTCTAATAATTTTAAATATTGTTCCATTATGAAAAACTCCTGTTTTTTATCATTATGCAAAATTTCCTGTTTTGTATCACTATGAAAAACTCCTGTTTTTTATTTTGAAAAATTTATTTTTAATTTTTATTTAATTAATCCCGCTGCTCCCAAAACCGCCTTCTCCTCTTTTTGTTTTTGAAAGTTCTTCAGCAATTTCAATTTTTGGAGTTTCAATTTTTTGTATTAATAACTGCGCAATTTTCTGGCCTTTTTTGATTTCAAAATTATTAGATGATAAATTAACTAAAACAATTTTATATTCTCCTCTATATCCGGAGTCCATAACCCCTGCGATGGTTTTAATGCCTGATTTCAAAGCAACTCCAGATTTGTCCCAAACTAAACCAACATAATCTTTAGGCAGTTCAATTGAAATTCCCGTCTTAACCGCAATTCTGTGTTTTGGCTTCAAAATTAGCTCTTCGGCGGAAAACAAATCCATTCCTGCATCGCCATCATGCGCATATTTTGGAACAACAGCTTCAGAATTTAATTTTTTAATTTTAATTTTCATTTTAAAATTTCTCCTATTCTAAATTTTTCAATGTTTAAAAGTTTTCCTTCCCAATATCTTAATTTAATGCTCACTTCTTCAAACATTTTAAGAGTTCTGCTTGAATGTTCTAAATCTTCCCCCTTATTTGTTTTATTCCACCCTTTATCAACAATGACTTCTAAAATTCCTGATTGGACAACACCTCTCGCGCAATCCATGCACGGAATTCCATTAGTATACATTTTGCATCCTTTCAAAGAAGTTCCAATCAGCGTCGCATTGTAAATTGCATTTCTTTCTGCATGTTCAAACCAGAAATATTTTTCCGGTTTTTTCTGTCTTTCTAAAACATCGTCTCTCAATTTTCTTACAAAACTATTATAGCCAGTTGATTTAATTTCATTATCCTTCCCAACAATTACGGCGCCGATATGCGTTCTCTCATCTTTGCTTTTTGATGCAGCAAGATAAACCATTGACATAAAATAATCATCCCAATTAATCATAAAATAAAAATTATTTAATTCTTTTTAAAAATAATTATTCTGTAAAATGCACTTTAGAATCATCCACATTTACTATAATCACATGAAGAGCATTTTTCACAGCCTTCCTGAGTAATTAACTGAAAACCGCATTTGGTGCAAAGATTTCCAGATTTAATTGGTTCTTTATTTTTATTTTTTTTATTTCCATTTCCAGAATATTTATTTTCAATGCCTAATGCTTCTTGAAGTCCTTTTGAGATAGCATCCGGAAGAGATTTAACTTTATTTTCTCCAAGTCCATGCTGTGTTTCACCTCCAAGTCCGCCAAGTTGTTCAATTATTTCTTCGGGAGGAACTCCGACTTTTAAAAGTGTGGAAATAAGTCTTCCATATCCTTCAGTTATAGCAGATAAATCTCCTCCTGATTTCCCAACCCTTACAAATCCTTCATAAGCGGAAATTGTTTTATTTTTTTCATCTTTTTCCCATTTTAAATCAACAAAAGCTTTTTTTTCATAAGGAGTTTGAACTTTTACGGTTCTTCCAACGATATTTTCAGGTCTTGGTTCTTCAAGCCTCCATTTCACCAATTCTTTTAATTGATTTATTTTATCAAGTCTGTCTTCCAAATTATCTTTTTTGTTAGAGATTAAAACCCCTGACCTTGAACCATCTCGGTAAACTGTAACTCCTTTGCATCCAACTTCCCAAGCTTTCATATATAACTCTCCGACTAATTTTTCTGATGCATCATTTGGCAAATTAATTGTAACGCTGATTGAATGATCAACCCATTTTTGAACTGCTCCCTGCAGTTCAACTTTTTTAATCCAGTCAACATCGTTTGCAGTTGCCTGAGAATAAGGAGATTTTTTTATAATTTCATCAAGTTTTTCTTTATCATATTTTTTTACATCACTTCTATTATGCCCGTTAATTTCCAGCCATTTTTCAAACTTGTGATGAAAAACTTTATATTCTTCCCAGGAATCCCCAACTCCGTCGACAAATGCAACTTTTACCTCTTTATCATTTGGATTTACTTTTCTTCTACGCGTATAAGCAACTTGAAATGCTGGTTCAAGACCAGAACTTGTCTGAGCCATTAAACTAGTGGTTCCTGTAGGAGCAATTGTCAAAAGAGAAATATTTCTTCTTCCGTATTTTTTCATATCTTTTTCAAGTTGTTTGTTTTCATTAAATAATCTCTGGATAAAAGGGTTATTTTTTTCTTTTTCAAAATCATAAATTTCAAAAGCTCCTCTTTCTTTTGCTGTTTCAACTGATGCTTTATACACTTCTAAAGCCATTTCTTTATGAATCTCTTCAGAAAATTTATTGCCCTCGTCGCTCCCATATTTAAGCCCAAGCGCAGCGAGCATATCTCCCTCACCGGTAATTCCAATTCCTGTTCTTCGTCCTTCTTTTGCTTTTTGTTGTATTTTTTCCCAAAGTTTATATTCTACCCCTTTAATTTCTTCATCTTCAGGGTCATTCTTTATTTTTTTAAGGATTTCATCAATTTTCTCAAGCTCTAAATCAATTATATCGTCCATTATTCTTTGAGAATAATTTAGATGTTCTCTAAATAATTTATTATGGAATTTCGCATTTTTTGTAAAAGGTTCGTCAACATAGCTGTAAAGATTTATTGCAAGCAATCTGCATGAATCATACGGGCACAACGGAATTTCTCCGCACGGATTTGTTGAAACTGTTTTATAACCTTTTTCTGAATAGCAATCAGGAACAGATTCTCTGATTATTGTATCCCAAAATAAAATTCCAGGCTCTGCAGATTTCCAGGCATTATGAACTATTTTTTCCCAAAGCGCGCGCGCATCAATTTCTTTTTTGTAAACAGGATTTTCTGAATTAATCGGATATTGTTGAATGTATTTTTCATTATTTTTAACTGCCGTCATAAATTCATCATCAATTCTCACAGAAACATTTGCCCCGGTAACTTTTCCTTCTTTCATTTTTGCATCTATGAATTTTTCAGAATCAGGATGTTTTATAGAAATACTCAGCATTAAAGCGCCTCTTCTTCCGTCTTGAGCTACTTCCCTCGTTGAATTAGAATATCTTTCCATAAAAGGCACAATTCCCGTCGATGTTAAAGCAGAATTTTCAACTGGAGACCCTCCCGGTCTTATATGGGATAAATCATGGCCGACTCCCCCGCGTCTTTTCATTAACTGAACTTGCTCCTGATCTATTTTCATAATTGCTCCATAAGAATCTGAAGGACCATCGTTCCCGATAACAAAACAATTTGAAAGAGAAACTTTTTGAAAATTGTTCCCTATTCCTGACATTGGGCTTCCCTGTGGGATGATATATTTGAAATTATTTAATAAAGAATAAATTTTTTCTTCATTCATAGGATTGGAATAGTTGCTTTCAATTCTTGAAATTTCTTTAGATAATCTTTTATGCATTTGATCTGGAGAAGATTCATATATATTGCCTAAAGGGTCTTTTAATGCATATTTATTTACCCAGGTTTTACCGGCAAATTCATCACCTTTAAAATATTCTGCAGCTGTATTAAATGCTTCTTCAAAAGAATATGTTTTTAGTTTTTCAAAACCATTTTGAGAAATCTCTCCACCCCCCACTAATTTATTTTCTAAATTTTTTGTTTCAACCATTTTATTTTTTTAAAATTTTCTTTCTTTTTTAAATATACTCTTAATCAATTATATATTTCACAAACCTTTTATTTCTCTCATTTGATAAATTCCTGTTAGCGAATGATTAAGTTAAATATTTTTTAACTCTCTCTTAAATTCCTTGACATCCTGAAAATCCCTGTAGACTGATGCAAATCTTATATAAGCAACTTTGTCCATTTTTTTAATTTTTTTTGAAACCAAATCGCCGATTAAAGAGCTTTTAATTTCTTTATTGCCTCTCTTTCTTACTTGCTCTTCAATTTCATTTATCATTTTTTGTATTCTTTCCTGCGGAATAGGGCGTTTTTCGAATGCTCTTTCAATTCCTTTTTCTAACTTGGTTCTGTCAAATTTTTCTCGTTTTTTATCTTTTTTTACAACATATAATTCACTTTTTTCTATTTTTTCATAAGTTGTGAATCTTTTTTTGCACTTAAGACACTCTCTTCTTCTCCTTATCCCATTTGGAGAGCCCCTTTTATCTGTTACTTTAAAATTTGTGTGTGAGCAGTGCGGACAGTTCATTGTTTTATTAATATACAATCCCTTGTATAGTTGCTTATTACTGATTACTACTAATTGTATATAGTAAGTTTTTAAAATTTATTTTATATTTAAATGTTTAGAACTCTTTTTAAAAAGTGACAGGATTAAAAACATTAATTTATTTAATTAATGATATGAAACAAAAATGGTTTGTTTATCTTCTTGAATGTCTTGATGGTTCATATTATGCCGGTGTAACAACTGATGTGGATAAAAGAATGAATGCTCATGCAGAAGGAAAAGGAAGCAAATATGTTTATGGAAAAGGTTTCAAAAGATTAATCGCCGCGATTCCATGCAAAAGTAAATCTGAATCTTGCAAAGCTGAATATAAAATAAAACAATTATCTAAAAAAGAAAAATTGGAATGGTTTAATAATGGAGATGTCTAAACTTTTAAGTAAACATACCTTTAAAAACCATCAATCTTTTAATATATTATTATAACAATATAATTAGTCCTTGGGCACTGTCTTTTAGGGCTGGTGTTTCAAGAAGATTTATTTCTTGTATCAATATTGAATATAAAAAAATTTAAGTTGAAAATTTCCTTAATGGAATAGTTCTTCTTTGATTTTAAAAAACAAAAATGGAAAAATTTAAACAGCTTGGATTAAGCCAAGAAATATTAAATACACTGGAGAATGCGGGTTTTAAAGAACCTTCAGAAATTCAGGAGAAAACGATTCCCTTAGCATTAGCTGGGAAAGATATTATCGGAGGTTCTGCGACGGGAAGCGGAAAAACTTTAGTATTTGCCTGCCCCATAATTGAAAATTTAATTCCTAACAGAAATGTGCAGGCATTAATTTTAACGCCGACAAGAGAATTGGCGGAACAAGTTGCTGATTCAATAAGAAAGTTTTCAAAAAATAAAAAATTAAAAGTTTTGGCGATTTATGGCGGAATTAACATTGAATCTCAAATTAGAAAAATTCCTTTTACAGACGTGATTGTTGGAACGCCCGGAAGAATTTTAGACCATCTTAGAAGAAGAACATTAAATTTTAATCAAATTAAATTTTTAGTTTTAGACGAAGTAGACAGAATGTTTGACATGGGTTTTTATAAAGATGTTGAAATGATTTTAAAACAATGCCCTGAAAAAAGACAAACAATGCTCTTCTCAGCGACGATTTCACAGGACATTGATTATTTGGCAGACAAATATACTAAAAATGCAGTAAGGGTTTCTGTAAATTCATACATTGATCATTCAAAATTAAAACAACTTTATTATGATGTTGAATCACATATGAAATTTTCTTTATTAGTTCATTTATTAACGAAAGAAGAAAAAAATAATTTAGTTATGATATTTTGCAGCACAAGAAGAAATGTTGATATTGTTGCAAATAATTTACAAAAAACAGGCATTAATTCAAAAGCGATACACGGAGGTTTGTCCCAGAATAAAAGATCCAGAACTCTGGATGAATTTCATAATGAAGCAGTGAATATCTTGGTTTGCACCGACGTGGCTGCTAGAGGTTTGGATATCAAGGGCGTGAAATCTATTTACAACTATGATCTTCCCGGCGAAGCTAAAGATTATATTCATAGAATTGGAAGAACAGCAAGAGCAGGAAACGAAGGAAAAGCAATAAATATTTTATCAAGCAGAGATTATGAAAATTTTGGAAAAATAATCAACGACAAATGTTTAAATATAGTTCAGGAAGAATTGCCTGTTTTTAAGACGATTCATTTAGAAATAGAACCTAATAGAAACAGATTTAGAAATAATTATAGAAGAGAAGGGAATAGAAATAATCAAAGAAGAGAAGGAAATAATAGAGAAAGAAGTTTTGGAAGAAGAAATTCAAGGTTTGGGAATACCCCTCGTGGCATAAATAACAATTCTGGCAGAGGAAGATTTGGAAGAAGATAAATAAAGCATTAATTCTCTCCACAAAACATTTTTAAATTCCCCATATTTAATAATTCTATAAGAGGTGAAAATGGTTTCAAATTATCTAACAGATCTTGCATCACAATTCGGAGTTCCTATCTGGCTTTTTATAATAATTTTTAGTTGGATAATTGTATGGAAATTATTAGCATTATGGAAATCTGCAAGAAATAATCATATCGTTTGGTTTATTGTTTTAGCAATACTAAACACAGTCGGAATTTTAGAAATATTATACATTTATGTTTTTTCTAAAATGGGGAAAAAATCTCAGAGAACAAAATTGGTCAAAGTTAAGAAAAAGAAAAAATAAATTACAATAAATTCTTTATTGCGCTCTCAAGTTCTGAAAAAGGAACAGCGCCTGAAACTGCTTCTGTTTTTTTGTTTTTGGTATTTATAACAACAAAATAAGGAGCTCCTTGCCCTCCTGCTTTTACTGCCTGCTGGCTTTCTTTTGAAACTTCTGAAGCTTTTTCATCGTTATTCAAACAACCATCAAATGTTGCGCTGTCAAGTCCAAGCTGCTGCGCATAAGATTTCAAACTTGTTTTGTCAAGTGTTTGTTGATTTGCAAACAACAAATCATGATATTCCCAGAATTTGCCTTGGTCACCGGCGCATAAAGAAGCTTCTGCTGCCTTTTGAGCATAAGGATGTATGCTTGTTAATGGAAATTGTTTGTAAATAAAATTTACTTGTCCATCAGTAAAATAGCTGCTTGATTTAAAATCTGCTATTGCTCCAGAATAAGCTCTTTCACAAAAAGGACACTGAAAATCTGAAAATTCAACAATGCTTACTTCTGCATCTTTATTTCCTAAAACTGGGTCATTGGCTTCAATCTCAACTTTAAGATTTCCGCTTACCGAAGGAGCATTCTCGCCAGAGATAATTTCTTTTATAACTTTTCCACTTCCATTAAATGCCAAAAAAATAGAAAGTAAAAATAAAATTGCAAAAACAAAAGTTCCAATTTTCCAAAAAGCGCTTTTTTTTATTGTGATTGTATTTTCTTTTTTTTCATCTGGCATTTTTATTTAAATAAATAATTATCTGTTTTTTTAAATATTCCTCTTTTAAATATTCCTCTTTTAAATCTCACTAATAATATTTTCTTGTTCTGCCCCAAGTTCAATCAAAGCTTGTTTGAGTTCTCTAATCATTTTAAATGGACCGCAAACATAAAATTTTTGAGCAAAATCTTTTATTTTATCTTTTAAAAATTCTTTATCAATATGCCCATATTCATAACCTGCTTTTTTTTCACGGCTTAAAACAAAAATCGTATTATTATTAAAAAGTTTTTTTAATTCTTTTTCTAAAATAATCTCTTTTTGTATTTTATTTAAATAAATTAAATAATTTTTTTTATTTTCATCTTTATTTAAAGATTTTATTATAGAGAGAAATGGATTAATTCCTGTTCCTCCCGCAATAAATACCCCCTTGCCTTTATAACTTATTTTTCCTTTTGGCTCTCCAAGAATTAACTCATCCCCTTTTTTTAAATTGTTAAATTGCCGTGTAATTTTTCCTTCGGCATAAATTTTAATAATAAATTCCAGAAAATCATTTTTGTCTGAAGAGCTTAAGCTAAAAGGTCTTTTTTTATCTTTTAATTCTATTTTATTTATTGAAATAAGCGCATGTTGTCCGGAAACAAAATTATAATTTTTTGGCTTTTCAGTTTTAATTTTTTTTATATTTTCAGAAATCTTTTCAATATCTAAAATCTTTACTATGTATTCCATGAGATTTTTTAGAAAAATGAGTTTATAAGTTTGACTTTTGATTAAGAAAATTACTCTCTACTCCCAAGCTCACTCGATAATTGATAAAAGATAATTTACTCTCCGTGAACTTGCTCTACTCCCGACCCCGCTCGTGATGAATAATTAAAAATTACTCTCGCGAAGTCGCTCGGATTTGCCTCTCTCGTTATCGCTGTCCTTAATTTGACTTTTTCCCGAAGGCGAATTAATGGAAATTTCTTCTGAATTTGCTTTAATTTTTTGATTTATCATTTTCTCTAATTTTGGCCCGATTCTTTGTATTTCTTTTTCACTTACGCATCCGCTTAGACGTATATGTCTTGAATATTTTTCTCCTCCATGCGCCGAAAATGCTGGTCCCGGAACAAAAAGCAGAGGATCATAACCGGAATGAGCATAATTCATAAAATCGCCGAGATCTCTAAAAATATCCGGTATTTCCGGGAACAAATAAAAACCTCCTTTGGGCTCTTGAAATTTAAATCCATTTTCTTTCAGGATTTTTGAAAGATTGTTTACTCTTTTTTCATATTTTTTAATTTTCCCCTTAACATTGCACCCGATTTTTTGAATAACTTTTTGCTGTGTTGCTGGAGCATTTATAACTCTCGTTCTTAAATTAATAGCTAAAGCTTCTAAAAAAATTTTTCTATCTTCAGAATTTTCTCCTATTTTTGGATTAATCGCCAAATATCCGATTCTCTCTCCTGCAAGGCCCAAAGACTTTGAAAAAGAACTCGTGTAAAAAGAATGTTTATAATGCGGGAAAATTGAATTAAATCTTTTTTTTCCAAAAACCAACTGCGCATATGCCGCATCTTCAATTACTGCAATTTCTTTATTTAATTTTTTGTTTTTATTCTCTAAAAGATCCGCTAAACCGGATAAACTTTTTTTTGAATATACTGCTCCGGTTGGGTTATTGGGGGAATTGATAATAATTGCTTTTGTTTTTTTTGTAATTGCCTTTTCTATAGATTTTAAATCCAGATTAAAATTTTTATCAGAGTGAACAACTACTAATTCTCCCTGATTATTCATAATGTAATGGGGGTATTCTACAAAATAAGGAGCAATGCAAATAACTTCTTCTTTTTCAAAAAGGGGCGCATTTAGCGGTTCAATGAGGGTTTCTAAAATAATATCTATTGCGTTAGCGGAACCTACAGTCATATAAATGTCTTCTTTTTTAAGAGAGATTTTTAATTTTTTTGATAGGTCTGATGCGACTCTTGATCTTGTTTTGGGATAACCTGGATTGGGCATATAAGAATGAAGATTTCTTGAATATCTCTCACTTTTTTGAATAGTCTCTTTTAAAGCCGTATAATAACTTTGAGATGGTTTAATATCCGGATTTCCTAAAGAAAAATCAAGAGGTTTTTTTCCTTCTGCTTTAAACTTATTGGCTAACTCAAACATCTCCCTGATTTTTGAGCCCATTGCTATTACTTTTTTGGAATGTGAACTAGAGAGCATTTATTAAAAAAGAATCAATAATATTTAAGTCTTTCTAATGTCACCATTTTGTAATTTCTACATAAATAAATTTTCCCGTAAAACAAGATGAAAATAAAGTAATCAAAACCTATACAGATATTAAAAATTTTATTTTAATATGAAATATTTGGATTTTTATAAAGAATCTTTCTCTCTCTTTTATGGTTGTCTTGAGAAATTTGATTAATTGTATTAGATTTAAGGTCGTATTCAAAATAAAGATTCTGTCTTTCAAATTTCTTCATTACTCGTTCAAAAATCACTTTATCTGGATTTTTGGGATTTTCAATTATGTTAACTTCTAAATTCCCGAACAATTTTCTTGTCAAATCGCCTAAATTTTGGTTTGTCATTTTAAGTTATTTAAATTATTTAATTTTACCCCTGTTCCAGAAATTTTATATACTAAAGGGAGAGTATTAAAACTTCTTTTAACATTTATAACTGAATCATATTGTTCTGACATTTTTTTAAAATTTTTTTCTGCTTCAAAAACACCAAAAAAGGAATCTTTCACGATACCAAAATCCTTAATGGATATGTTTTTTGCCAGCTCTGATTCAGAAATATTTCTTTCAGTTGCCATTGAAATAATATAATCTTTCAGGCTTTCTTTGGAGTAATTTGTCATATTATATATAGAGAAACATTCTTTATAAATCTTTCTTTTTGTTGTCTTTTAAAAGAAACAACTTCTTTTAATATTTTATCTTGACAATTCCTTTTTTTATTTTGCATTGGCAGGCAAGTCTTTTTGTTTTATTCATGCCCATATCTTTTTCTTCCTGCGTTAATTCAGAGAGATTATCTTCTCCTTCAATTATATCAATCATACATGTTCCACATATTCCGTCTTCGCAGGAAAACGGGATCCCAAACTCTTTGCAGACTTCTTTAATTGGAGTTTTGTCTTTTACATTTATTGATTTTCCATTATCTGAAAAAATTATCTTTGCCATGTTTAATAAAGATTTATCTTCTTTAATTTATAAATTATCTTTTTAATCTTTTCCAAAAAATAATTAATTTCTTTTTTTGTTGTATATTTGCTTATTGAAACTCTTATAACGCCATTCATTTCATTTTCTTTTAATTCTATTGCTTTTAAAACATGGCTTGATTTATTTAAGTGAGACTGACAAGCAGAACCGACAGAAACATAAATTTTGTATTTTTCCAAATAAGCCATAATTGCTTCGCTTTCAAAATCTGAAAAAGAAACATTAATATTATTGCAAAGTCTGTTTTCTTTTGTTGCTCCATTTAATTTAGTGTTTGGAATTTTCAAAATTTCTGAAATTAATTTATCTCTTAAATTTCTAATCTTTTCAATATCTTTTTTATTGGAAATTTCTACAGCTTTTGCAAAACCAATAATTCCGGGAACATTCTCCGTTCCTGAACGTTTTTGAAATTCATGCCCTCCGCCGTGAATTAATGGAATTATTTTAATGCCTTCGCGAATATATAGTGCTCCAATACCTTTTGGTCCGTGAATTTTATGAGAATTTATTGTGGTCAAATTCAAATTTTGCTTTTTAACATCTAATAAATTTTTTGTGAAACTTTGGCAGGCATCTGTGTGAAATAAAACATTTTTTTCTTTGCAGAGTTTTCCAATTTTTTCTAAATCTTGGACTGTTCCAATTTCATTATTTCCGTGAATTATAGAAACAAGAAAAGTTTTTTTTGTAATTGAGCTTTCAAGTTGTTTCAAATCAACAAACCCTTTCTTATCAACATTAAGATAAGTTATTTCTGCTCCCTGTTCTTCAAGCCATTTACAGGTTTCTAAAATAGAATCATGTTCAATTTTTGTTGTTATGAAATGATTTTTTCCCGTCTTGGCTTGTTTATTATAAAAAAATAATCCTTTTAATGCAAGATTATTAGATTCTGTTCCCCCCGAAGTAAAAATTAATTCATTAGATTTAGCATTTATTTTTTTTGCGATTATCTCTCTGGAGCTTTCAACAGCGTCTCTAACTCGCTGTCCTGCTTCATGTTTTGACGACGCATTAGCATATTCCTTGCTAAAATAGGGAAGCATTGCTTTCAAAACCCTTTCATCAACTTTAGTTGACGCTGCATTATCTAAATAAATTATTTTGTTCATATACGTTTTTAGAGAATTAATTTTTTAAATGCTTTCATTCAATTAAAAAATATTAAACTATTTCATGTTGTACTTCCATACAATCTGCTTTCAAATAATCAATAGCCAAAGCCAAATTGTACGCCGCTTCTGCGGCATGCTCCCAAACTTCTCCATTTTTGCCCATTTTAATAACCTCGTCTTCCAATTTTTTAACATCGTCGTCTAAAAAATTTAGAATTATTTTATACTTAGGCATTCTTAGACATGGAAACAAAATTAAACTACTATTTGATTTATCAGTTTCATATACAAATTCAATTGCTTTTTTTAACTTATTTGCAGAGATATCAACATACTTTCCAACAACAGAATCATAACAATTTTCTGCATCTTTCTCTAGAAATTTTAAAATTCTTACATAGTTCTCTTTACGTGAACTTGTAGGAAATATCTGAGAGATTCTTGAGATTAGATTTTTCATAATTTATATCATTTTTAGTAATATTTAAATCTTTCTATTTTGTAACTACTTTAAAATAATTATAATATCCTTTTCAATCTTCAATTTTAATTATATTTACCGGACAGGAATCTGCAGCTTTTTGCGCATTTTCTTTTTCAATTTCATTTATTTCTTTTTGATAAATTCCTTTTTTATTTTTACCGTCAATTAGGTCAGCTTTTCCGTCTTTAGCGCACATTTTCCAGTTTTTAGGATCAAGTTCAACGCAGGAATTGCATCCAATGCAATTCTTTCTATAATGAATAATTTTAGGCATTTTGAATTATTGGAATCTTGCTTTTTGTATCTTGCATATAGGTTCTATCAACAACAAGATACAATTTGTCATTTTTTCTGATTTTTTCATTTAATTTAATTGTAATTGTCTCTCCTTTTTTTGATTTGCTGACCGGTTTTTCATTAACATACAAACTTTCAATTTTTTGTTTTATTATGCCCGTAGTTTTTCCAGTAATGATGATTTCATCGCCGACTTCTATCTCTCCGGATTGTAAAAGAAATTCTCCAATTTGAGTTTTTGGAAAATAATGTCTTGCAATTCCAGCAAAAACTTTTTCTTTTTTAGACTGGCTTCCATATCCTCCGCTCCATTCTCCTAATTTTTTTCCAAGATAATACCCTCCCTGCCAAAAACCCCGGTTATAAACATTTTCTAATTCTTTGTTCCAGGTATTAATTTTTTCTTTAGTATAAGTTCCATTTAAACAGCTCTCAACAGCTTCTTTGTAAGTTTTAACAACAGCATAAACATAATCCGGAGACCTTCCTCTTCCTTCTATTTTTAAAACACTGATCCCGGAATCTAATAATTTGTCAATAAATCCAATTGTGCATAAATCTTTCGGCGACATTACATATTTATTTTCTAATTTTAGTTCTTCTCCCGTTTCATCGTCTATAACTCTGTAAGCTTTTCTGCAATTTTGCAAACACGCGCCTCTGTTTGCAGAAGCATTTTCTGTTGCAAGACTCATATAACATTTTCCGGAAATTGCAACACAAAGGGCGCCATGGACAAAAATTTCTATTTTAACAAGATTTCCAGAAGGTCCTTTAATATTTTGTTTTTTAATTTCATTGCAGATATTTTTTATTTGCTGTAAAGTTAATTCTCTTGCTAAAACAATCGTGTCTGCAAATTTTGAATAAAATTTTATGGTTTCAAGATTAGAAACATTTGTTTGAGTGGAAATATGCACTTCCAAGCCAATTGAATTTGCATAAATAATTCCTGCTGCATCGCTGACAATTACCGCGCTTATTCCTGCTTTTTTTGCAGCGTCGCAGATTTTACGCATTAAAACAATGTCATAATCATATAAAATTGTGTTCAAAGTCAAATAAGTTTTAACTTCTGCTTTATCGCATCTTTTTACAATTTTTTTTAAATCATCTAAACTAAAATTACTTGAAGCTCTTGCCCTCATATTTAACTGCTCAATTCCAAAATAAACAGAATCAGCGCCAGCTTTTATCGCAGCTTCCAAACTCTCATAAGAGCCTGCAGGAGCCATAATTTCTATTTTTTTATTCATAATGAAAATAAACTTTTGATATTTTTAAGAGTATCTTATGTTGCAAATTTTACCACCCTCTTCTAATGCTAAATATATTTAAGCTCTTTTTTATAGAATAGATTATGTGCAGAATAAAAAATATAGAAATATGGATAATTGCTTTGCTTGTTTTAGCTGTTTTTCTAGTTGGAATATTTTATTATGAAATTCTTGGAGCTATTGTAAATGTTACTGCTTTTATTGTTTCTCTGACAATAATTATTTTAATTTTAATTTTAGTTATTATTTTTTCGCATCAAGACCATAAAAAGACAATGCCCGGTCTTGAAAAACCTAAAATAGAAATAATAAAAAAAGATGCTCCTGAAAAAAAATTAAAAGTTTCAAAAAATAAAATAATTAAAAAAGTTTCTAAGAAAAAATAAATTTTTTATATCTGTCCTGTTTGAGCAAATTTTCTCATTGCCTGTTCAAGAATTACTTGAGGGGCAAGACCTTTTCTACTGCAGATTTTAACAAACTCATCATATACACTTTGATCTACATTATATTCCAGCTTCCTTTTCTTTGCTCCAGGAGGTGTTGCTGCCATATTTTATTTAAATAAATTAAGTATATAAATATTTTTAAAATTAGAAAAATGGGACAAGAGGGAATTGAACCCCCAACTTGCGGTAACTCCAAAAAATTCTGGAGCCGCACGGTATGCCGTTTACCTATTATCCCGTATAATCAGCAATTATTGGAAGTTTCTTTAGTTCTTCCTTCTCCAATATAAATATCTTGTTTTTACCAATTAAAAATATATCTTTTTTTGGCTTATTATGGCAAATCAAAAACCCAAGATTGCATTCACAATCGTCTAAATATTTGTTTAATTGCATTACTTGGGACAATGAGATTTCTTTGTTTTTATAATCTTTAATTTCAATTATAATTTTTTTATCTTTTCTTTCAAGTATAATGTCGGCGAAGCCCCTCTTTGTTTTTACCAACCGATTTACTTTTCCATAGCCGGATAATTTTATTGCCATTTCATCCTCAAAACTTTTTGCCCGTTCCCGAATATTTTTTATTCCCACGCCATAAAGCTTCAATCTTTCATAAGGAAATTTAATTTCTGCTTTATCATAAGCTTCAAAAATCCCTTTCTTAAAAATAATCTGTACGTGTGTTTTACAAGCTTTATTTATCTCTCTTTGTGTTGCAAGAGGGTTTTTCTTAAGATACTTTATAACTTCTTGTTGTTTTTTTAATTTCCATTTATCTCTTTTTTTTATTGGATTAACTCCCGCTTCTTTATATATTTCGTTTATATTTTTAAATATTTTATACGGCTGAGTTCTAACCTTTTTTGTTATTTCCTCAATGCTGGTGAGAGGATTTTCCTGAATCATCTTTATTATCTGTTCTTTTTTATGCATCTTATTCCTCTTATCAATCTCTCTTGGATAGATAACCCCTGCGGATTCAAATGCTTCTTTAACATTCTTAAAAACATTAGAAGGATTTATTTTAGTCTCTTTTGCAATGGTTTGACCCCCAACTTTAGGATGTTTTCTTATATAACTCATGATAATTTTTCTCTTTTCTTCTTTTGTTTTCTTTTCAAAAGTTCTTGGGAGTTTTATTCTAGCCAATTTAAAAGCTTCTTTTAAAGTCTTAAAACATCTTTCGGGATGTAATTTAGTATCTCTTCTAATATCTTTATATGTTGCTTTTGGATTTCTTTCTATGTAATTTATTATAATTTTTCTTTTTTCTTTTAATTGATATTTTTGCTTCATATAATTTAATTAAGTGACGCTTCTATTTAAATCTTTTCAGTATACTACGCACCCTTAATAAGAATAAGAAAAAGATTATTTTTAATGTTTCCTATTTTATTCTTTTTATTTCTTCAATTTCTTCGCTTGAAATAGCGCATCCTTTAAACTTAAGTGCATAGAGCAGAGCATCCAAAATTTCTTTTCCTTCCCATCTTATTAAATTATTTTTATAAGCCAGATACATTAATTCTGTTGAACGGATTATTTTAAATCCTTTAAATTGTTGAAAATTGCTTTCCCTTAATTTTATTTTAGCATGCAATTTCTTTTCTAAAAGTTCCTTCAAATTTCCCGGCTTTTCAACCAGCATTCTTGTTGTTCTTTCGTCAATTGCTAAAACATTTTTAATTTTTCTTTCATTCATGAGTTTGCTTAATGCCAGACAAGAAGCTTCGCCTTGATGTATCAGTTGAATTTCGTTTCCATTTCCAACAAACATGGTATTTGCAGAATTCATTAGTTTAAACATTAAATTTGTTATTTCTTTGTCCTGAATTCCAATTTTCTCAGGCATATTTAAACAGCCTTCATCAATTAAATTTTGAATTTTCAAAGCTTCAAGTTCATACATTTTTATTTTTATTGGATCATCTATAACTTCTCTTTTAACTTCTTTTGTGATAATGAATTCTCCATTAAAAATTTTTTTTAATTTTTTTAATTCTTCCAATAAACCATTTAAAGAAATACTTATTAAACTGCTTGAATCAAAAATAAGGGCTTTCATTTGATATTCCTGTATGGTTTATCCATAAATTTCCTATTTAGCGAATGAATGGAAAAATTTCCTGTTTTTGCTTTTTTCATCATCCAAAAATTTCCTCTGCAAGTTTAATTCTTGATTTTGCGTCAAGAGTTTTGCTCTCCGAGACATCAGCTATTCCTGTTTTTCCGGCATAATCTGCCAGTTCAAACATTGTAATCCCAAGAAGTTTTGCTGTCTGTTCCATAGAAATTCCGTGTTCATAAATTCTGGAAGCCTTGTTTATCTGGGCTTTTCTAAAAACTTCCTGGATATATTCTTTTAATTTTCCTGAAATTTTTTTAAGGCAAACTCTGATATTCTCAAAATCTTTTCTAAAATCGTTCAAATTATTTTTTTCAAGGTCTTCTATTGAATCTTCAAGAGAGGAGATTATTGTTTTGCTGAGCTTTTTCCATTCAGGATAGTTTTTGTAATTTTCTCTTTCAAAAATTTTGTTCAATGAATAAACTATTACTGCAACATTAATATTGTCTGGGTCTTGTGTCAAAGAAGCAGTATTGATTGTCTGGTTGCTTAAATTTTTAATTTTTGAATAATTTGCTGTTTCAATCGCTATTTTTGTTTCTTCAAGAATTCTTAGGATGTTGTCTATTTCATGCATATATGATAATAGAAAACCTAATTAATAAATGTTAAGTTTTTATATATTCTTTTGCTAATTTAAATATGAAATCAGCATTATTAGATACAAATTTTATTTTATCGTGCATAAAGCAAAAAATTGATTTTTTTGAAGAACTTTATTTGTGGGGTTATCAGATTATAATTCCTGATAAAGTTATAGATGAACTTAAAAAATTAAAACAAACTTCAGCTCTTAAACTTTTGGAAAAAAATAATTTCAAAGAAATTATTTTGACAGGAAAAAATACTGACAATTCAATAATTAATTATGAAAATAAAAACCCGGATATTTTAATAGCCACTCTTGATAAACAATTAAGCGACAAATTAAAAAACGGGAAAATAATTATAAGAGGGAAGAAAAAGCTGGAGATTATTTAAGGTAATTTAACAAAGTACATACACCGAAGAACTTTTAGGCAAAAAATCAGATTTTAGCTTTAAACTTTTTTAACAAAAACTTTAAAGAGCAAGAACAAGTTCTTTCACTAAAATCTTTTGAGGACAAAAGACTTTTAAACCAATTTAATTTTATTTTATAGAATGTTCTATTTAGTAGATATGGACGATTATGTAAGAGTAGAACCAAAATGGTTTGGTTTTCCTACTTTAGAAGCTGTTGAAAAACAACTCCAGGAAATATATGCTGATTATTATAATAAAGAACTTGGAAAAACTATCGCAGTGGTTGAAGTTTTAAACGTTGGTGAAGGAGTAATTATCCCGGGCGACGGTTCAGTATATTATAATTCAAAATTTAAATTGTTAGTCTGGAAACCGGAGCTTCACGAATTAGTTTTTGGAGAGATTGTAGAAATAACTAACTTTGGAGCTTTTATTAATCTGGGAGCAATAAAAGGCATGATTCATGTCTCACAAACAATGGACGATTTTGTAAGTTTCAGTAAATCAAACACTCTTACCGGGAAGTCTTCAAAAAGGGTTTTAAAAAATGGAGATTTATGCTTGGCAAGAATCGTAGCAATTTCACACAAAGGCAACGAACCAAAAATAGGATTAACTATGCGTCAGCCAGGGTTGGGGAAACTTGAATGGATTAAAGAAGATACAATAAAAAGAAAAAAAGAAAGTGAAAGAATTGCAAAAGGAGAATCAAAAGATTCAGGAAAAAAAATAAAAAAGGAAAAAGTAAAATGAAACCAAAAGCAAATTCAGGAAAATTTTCATTTAATTTCATAGGAGGAAATCTATGAAACCAAGAGCATGCAAAATATGCAATACGATTTTTGAAAATAAGGAAAAGTGTCCTAAATGTGAATCTAAAGAGATTACTGAAGCATTTAAGGGAAGGATTGTAGTTTTAGATCCAGAAAAATCAGAAATAGCTAAAAAAGTAAATCTTAAAGAAAAAGGAAATTTTGCAATTAAAACCCGTTAAATCTTAAAATGAAAACAAAAATCATTGATGAAAAAAAGAACCCTTTATTTGACAGGAAAGAAGTTATTTTAGAAGTTGAATCAGAAATAACTCCAAGTCATGCTGAAGTTGGGAAAATTATTTCGGAAAAATTTAAAACTTCTTCTGAAGCTTTTCAAATAAAAAAAATTCAGGGCAATTTTGGTTCAAAAATTTTTAAAATTAGCGCAAATATTTATCCTTCAAAAGAGGAAAAAGAAAATACTGAAGCTAAATCTAAAAAAGAAAAAGATGCGGGAAAAAATATTGCTGAAGAAGAATCGCAGGAAGCGAGCAAAGATTTAAAAAAATCTTCTGAAGAATCTAAAAAAGCAGAAGAGAAAAAGACCCCTGAGGAGAAAAAATGAGTTTAGATAATTGTATTGTTAGTTATTATTAAAATGCCAAAAAAAATTATAAAAAAAGGAAAGAAAAAACATAAAAATAAGCCAACTAGTAAAAAATATGCAAAATATAAGCTTGATGGCGGTAAAATAACAAGGCAAAAATTTTGTCCAAGATGCGGACCAGGAATATTTTTAATGATAACTAAAGATAGAAGCTATTGCGGTAAGTGCCATTATACCGAGTTTGTTGGAAAGGGAGAAAAATAATTTTAGATTAATGGTTTGATTTTTTTGGATATGAAAATGCTCGTTGTGAGGCGACTCTACTCGAGCTTTACTTTTGAAATGAAACTAAAATAGTCAAAAGCAAAACTCTCGGATTTATTTATAATATTCGTCCAGATAGCTTAATTAAATTAGGTGATTAGGTATATTCCGCACTAAACTAACCTCCTTACACATATCTCAAATAATAGATTAAAAACATTGTTGTTTCTATTATTAAATCTAAATTCC
>Ga0209211_10002218_pt1 | contig 34064 bp, 38 predicted proteins | sample RifGroA2_FD_183992 | JGI IMG/M metagenome (GOLD analysis project Ga0209211, IMG submission 183992) | Groundwater microbial communities from Rifle, Colorado, USA - Groundwater A2 (SPAdes) (version 2) | ecosystem: Environmental > Aquatic > Deep subsurface > Groundwater | place: Rifle, Colorado... | reverse complement strand
TTGGATAAATTGCTTCCAAACATAACTACAAAAGAAGAAATGGAAGATAGTATAAAGAAATTCAAAACCTGATTTAGGTTCTAATGTCCCAGACCCAGCGGAGCCAAACAACAAATAAACCCCTTTGTGGGGTTTATTTGTTGTGCCGAAGATTTTACTTTACAAAAATTTAGAAATATAAGAGGATAGAGAAAATATAATGAGAGAGTAAAAAAGATGAGGGGGACGATATGACCGGAAAAATTCGCGGTCGTGGCAAGCGCGGTAAAGTCGCTCGCAAAAAATTAAAGTTATATTTGATCGGTTCTTTGAGAAATCCGGAGATACCTAAGATGGCGCAAGAGATAAGAAAACTCGGGTTTATCGTTTTTGACGACTGGTATGCCGCCGGTCCTGAAGCGGATGACAAGTGGAGAGATTATGAAAAAGCGAGAGGCCATACTTATTTGGAGGGATTGAAAGGTCTTGCGGCGGACCATGTTTATCGGTTTGATAAAAAGCATTTAGACGAGTGCAATATCGCGGTTCTTTGTATGCCGGCGGGAAAATCCGGACATCTAGAGCTGGGGTATGTTATCGGGCAAGGGAAGCCGGGATATATTTTGCTTGATAATCCAGAGAGATGGGATGTGATGTATTTGTTTGCCCATGGCAGGTTCACCAATTTTGAAGAGCTGAAACGAGAATTGAGGAAGATAAAAAGAAACAAGCGCAGATGCGCAACATGAAAACATCGGACAAAATCCGGTGTTTTTTAATCCATAAAAATAGAAAGAGGGCATCCTTGACACCCCTTGCTTTAAAATATAATATCTTATGTAAGTTTTGTTCTTTGTTAATAATCAAGGAGGCGGGCTATGAACCGGCGGGCGATGAAAGAAAGGGTGAAAGAAATTTTCGGCGGGTATTTGCTTGAAGATGGCAGTTCCATGGGCTATGCTTATACCGAAACAGTTCGCGCTCTCGGACGACAGATTTTTTCGGAAATAATGCCGCTGACCCTCGGCGACGAAGAAAGAAAACTGGCAGAAATGGCTTTTAATGTCCAGCTTTTTTTTGTGTGGGTTGGAAATAAATTTCCCTATGACGGAATAGTTCTTGGGAAAAGTTATGCAGAAAAGTTAATGAAAATCTGCGAAGATTGCTCTGTTTTGATGGAATTTTTAGCCGAGCATCAGGACAAAATTATCACTGACTCTATCCGTTCTGGACTGACCAAAGAAAGATGTCTCCAAATCAAAGAAAATGTGCAGAAATTGAGCGGCGGTTTGGAGATTGCGATTGAGGGCTTGGAGCCGGGACACGGAGTCGGTGTTGCTCCGCAAACCGTCAGGAATTTATATAATGTCGGCGGGATTTTCTTAAAAGCGCTGTTTGGAGATGAACAATCAGATTCTTTTCAAAAGGAGTTTAACGCTTATATCAAGATTCTCAATGAAGTAAGCAACAGCTGTGAACAAAGTTTTATCTCTTCCGGCGATACAAATAATTTAAAACCGAATTGATACTCTTGCTCCCAAACACGGGAGCGTTTTTTTTGTAAAATTTGACAAAATGCTCAATTAAATTTAATATATCGGTACGATTTCGGTTCTTTGAAAACGAGGGAGAAATGAAAGAATTGGCGGTTTTTATTAAATATCAAAGCTTTGGCGGGGAAAAATGAGAGTTGACGGCGGCCACAAACCCGGCAACGGTTTTAACGGTTATGAATCCGATTCGTTGATCAAATATTTTAAATCGGTCGGATATAAGCCGAATCTTACCCGCCAAGAAGAAATAAAACTGTTCAAACGCATTAAGAAAGGCGATGAACAAGCCCGGCATGAATTTATTGAACGCAATTTGCGGCTGGTTGTTTCGGCGGCCAGGCATTATAGAGGACGCGGCTTTGAATTTATGGATCTGATTCAGGAAGGAAATCTCGGCCTTCTTCGGGCGATGGAAAAATTTGATTATAAAATGGGTTATAAATTTTCCACTTATGCAACTTGGTGGATAAAACAAACAATCGGAAGAGCGGCGCAAGACCGCGGACGGACTATCAGAATACCAGTTCACATGGAACCCCGGCTTGCGTTTCTTAGGCAATGCCGGTTCCAGCTTGAACAATCCCAAAAAACGGAACCAGGCGTTGAGGAACTTTCTGCTTATATGAAAATCAGTCCGGCTAAAGTAATCAAACTGATGGCGATAGAACGGCTTGCTTTGGTGGATTCGCTTGACCGGCCGGTAGAAGAAGGCAACCCCGATCTTATTGTCGGCGACAATATTGCGAATAAGACAATAATTAGTCAGGATTTAGCCATTGAAGTCAAAGAAACGCTTCAGTCATTGCTTGAAGAGCTGGAGAAAGTTAAACATAAAATTGCTTTTTTTGGAAAAAGAGATTCAAATATTTATTTGATGCGTTTTGGCGCCGACGACGGCACATATCAAAAGCGCACCTTGGACACGGTTGGGAGAAAATATGGGGTAACCCGACAACGGATAAAGCAAATTATTGACCAGCTTAATAGACAAACAAGGATTAGGAAAGGGTATTTTCCGAATCTTATCAAACGGATAGTCACGGCATCGGAGCTTTATGCTTCGTCAACTGAAAAGGGTTGAAAGGTGGGGTTATGCAGATTTTTTCTGGTCCCTCGTTGATATTGGGCTCGGGTTTGATTATTCTTACTTTTGCGGTTATTTTGTCAATTTGCAAAACGCACTTGCCCGGCATTCCCAATATGTTTCTTGAGGGCGTCGGATTTTTTCTTATTTTTCTGATTTCCGGACAACAAAGAATGTTTTGGACATTGTTGATAGTTATTTCGGCGAGTCCAATCGCGGCTCTGTTGGACCCGTTTATTTGGAAGTTGCAGGGATATTGCTCAAAACACGAAAATAAAAAAGCGGAATCGTGGCTGATCAATATCAGAGTTGCGGGAATAAGCTTGGTTGCATTTTGGGCCGGATACGCTTTTTCATGAAACAGTTAATTTGGTGAGACCGATTGTATGTACAAATGCAGTCGGTTTTTTTATTCTCTCCACCAGCTTCTGATATATGTCGCGCTTGCGCTGGGTTTAAGGGCGGTTGTGGAGTTGCCGGTGCGGATGTAAAAATCTTCGTTTTCATCGAAGCGCACGAAAGCGGGTTTTGAACTTGGCAGAACCCGGATTACGCAAACTTCTTTGCCGTTGAGTCGTTGAAAGGCGAGCTTGACGAACCTTCTGAATTCGGCGCCGACGGCGGTATTAAAAAGATTGGTGAAATGATTCTCAAATCCGTCGGCGTTTTGTTTGCCGAGAGTGGCATAATCCGACTCAAGGCCGACGGGCGTGCCTGTGTCGTCGGCGCCGATGACAAGGTAACCGCCTTCGGAATTAAGGAATGCGGCGATGGTTTTCATGATTGATTTTTCAAGAGTTTTATTGACGCGATTTGCCTGCGCATCCCACCGGAGCGTCGTTTTAAATTCTGTTCTCTCGTGTTCTCCTTGAGCTAAAAGCAAAGAGGCGCTTAGATTATTTTCAAGATCGGGAGACGGTGTTTTACCGCCCCATTTTAACAATTCGGCATATTTTTCCGGACTGGGAACATAAGTGAGGGTGACCGCAGTGGCAGAGTCGGCGCTTACTATTTTCAGTTTTCCGTATTTTGCCAAACGCGCGAAAAGGCCCTGGCGGCAATTAACTGAAACAGGCTGTTCCATTTTAAATTCCCGGCGTTTTTTGGAAAATATTCCGTTTTCAACGGAAATTTTGCCGGGGCTTATCTCATAGGTGTCAAACGCCCATTTCATAAAGACAAATGTTATTAGGCAACTTTCAAAAAGGATGATTAAAAAGAATTCCGCGAATTCATAAGGAATAATTTTGGAAAAAGCAAGACCGTCGTAAATATCTCCGTAATCGGCCGAGAGGGCGACAACATAAAAAACGCCGAGAGCGATAAATTCCAAGAAGAAAAAATTAAGCAATATGACAATGGGATTTTTTCTGACAATTGCCGGTTTGCTCATTAAAATAAAGTTATCCTAATTGTCTTTACGGGTCAAGGACTATTTTTTATTCCCCAAAACTCTTTTTTGGCACATCTTTTTCCGGGTACGGATTTTTTGAAGCTTAAAAAATCCTGAATTTTTCGCGTCGTCTCGCTCAAAACCCCCTCCAAAAGATATGCCTTCAACGAGTTTTGGGAATTAAAATGTCACAATTTACCCCGATAAAGCGTTATAGAAAGCATATTAACAAGAAAGGCTTGGGGCGGAATATATATCAACAGCGAAAGCCATTGAACCTTATTTTTCCCCATGCTATACTAACGGGATGAATAAATTTATTGTTTTAGCCGTATCGGCAGGATTGGCGTTATCTGCCGCTTTTGCTTTGGCAGAAGAAGTTTCGCCGTCTCCGGAAGCGAGTTCTAACTCGTCAGGTCGCCCGGGTATTAGAAAGGAAGTTCGCAAGGAAATTCGCGATACGCGGCAAGATGTCAGACAAGAAGTCAAAGAAACAAGAAAAGAAGTGAGAAGCGAGATAAAAGATACGCGGAAAGATGCCAGAGAAGATATAAAGCAAGTCAGAGAAACAGCTCGGGAAGATTTGAAAAACAAGAGAGAGGAGTTAAAAACCAACAGAGAAGAAGCGAGAGAAGCGTTAAAAGCCAAGAGAGATGAGCTTAAAAACAAGATTGAAACCAAAAGAGAAGAACTTAAAGAGAGGCTTGCAAAAATAAAAGACAAACGCAAAAAACAAATCGTGGAAAGAATAGACAAACAGTTAGACGCGTTAAATGAAAAGATGCTTAACCATTTTTCCAATGTTTTAGACAGATTAGACAGTGTTTTAGAGAAAATAAGCGATAGAGCGGATAAAGCGGCCGAAAAAGGTTTGGATATCTCGGAAGTAAGCGCGGCGATTGATTCCGCGGCCGGCGCCATTGAAGCGGCTCGGACGGCGATTACCAATCAGTCCGGCAAAACATATACCGTTGAAATAAACACGGAAGCAGGTTTGCGCGGCGATGTGGGCAAGGCGCGCCAGGCGCTTCATGCCGATTTGGCAAAGGTGAGAGAAGCGGTTAATGCGGCCAGGGAAGCAGTAAGAAAAGCGGCTGTTGCTTTAGGGAAATTATATGGCGCAAGCCCCGTTCCAAGCGTAACGGTTACCGCATCGCCGGAACCGACTGCTACTGCGACTCCAACTCCGTCTGAAACTCCGACTCCGACGGCAACTCCGTAAAATATAAATTTTAATTAAATAATATTATGGACAATTATAATAATATGGAAGGACAAAACCCAAACATGGGGTCAGAACCAAAAAATATGAGTATTGGTGATAAGAAGTTACCGGTAATATTAGCGGTTGCGGGCTTAGTCGTTGCCGCCGGATTAGTTTGGTGGTGGATTGGCGGAAAAGAAGCCGGCCAAAAATCAATGGCTCCAACTGCGACTCCCGAAGGTCAAAGCGTGGAAACCGTAGATATCAACGCTGACTTAAATGACATAAACGCCGGCGATTTGGATGCCGAATTCAATCAAATTGATCAGGATTTAAACGGTCTTTAATTAATCCGGATTTGACTTTAAAAACGGACAAGAGTATACTCTTATTATCGTAGGTTTTCTCGGTAAGTTTCTATGGGTTTCGTAAGGAGCTCGTTAGTAGGAACTCGAGAGGTCGTTCCTACTAAAATTTAGCTTATAGACAATCATTTTGTTATCGCATTGCGAAAACGATGTGTTGGGCTATGAGCAGAACAAATGGCAAAGAAATTATATATCGGTAGCTTGTCTTATGACACTACCGATGAGTCATTGAGAAATGCTTTTGCGCAAGCGGGAGCCGTGGAATCGGCGTCAGTATTGATGGACAAAATGTCCGGCCGATCAAGAGGTTTCGGTTTTGTGGAAATGGCTAACGATGAGGACGCCCAAAAAGCGATTGAAATGTGGAATGGAAAAGAGCTTGATGGACGAACAATAATCGTTAATGAAGCCAGACCGATGACCGACAGACCTGCCCGAAGCGGAGGCTTTGGAGGCGGACGAGGCGGTTTCGGAGGAGGCAGAGGCGGTTTCGGCGGCGGACGCAGAGACTACTAATATCTCAAATCAAAAAATGCTCCTTCGGGAGCATTTTTTGATTACAAATATCTAAAACTGTTGCATGCAACAGTTTTAGATATGAAAACCCAACCCTGCCCTTATAAAGCCTCCGGAACAGGTCTGCTTGGTGGTTTTTGATATAATTTTCTTAATCAAAAATCAGACCGTTGTGAGGACAAGCGAAGTCTGCCGCTGGAGCAGACGAAGCAGGCTGAAGAAGGGCAGGGTTGGGTTGGAATAGAAAAATATTTATGTTAATTTTTGACCATGTTTAAATTTCCCAAAAACGACACTAATTTCCATTGGACTAATCATGTAATGAGCAAGATGGTTTTTTATGGTTTGTCGCCCGAAAGAATAAAAAGGGTTATCCGCAGTCCCGAGCGGAGCGAAAAAGGCATCGCGTCCGATACTATTGCCGTGATGCAATCGGCCGGCAAAGAGCGGGGGCGTTATGAGGTATGGGTGATGTACGCCGCGGCAAAGCCGCGAATCTCAAGTCTCAAGTCCCAAGTCAAAAGTCAAAAGCAAGATTTTAAAAACCAAAATATTGCCGGCCGGAAAATCATTATTACCGCTTGGCGGTATCCCGGCACAAGTCCGGTAAGAGAAGCGATTCCCATTCCGACGGATATTTTGGAGGAATTGAAAAAAGAAAATCTGATTTAATTCAAACTGGACGGGTGTCATTGTTTTTGATAATATCTTGGCAGGCTGGATTAGCCGGCAAAACGCAACTTAACAACCTAAGCTAAAACCGGAGGAGAGAAATATGAAACGCCAATTTTTCAGGATGATTGCGCTTTCGGCGATTTTTTGTTTCGGGTCTGTTTCCACGGCAACTGCCATTGACAAACAAAAAGGCTGGAGTTTTTCTTTTGAGTTAATGCGTGTTGGGGTCAGAGGAAACGATATTCATGTCGGCGATGTTTTTCATTACACCGAAAAAGGAGAAACGAACGGCGGCGCTGATTCCGTGAAATACGGCATGTCGTACGAACCCATTGTGACAAAAATGGAAAGCGGGTTTACGCCTAGATTTGATATTACATACGAGGCCGATAAGGGGTCGTTTGCGGTATCCGCTTGGTTTTTCAATACCAGCGGTTCGGCGGGCAGTTTCGTTGATACCCCAAGGTGGGAAATGAACGGTAACAGCTATGTGTTTTTTCTAAACGGTGTTCGGATGTTTGACCAGTCGCTTGTGCCGACTGCCGATATGCGCGAACCATCGGGGTTTTCACCGGTTGTTTATTCGGCCGGCAACAAGCTGTCAAATTTTTCTCTTGATTTGTCTGTGGCGCGAAAATTGTCCGATGGGAAAAATCTTAGCCTGGATGGGACGCTTGGCCTGAAATTGGGCTGTTTGAGCAATACCCGAAGCGAAGGGCAGAAACTTGAGGCCTTTATTTTCCACTATTTCGGCCCAAACAAGAATTTTTGGAACCGCATTGTGTTAAGAAGCAAAAGCAAAGCGGATACCGGCTTGCTTGTCGGGCCGTCGTTTGGTCTGCAAAGTACGGCTGTTGTCGGGACGACGACAATTACGGGCAGTTTCAATCAGGCGTTTCTTTTCGGCGGCGCCGATATCTCGGGCAACTGGAAAGACATTGATGATATTTGGCTGGTTGCCGGGTCTCCCTTATTCGGACTTTATGAACCGGCGGGGCAGGTATTGTATTGGGAAGGCAATTTCCCGGTTAACGAGAAGGTGCGAGTGACTATTCCGGTTACCGAATTCAGGATGTCGGTCAAATGCGACCTGAATAAAAAAATCGCTCTTGGCACGGGGGCTTTTGTATCCGTGTGGCAAAACGCGCCCTTGGCTCCGAAATGGTCGGTGCCCGGCAACTGGACTTCCATTCAGGGAACCAGCTGGAAGCTTCAAAATGGGACGCTTCTGTATTACGGTTGGAATGGTTCGCTAACATATAAATTTTGATAAACCATAGAGAGCGGAAACGCTCTTTTTGTTTATCCACATTTAAATTTACCGCCAAAATTAAGGATGCTATAATAATATTAATAATGAATCCTCCTCGCGGCAAGCCGCGAGGTATCAAGAGGAGGCTTCGCCTCTTGATACCGCCGCAGAGCGGCGGAGTATTCACCCCTTTTAGCTTCGCTCGGACAAAATGTAAATAAGAATTTCCATTTTGCCCCTCGCTCGCTAAAATATCAATTAACTTAAAAAATATGTATAATATGATGAATTCTATGAGAAGTTTTTGGGGCAATCAAAGCGGCTGGCAAATGCCTTGGGGAGACGGTTTTATTCAATCGTCTTTTTGGGGAACCGGCGTCGGCTTTTTTGGATTATCAATGATGCTTGGATTGATTGTGTGGAGTTTGGCTTGGAAGGGGTTGGCATTATGGAAAGCGGGGAGAGCCGGTGATAAGTGGTGGTTTATCGCTTTGCTTGTCATTAACACGCTTGGCATTTTGGATATTCTCTACCTGTATGTTTTTTCCGGCAAGAAAAAGTTTTAAACCCTTGATAAGAATTTCTTTTTGAATGTTTTGAAAGAGCCTCTGTCAATGGAGGCTCTTATGTTTTTCATAAGATTATTAAAAAACCAAACATTGTGCAGAGTGGCAAAGCGTTGAGCTCGCGGAAGGTCCGTTTTAAACAGCGTGTTTAATTTTGATTTGGTAATGTTTAATTTACAGGCGGGGCATTTACATCCTTTTTCAAGAGAAATATTTTTATCGCGATTTTTTAATATGTCGTAATGGCCGTGTTGGGTGTAAATTCTTCCGTGTCGGGCTTCGCGGGTGGGGATGACGCAGTCAAACGAATCAATGCCGTTTTCCACGGCGTAAAAAACATCCCGAATTTTGCCGATGCCGAGGAGGTGGCGGGGTTTTTCTTCCGGCAAATGGGGGACGACTATTTTTAAAGTTTTTATCATTTCATCTTTGCCGAACGAACCGCCGATACCGAAGCCGTCAAACGGAAGCGAGCCGATGAATTTGGCGCTCTTAACGCGCAAGCTTTTAAACCGTCCGCCCTGGACGATTCCGAAAAGCAATTGTTTCGGAGTTTGGTTTTGCATTTTGCGTTTTTCGTTTTGAGCTAAGCAAATCTTGGCCCAACGGTGAGTGCGGACAAGAGCTTTTTTATTGTAGGCAAGATTATCCAACGGAGAGGTGCATTCATCAAAAGCGAAGATAATATCGGCGCCAAGACTTTCCTGAAGTTTCATGGATAATTCCGGACCAAGAAATCTTTTTTGGCTTGCCCTGAGCTTTGTCGAAGGGCCGTCAATGGAAAAGAACACGCCCTTGTTTGTAATTTTAACATTTGGCGTCTTGTTTTTTGAAATCTTATTTATAATACGATCGTGAAATAAATCAGATGTTGATTGGAGTATTTTACCGTAGCGCTTGTCGGAATATCTCAAAGAAAAAACCTGAAATCCGCCGCTGTCGGTCATCGTCGGCATCTTTACTTTAAGCGATTTAATTAAAAAACTTTCGGTTTTATCGTTGCTGGTTTTATTCTTTGGTTCTTCGTTATGCGTTCTTCGTTTTGAGTTAATTTTGTTCCAAAGATGATAGGTATTGGAAATGACGACTTGGGTTTTGGTTTTAACAATATCTTGCGATTTCAGGCATTTTATTTCAGCGTGAGTGGCGACGATAGTATAGGCGGGAGTTAATATTTTGCCGTGAGGCGTGATTAAAATACCCGTCCGGGCGTTAGTGCTTTTATCTTTTTTCAGGATTTTAAACATAGTATAACTTTCGCGCTTTCGTCTCGAATTTAATTAAATGCGAGAAGTTTTTTAAATATAATTTAAATGGAAAGCCCCGTTATTGTCGGGGCTGGGGAGCGATATATGAATAATCGCTATAGGTGAAAACTCTTTTATCATAAGTTTCAATTCCTAAGATGCTGTATTTGTACACTGCGGTGATAGATTTAACCACGATAATATTATTGAAAATTTTCTGTTCAAAAGATATATCCAGTTTCTCTACGCTGACCAGGCCCCATGCCCAGCTTTTTTTACGGGTTAAACCGGCTTCAAGTTTTTTGGTGTAGAAATTTTCAAGGTCAATATAAATGATTCCACTCATTGCGTTGGCAATGTCATCGGCTCGGCCGTGAGACGGCGCGTTTGGTTTGGGAAACATTTTAATTACCGTAACCGGCTGACCGTCAAGCAGTTGAATTTCCGGCTGAGACATGGAAAAAATGTATCTTCCTGCAAGTTTTTCATTGATGTTCGGGGGAAAGCTTGATTTAGAGCGGATTTTTACCGGCTTGCCGTTCTTTTCAACAATATCCTCAACTGAAATGTCGCCCTCAGGGTGAACGAAAGCAATTTCTTTATTTTTTAAGATTGCGCCTTTATTACCTTTAAGCGAGTAGATTTCGCTTATTTTTTTGAAAGAAATATACTTTTGTTTCAAAGCGTTATTTTCTTTTTCCTTATTAATAATTCGCTTCATAATTTCTTCGGCGGTATTTGGCGGTGTTGTCGGCGGTAATTGAGCAACAATATTAAGAGAATGGGCGACCAGCAGAACGACAGCCAAAACGATAATTTTTCTCATTTTTTCTCCTTAGTTTTGTCAGGGAACTTTACCGATATGATACATAATGTTAATTAGATAGTCAAGTATTTGTTATTTTTCTTTTTGTGATATAATATAAAATATTATGGAAAAAGTTGCAGAACATAAAATAAAAATTTACACGACTCCGTCTTGCGCGTATTGCAAGATGGCAAAAGAGTATTTTAAATCAAAAAATCTCACCTGGGATGAATATGATGTTTCCACCGATATTGTCAAGCAGAAAGAAATGATTGACAAGACCGGCCAATTCGGCGTGCCGGTGATTGATATTGACGGGAAAATTGTTCTTGGTTTTGATAGAACCAAAATTAATGAATATCTTGGATTGTAATTTAAAATTTATAAAAAAGCCCAATGTCTAAAAAAGAAATAAAATCATTGCCATTCGCGGCAGATTCGTTAAAAGGAATTTCTCAAAAAACGATAGAGATACATCACGGTAAGCTTTATGCCGGTTATGTCAATAAATCCAACGAGATAAAAGATAAACTGCAAGTTATTATTGAAAGCGGAAAGGCGGAAGGGAATCAGGCGTACAGCGAGCTTCGCGCGCTTAAAAACGGCGAAGGGTTTACCAATAACGGTGTTTATTTGCATGAAGATTATTTTGCGATTTTGGGAGGAGATGGTATGCCAAAGGGCGAGATTGCCGGCAAGCTGGCTGAGAAATACGGCTCATTTGAAAATTTTAAAACATATTTTTCAGCTTGTGGGATGGCGGCGCGGGGATGGACGGTTTTAGCTTGGGATATGCACGAAAAAGATTTGCGGATATTCAACTGTGATGCTCATAATCATGGCGGGATTTGGGGTGCAGTGCCAGTAATCGTGTTGGATATTTACGAACACGCTTATTTCATTGATGCCGGTTCCGACCGTGCTACATACATCAGGGCATTTTTTGATAATCTCAACTGGGATAAAATAGAAGAGTTCTACCAAAAGGCGAAAAAAATGGAGTGGGAATAAGAATTTAAAAATCGCCCTACGCATTTATGTATGGGGCGATTTGATTTAGATTCTTAAACCTAGACGAATTCCAATTGTCGGGCAAAGAACAGTTTTAATTTTGAAATCGGAAGGAGCATAAAATCCTCCAGATTTTAGAATTCCAAATTTTAAGATTCTTATGCCGGGAACAAGGTCAATATTGAAGCGGTGATATTCTTTTCTGATTCCCAAAGTTAATTCCGGATAAAAGACGCCATTCTTTTTAATACTATTGTTTAAAAATGTTGTAACATTGTTAACCAGAAAGACGCTTTCATATTGCGTTCGGTCGGTATTGAATTTGGTTGCTGAAAATTTGTTGCTAAGCGGTACTCCGTAAACAAGAGCCAGAGACGGGGAGAATTCCAATGAGTGGTAAGAGCCGGTTCGCTTGAAAAATCTGATATACAGAAAATCTCCTTCGTAAACTAAAGTATTTTCTTTGCGGAATCCTGCCGCAAAACCATCCGGTAGTAAGTGGTACAGGAAAAAATGGTGACTGGGTTTGGCTTCTGGAGTTTGCGCAACTTGTGTCTGCGATGACTGGGTTTGCGAGGATTGCGTTTGTGAAGATTGAGTTTGTGATGCTTGTGTCTGTGTCCCGATATGCTCATTGGTGGCGGTATGCCAGATAAATTCAAATTCTCCTTCAAAGCCAGTATAGTTTACAGAACCTCGCGGTTGAGGCACAAGAGCATCAGTAATATCAAATTTAAAATTGAATCTTGTTTCGGCAAATATTTTTGATGTCGGCAGAATTAACGCAATCACCATAATAACGATAGGCGTTATTTTTCTCATCTCTCTTTTCTCCTTGAGCGGTCAATTCCGTTTTCATCTGCTCCGTCGCTATGCGGGTGCCTGATTGCAGGATCAATTCCGGGAGGATTAACAATAAGCGGTGTGTTCGGCGTCTGCGCGGCGGAAGTTCCTTGAGTTGAGTCAATGAGGGCGGCAAATAATGGTCTTGGAGTAAAATTTTCATCGGATATTCCGTAAATCAGACCATAGGCGTTTGCGTCATTGGCATCATACATTGAATACCAAAAAATATTTCTGGCATGAAGCATTGAGCGTAAGCGGGAGAAGACGCTTTCCATAAAAGCGATTTGTTGGGTTGTGCCAATCTGTCCGCATTCGGTTACCCAAACTTCATGACGGGCAAGTTTTTGAGCAAATTTGGGATTATTCAAAACATTGGCATAATTTACCAAGGCAGTATCGGTATAAACATTGATTGCAACAATAATTCCATCAAGATCAAACAATCCGTTTTCAAAAAATGTTTGGAGTTCTTTTGCTCCGCCAGTACCGCTGCCGAATGTCGGTGCGCTGGTAATGCGTCCCCGAAGCTCCGGATGATTTTGCATCGCATAAGCATACATTGCCTTAAGCTTTGTCATATAGGTTTTGGGGTCCATCGTCCCGGTAGGATTGATGGACGGATCAGTATTGGTGATTTCTCCGGCAATTTCAAAAGCCATTGAGCTTGGATAATTTCTTGCAAAATAATCAATAGTATCGTTCCAGCCATGGGTTTCAAGATCTTCCAAGGTGATAATGGTAAAAATGCTTAATCCCAATTCTCTGGCTTTTTTGTAATACCAGTTGGAATTTTCATTTCCGCCGTATGACGCATCAAAGCGCACCCAGCCGATACAACCGGCTTGTTGCAACTGTCGCGTCGCTTCCATCTGATTTTTGTATTCGTTGCTTCCTTGTTCATATCCCGGCGTATGAATTACAACGCCGACATTTCCCGGGCTTCCTCCGCCAAGCCATGAATCGCGAACCGCTTTTTTATCAAGCTGGTCAAACGATGGCACGGTCGGCAGTGTTCGCTCGCTGCAACCGTCGCAATTTACCAAAAATAGCGGGAGTACAAGACATAAATAGAGCCATTTTTTCATTCTTCTACCTCTTTTTGTCAAAGGACTTTGTGTCTATGTTATAGATAAAATATGTTGAATGTCAAATAAAAAAACCGCCAGACGGCGGTTTTTTTATTCCCAAGTCTTGAGCCACAATCGCTGGCGGTATTGTTCCGGGGTTAGTTTTAGCCCGTAAGTGAGCGGGGCGAAATAGACGAAACTTATTGTTGCAAGCGCGATTAAAGCGAAAAATATTTTCTTTTTTTGTTTGGATTGGTCAATCAGATAAACGATAATTATTATCGCAAAAATAAGGCCGATAAAATAATGATAAAGAAACATTACTCTTTTGATGCCGATAAAGGGAAGCATATTGAGCAAGTAGCCGCCCAATAAAAAATTTAATTTCCAATTTCCAATTTCCAATTTCCAATCAATTTTCAATGACTTAATTTTCAAATAATTTTTTAATTTTTGAAAATTAAAAATTACAAAATTAAAAATTAGCAGTAATACTGCCGTTGTTGATGCCCACCAAATCACGGGGTTGCCCAATAAATAGATTCTAGCGCTGTCTTTTACCCAATAATAAATAGGCCGGGTCATAAACGGCCAAGAATACCACTGACTGCCGTAAGGATGGTTGGATGTGAGCCGCTGGTTTGATTGATACATTTGGATATTCAGTTCAATGAATTTTTGGACGAGACCGGCTTTTTTAAAATCAGGATTGTTGGCGTACTGACTGTTGAGCAGGGTTTTCTGAAACGACGGTGTCATAAAGGCGTCTCCTGTTCCGGATTTGGCAAGCAATGAGAAATGAACTGCAAAAACGGAAAAATATATTGCAAAGGGAACCATTGTAAAAAAGACTGCAAAGTTAAAAATATCTCTTAGTTTTCTTGTTTTTAAAATCGCAACCGTCTCAATGATCGCTGGCAAAGCTAAAAATGTCGCCCCTGTCCATTTGATTGATATGGCTAAACCACCGAACAACCCCATCAAAATTAAATTTTTTAGCCGTGAGCGGTTGCGGTTTTTGAAATAGAACAAAAACGCCAAAAATCCGAATAACAAAAGAAATGAGTCCATCAATATAAATCTTGATTGAACTAAAATTGCGTTTTCAAAAACGACAAATATTCCGCCGGCAAAAGCGGCAAGAGGGCTTAAGCCAAATTCTAAAAGCAGTAAAAAGATAACGAGCGGCAAAATGGCGCCGGCAAGAGACGGCAGGAATCGCAGAGCCATGTATTTGTTGTCGGGGAAATTGTCGCCGATTTGGTTGAAACTGAATTCCGGCTTAAAATCAAAAAACTTGGCGAAACCGGCAATCATCAGTTTTCCGAGCGGGGGATGGATGTCAAAAAAATATTCGCCGGTGTAATATCCGGAAACGAATTTGCCGAAATGAACCTCGTCAAAAACAACTTCATTCGGCGAACCGAAATAAAAAAAGCGGGTGAATAAACTAAGAAAAATCAGTATCCATAAATACTTTCTCATGCAATTATATTATCAATTTTACAATTAAGGGACAAATGATAAAATAAGTAGACCCGCTGTTTGATTTTTTTCGTAACTAAATTTTAGAATTTTGAGCGAGACAAAGCAAAAATTTTAAAGCATATACAAACAAAGTATATGTTGAAAAATTTTTGCAAAGTCGTAGCCGAAATTATAAAATTGTAGTAGAAAGAAAATTAAATAGTGGGTCTACCAAACATGTTAGATTTAATTATAATCGGCGGCTCGGCGGCGGCGACCAGTGCCGGCATATATGCCACTCGGCGCGGTTTGAATTTTAAGATTATTGCCAAAGATTTTGGCGGTGCAGTTGCCACCTCCGGAGAAATAGGCAATTGGCCCGGTGTCAATCAGACCGATGGACTTACTTTGGCCAATCAATTTAAAGAGCATTTAAAATTTTACAATGTGTCGCCGGAGGAGGGCGTGGAGGTGGAGGGTATTTCCAAACAAGCTGATGGCTCGTTCTGTATAAAAGTTATCGGCGGACAATCGGGATGCGTTTATACCGCTAAGAGCGTTATTATGGCCACGGGTGTGCGTCCGCGGGAGCTCAATGTTCCCGGTGAAAAGGAATTTAGGAATAAGGGGGTCAGTTATTGTACCGTCTGCGACGGGCCGTTATTTAAAAGCAAGACAGTGGCAATTATTGGAGGAGGCAATTCGGCGCTTGAATCAGGACTAATGATGGCTGATATCGCCAAAAACATTTATGTCATAAATAAAAATGCTGTTTTTGCGGGCGATAATATATTGCTGGAAAAACTGAAAGAAAAGAAAAATGTTAATATAATTTATGAAGCCATGACCCAAGAAATAATCGGCGATGGTTTTGTGAAAAGTTTTAAATATTTAGATAAGAGCGGAAATATAGAGGAGATAAAAATTGACGGCATTTTTGTCCATATTGGCATGGTTCCCAATTCTCAAATTGCTCCCGCGGAAGTTGCCAAAAATAAATTTGGGGAGATAATTGTAAATAAGAATTGCGAGACGAATATTCCGGGTCTTTATGCGGCCGGAGATGTTACGGATGTACCCTTCAAACAAATTGTAATTGCCGCCGGACAAGGATGCATTGCGGCTTTGAGCGCGGTACAATATCTTAATAAGTATAAATAATTGCTATCTTGTTAATTGTTATCTTGTTTAAATTATAACAAGCTAACAAGCTAACAAGCTAACAAGCTAACTTGATTTATCTTGGCGCTGACCATCGGGGATACAATTTAAAGGAAAAAATTAAAAGCTGGCTTTCGGAGTGGGGTTATGAACATGAAGATGTGGGCGCTTTTGAGTACAACCAAGATGATGATTATCCGGATTTTATTTCCAAAGCTGCCGAAAAAGTTTCAAAAGACGCGGGCAATTCCAAAGGAATAATTTTGGGCGGTTCCGGACAGGGCGAGGCAATGGTTGCCAATAGATATCCGAATGTTAGGGCGGCGGTATATTATGGAGGAACTGAAGAAATAATTAAATTATCCCGCGAGCATAATGATGCAAACATGCTTTCTCTTGGCGCGTCGTTTACGGATGAAGAGACAGCTAAAAAAATGATTGAGCTTTGGCTGAATACATCATTTTCGGACGAGGAAAGACACAAGAGAAGAATTCATAAAATAGAAAAAAGAAAATAGAATTATGAAAATTTTTGTTACAAGACCAATACCGGAGGCCGGTATAAAAATGCTCCGCAATAAGGGTTATGAAGTGGTTATTAATGAGGCTGCCTCAGACAGGCCCGCGGCTAATGAAGAAATTTTGGGCGGCGTAAGCGGAGCCGATGCTTTACTGTCTACATTAACTGACAAAATTAGTCCCGAAATTATGGACACCGGTTTGCCGTCGTTAAAAATTATCGCAAATTTTGCCGTTGGTTTTGACAATATTGATGCTGAAGCGGCGAAGCAGAAAAATATTTTGGTTTCCAATACTCCCGGTGTTCTGACCAATACCGTTGCTGAGCATACTTTTGCTTTGATGTTAGCGATAGCCCATAGAATCAGCGAGGGCGACAGATTCAGCCGGGCCGGATTATATAAAGCATGGGGGCCGCAATTGCTTCTTGGAACTGATGTTTCAGGAAAAACGCTTGGCATCGTGGGACTGGGAAGGATCGGTTCAAGAGTTGCCGAACATGCGGTGAGAGGTTTTGGAATGAAGGTTTTGTATACTGATGTGAAGCCAACGCCGGAGTTTGAAAAAGAATTTGGCGCAGTTTTTGTGGAGAAACTGGAAGATCTTTTACCTCAATGCGACTTTGTTTCTTTGCATGTGCCCTTGCTTGATTCCACTCATCATCTTATGAATGAAACGACATTGAAACTGATGAAGCCGACAGCGTATCTGATAAATACTTCCCGCGGACCGATTGTTGATGAAAAAGCATTGGCTGTGGCATTGGCTGGCGGAGTGATAAGGGGCGCCGCGATTGATGTGTTTGAATTTGAACCGGTTATTACACCTGAATTAAAACAGTTGGAAAATATTATCTTGACTCCGCATATTGCTTCCGCGACGGAAGAAACAAGAAACAAAATGGCCGAGCTTGCCGCGTTAAATATAATAGAAGCATTGGAAGGACGAATTCCACCAAATTTAATAAAATGATTGAAATAATTCCCGCAATTTTGACAAAGGACTCCAGTGAGTTTGCGGATATGGTAAAAGAAATTATGCCATTTTCCAAAAAAATTCACCTTGATATTGCCGATGGAGTTTTTGTTCCCAATAAGACGATAGGCGGGATTGAAGAATTGAAAGCGGTTGAGGGCGGGCTGGAGATTACTGTGCATTTGATGATTAAAAATCCGGAGGAGCAGATAAGCGATTGGCTGAAAACTTCGGCGGTTGGATATGTTTTTCACATAGAAGCGACGGAAAAAGCAGGCGAATTGATAAAAATTATTAAAGAGAATAAAAAAAGAGTCGGTATCGCGTTAAATCCACAAACACCGATAGAAACGGTTATGCCATATATAGACCAGATTGATTTTGTGCATTTTATGACGGTGGAACCGGGATTCTATGGAAGCAAATTTGTTGAACCGGTGCTTGATAAAATTTCTGAACTTCGCCGTTTGTATTCGGGAATGATAATATCTGTTGATGGCGGAGTGACGCCGGAGACCGCGCCGAAGTTGGTTAAGGCGGGAGTTAACATATTGATTTCCGGAAGTTATATTTTCAAAAGTTCTGATATCGGAGAAGCAATGAAAAATTTAGAAAAAGCGGTTGGCATGTAAGCTCTTTCGGGACTTGCGGAGGCCGACGGACCGAGTGAGAGGCGATCCGCCAGCTGGCGGATACGCCGTGCTCGAAAAGTTTACATGCCAGCCGCTTAATAACGAAAATATGTTTGACATTATTTCAATTGGGTCGGCGACAAGAGATGTGTTTATAAAACCGGAAGGGTCCAAATCTTTGGATACAAAAGATTTTACCACCGGACAGGCCTTGTGTTTGGGGCTTGGTTCAAAAAATAAAATCAGCAAGCTGGTTTTTGCTTCCGGCGGGGGAGGCACCAATGCCGCGGCAACCTTTGCTAAGCAGGGTCTTAAAACCGCGTGCATCGGAACTATCGGCGAGGATTTGAATGGACAAGATATATTGAATGAGCTCAACAGCATCGGCATTGAAACTGGATATTTTCAGAAACATGGTGACGACCATACCGCTTATTCTACTATCTTAGTTAGCGAAAGCGGGGAAAGAACGATTCTGTCATATAAAGGAGAAGGCCAGCATCTTGATGTAAATCAAATTCCATTTGATAAGCTGGAAACTAAATGGCTGTTTTTGGATAGCTTGGGTGGACATTATGATTTATTGGAAAAAGCAGTGTCGTGGGCGGTGGAAAATAATATCAAACTGGCAACAAATCCCGGTGGAGGAGAATTGGCTCATGGTTTAGAAAAATTAAAACCGCTTCTGAAACATTTTTCAATTGTTTCCATGAATCAGGAGGAAGCGGCGGGGCTGACCGGCGTTGATTACAAAAACGAAGAAGAAGTTTTTAAATTTATGGATGGGATTGTTGACGGGATTTTTATTATGACCAAGGGGCCGATCGGATCGGTGGTATCGGACGGCAAAAATATTTACCGAGCCGGAGTTCCTGAATCTCCGATTGTTGAAAGGACAGGAGCGGGCGACGCCTTCAGCGCGGGATTTATCAGCGAATATGTCCGGTCCGGCGATATAATTAAAGCGGTGCAATTTGCCACCGCAAACGCTTCTTCCGTGGTGGCGCAATACGGTTCCAAGGCCGGAATTTTAAAAAAGGGCGATTGGGGACCGTGGCCAGTGGTCAAGGTTGAACAAACTCAACTCGGGTAATTGCTATCTTGCTGATTGTTATCTTGTCTTAATTTTTAACAAGCTAACAAGATAACAAGATAACAAGTGAAGTTGTCGGATTCTTTTCAAAAACTTGCCCGCATATTGAGAACTTCTCCGGAGGTGCTTTTGGATTTGGATAAAAAAATGAGCGATTTAACCGGAAAAAGCGGAATTATGGAAGCCATTGCCAAAGAAAACGATATTTTGGTTGACAGAACTTTGACCGAATTGAATTTGTCCCGCGATTCAAGGGCGGAAGATGTTTATTCCGCTTTGACTCATCGCTTGATTCATCTTGATGAACATTTGAACACTTTGTTGGACAAGCCCGATCTTATCAAGATGGCAATGTCTAATTCGTGTGGCAAATTATGCGAGATTATTTTTCAGATTTTTAAACCGCCAAAGGGCTTATTTATAAAAAAGGAAAAGGTTGTTGAATTGTTGGAAAAATTTAAACCGGACAATCTGTTAAAACATTTTGGTTATACCGATGTCAAAGAATTGGTTGAGAAAGAGGGATTTGCTTCGGTGGTAAGCGCTTTAAGATTTACCCAAAGCACCGAATGGATGCATAATTTTTTTGACGCGGCATATTCGGAGCTTGTTCCTGATGATTTTGAGGAAAGGGAAGTTGAGATTAAAATATTGGAAGAGAAGTGGTTGAAAGTTGCCGACCAATTTCTTGAAAAAAAATACCACAATGTGAGTCATCTCAAGGAATACGGAGTGATTTTTATCATACCGCTGACGATAGACACGCCGGGCGAGACGACCAGGCTTTTAACTTTATTATTGCACTATTTGCATGAAGTTCCGTTTTATTCCGATTTGTTCCGAAAGTTTTTAAATGATAAAGATTTTAATGAAAAATTCAGATCGCTTTTGAGGGGCGATGTGCTTGAGGTACAGATGATGGCTGACAAAATCAAAGAAAATAAAAACATTTGGTTTATAATTCAGAGATATTTGGCAAAAGATAATGTCAGTGATCCTCGCTTATTTCTGCCTCATTTAAATCCAGAGGCCGAACATTGGGTCAAGGTGAGCAACGATCTGACGGCTTTATCAAAATTAAGTAGCGAGGATGACGGCCATATAAGTTTGGGCTATTGGTCGGGTCTTGATTTTGTGGGGGATTTTTTCCCTTCGGCAAGCTCAGGGCAAGTACAACTGGTGAGTTTCGATCTCATTGATCTGATAATGTCTTTGGTGAAAAAAGGGGAAATCAAATACCTTTACCATCAGCAAGAAGCGTTATGGAATAAGATTTTTACTGAATACATGGGGAAGGAAAAGATGGAAAAACTGCTGGAGGAAAATATTATTCAGGGATCCTTTGAATTATAAATTTTTTGATGAGACTGGTTGGCATGTAAGCTCTTTCGGGACTTACGGAGGCCGACGGGCCGAGTGAGAGGCGAAATTCCAGCAGGAATTTACGCCGTGCCCGAAAAGTTTACATGCCAACCAGTCTCAAGATTTAAAAATATGCTTAATTTAAATAGCCATTTGCAAAAAGCAAAAGAGGGCCATTATGCCATCGGGCATTTTAATTTTGCCACGGCTGATGTACTGCGGGGGATAATTGAAGCAGCCAAAGAAGCAGGAGTTCCGGCGGTGATGGTTGGCACTTCCGAAGGAGAGGCCGGATTTATCGGAATGAAAGAAGCCGTAGCGTTGGTTGCCGCGTTGAGGGGGGAATATGATTTTCCGGTTTTTTTGAACGCCGACCATTTTAAAAGTTTTGAAAAATGCAAAGAGGCGATTGATGCCGGTTATGATTCAGTGATTATTGATGCCTCGCGATTGCCTTATCATGAAAATGTTGCAATTACAAAAAAAGTGGTTGATTACGCGCGAAGCGTAAATTCCGATATTTCAGTGGAGAGCGAGCTTGGCTATTTGCGCGGCAAATCGGAATTACAGACAAAAATAGAGATAAGCCCGGATGATTACACCAAGCCGGAAGAAGCGGCAAGGTTTATTGCTGAAACCGGAGTTGCCCGGCTCGCGATAGTATTTGGAAATATACATGGCATTGTGACTGAGCAAATTGAAAAGTTGGATATCAAACATTTAAGAAAAATTACTGCGGCCGTTCCCGAAACTTTTTTGGTTTTGCATGGGGCATCGGGGCTTAAAGACGAGGATATTGCTACTTCTATTAAAGCGGGCATCGTTAATGTGCATTTCAATACTGAATTAAGGGTGGCATACCGCGAAGGTATAGACAAAGCGCTCCACGCAAAACCCGATGAATCCGCTCCTTACAAATATCTTGCTCTCGCGGTGGAGGATGTTAAAAAGGTGGTGGCGGAAAAAGTGAAATTATTCATGTCTTAAAACTTCGTCCCTGTCCCTTTTCATCCTGTGCAAGCGGATGCAATCTTTTCGCTTTTAAGTTCCAAAACAACCCCGCCTTTCTTCAGCCCGCTTCGGCCGCTCCTGCGGCGGCCTCGCTTGTCCTCGCTGAGGCGATTCCCGCGAAGTTCCTCGGCGTGAACCTTCGCCTTTAACGACCCGGTTTTTGATAAAGAAGAAGTTATTATATCAAAAACCACCAAGCGGGTCGGCTCCGGAGGCTTCATAAGGGCAGAGTTGTTTTTTTCACAAGCAAAAATTTGGATAATCTAAACGGCTCAACGGCAATTGCCGTTGAGCCGTTTAGATATCAACCCTCATATCAAGATTTCCTTCCCCTACACTGGACATAGGGGAGGGAATCTTAAACAAACTTTGCAAAAAGTTTTTACGGGGTATATAATATTTATAGTTCTTCCAAATTAAGGAGTCGCCATGACTGACAAATGTCCGAAGTGTGGATTATGGTACCTGATTCTTGATGACCAAAAAAATCAAGCCCGCTGTCTGAATCCCGATTGCTCTTTTAAATATTCATGCTCAAGAACTTATTATTTAACAACTTTTGCTGACCGAAACCGAATGGTGATTTTTCCTCAAGAACTTGGTGGAGGATTGAATCCAGCCTGGCGCAATATTATCTCCGACGAAAAGGCGAATCAATAATTCGCTTTTTTAATTTCTCAAAATTTACCAAAGACTACTTGGGGACATAAAAAGTTTCTAACGATTCGGGTATTTGATTTTTTTGGTGTTTTCTTATACAATGTAAAGAACTTTAAACCATGTCTGTAAACAAACAAAAAATTGAGTTGAACGCCGAGAAAAGGGAAGTGCTGGGTTCGGCGGTTAAGAGGCTGAGAAAAGACGGCTATTTGCCGGCGGTTTTGTACGGAAAGGGTCAAGAAACATTGCCCCTTCAGGTTTTAACCCAAGATTTCAGCAAGATTTATAAATTAGCCGGAGAATCCACTCTTGTTTATATTAATATAGGCGATCAATCTTATCCGACCATTATTCACGATATCACACGCGACGCTTTGAGCGATGAATTGCTGCACGCCGATTTTTATAAGGTCCGCCTTGATGAAAAAATCAAAGCGATGATTCCGGTGGTTTTTGAAAACGAATCTTCGGCAGTCAAAGATTTGGGAGGCATATTTGTCAGAAATGTAAACGAGATGGAAGTTGAGGGTTTGCCCCAAGAATTGCCTCACGAGATAAAAATAGATATTTCAGAATTAAAGAATTTTGGCGACCAAATTTTGCTCAAAAATGTTAAGTTGAGCGCCGGATTAAAATTAATTGGTTCCGAAGACGAGATTATCGCTACCATTCAAGAGCCGATTTCAGAGGAAGAGTTGCAGAAGTCGCTTGAACAATCTACCGCTTCAGTGGAGGATGTTGAGGTAATCAAGAAAGAAAAAGAGGAAGAAACGCCTGCTGAGGAAGCAGAAGCGCCGAAAGAACTAGAGGAAAAGAAAGAATAAACAAAATTACAAGAGTAAGGATTACAAAGGGAACCATTGCAATGGTTCCCTTTGTAATTTTGTAATTGAGAAATTATTTAATTATACGATAGAGGCCGAAAAGTAGAACCAAAATTGAGATTATCGGGAAAATATAACGCGAGAAATTATTTTTCAGCCACTTTTTAATTTGTCCGCCCCAGCCTGGTTCGGGTTTGAAAATAGGGCTTTTAATGTCTATATTTTTGTTTGGCAATAAGGTTGGTTGCATTTTTCTTAATACTTAATACTATCCTTGGCTCACCGCTTCAATTACCGGGTCAAGATTGCCGTTGATTATTTTCTCAATATTGCTCCAGCTTTTCTTTATCCTGTGGTCGGTAATTCTGTCTTGGGGAAAATTATAGGTTCGGATTTTTTCTGACCTATCGCCGGTGCCGATCTGTTTTCTGCGCTCTTCGGTGATATTGCCGGTCGCCTCGGCCTTTTTTATTTCCAATAATTTGGAACGCAATAATTCCATGCCCTTTTCTCTGTTGTTCTGCTGACTGCGTTCTGATCTTGAAGAAACGACAATTCCGCTGGGTTTGTGAAGAATGCGGACGGCGGTCTCCACCTTATTGACATTTTGGCCGCCTGGTCCGCCGGCTCGGGAAAATGTTACTTCTATTTCATCAGACCTGATGGTCATTTCGCTTTCTGATGCTTTGGGCAAAACCGCCATTGTTGCCGTTGAGGTATGAACCCGGCCGCCCTTTTCTGTTTTGGGAACTCTTTGGACTCTATGGACTCCGGATTCATTTTTTAATTTTGGAAAAACATTCTCGCCTTTTAATTCAAAAACAGCCGATTTGAATCCGCCGATGCTGGTTTTGTTTGAATCAATCAGCTCAAAAGCCCAGCCTTTGTTGGCGGCGTATTTTTTGTACATCATGTAAAGTTCGCCGGCAAAAAGAGCGGCTTCATCGCCGCCCACGCCGGCCCGCAATTCCACGATGGCCTCATTGTTCGGATTGTGAGGTTTTTGAAATTGATAAGACAACGGAGCATTGTTATCTTGATAATTGTTAATTGTTAGCTTGAAAATTTATAACAAGATAACAAGATAACAAGATAACAATTAGGAATTATTTCTTTGTTTTTTTCGGGGATGCTTTTTGAGTCGTTTTTTCCAGGCGTTTTTTGAACTTTTCTACTCTTCCTCTCGTATCAACTATCTTTTCTGTACCTGTGTAAAAGGGGTGGCAGTTAGAACAAATAGACGCGCTGATTTCCGGCACAGTTGAGCCGGTGGTCCATTTGTTGCCGCAGGCGCAACGGATTTTAGCATTAGGATAATATGTAGGATGAATATTTTGTTTCATATAGATAATAGTTTACTCCAAAACATTCTAAAAGTCAAAAAATAGTTAGAAATCGTGTTTTAATTATTTAACTGTTTTATAAAACTTTCATATGCCAATTTTATAAAATATGAAAAAACGGATGATGTTTTTAGGGGACGGTATCTTGCTTTTAAAATCTAATTTTGCTAATATATCTCTTATGCCGGAAACAACGATACAAGTATCATACGAAGATATGCTCAAGGCGGGCATGCATTTTGGTCGCAAAAAGACGGTTTTTAGTCCTGCCATGGAAAAGTATGTGTTTACCGTCCGTAGCGGCATCTGCATTATTGACCTTCTTAAGACCCAGGAGCAATTAAGTAACGCCATTGAGTTTTTGAAAACAACGCTTAAGAATAACGGCCTTGTTTTATTTGTCGCTCCGACCAAGCAATCGGTTGATTCCATCAAGGACTTGGCGTTTTCGCTGGGCATGCCTTTCGTTTTGGAAAGATGGCTGGGGGGCACCTTGACAAATTTTAAAGTAATAAACGCAAGAGTGAAACGCCTTGAAGAAATGGAAAAACAGCAAACAACGGGGGAGTTGGATAAATACACCAAGAAAGAACGGCTGATGTTTTCCAAAGAACTCGCAAAAATGACAACTCGTTTTGAGGGATTAAAAAAGTTAACCCGAATACCGGACGCCATATTTGTCGCCTCGCTTAAAGAGAGCGCTTTGCCGGTCAGAGAAGCCAAAAATGCCCATGTCAAAATAGTAGGCATTGCAAATACCGATTCTGATCCCGGAGATATGGATTATGCGATTCCGGCCAACGACCGCTCCAAAAAGTCCGTTGACTTGATTATGGAAATGATTAAAAGAGAACTGATAACGAATAACGAATAGCCGATTGTTAAAATTTAAAACAAGATAACAGTCAACAATTTTTAGTAATGCCCATTGATACAGAAAAAATTAAACGGTTAAGAGACAGCACCGGTCTTTCTTTCGGCGAGATAAACAAAGCCCTTGCTGAATCCGGCGGAGATGAATCCAAAGCCATGGACATTTTAAAGGTTCGCGGAGCTTTGTCTGCGGCCAAAAGATCTTCCCGCTCGGTCAAAGAGGGCGTAGTTGAGGCTTATGTTCATTCAACCAAGAAGCTTGCCGTTTTGGTTGAAGTTTTGTGTGAAACGGATTTCGTCGCTAGAAATGTTGAATTTCAAAAATTAGCCCACGATGTCGCAATGCATATTGCGGCCATGAAGCCGTCGGTTCCCGCGGAATTATTGGAACAGCCGTTTGTTAAGGATCAGGATATCACAATTCAAGATTTGTTGAATCAATATATTGCCAAGCTTGGAGAAAATGTTCAGATCGGGCAATTTCATATCATGGAATTGTAATGGAGCATTCGCGTTCTGAATTTGCGTCCCAAACGCTTAATTTTCTTTAATCTCACAACATGTTTATCATTATTCCCCTTGCTTTGATATTGTTTTCTTCGGCGGCCATATTTTTTATTATTTATAAGAAATTGCCTCAGTTAAAAAGCGCTTCTTTGCCGGGCGGAAATTCGGAATCCGCCGTTCAAGATACGGGCGGTTCTCCGAGAAATTATACAACACTATCCCTTAAATTTTTTAATGATTTTTTCCCGGAGATAGCGGAGCAATTTAGAAAAATTAAATTTAACGAATATAAAAACGCCTGGCTTGCCGAGCTGGAAAAGGTTCTAAGAAGATTGCGGGTGGCTTCTTTAAAAATAGACAGATTTTCAGATCATTTGATTAAAAAGATCAGAACGGTCGGCGACTCTCGGCCAAAACTCAACCCTGCGCAAGAGTTGAGAACGAGTGAAGCAACAATAGAGCAACCGGTTAAAATTATAAAGAAGCAATCTCCCGTTCATAATCAAAATAAACCGGTTGTAGTGAATATGGAATCGTTAAAATCCGACGAACGGAAACTAATCATAGAAATAGCCAAGAATCCGAAAGATTACCGGCTTTACGAAACATTGGGCGATTTGTATATAAAAATGAATAATTTTGGCGATGCCAAAGAATCGTATGAAGCGGCGATGGAATTAAATCCCCACGGCGAAGTATTAGTCAAAAAACATTCTCAAGCGGTTGAAAAAATGATAAAATAACTTTCAGAAGCCGGCGTAGCTCAGCGGTAGAGCAACTGTTTTGTAAACAGTAGGTCGTCAGTTCAATCCTGACCGCCGGCTCCAGAATCCGTGAGGCGACTCCTTTGCATCATAATTGTCACAAAACATCTTTGGTAATCGTTTATAATAGTGTATAGTAAAAATATATGAAAAAAATCTTATTCTTATTGACTGCGTCGGTATTGGCAATAGGCCTTATTTTGGGCAATATTAGCGTTTTTGCCCAGGCGGAATCCGCTAATACCAATTTGAATCCGACAAGTTCATTTACGCAGCCAAAACCAATTGCCGTACCGGTAGCTTCAACAAATACCGCGCCAACATCAAACGCGCCAACATCAAATATGCGAAAGTGCGGCGTAAATACTTTTCAAGTTTTCAATCAATGCGGCAACGATGGGGCAACTTTTCGCGGCGCTTATTGGCAATGCTACGACGGTTACGAAGAAAAACAATTGAACAAAGATTTGCTCGTTTGTAAATCTTCCGAAGAGTGGCAGGAATACGGCAAAAAAATCTGCACTGATCGTTGTTCTGATTCGGTGTCGCCAAGCGGTGTCAATGCTAAGCCGGCCAAACCGATTGCTCCAAATGTCCTCACTCCGATTGTTACCGGTTCCGGAACCATCATTGTTCCGGCTTGCTATGCCAATGAAAAATCAATGCGCAAATATGACCAATTAATCACCGAATTGCAAAAAGCCGAGACCGCGGGAGACAAAAAATTAGCGCAAGAAATAAGTGAAAAAATAATTTCTCTTAAAAAAGAAATATCCCTAAACAAAAGTGATTGCATCGGCGCGTCCGGAACGGCCACTCAAGTAATTATTGCGGAACCGGTAAAACCGACGGTTGTCAATTCCGGTCAGGATATCAGTTCTTATTACCGCCAAAAATTCCAAAATGTAACGGCTACAAATCAAAATACGAGCGAGCAAGTGGAAGCGTTAGAAAATTTACGATCAGAAATAGACGGACTTATCGGGAAATTGATTCAAAATAAAAAAGAGATTAACGCATCGGAGATAAGCGGCTTAGTGTCGGAAGTCAAAATTCTGCCGGGAGAGATAAAAGCTCGCGATATTTCGGTTAAAACCACCGATAACAAAATAATCGTCGGCATCGGCGCCAAGTCCATAAGCGTGGAACCCAAAGAAAAAGATGTCGTTCTTAATGACAACGGAATCAATGTAACGGCGGAATCCATTTCAATCAAAGATAATGTTGTTAGTGTAGGTGATTCGGAGATTGGGCTTGCGCCAAGCGAAATAATCAAAAAGTTACAAATAACGCCGGTGTCAATGGAACTTAAAGAAGAAAATTCCAAAGCGATTTATGAAATAAAAACAGACGAGCAAAGAAAACTTTTTGGATTTGTTCCCATTAAAATTCAAAAATCAACAAATGCCGATGCCGTAAATGGTAGTATAATCAGCGAAAAAAGGCCTTGGTGGAGTTTTTTGTCAACGCAATAAAACTTACTTGGTCCTAATATAAAAACCGAATCATCTCGGTTTTTATATTTTATCTCTATTGCTTTTCTGACCCAAATCTATATAATTTAATAGAGTTTTGGAGTAAAAATTTGCAAATGATCAGAGACCAATAATGCTAATGCCAGTTCATTGTTATAAAAATATGGGGGTGTGGTGGAGTAGTCAATCACAACAGACTGTAAATCTGTCGGCCGAACGGCCTTCGTAGGTGCAAATCCTACCGCCCCCACACTTCGACAAGCTCAGTGTAAACTGAGATTGACGGAGTGCCCTGAGTTTATCGAAGGGCATTTCAAATTATTATGTATAAAGTATATATTGCTTTATGTTTGGATAGTTCGTTGTATACTGGAATTACTGCCAATCTGGAAGATCGTTACGATAGACATGCAAGAGGATTTGGAAGTAAACATACTTTGCAAAGAGGGATTGATAAAATTTGGTAGGCCAAATCTGTGACCAAATCCTACCGCCCCCTCGTGGTATTGGGATTTGCAAATTTATGATTAAAAAAATTGGTTCAAAATATATGGTCGTTGCCGAAAGCGGCCGGCATATGGGAGAATATAAGACCAAGGCCGAAGCCAAGCACCGTCTTGCCCAGATAGAGTTTTTCAAACACTTAAAATCGGGTTCAGGATCAAAGTTAAAGCTAAGAAAGAGGTCGTTGTTAAAAAAGTAAAAACATGGTAAAGTAATGCCGTTGTAGCTCAGTGGTAGAGCAACTCCATGGTAAATAAAATTGCCCACTCTTAAAGTAATTTTTGAGTGAATCCCGAATAACGGTTAAAGTCCCTCACCAGTTTTTATCAAGAAACTGGTGAGGGATAAGACCGTAGCGCTCTTAGCGCTCGAACGACTGACAAGGGTCTCCACGCCATAAGTGGAGAAAGATACAGTCTAATCCTCTTATAATCCGCCAACCGGCGGAGAAGCAGGGGTATCCATGAAGGAGTAGGTCGTCAGTTCAATCCTGACCAACGGCTCCAGAATAAATAGAAAATAGAAAATGGAATTTAGAAAATAGAATTTTGTTTTGTTAACTTCTATTTTCTACTTTCTAATTTTCTAACTTCTAAAAATATGTCGCAAGATAATCTATTAAGATTAAGGTGTACGGTTTGCAAAAGAGCCAACTATTATACCGAAAAAAACAAGAAGAAGGTGGAGCGGAAAATAGAATTGAAGAAGTTCTGCAAATGGTGCAAGAAGCATACTTTGCACAAAGAGGCCAGAATTACCGGATAAAAGAAAATAAAACTGTGGATTACACAGTTTTATTTTCTTTTATAATAGAACCGTGTTATAATGTTATGTAAATTGAATTCTATGAAATTAGAGGCAAAACAAAAATCATTAGCGTTAAGGAAAGATGGATGTTCTTTAAAAGAAATAAGTCAGCTTTTGGGCGTATCTAAGAGTTCAGTATCCGGATGGGTTCGCGATGTTGTTTTGTCTAATAAGGCTAAATCAAAACTACTTTTAAAAATTACGAGAGGTCAGTTTCTTGGTGCTCAAAAACGTAAAGAATACGGGGATAATAAAAACAGATTGCTTAAGGAACAAGCTAAGGCAGATCTTGCTTCCGTTGTATCTGATTTAAATGGAAAAATAATTTGTGCAATGATTTATTGGTGTGAGGGGACCAAAGAATATAAAAGTGGGATTGCTTTTACTAACTCTGATCCGGAGCTTACGCGGTTATTTTTGGATCTATTAGTAAAATATTTTCCTGTAAATAAACAAAGGATTGTGGCACGTCTTCATTTGCACGAATATCATAATCCCAAAAAACAACATTTATTTTGGTCTAAAGCCTTGAGTTTACCAATAAATCAATTTCAGAAATTTTATTTGAAACCTCATACTGGTATAGTGATAAGAAAAAATTACCCAGGATGTATTTCGCTTAGATATTATGATAATATAGTAGCAAGGAAAATTTTATATTTCGGCCAAGCATTTTTAGGAAAAATCTAATAATGGGGGCATAGGCTAACGGTAAACTGCTTCTCTCCAAAAGAAGATTTCTAGGTTCAAATCCTAGTGCCCCCGCCAATACAAAAACTGCCATTAGGCAGTTTTTGTATTGGCGGGGAGTTCTCTCTTGTTTTTCAAAATTTTTTTGTTATGCTGGGAGTAATGTTTTTTGACAACTAAACTAAGGAGAATAGTAATGGAAAAAAGTAAGTCCATTAAAACAGTAAACCCACGCGCAAAAAAAGAAACGGCGAAAAAACAAGAAAAACCCAAGATGTCTTTGTCTCAGCACGAGGCAATTTTACGGGACGAATCAATTGCGGCAAAGCGCTTTGAAATGCTTTTTGGCGACCTAAAGAAAATACCAAGCGCCAGAATCCCTAAGACCGATGGCGCTTCTCCGTTTGAAATTCAAGTTAAAGATGTTAATGCTCCGGTTGTTCATATTATCAATTCACCCCTTATCGGAACTCTTGAGCCAGCCGATGAATCATTAGACATTTTGCGAAATGCTTTGCGGTTGGCCGAAGGTCAGAAAAGCGACGCAGTATTGATTACCGGCAATCTTATTTATTGTTTGGTAGAAAAATACGGCAAACAGCGGCCATATCGTACGCAAGTAGTCGGACTGCCCATGGATCCGAAGATTATTGAATCATCGTATCCGAAAGCAGTATTGGAAAAAATGGGTCCTTTGGCCACCCGTATCAAAGATGGCAAGGTCGTTTTTCTGACGCTTAAGATTTATCTTGACTTAATCTTTAAACTTGTTCGTGAAAAATTCATAGATAAATCCGGTCAGCCTATTTTTAAAGGCAAAGTTTATGTTACGCTCGGAGAAATTGAAGAATCTATTGCTATGCACTATGCCAACGAGGCCTTGCGGGCAGAAGTTTTTCGAGAGAAGGCATTTGCGCACAAACAGATTAGTCTTTTGCGAGTAGAGTTGAGCGGCGCCCGCAAAGATGGCGACAAACAAGCAGAAGAAAAACTTCTGGAAGCCATAAACGATTGGCAAATTTATAGTCGTGTATTGGTTCTGATGGGCAATATTGCCCCAGGACACATCAATGAACGGCGACAGGAGATGATTAACTATCTTGTGTACCGCATTGAGTCTGATATTCCAAACGCGAAAGTAATTGGTACCGGTGATACTTATGTAAGGATAGGTAAACAAATTGTTTCTATTGTTAGTGATAAAACCACAGAATCTATTCGTGGCGGATTAGCCGGTCGTTTACGAAAGAAAATTTACAATTATATAAAAGCTCATCCTGGTGAAAAAATACCGGCGGTTGTGCTTGGCGGTGGATTGAATCCTTGGGGTGTTGGCTTATATGCAAGTTATCGCGTTAGGAGATGCAAGGAACCATTGGACGATGTGCGTATGGCAGAAATTATTCAACTTTTGCCATGCATTGATTCTCATTTGTATCGCGAGGTAGTCCGGCGAATGCTGAAGGCCAAAGACAGGGTTGCCCGTCTTGCCAGTACTACCAATTTTCAATCAGGTATTCAGACGCTACGGTTTTTTGAGCCGGCGCCCATACCTCGTTTTGATTGGTATACGAGTGAATTTTTGACCAATCGGGAAATTTTTGCCGATGAAAAAACTTTTGAAAATTTCATTAACAATAACGACCCGAGAGCCAAAATGATTTATAGCTACAAAGAAGGATGCACCCATTATGGCGCGGTCTTTGTGGCTCGATATGATTCTCCGGATGATAAGAACGGTCGGTACATTAAATATCACAATCAAGTGCTCTTTGAAACATTTGTTCGTGACAATGTGCCGATTCATCTTTATCAAAATGACGGAGATATTCAGCATTGGCTTAACTATCAGGCGTATAAAGAAGTTGATAATCACCTGAAAGACCCCGAAGACCTGTTGGCAGAGCTTACGAAAATTGAAAATAACAAAAAACTTTCTGCGCAAGAACGGGCTAAGGCAATTAAAATCCAAAGCTTATTAAATTCCATCCGGACGGGTGTTATTCAACCGGAAGAACAGATAGAAGTTTGGGGCAAGGCGACGGCGCCCTATGGTGTATTTTTCAAGAATGTTATTGAGCGCGCCCGTATGGCTGGTGTTAAGATGACTGGAAATCTTAACTATATTGCTATCGGGCAGGGGAATCACAACGAACATTCGTTTAAGGGAAATACCGATATTCGTTTTTCCGAAGCGAAACTGACGAGAAAAGAATTGCTGTTTATTCTGATGAGGGCTGGCTATAATCCTCCTGATTTGGAGGAGCGTATCGCGGCCTGTCAGATGAGCGGTGTCGGTATGGCAAATGGAACTTTCTTGGTTTCTTCGCTTGGTCAAAAAGCTTATGAGTATTGTATCTTCATGAAACATAAACATGGCTCCAGTAAAACAGAAGATAACATGAGAATGATGATTACTAATTTTTCTCATCGTGGTACCACCGATGATTATGAAGAGGGAAGACTTACCATCAATCTTGGCGGTGATGACCATTTGGGTGGACACGCGGTCACTCGCAGTGCCTTTCATGTGAAGACCGGCGGTCAGATGTTTAACGGACCATTTGGTTTGAAATTTGATTTTCCGAAACAAAATCTTTTTTCAGCCGTGTGGGGCGTGGCGGCTGGAGGTCCTGCTTGGGGACCTTGTGTCATCGTCAGATTTGATTTCCGAATTACGAGAAAACTTGCCACATATCAAATTACTATTCCTCCGAAACTTTTTCCGAATCCGGTATAAAGTTAAACCCCGCTACGCGCGGGGTTTTTAATTTTTCTTCGATGAACTCAGGACAAGTTAAAAAATATCTATCTTCAGTTTTCTAGTTTTTTCTTTGCTCTGTTCTATTTGGCGGAGAATAACTTCCACATCTTCTATTTTGTATAACCGATAGTTATTCACAGGGTTGCGGTAGGCGACAAGCTTGCCTTTTTGATCCCAGTTGCGAACCGTCAAGGGGGTAATACCGAGGATTCTGGCAACTTCATTTACTGTTAAAAATTTTTTGGGCATAAGAAAAAAAGTTTAAATATTTAAAAGTTTAAAGAGAAACATTAATAAAAATCGTCTGACTAACAATTTAAATTTTTTCAATCCTTATTAATCTTTAACTATGAACCTTTATAATTGTTTATGTATTAATTTTACTTTTTATTGTATATGAAGGTCAATGTTGATAAGTCAAAGCCACATTTAAACATTTAAATATTTAAATGTTGAATTAAAATTTGATCTAATCAAATTTTAATTCAGTTATCCACTTTTTTTGTGTTGTCCATGTTAAAATTTATATAAGGAAAACAATAATCCGATAGAGTTATCCGATACCGTATCGGATAAGAGAAAAGATAAGTAATCAAAAGACAGAAACCTAGTTTATAAGAAAAGATGATTTTGAAAAAGAGAGAAAAATTTATGAAAAAACCGAAGCTCCGACTTGGGGTCGGAGCTTCGGGGAATGCGCGCCTTGTCCCTCACCACTTTTATTTTAAAAGTGGTGAGGGATTTTGGCTTTTTAATTATATCCAAAAAAAGGACTTAAGACAATTTAAATGTTTAACAGTTTAAATTTTTAAAAGTTTCAACAAAAGAAAAGTTTAAAAAATGACAGAGGAAAATAAACAATTCATTTCCATGATGGAAGCGTCCAAACTCTGTTCCTATTCGCAGGAATATTTAAGCTTGCTCGCAAGGCGGGGAAAAATATTTTCAAAAAAAATCGGACGCAATTGGTATACGACAAGAGAGGCGATTGATGAATATTTAAAACAGCAAAGCGTAATTATTTCTTTGCCGAAGAAAATTTTTGCCACCGCCCTTGGCGGGGG
>Ga0209211_10002216_pt1 | contig 34072 bp, 34 predicted proteins | sample RifGroA2_FD_183992 | JGI IMG/M metagenome (GOLD analysis project Ga0209211, IMG submission 183992) | Groundwater microbial communities from Rifle, Colorado, USA - Groundwater A2 (SPAdes) (version 2) | ecosystem: Environmental > Aquatic > Deep subsurface > Groundwater | place: Rifle, Colorado... | reverse complement strand
TTCCTTAAAGAAAAAATAGGGTTCAAGGGGTCGAGGGGTCAAGGGCTCAAGTAAAGTAAAAGTTTTTACCCTAGACCCCTTGATCCCTTGAGCCCTCGACCCCTGTATTTACTATGCTGAAAAAAATCATCGAACTCTCTATAAACAATAAACTAATCGTCATCCTTTTTACACTCTTTGCAGTCGGCTGGGGCGTATGGGCTGTCTATCGTACACCTCTGGATGCCATACCTGATTTATCCGATGTGCAGGTTATTATTTATACTGAATATCCAGGCCAGGCCCCGCAGGTTGTAGAAGACCAGATTACCTATCCTTTAACAACCGCAATGCTGTCTGTTCCAAAATCAAAGGTCGTCAGGGGTTTTTCCTTTTTTGGGGTATCGTTTGTTTATATCATCTTTGAGGATGGCACAGACATATACTGGGCAAGGTCAAGGGTGTTGGAATATCTGAATTTTGCCTCAGGTAAACTCCCTAAAGGCATTACCCCAGCCCTTGGCCCTGATGCTACAGGCGTTGGATGGGTCTTTCAATATTCTATAGAAGGCAAAGGCTACAGCCTTGCAGAACTGAGGAGCATTCAGGACTGGTATATCCGCTATCAGCTCACGAAAGTGCCGGGGGTTTCAGAGGTTGCGTCCATCGGAGGGTTTGTAAAACAGTATCAGGTAAATATTGACCCCAACAGGCTTCTTACCCATAATATCTCGTTGAAAGAGGTAGTTGACTCAATCAAGATGGGAAATATGGATGTGGGCGGAAGGGTTGTGGAGCTTACAGAGCGGGAGTATATGGTCAGGGGACTAGGTTATATCAAGAATATCCCTGACATAGAAAATATAGTTTTAAATGTTGACAGGGCAGGAACACCCATCAGGATAAAGGATGTGGCACGGGTTGAACTCGGGCCTGATGAGAGAAGGGGGATTGTCGAAAGAGACGGAGAGGGCGAGGTAGTCGGTGGCATTGTTGTGATGCGGTTTGGCGGAAATGCCCTGAATGTGATTGATGCGGTCAAAGAGAAGATAGAGGAGCTTAAACCAGGACTACCGCCAGGGGTGGAAATCATAACCACCTACGACAGAAGCCATTTAATTCATCGGGCAATTGAGACTCTCAAGGAAAAACTTATCGAAGAATCCCTCATTGTCTCACTTGTCTGTATTGTCTTTCTCCTCCATTTCCGTTCTGCGCTTGTTGCTATTCTCATGCTTCCGGTTGCTATCCTCATCTCTTTCATTGTGATGTATTATTTAAAGATAAATGCCAATATTATGAGCCTCGGCGGGATTGCCATTGCCATCGGCGCTATGATAGACGGCGCTATTGTAATGATAGAGAATGCGCATAAACACTTAGAGAGAAGTCAGGATGTGGAGCAAGCCGACCGTGTCGGCGTAGAAACGGCAACACGGTTGCCTCGCTCCAAAGACAGATGGCAAATTATTGCTGATGCTGCAAAAGAGGTGGGGCCGCCGCTTTTTTTCTCTCTTTTAATCATTACAGTTTCGTTTATGCCTGTGTTCACCCTGGAGGCGCAGGAAGGCAGGCTCTTTAAGCCTCTGGCATTTACAAAGACATTTGCCATGGCAGCCTCTGCGTTATTATCTATTACCCTTGTGCCTGTGCTTATGGGTTTTTTTATACGGGGTCGCATCATGCCAGAGGCAAAAAATCCCCTCGCCAGATTCATGATATGGATATACAGGCCTATAATAAATCTTGTGCTTAAGGCAAAGCTCACCACCATTTTTATTGCAATAGCCGTGCTGATTGCAACCATATATCCTTTTAAAAAACTCGGCAGTGAATTCATGCCGACACTTTATGAGGGCTCTCTTATGTTCATGACTGCAACGCTTCCCGGCGTTTCAAGCACAAAGATAAACGAGATTCTCCAGACAACAGACAGGATTATAAAATCATTTCCAGAGGTGGAGCAGGTCTTTGGAAAGGTGGGCCGCGCCCAGACAGCAACAGACCCTGCGCCGCTGGAAATGTTTGAGACAACAATAAACTTAAAACCTGAAAGCGAGTGGCGGCCTGGCATGACTGTGGATAAACTTGTCTCTGAGATGAGTTTAGCCCTTGAAATGCCGGGCATCCCTATACAGTGGTCAATGCCCATAAAGAACAGAGTTGATATGTTGGCAACAGGCATACGCACGCCTGTCGGCGTGAAGGTGTTTGGAAAGGATTTGAAGACCATTGAACAATTGGCAGTGGATATTGAGGCAGTCCTAAAGATGGTTCCCGGCACAGCCAGCGCTTACGCAGAGCGGATTATAGGCGGATACTATGTGGATATAAAGATAAAACGGGATGAAGCGGCGAGATACGGGCTGAAGGTTGAGGATGTCCAACAGGTGATTATGTCTGCCATTGGTGGAGAGAATATCACAACAACCGTAGAGGGTCTGGAGCGTTATCCTGTGAATGTCCGTTATAAAAGGGAGTTAAGGGATAATGTTGATAAGATTGGCAGGACGCTTGTCCCAACCATGATGGGTCAGCATGTCCCGCTCTCGCAGGTGGCAGATATAAAACTCAGCAAGGGTGTAGCAGGCATAAAGACAGAAAATGCGCTCCTTAACACATGGGTCTTTGTAGATGTGCGCGACAAGGACATCGGCAGCTATGTTCAAGACGCAAAAAAGGCTGTTCTGGAAAATGTAAAATTCCCTCCAGGCTATTATGTTGCATGGAGCGGCCAGTATGAGTATATGGAGCGGGCGTATGCAAAACTTAAGGTCATTGTGCCGTTAACCCTTGCTATCATATTCCTCCTCCTTTATTTTAATTTTGGCAATATCACAGAGAGTTTGATTGTCATGCTTTCTCTGCCGTTTTCTCTGGTTGGCGGCATTTGGCTTATGTATATTTTAGGATATAATATGAGTGTTGCGGTTGGCGTAGGCTTTATTGCCCTTGCAGGTGTAGCCGCTGAAACAGGGGTTGTGATGCTGATATATCTGGATAGCGCATATAAAGAGTTAGAAGTCCGGAGCCTGCCCCCGAATGCATCTATCGGGGGTCAGGAGTCAGGAGTAACAATGACAATAAAAGATATTTACAACGCAGTTATTGAGGGTGCGGTTGAAAGGGTGAGGCCAAAGATGATGACTGTCATTGCAATCATGGCAGGGCTTCTTCCCATCATGTGGGGCACAGGCACCGGTTCTGAGGTAATGAAAAGGATCGCAGCGCCTATGGTAGGGGGAATGGTTTCATCCACCATATTAACGTTGATAGTAATTCCAGCTATATATGCATTGTGGAAGGGATGGGGGATGAAGAAGGAAATGCAAAGTGCAAATTGAAAAATGCAAAATGAAAAAGAAACGGCATATACAGGCCACAGAGGTGATGGAATAATCTTTGTTTCTGATGTAAACGAGGCAATAAAAATTAGGACAGGAGAAAAGGGTAGTGCGGCATTACTTCCGAGTCCTGAATAAGGGGATTTGATTACACCGATTATCAAGTACAGATTACACAGATTAAAATCGGTGTAATCGTTTTTCAAAATCTGTGTAGTCAGAAAAATTAAAAGAAAGGAGGTGATACAGGTGAGTATTTTAAAGACAGTTGCTGTAGCAGTTTTTTTGGTTTCGCTTATGGCAATGCCTGCGTTTGCTGATGAAAAGCACGGTGAAAAAGGCGGCATGATGGGCGGTGGCATGATGGGAGGCGGAATGATGATGGGCGGCAAGATGATGGAAGAGCGTCACAAGATGATGCAGGATATGATGGGGATGATGAAGGATATGATGCAGATGATGAGGGATATGACCCATGCGCCAACCGATGCCCAGAAAAAAAGGCTCGACGAGATGATGAAGCGGATGGATGAGATGATGAAGATGCATGATGAAATGATGAAGCAGATGATGGAAAAACGCGAAGAGATGAAAAAGAAGAAGATGGAAGAAAAGAAAGGGATGTAATGCTGTGCAGGGGCTGCCTTCGGGCCGCCCCTGTTGCTGAGGGTATAATGGAAATTTTCATGGGAATAATGATGCTCGTTATGATTATTGGATTTTCTGTTTTTGGACACCATCAGGGGATGATGGGAGGGCATGATAAGGAATGTCCTAAAGAAGAGCAGGTTATCAAACATGATGGGCATGAAAAAGACGATTGTAAGGAAGCTATGGAGAGTCAAGAAGATAGAGCCATAGATAAAGGTAATTACTAATAAGAGCGTAATACAGGTTACATTTGCGTTGTTCCAAAAAGCATCGCCTTTTCCGTCATGCCCGAATGCTTCTATCGGGCATCCAGAGTAATCATAATGGATTCCCGCTACATACATGCGGGAATGACGAATTGGGGTGTTTAGCACATAATAAATGCAAACTATTTTGTGCTCTCCTTAATAAGTGTCAAAGTATTATAGAGTCAAAGTTTTTACTCTGATACTCTGGCACGTTGACTCTTTGCAGCTATCGATTATCTTTCAGGGAGGTGATAGATATGAATACAGTAATCTATCTTTTATTAGCCTTTCTTGCAGCATATATATCGATTATATATCTTGGCGCAGTAGGCATGGGTGGAGCGCTATTTTTCATAGTAACAGGATTTGCATTAGTCGGCGCCAGCGCCTTTACTGCTTATTACTCTAAGCTTTGGGGTGAAAAGGGCGGCCAGATTGCTACCATTATTTTGAGGAATCTCCTCGGCATTCCTTCATGGTTTACCGGTTTTGTCCTCGCATGGCTTGCACCATCACCCTTTTTATTTGATTCCAATATAACCTTCAAGCTCATGGGAGTATTCCTGATAATTATAGGCTCTATCCCATTTATATTGGGGCACATTGAACTTGGTTGGCGCACGCACATGCCGTCTGTAAAGGATACGCTGGTGCGGCATGGTTTATATGCCTATGTGCGGCACCCCATATATGCCGGCGGTTTTTTGATTATTATTGGAATTGGATTATTTAAACCAACATTGGTTTTTGTAATTGCCTGCGTTCTGGGGGTAATATGGCTTGATGTTCAGGCTCGGCTGGAGGAAATAGACCTCGTTCAGCGTATGCCAGATTACCGAGAATATATGAAGCAGGTGCCTCGTTTTATACCGCGTTTTGAACGGGAGAGATAAATCATGCACGGTGAAGATATTTCTTATGCCTATGGCGTATGGTCGCTGGTCATAGTCAATATTGCCCTCTTTGTATTTTTTATCCTGAGTTTTCTAACCCCTGTTAAAAAACGAGAGTGGCGAGGAATGGGCGTAACCATTGCATTCTTTGTTGCCCTGTTTACAGAGATGTACGGCTTTCCTTTGACGATTTACATCCTGACTGCAATTCTCGGCAGCCAATATCCTGTGTTAAATCCCTTCTCCCATGCCAGCGGCCATCTCTGGCTTACATTCCTTGGCGGCGGGGCATTGATGATGACAGTCATTCATCTTATAAGCAATGGTTTAACAATTATAGGCTTTATAATAATGTGGAAAGGATGGAAATTGATACACGGTGCAAAGGATAGTCTCGTAACAGATGGACCCTATGCGTATGTAAGGCATCCTCAATATTCAGGGCTTTTTCTCATCATGATAGGTATGCTTATCCAGTGGCCTACTGTCATAACAGCCTTGATGTTTCCTGTGCTTGTCTTTGTATATTACCGTTTGTCAAAAAGGGAAGAGATAGAGATGATTAAGATATTCGGGGATGAGTATAAACAGTATATGGAAAAAGTTCCGATGTTTATTCCAAAGATTGGGAAATAAGGAGGTGCTTATGGCAACAGACCCGGTTTGCAGGATGACAGTTAGCGAGGAAAAGGCGGTTGAAAAGACAGAATACAAAGGCAAGACCTATTACTTTTGCGGGAAGGGGTGCAAAGAAAGATTTGAAAAAGACCAGGAAAAATATCTGCAAGGAGAAAAGAAGGACTGGATTAAAGGATGAGGAGGATGTATGGAGACAGTAATATATTTCATAGTAATAGGTTTATTGTTTTATTTCATGATGAAAGGCTGTTGCGGCGGAGGTGGGCACTCGCATGGACGTTCAGGGCAAGGGCAGGGAGAACATGAAGGACACAAAGGGCATGAAGGGCATGGCGAGGCAGAGACAGGGGAAAAGAAAAGGGGGCGCTGTTAAAAAAAAGAGATGCTACGGTGATTACACAGATTATAAAAAACAGATTACGCAGATACAGATAAATAATTTCAAATCTGTGTAATCATATGTTCAAAATCGGTGTAATCAATTTTTTCATAGGAGGGCTTTATGGATATAACAAGACCGCTCAATATCAAAGTTATTGGATTGTCTCTCGGCTCTTTTCTTTCCATAACATTTATACTCTGTGTTGTCTATGACCTGATATTCCCTGAAGCCAGAATGTATGAGTCGTGGATGAGACTCCTGCCGGGCTTTAAATGGCTTACATGGGGGAGTTTCTTTCTGGGTGTCATCGAAAGTTTTCTTTATGGCATCTATATTGCACTGGTGTTTGTGCCGCTTTACAATCTTTTTAATGGGTTGATTGGAAGGAATGACTAAGGAAATTGAAATAATCGGCGCAGGCCCAGCAGGGCTTGTGGCAGCAATAAATCTTGCAAAGGCTGATTATAAGGTAGCAGTTTACGAAGAAAAGCCTGATGTCGGGCATCGGTTTCACGGCGATTTTCAGGGGCTTGAGAACTGGAGCTCGGAAGAGGATGCGGCTGTTCTTTTGGAACGATTGGGCATCCAAATAAATTATACCTGTCAGCCATATAGCGAACTTACCGTATTTGATGCAAATTTTAATAAGCGGATTATCCGGTCGCAAAGACCGTTATTTTATCTTGTGCAACGTGGCCATGCGCCCGGTTGCCTTGACTACGGCCTGATGGAGCAGGCCATTGAAGCTGGCGTTGAAATCGTATTTAACAGGCGCGTTGACAAACTTGAAAAAGGCGGCATTATTGGCATAGGGCCAAGGGCAGCGGACGCAATTGCAAAGGGGATTGTCTTTAATACAAATATGGAAGATATTGCAGCAGCTATTCTTGATGACAGGCTTGCGCCGAAGGGCTATGCGTATCTTTTAATCCACAAAGGAAAGGCGACTATGGCGACCTGCATGTTCAGGGATTTTACAAGCGAGCGGGAATGTTTTGAAAGAACCGTTGAGACATTCAAAAAGGTTTTTCCTAATCTTGATATAATTGATGCAAAGGAGTTTGGCGGCTATGGAAATTTTTTCTTTGACAAGCCTGCATTTGAAAACGGAAAATACTATGTTGGTGAGGCAGCAGGGCTTCAGGATTGTCTTTGGGGATTCGGCATGAGATATGCGATGATTTCAGGATTTCTTGCGGCAAGGGCTATGATCGAGAATAAAGACTATGAAGAATTGATTAGAGAAAATCTCATACCGATACAGAAAACATCACTTGTAAACCGTTTTTTATTTGAGAAATTAGGAAACAGAGGCTATACTTATTTTATAAACAGGCTTGCCAGGGGCAATACCATCAAGAAGGTTGGAAGGCAGTACAGGCCGTCGCTGGTGAAAAATCTCATCTATCCAGTTGCAGGCATAGTGTATAAAAGCAGGCTTGTTGATAAAGGGTGCCACAGCGAAAACTGCCTCTGTGTCTGGTGTAGATGCAGAAAGGGAGAGGTATGTTAAATACAAAGGTTGTGTCTTTAAGTCTTGCAATTACATCAGCGGTTCTTTACATTGCATGTGCTGCTGCATTTATGCTTTTTCCAATTGGTACACTTAAGTTTTTTAACACATGGCTTCACGGTATAGACCTTACGATTATCGCATCAGAAAAACCAATCAGGATGGTAAATATCCTTGTCGGCCTGATCAATATAACAGTTGCGTCTGTTGTCACAGGTATTATATTCTCTACAATATACAATAGTTTTCAGAGGAGGGGCGGTTAAACATGGGAGAAGATTCTTTAACCCAAGACCTTGTATGTGGTATGATGCTTAGAGTGGATAAAGTAAAGGCTACCTATACATACCATGAGAAGGTTTATTACTTTTGCGGTATGGGATGCCTTGAGCGGTTCAAAAAAGAACCTGATAAATATATTAAGAAAGAAAAGGAGAAATTATGATTACACCGATTATAAAAGCAGATTACGCAGATTCAGATAAAAAGAGTTTTTTTATCTGTGGAATCGTTTTCAAAAATCTGTGTAATCAGTTATAAAAGGAGGGAAAGATACGATGGGAAGAAACTTAAAAAGACGGGTGGCGGTTATGGGGATTACAATAAGCATGAGTTTATTGTTATGGTCTATCCTGCTTGTATCATCAATGGCTGCCAGTCCTATAGGTGGAGAGAAAAGACCACTGCTTTCACCAGAGCTTTTTCATGGCAAGACAGCATACACATACTATATTGCAAACGAGATACCAGAGGTTCTGGACAATATCTACTGTTACTGCCACTGTCAGAAGCACTCAGGACACAAAAGTCTTTTATCCTGCTATACTGATAAGCATGCTGCCTTCTGCGACGTGTGCCAGAATGAGGCAATAAGGGCATTTGAGCTTCATAAAGAAGGGAAGGATATACAGACGATAAAGAGCATGATTGATAAGGAATTTGAAAGATAGTAGATAATAGGATTACGCAGATTACAAAATGGATTACACAGACGTCATTGCGAGCCTGAAGGGCGTGGCAATCTCATATTTCATTCGCAATGACATTTCTGTGTAATCAGTACTCATAGGAGGCAGAACAAATGACAGAACTCATTAAACCAGTTCGGTTCGGAATCTTAATCGGTCTTCTCGGCCTTATCTTCGGCATTGGCTGGGCATTCTATCTTGTGCTCGGTCACGATAAGATACATAAAACCCTTGAAGAAAGAGCTGTAAAGTCGGAGGAAGCGCAAAGTCTAATCCAGCTCATTGAGCCTGCAACTGCCCATGCACATTCTGGGGAGAGTCATGATGAACAAATGATGGATATGCCGGGAATGGAGGAACATCAGCATGGTGCAATGGAAGGGACAAAGAAGTCTATGGATGAACATGATAGCCCAGTAATGGAAATGGCGCATGAGAGACTTACAAGAGGCCATATCCATTCAATGGGGTTGGGTCTTGTTACAATTGTAATTTCTCTTATCCTTGCCTTTACCAGTGCGCCTGAGAAGATAAAAAATATTGCGCCTGTTCTTACCGGCCTCGGAGGAATAATTTATCCTTTTGCATGGATTGTCATGGGCTATAGAACCCCGTCCTTTGGCCCTGGCCCAGCAGAGGAGTCAGTAACAATGATTGCAGGGCCGGGGATTGCGCTCGTACTCCTCGGAATCTTCACAGCAGGCGTTTTTCTTTTAAAGGATGTTTTTTATAAGAGATAAGGAAAAGTTTTCGCAGCCTCTGGTCAGTTGTCCTCTATGCATTAAAGAATTGGTTTGCTAAAAATGGTCGATATAGCAAAGATCGAAAAATTAGCCAGACTGATCCGTTACTTCATCCTTATCTCCACAACTGAGGCTGGTTCAGGCCATCCTTCATCATCCCTCTCTGCAGTTGAACTGATGGCAGGTCTGCTTTTTGGAGGCGCCTTCAGGTTCGACGCAGATAATCCGAAACACCCAAACAACGACCGCCTCATCTTTTCTAAAGGCCACGCCTCACCGCTCCTCTATGCCTTATGGGCTGCTGCAGGAAAGGTGAGTGAGCAGGAACTTAAGACCCTGAGAAAATTCACAAGTCATTTAGAGGGGCATCCTACACCTGCCTTTTCCTATGCAGAGGCTGCAACAGGTTCCCTTGGACAAGGGTTATCCATCGGTTTTGGAATGGCGCTGAATGCACAATATCTTGATAAACTTCCCTACAGAACCTATGTCCTTTTAGGGGACAGCGAGATGGCCGAAGGTTCTCAGTGGGAGGCAATCCAGCTTGCAGCGCATTATAAATTGGACAATTTAATAGGTATCCTCGATGTCAACCGTCTGGGACAGCGGGGAGAAACTATGTATGGCTATGACCTTACTGCGTATCAGAAAAGGATTTCCTCTTTTGGATGGGAAACTATTGTTATTGATGGACATTCCCTGTCCGAAAGTCTTTCAGCGTATGAGAAGGCGCTGAGCATGAAGGGCAGGCCGGTAATGATCATTGCCAAAACCATAAAAGGGAAAGGGGTTTCATTTCTTGAAGATCGAGATACCTGGCACGGAAAGGCTTTAAAAAAAGAGGAATTGACTAAGGCGTTACAGGAATTAGGAACAACGGATACATCAATTCTGGGAAAGATAACAAAACCAGAGGATTTAAGGCCTGCAAAACAAGTACCTCAGAAGGCAAAGGAAATGTTCTATCCAACAGACAAGCCCGTTGCTACACGAAGGGCCTACGGAAATGCATTGGTAAGGATATTCCCACAGTTTCCGGATATGGTGGTTCTGGATGCTGAGGTGAGTAATTCAACATTTTCGGAAATCTTTAAAGAAAGATATCCTGAGCGGTTTTTTGAGATGTATATAGCAGAGCAGAATATGGTAGGGGCAGCCCAGGGCCTCTCCTGTCGTGGCAAAATACCCTTTGTTTCTACCTTTGCTGCATTCCTTACCCGTGCCTTTGATCATATGCGAATGAGTCAATATTCAAATGCCAATATCAAGTTTGTCGGTTCCCATGCGGGTGTATCTATTGGTGAAGACGGCCCTTCTCAAATGGGGCTTGAGGATATTGCCATGTTCAGGGCAATCCTCGACAGTGTGGTACTCTATCCATCAGATGCAGTATCAACCGAGAGATTGGTAGAAGAGGTCGCACAACAGAGGGGGATCATTTATCTTCGCACCACACGGAAGGACACTCCTGTCATATACGATAATGATGAGAGATTTTATATTGGCGGCAGTAAGGTTTTAAGAGCAAGTGATAGAGATACCATTACAGTTATTGCAGCAGGTGTAACGCTCCACGAGGCGCTCGCAGCATATGAGGAATTAAAAAAGGAAGGTATTTTTATTCGCGTAATCGACCTCTATACCATCAAGCCAATTGATGAGAGAACCCTTTCTGATGCTGTGAGGTCAACTAAGGCAATCATCACAGTAGAAGATCATTTTGCAGAAGGCGGTCTGGGAGAGGCGATAAAGAGTGCTTTGGCTGCGTTTCCTATCCCTATCCATTCACTTGCAGTACGAAAGATGCCAAAGAGCGGGAAACCAGAGGAACTCCTTGATTATGAGGGGATTTCAAAAAAGGCAATTATCCAAAAGGTAAAGGAACTCCTATGAGACCTGAAGGCCTTAAAACAAGGATATTTTTAGATGGCGGCAATCCTCATGAGACCGAGGAGATTATATGGAATGGACCTCATAGCCAATATCCTCGCGATTTTTCAAAAGGGTGATGGTCATGTTGAGGTGCTTACAGCCAGCGTTCGAAAGCTCGACCATCTATTATATGCTATAAAGCTCGGTTCAGACATTGTCACAGCACCCTTTGGCATATTAAAGGAATGGGCAAAAAATGGGATTCCCATGCCAGGAAACGAGTATGTCTATGATTCCGGCAAATTACAATCTATCCCTTACCGACAGATTGATTTAACAAAAAAATGGAATAAGTACGATATCCACCATGATCTAACCGTACGGGGGATGGAGAGGTTTTCAGAAGATTGGAATTCTTTGATTAAATAAAAGCGAGGATGGTATATGCAGATAGGAATGATCGGGCTTGGAAGGATGGGGATGAATATGACAAGGCGGCTCCTTAAAGGAAGGCATGCGGTAGTTGCCTATAATCGCTCACCAGAGCCAGTACGGGATGCGGTTAAACAAGGGGCAAAAGGAGCTTACTCCCTTGAAGAGCTGGTAGAAAAGTTAAAACCTCCCCGTGCTGTTTGGCTTATGCTCCCAGCAGGAAGACCAATTGACGAGCATATAGAAAGGCTCAGTGGCCTTCTCCAGAATGGAGATATTATTATAGAGGGTGGGAACAGTTTTTATAAGGATGATATCCGTCATAAAAAGGAGTTACAACTGTATGGGGTCCATTATATGGATGTGGGAGTAAGCGGCGGGATATGGGGGCTTACAATCGGTTATTGCCTTATGATTGGAGGAGATAAAAAGATTTATAAATACCTTGAACCTGTTTTTAAAACCCTTGCGCCAAAAGACGGGTATCTCTACTGCGGTGATACAGGTGCAGGACATTTTGTGAAGATGATTCATAATGGTATTGAGTATGGCATGATGGCTGCGTATGGAGAGGGTTTTGAGATTCTGAATGCCTCGCCATATCGAAATAGTTTAAATTTTGAGAATATAGCCCATCTCTGGAACCAGGGGAGCGTTGTCAGGTCCTGGCTCCTTGAGCTAATAGAATCTGCGTTTAAGAAAGATAGGACCCTTTCCTCCATTGCTGGATATGTGGAAGACTCAGGAGAGGGTAGATGGACAGTGCAGCAGGCCATTGATATGGCTGTATCCACGCCAGTGATTGCTTCAGCGCTCTTCCAAAGATTTCGCTCAAGAAAGGCTGAGACCTTTTCAGATAAGGTTTTGGCTGCCTTGAGAGGGGAATTCGGCGGTCATGCGGTTTTAGAGGCTGGCAAGAGAAAAGGCGTTGTATCGAAGAGAAGTAAGACTAAGAAATCCTGAATGTGCTCAAAAATGGGTAAAGTATGAGCCCTCGTGCAGATAGAGAAGTTTCAATTTCCCAGACGGATCCGATATATCGACAAATATACGGCTGTGAAATAGAGATTCCCAATCCCTGCTGTCTCATTATCTTCGGCGCGTCTGGAGACCTCACTAAAAGGAAGCTCATCCCTTCACTGTATCAGCTTCATAAAAATAGTTTACTCCCTGACAACTTCTTTATCCTTGGGACAGGGCGCATGGAGATGAGCGCAGAAAAATTCAGGGAAGATATGCTCCTTGCAGTCAGAGAGGTATTTACAAAGGATTTTGATTCATCTTCGTGGAAGGCATTGGCAGAAAAGATGTACTATTCACCCCTGGATTATTCTTCATCAGAATCCTATGTTAAGTCTCTGGTAAACCAGCTTCCTCTGTTAGAAGAAAAACATCAGACAGGCAAAAACCGAATCTTCTACCTTGCTATCCCTCCCTCTGTCTTTGAAGATGTGGTTGTTAATCTCGGCAATACTGGCCTATCCGGCGAAGATATGGGATTTACCCACATTGTGGTTGAAAAACCCTTTGGACAAGACCTGGATTCAGCCAAGAGACTTAACCGTATTCTGGAAAAATCATTTCAAGAACATCAGATTTATCGAATAGACCACTATCTGGCAAAAGAAACAGTGCAGAATATTATGATGTTTCGCTTTGCCAACTCGATTTTTGAGCCGCTCTGGAATAATAGATACATTGACCATATCCAGATAACCGTTGCAGAAACCATCGGCATCGAACTCAGGGCAGGTTATTATGAGCAGACTGGTGTGATAAGGGACATGTTCCCGAATCATATATTCCAACTATTGACTCTGACTGCTATGGAGCCCCCGGTGAAATTTGAGGCAAATCCTGTAAAGGATGAAAGGGTCAAGGTCTTCCGTTCCATGAGGCCATTTCCCCTTGACAGGCTCGACGAATATGTTGTCACCGGCCAATACGGACCGGGCCAGATTCACGGGAAGGCTGTTGCAGGGTACAGAGAAGAGCATGGGGTTGCCAAACAATCCACCACATCGACATTTGCTGCCATGAAGGTGTTTGTTGACAACTGGAGATGGAAGGGTGTCCCATTTTATCTAAGGTCAGGTAAAAGGCTTTCGACCAGGAAAACAGAGATTTCAATACAATTTAAGCCTGTGCCCCACATGATGTTTTCAAATCTCCTCAATGAACCTATTGAGCCGAATACCCTGGTGCTCAGGGTCCAGCCAGATGAAGGCATTAACATTGTATTTCAGGCAAAAGAGCCTGGCTCAAAGGTCTGTCTGAGGCCAGTGCTTATGGATTTTTCATACGAGGGCGAAATATTCTTAGATGCCTATGAGTGGGTATTGCTGGATTGCATGCACGGTGATTCCCTGCTGTCAGTAAGAGAAGATGCGGTAGAGGAGACCTGGGCCTTTCTCACCCCTGCAATACAACAGTTGGAATCTACTGCTCAAAGAGAAAAATTTCCCAATTATGCAGCAGGTTCTTCAGGGCCAGATGAGGCTGCACTATTAATGGAAAGAGATGGCCGAAGGTGGAGGCCATTATAACCAAGGGGCAGCATGGCAGGTATGATACTTCCAGACATAGATGCCATAAGCCATGAGGCAGCAAGAATTTTTATAAATTTCTCAAAGGAATGCATTGCAACAAGGGGAAGATTTATTGCTGCCCTTTCAGGAGGTTCGACTCCCCAAAAACTCTATGCTCTCCTTTCTTCTGACAGATATCGTGGTAATGCAGAATGGAGCAAAATCCATTTTTTTTGGGTAGATGAGAGATGTGTTCCAAAAGAAAGCGAATATAGTAATTTCAGGCTTTCGTTCGACCATCTCATATCCAGGATTTCTATTCCTGATGCGAATATACATAGAATAAAGGGCGAATTTGGACCTGAAAAAGGTGCACAGGATTATGAGGATGAGCTCAAAGATTTCTTCGGTGTCGGATTGCCTATCTTTGACCTTATCCTCTTAGGCATGGGTGAAGATGGTCATACGGCCTCACTTTTTCCGGGTTCAAAGTCGTTGGATGAAAAAGAGAGGCTTGTTATTCCGGTTTATGCAGAGAAAATGAACAGGATAACCCTTACACTTTCTGTACTGAATAATGCCAGACACATCCTCTTACTCGTATCAGGTCAATCAAAGATGCGGGTTTTAAATGATATCTTAGTAGATAACGAAAGAAGAAAAAATTATCCAGCAGGACTTGTACAGCCTGTTCATGGAGATTTGCTGTGGCTGATAGATGAGGCTGCAGCAGGGAAATTCAAGAGAATGAAATCATGAGCCAATGGTGAGCCATGCCTGACTCAAAAATACCCTTTGGAAAACCAGGTCTTCCTCCCAACTGGTCCCCTGCCTCAAAACAGGGCATTGGCACAGCCAGGAATGATATATCGAGGGTATGGTTTACCATCGCAAACGGGATCGTCACAGAGGTCTTTTATCCAACAATAGATACCGCAAATATCAAAGACCTTCAGCTTCTCATAACTGATGGCAAATCATTTATTGATGAAGAGAAAAGAGATACTGTATCAAAGATTGAGTATCTTGACCCAAAGGCCTTCGGATATCGAATAACCAATACTGCAAAGAACGGCAGATACAGGATTATCAAGCGAATCATTACAGACCCCTCTGGCCAGTCCCTGTTGATTAAGACCTCATTTCAAGCAATAAAAGGAAGCCCCTCAGATTATCAGCTCTTTGTCCTTCTTTCCCCTCATGTAAAAAATAAAGGCTATGAAAACTCTGGCAGGTGCATACACTATGGCGACAAAGAGTATCTTGTGGCCTGGAGGGAGGATATAACCCTTGCATGTACTGCTGATGCGCCTTTCAAAAACATGTCCTGCGGGTATGCCGGCTACTCAGACGGATGGCAGGATTTAAAGGATAATCTAAAAATGGACTGGCGCTTTCATAAGGTTGACTATGGGCATATAGCCATGATTGCTGAGATAGATTCATATGATTTTACCCTTGTCCTCTCGTTTGGCAGAAATGATGTTGAGGCGATTGTAGAGACCAGTAAGACCCTAAAGAGGGATTATGAATCAATAGAGGCAGAGTATATCAAGGGTTGGCAAGAGTATCTCGCCAGGCTGAAAGACTTTACCAGAGAGGGGTTTGATGGAGGAAGGTTGTTTTATGTCAGTGCGATGGTATTAAAGGCCCATGAAGATAAGACCTATAAAGGCGGTGTTATTGCCTCTCTGTCTGTCCCCTGGGGTGAGGCAAAATCAGATCTGGACGCAGGCGGCTATCACCTGGTATGGCCGAGGGACCTGGTAAAGGCAGCCTTTGGCTTTATGGCAATGGGCGATATGGATGCACCCTTGAATATCATGGAATATCTTAGGAGGACCCAGAAGCCTGATGGCTCATGGCCACAGAATATGTGGCTTGACGGCAGGCCATACTGGCATGGCGTTCAATTAGACGAAGTGGCATTTCCCCTGCTCCTTGCACGGAGGCTCAATAGTATGGGGATGTTCAAAGAGACATTTTATCCCATGGTTAAAAAGGCTGCAACATACCTTGTTAAACATGGTCCAATTACAGAGCAGGAGAGGTGGGAGGAGAACTCAGGTTTTTCACCTTCAACGCTTGCTATTGAAATCGTTGGCCTTATCTCAGCAGCCCATCTTGCAAAAGAGAGGGGGGAGCTCGCAGAGGCCCAATACTTTTTTGAAATAGCTGACTACTGGCAGACGAAGATCGAGGAATGGACATTTACTGATTGTGGATGCATATCACCTGAGCATCCTGAGCATTATCAGAGGATAGCCTCCATAGCATCGGAGGCGCTGGATATGGGAGGTACTGCCTGTCAGGTATTTCTCCCTATAAAGAATCTTCCATCTGAGGTTATGACTGCTCCTTCCCAGTGCGCTGTAGTGGATGGGGGGTTTCTTGAACTGGTGAGATACGGGATACGGGACCCAAAAGATCCTCATATCCTTAAAACCCTCCCTGTGATTGATAAACTATTAAAGGTTGAAACACCCTTTGGCCCTGTCTGGAACAGATACAATAATGATGGATACGGAGAAAAGGAGGACGGCTCGCCATTTGATGGCGCAGGCATTGGCAGGGCATGGCCGCTCCTTACTGGCGAACGGGGTATGTATGAATTTATTGCAAACGGAGATATTGATCCTTTTCTCAAGGCAATGGAGGCCTTTGCCAACGAAGGAGGGATGATCCCAGAGCAGGTGTGGGATACTGAAGACATACCTGAAAAGGGGCTTTTCGAGGGAAAAGGCACTGGCGCTGCTACACCCCTTGTATGGGCCCATGCAGAATATATAAAGCTCTTAACAAGCAAAAGGGACTGCAGGGGCTGCGATATCGTACATGAGATCCATAAGAGATATGTAGTGAAAAAGGCAAAGAGTAGTCTTACTGCATGGAAGAAAAACAAACCTATAAAAAGGATGAAGGCATCAGATACCTTAAGAATCATTACGTTTGCGCCAGCCATACTCCATTGGAGCAAAAATAACTGGGAAACAGTGCAAGACGATAGACTGTTGCCACCAGGGATAGACCTTTTTTATATAGATATACCCAGGGGAACATTGAAATCCGGAGATGTCTTTGTCTTTACCTTTTACTATCCAATAGAAGATGCATGGGAAGGCCAGGATTATCGGATAGAGGTGGAGTAAAGAATGGTTTCAGAAGCTGTATTTAGGGTAAGCGGTCTGACCAAGGTCTATCAGATGGGCGAGGTAAAGGTGCATGCCCTGCGCGGTATAGACCTGGAGGTTTACCCAGGAGAATTGATTGTGCTCCTCGGCCCATCCGGAAGCGGAAAGTCCACCCTGCTCAACATACTTGGCGGCCTTGATATCCCAAGCAGTGGATGCGTATTGTATAAAGCAAAAGACCTTACCAAGGCTAAAGAGCGGGAACTCACTGAATACCGGCGCTTCCATATAGGTTTTGTCTTTCAGTTCTATAACCTTATCCCCAGCCTCACGGCGCGTGAAAATGTGGCCATTGTCACAGAAATCGCTCAAAGACCCATGAAGCCTGAAGATGCCCTTGCCATTGTAGGGCTCAGTGAAAGGCTTGACCATTTTCCATCTCAGCTTTCAGGCGGCGAGCAGCAGCGTGTTGCCATTGCAAGGGCAGTCTCGAAAAATCCAGAAGTCCTCCTCTGTGATGAGCCAACCGGCGCCCTTGACTCACCTACAGGCATTTTGGTGCTTGAATCCTTAGAGCGGGCCAATCGCGAGCTTGGCACAACCACGCTCATCATTACCCATAATGCCGACATCGCTGGTATGGCTGATCGGGTGATACATCTCAGCAACGGCCATATTTCAGAGATTATAAGTAATACAATAAAAAAATCGCCAAAAGAGATGCACTGGTAACCCCATGAATGCGCTTGATCTCAAACTTTTAAGAGACCTCTGGAGGATGAGGGGACAGGCATTTGCCATTGTTCTTGTCATCGTAAGCGGCGTTGCAACATTTGTCATGTTGATAAGCAATATGGACTCTCTTTACCTGACAAGGGAGAAGTATTATCAGGAAAATGAATTTGCCGACGTCTTTGCGTCATTGAAGCGGGCGCCTGAAAGCATAAAACAACGCATAAAAGAAATCCCTGGCGTAGAGCAGGTAGAAACCCGCGTCGTGGCTGACGTAAAGCTTGATATAGAAGGCTTTTCTGAACCGGTTATCGCTAAGCTGATTTCAATCCCTGATACAGGCAAGCCTCTGCTGAACAGACTCTATATCAGAAAAGGGAGGCTGGTTGATCCGTGGAAGGATGATGAGATTGTCGTAAGCGAGGCATTTGCAGAGGCGCATGGGTTTGCGCCAGGCGACAGGATAGGGGCTATTATTAACGGCAAATGGGAGAGATTAGTTATTGTTGGCATTGCCCTGTCGCCTGAATTTGTCCTTCAGGCAAGGCCCGGCGCATTAAGCCCTGACTACAAGAGATACGCAATTCTATGGATGGGGCGCAATGCGCTCTCCACAGCATATGACATGAAAGGCGCGTTTAACGATGTGACGCTGACTCTTTCCCTTGATGCTAATATGAATGATATCCTCATTCAGCTTGATAATCTCCTTTATGACTATGGCGGTCTTGTCTCATATGGCAGAAAAGACCAGATGTCTCACCGCTTCTTAGATGAGGAATTTAAACAGCTCAGGAGAAGCGCCGAGATATTTCCTGCAATCTTTATTGCAGTTGCCACATTTCTGCTCAATGTGGTCGTCAGCCGAACAGTAAGCACCCAGCGTGAGCAGATAGCCGCGCTCAAGGCCTTTGGCTACAGCAATCTCATGATTATTGGCATGCACTATATAAAGATGGTATCCCTGATAGTGTTCATAGGCGTTGCAGGAGGCATTGCTGTAGGCATCTGGTTCGGCAAGGGTCTTGGCAATATATATATGGAATTCTACCGCTTTCCTTATTTGATATATGAACTAAAGCCGAATGTAGCTCTGATTGCAGCACTTATAACTGCAACGGCAGCTATTGCCGGCACTATTCATTCGGTGAAAAGGGCTGCTACTATGCCGCCTGCAGAGGCCATGCGGCCTGAGCCTCCTGCCCGTTATAGAAAGACAATCATTGACCGCCTCGGCATTGCGCGAATGCTTTCTCAGCCTACCTTGATTATTGTGCGCGATATCGGGCGCAGGCCGATTAAGTCGCTTCTCACCATCACCGGAATAGCCTTTTCCTGCGCCATAATTATAGCAGGTACTTTTTCATCAGATGCAGTTGACTTTATCGTGAATGTGCAGTTCAGGCTTTCTCAAAAAGATAACATGGCGGTAACATTTGTAGAGCCTGTTTCAAGAAATGCCCTCTATGAATTGCAGGGGCTAAGCGGCGTTGAATATGCTGAGGTCTTCAGGACAGCGCCTGTGCGACTCAGGTTTGGGCACCAAAGTTTTCGCACTACATTGCAGGGCATAGAACCTGATGGCCATCTCCGTGTGCTGCTCGATGTAAATCTGAAGCCGTTTACTGTCCCTTCCAGTGGGATAGTATTGAGCGACTATCTTGGAGCCTTGCTTGGCGTGAGGCAAGGAGATATGATTACAGTAGAGGTGCTTGAAGGGAAAAGGCCGATAGTTCAAGTGCCTGTAGCAGGACTCGTTGAGCAATATATCGGCATAGCGAGCTATATGGACATAACAGCGCTGAATAGGCTCATAAAAGAGGGAAGCGCTATATCCGGCGCATATTTGACTGTTGACTCGCTCTATCAGACTGAGATATACAAAAGGCTTGTGGAAATGCCTCGTGTTGCAGGCGCTATTGTGAGGGAAGATGAAATAAAAAATTTTTATGAGCTTCAGGCTGAGTTCTTCCTCTTTTTTACATTTGTGGCAACCATTCTCGCCGGGACTATTGCATTAGGCGTTGTCTACAACAGCGCAAGGATTGCATTGTCTGAGAGAAGTCGCGAGCTTGCAAGCCTCAGGGTGCTTGGCTATACAAGGGCGGAGATTTCTTACATCTTTTTAGGGGAGCTTGGAATCCTTACGCTTGCCTCCATCCCTTTGGGATTATTTCTTGGCAGGGGGCTTTGCGAATACATAGCAAGGGCATTAAGTTCAGAACTGTTCAGGGTGCCTGCAATCATAGAGCTTTCGACTTATTCATTTGCAGCCACAGTTGTTGTTATATCAGCCTGCTTATCAGGCCTTATTGTGCGGCACAGGCTCGACCATCTGGACCTGGTAGAGGTTTTGAAGGCAAAGGAGTAAGAAATATGCATTTGCAGAGATGGCTCGCCATAGTTGCTATTATAGGCGCTATAATATTTGCTATAGGCTACGGATTTATGCCCAGACCCGTGCCTGCAGATATTGTCAAGGTGTCGCGCGGGCCTATGAGCGTTACCATAGAAGAGGAAGGAAAGACACGGGTAAAAGACAGGTTTATTCTTTCTGCGCCGGTTGCGGGATTTATGCGCAGGATCGAGCTTGAGGCAGGCGACCCTGTAAAAAAGGGTCAGCCCTAGATAGAACTTGAGCCTTTAAGATCTACAGTGCTTGACCCTCGTAGCCGCGCAGAGGCAGAGGCAGCAGTTGAGGCAGCAGAGGCAGCGTTAAAGGCTGCCCAAGAGAATGTCAGCGCTGCAACAGCAGATGCAGAATATGCAAAATCAAATCTTGAGCGGATAAAAAGGCTTTATGAAGCCGGATACGTTGCAAAAGAGACATTCGACCAGGCTGAAAGCGAGGCAAAGCGCACAGAATCTATCCGGCTTTCTGCTGAGGCGCAAGTAAAAGTGGCTCGCTCTGAGCTTGAAAAGGTTCGCGCTTCCCTGTTCGATTTAACATCCGGTGGGGTGAAGAATAGCCACAGGATAGTTACTATTCTTGCGCCAGTTGAAGGCCGTATCCTGAAAATACACCGGGAAAGTGAAGGCGTAGTGAACTCCGGAGATGCGTTGGTTGAAATTGGCGACCCAGGCAAGCTGGAGGTTAGAGTCGAAGTCCTCTCAACAGATGCTGTAAAGATTAAACCCGGAACCCCTGTGCTCTTTGAACGCTGGGGCGGCGATTCCCCTCTCTCAGGAAGGGTAAGGATTGTCGAGCCTGCCGGGTTTACAAAGATATCCAGCCTCGGCGTTGAAGAACAGCGGGTGCTTGTTGTCGCTGATATTACTTCACTTCCGGAGAATTGGCAAGGCCTTGGCGACGAATACCGGGTTGAGGCTCAATTTATTATATGGGAGGCAAAGGATGTGCTTCAGGTTCTAGCAAGCGCCCTTTTTCGAAAGGATGATAAATGGGCAGTATTTGCCGTTGAAAACAATAGATCCCGTCTCCGTGAGGTAGAAGTAGGACAGAGAAATGGGCTGATAGCAGAAATTCTCTCAGGACTTGCCGAAGGAGAAATAGTTATCACCCACCCAAGTGACTTGATTAAAGACGGAATCCGTGTAAAACAAAGATAAGCAAGAAAAGCAGAAAAGGGGACTTTATTTTATCGTTTATAGAATTGCTGAGCGTTAAGTGTATGTGTCGGTTACGAATGGCTATAGGGTTTTAATAATGCAGATGCAGTGGATGAATGGTTTTTCTTTAAGGAGTCAAAAAATGAAAATTATTAGCTATTGCATGTTCATATTGCTGCTTACTGCGTGCGGTTTTTCTTCCAATGGCGAGCGGATATTCTTTACCGCAACAAGCAAAAACGGGACGATTGCCATAAAAGAAGGTCCGCCGATGATGAAGCAGGCAGTGAAAGGCTGCGCACACTGCCATGGAAGGGAAGGCAAAGGTGGTCATGCCCTGGATGCTACTGGCATAAAAGGTTCTGATATAAGATACAAGACTCTTGCATTAAAATATGGGGGTTATCTAAGTTTTCTGGAAGGAAAAGGCGAAAATATTCCCGGCGGCGTTGACACCCTGATAAAGAGGGCTATAATTGATGGCGAGGGCCCTGGATATAAACTTAATATCGCAATGCCGAGATGGGCGATGACAGAGGAAGACCTGAATGATGTGATTGAGTATCTTAAGACGCTCAAATAATTGCAGGACAACTTGCATTGCTTGTTTGTATTCATAAAAATAGACTTTGAAGATGGTAAAGCCCTTGACTATGCTAATGGAAATTGATATAGAGAAGATCATGAAACCTGCTTATGTTATTAAATCGATAAGTATCTTCCTTTTCATTATCTTTTCCTTACAGGTATCCGATTTTACCTGCGTCAAGGATAGCCCTGCATTTGGCTTCCCTGCAGTACAAGATGGACATCAACTTAAATCTGTCGATTTTAACAAGGATCTCTCCTCTTTTCCTGACGCTATTACCGGCTACTGTCAGTGTCCATGCCATCTCAGTTTCTTGCAGTTTCCCTCAACAGAAATTCTGTCTTACCTTCAGCCCGGATTGCCTGCAATCCGAGCCTCACAATTATCTATCCGGAAGATCTCAACTGACATCTTTCAGCCGCCCAAAATCCTTATCTAAAAACCTAAAAACACCTGACACAGAGAGAACAGGTCTAAATCTGTGCGTGCGATTTTAGCGTAAATTGCAAACCCTTGTCCTCTGATATCTTCACAAAGCTATTTCTTTGTTTAAAAAAATGCGAGGAGGTCTAATCCTTGAAAAGGATAATTTTTATCTTTTCTTTGATACTTACTTTTTTGAGCCCAATTATCAGCCATGCAGGGGAAGAGGATAATAAGGTCTATACCCTTGAAGAACTCCTAACTATAGCCATTGAACAGAATCCATCAATACCTGTCTTTAAGGCTAACCTTGAGGCGAGCAGGGGCGAGGTTGTCTCTGCAAAGGCATATCCGAACCCTGAAATAGAATTTCAGGGAAACAGCGGTAAAACTATTGATACAGGGGAATCTAAAAGCGAATATTCCATAGGCATAGGTCAGGTTGTAGAATGGCCGGGCAAGAGATATTACAGGAAAAAGTCTGCCGAGGCCGGTGTGGAGGTGCTGGAAAATGATTTAGAGGATTTTCGACTGCAGCTTAAAGCAGAGGTAAAAAAGGCATTCTTCAGGCTTTTATCGGACAAAAAGATTCTGGAGACAGCAAAAGAAAATCTAAAAACAGTTGATGAAATTTTGAAGACTGTAGGGATTCGGGTAAAGGCAGGGGAGGCGCCTGAATTTGAGCTTGTAAAGGCAAGGGTAGAAATGCTCAGGGCAGAGAAAGAGTTCAAAAGGGCAAACAACTTGCTTACTGTTTCGAGGACATCATTAAATGCCCTTCTCGGCAATTCCCTAGAACATGATTTTGGTATAGAGGGGGAGTTCAGAATCCCTGAGAAGAAGTATGAACTTCCGGCGCTTTTATCCAATGCCATTGAAAGGCACCCCTTAATCCTCAAAGCCACAAAAGATGCGGAGGCAAAGGGTTATTCCCTTGAGATGGAAAAGGCATCTATATTTCCTGATGTAACGGTAAGAGGTTTCTTTGATAGGGAAATAGATAAGGATGCGTATGGGATCGGCTTATCCATCCCAATCCCATTCTGGTATCAGCGAAAAGGTGAGATTACAACAGCACGGGGAGAGCTGGCAAAAGCAGAGGCAGAGATTTTTAAGACCAGGATTGAATTATCAAGGCTAATAACAGAACAGTATCAGAACTACACTACTGCCCTTGACCAGATTGAGGTGTTTGATAAGGGGCTTTTGAAAGAGGCCTCTGAGGCATTGAGGATTGCAGACCTTTCTTACAAGCAGGGCGAGTCAGGTCTTCTGGATTATCTCGACACCCAGAGGGTTTATCGTTCAACGATTGCGGAATATTATCAGTCGTTATTTGAACTTGAGGTCTCCATTGCATCGTTGGAGAGGATATCCGGGGTTCCGATTCAGCCATAAAGTTTACAGATTAGTCATAAGGAGGTAAGACAATCATGTTTTTTAGAAAGGTATTTATAATCCTGTTCGCTATAGCCTTTGTTTTTGGCTGCGAAAAATTAAACAAAGAGACAAAAGAGGAAAAGGTTGAAGCGGTTAAGGAAAGGCAGGAAAAGGCAAAGGAACATCCTGATGAAGGCCAGGGCCTTATTACATTGAGCCCGGATGCCGTGAAGCAGGCAGGCATAAAAACAGAGCCTGTTTCTTTGAAGACCTTAACTGTTGAATACACATTTTCCGGCAAGGTCTCTGTAAATGAGACAAGACTCGCCCATGTGGGGCCAAGAATAGGAGGCAGTGCCGTAGAGGTGTATGCGAATCTCGGGGACTATGTAAAAAAGGGAGAGCCCCTTGCAGTCATAGACAGCCCTGAACTTGGGGAGGTTCAGAGCCAGTATCTGAAGGCAAGAACAAATCTTGAAGTGGCGGAAAAATCTTATGAAAGGGCAAAGATAATCCTTGAGGGCAAGGTGATCTCAACCGGCGAATTTCAGAGACGGGAAGGCGAGTATCTTTCTGCAAAAACAGAGGCGAAAGCAGCAGAGGACAAGCTGCATCTCATCGGCATGACAGAGGACGATATTTTAGCAATAGGCAAACAGCATGCCATAAATTCGCGGGTTGCCGTATATGCGCCTATATCAGGAACAGTCATAGAAAGGCATTTAACCCTCGGCGAGGTTATAGAGCCTGTAAAACCCCTATTTAGCATCGCAGACCTAAAAAACCTCTGGGTCATTGCTGACATTCCAGAGAGGGATATACCTAAAATAAAAAAAGGACAGGGTGTTGTTGTGACAGTATCCCCCTATCCGGACAAAGTTTTCAGAGGGAAGATAGATTACATCGCAGGGGTAATAGACCCTGATACAAGGACTGTAAAGGTCAGGGCAGAGATAGAAAATCCCCCCTCACCCCCCTTTGATAAATGGGGGAGCGGGGGGTTATTAAAGCCTGAGATGTTTGCCGCAGTAAAGATTTCAACCTCTGAAAAAGAAAAACTCCTTGCCATACCTGAGGGCGCTGTCCAGCGTGAAGGAGAAAAGACGATTGTGTTTATAGCAAAGGATGAAATAACCTTTGAGAAAAGGGTTGTGGAAATCGGCTATGAGGTAAATGGCTATCATCAGGTTCTTTCAGGCCTCAAACAAGGGGAACGGATAGTTATCAAAGGCGCCTTTACCCTCAAATCCGAGACAATGAAAGAAATGATGGAGGAGGAATAAATGATTGACAGACTTATTTCCTTTGCCCTGCGGCAGAGGCTTTTAATAATAGTTGCTGTTATTCTTTTGGCGGCATTAGGCAGTTACGCATTTAAAAAACTGCCTATAGACGCATTCCCTGATGTTACCAATATCCAGGTGCAGATAATTACAGAGACCCCAGGCCGCTCCCCTGTAGAGGTCGAAAAATTTATCACCTATCCCATAGAGGTGCAGATGACCGGGCTTCCGAGGATGCAGGAACTCCGCTCTCTCTCAAAGTTCGGTTTATCCATGGTAACAGTGGTCTTTGAAGACGATGTAGATATTTATTTTGCGAGACAACTGATTTTAGAGCGGCTTATTGAAGCGAAAGAGAAACTACCTGAAGGGGTAGAGCCTGCAATGGGGCCTATATCAACAGGGCTGGGTGAGGTGTATCAGTATACATTAGAAAAAACCACCCCTCACCTTAATCCTCTCCCGCTGAGGGGAGAGGAGACTGAAAGTATGAATCCTATCCATAGGGGAGAGGAAACTCTTTTATCCCCTCCCCTTCAAGGGGAGGGTCAGGGTGGGGATGGGGTAGAAAAAGAATTGATGGAACTTCGCACCATTCAGGACTGGATTGTAAGGCCCATTCTCAAAACAGTCCCAGGGGTTACGGATGTCAATGCCTTCGGCGGGTATGTAAAACAATATCAGGTCTTGATAGACCCTGACAAATTGAGAAAATACGGTTTAACGCTTAAAGAGGTGTTTGAGGCGGTAGCGAATAATAATGCCAATGCAGGCGGCAATATCATTGAACATTCATCAGAGCAGTATATTGTCCGGGGCGTCGGCATTATCCGGTCATTAGAGGATATAGGAGATATTGTTGTTAAATCGCATGACGGGACCCCTGTTTTTGTAAAAGATATGGCTGATGTGAAATTCGGCCCTGAGACGCGGCAGGGCGCAATTGTAAAGGACGGAAAAGGCGAGGCTGTTGCCGGGATTGTAATGATGATAAGGGGCGGAAGCGGCAAAGAGGTTGTGGAAGCCATAAAGAAAAAGGTTGAAGAGATAAACAAAACCAATATCCTGCCCCACGGCATAAAGATAAAACCGTTTTACGACAGGACAGAACTTGTAGAAAAGTGTCTTGAGACCGTAACCAAGGCAATGAAAGAAGGCGGCGTGCTTGTGATTGCAGTTCTCTTCATCTTTCTCGGAAACATAAGGAGCGCCCTCATTGTGGCGGCAACCCTTCCTGTGGCAGCGCTCATCACATTTATAACAATGCACTGGATGGGTTTATCCGCAAACCTCATGAGTCTCGGCGGCCTTGCAATCGCCATAGGCATGATGGTGGACGGCTCTGTTGTAATGGTTGAGAATATCTTCAGACACATTTCAGAAAAAGAACATCCAAAGGAGAGCCGTATCCATATAATCCTTGAGGCTGCAAGAGAGGTGGGAAGACCGATAGTCTTCGGGATAATAATCATCATCATTGTATTTCTTCCACTCTTCACCCTTGAAGGCATGGAAGGAAAGATGTTCAGCCCCATGGCCTATACCATAAGCATTGCACTTTTTGCATCCCTTGTCCTCTCTTTAACTTTAGCCCCTGTGCTTTCCTCTCTATTTTTAAAGGCCGGCAGAGAAAAGGATGTATTTATCTTGAGATGGATTAAGAGATTCTATCTGCCTGTTTTGCAGATGGCGTTAAACCACAGGGTTATTGTGTTGGCAGTTGCAATAGCGATGCTCATTGTAAGCCTTGCCCTTTCCCCATTTCTCGGCACGGAGTTTATTCCGATACTTGATGAAGGTTCTCTGACCCCGCAGGTCATAAGGCTTCCGAGCATTTCCCTTCCCGAATCCGTGGAGATAGAGAAGAAGATTCAGCAGGCGCTTTTGAAGTTCCCTGAGGTGGAGACGGTTGTGTCAAAGATAGGCTCAGCAGAGATTGCCACAGACCCCATGGGTCCGAATATAAGCGACCCTATCGTCATCTTAAAGCCGAGGGAGCAGTGGAAGAGCGCAAAGACAAAGGAAGGGCTTATTGAAAAGATGAGAGAGGAACTGGAAAAGATTCCTGGCATCGGGCTTAACATCACGCAGCCCATTGCCCTGAGGGTTGATGAACTCATATCAGGGGTAAAGTCCCAGATCGCCATAAAACTCTTTGGCGATGATATGGATGTGTTGAGGGAAAAGGCGGAAGAGATTGCGAAGACAGTGTCAACGGTCAACGGGGTTGCGGATTTAAGGATTGAGCAAACAGCAGGACAGCCTTATCTCACTGTGGATATTGACAGAAGAAAGATTGCAAGATACGGAATAAATGTGGCAGATATTCAGGAGATTATAGAGACAGCCATTGGAGGAAAGGCTGCGACAGAGGTCTTCGAAGGGGATAAGAGATTTGCCGTAGTTTTGAGATTTCCTGAGAAGAAAAGAAATAGCGTTGAGACAATTGAAAATATCTTTGTGAAGGCAGCAAACGGCGCCAACATCCCTCTTGCCTCCCTTGCAAAGGTGATGGTATCAGAAGGCCCTGTGCAGGTGAGCAGGGAAAATTCCAAAAGGAGGATTGTTATAGAATGCAATGTTGACGGCAGGGACATCGGCGGCTTTGTAAAAGAGGCGCAGGAAAAGATTGCAGCGCAGATAAAGATTCCCTCGGGATATTACATCACATGGGGCGGGGCATTTGAAAACCAGCAGAGGGCGATGAAGCGGCTCTCCATCATAGTGCCTCTGACGATTGCCCTCATCTTCTTCCTCCTTTTTTCAACATTCAACTCTCTGCGGTATGCGGCTCTTATCATCCTCAACCTTCCCTTTGCATTGATCGGCGGGATTTTCGGGTTGTGGATTTCAGGGCAGTATTTAAGCGTGCCTGCATCTGTCGGCTTTATCGCCCTTTTCGGGGTGGCTGTTTTGAACGGAGTTGTGCTCGTCTCTTATATAAATAAACTCCGTGAAGAGGGTTTGGGTCTTGAGGAAGCTATTACAACAGGTTGTGAAAGGAGGCTCAGACCTGTTCTTATGACCGCGCTTGTTGCAATACTTGGACTGGTGCCAATGCTCTTTGCAACAGGGCCCGGCTCTGAGATTCAGAAACCTCTGGCAACCGTAGTTGTAGGAGGGCTTATATCATCAACCCTTTTGACACTTATCGTGCTCCCGACCCTTTACAGGTGGTTTGAGGAGAAAAGAGTAGAATTTTAATGAAAATTGGAGGTGTAAAATGAAAGAAGTCAAGGCAATCATCCAGCCGTTTAAGCTATCGGCAGTAACAAGGGCATTGCAGGAAATACCCGGATTTCCAGGCATGACCGTATCGGATTGCAGGGGGTTTGGAAAGGAAAAGGGAAAGGAAGGCCAGCACCGTGTGGTCGAAGACTTGATAGATTACATCCCGAAGGTAAGGATAGAGATAATGTTGAAGGATGAGATGGTAGATAAGATAGTAGAGGTTATCACAAAGATTGCCCATACAGGAAACCCAGGAGACGGGAAGGTTTTTGTCTATGACATAGAAAAAGCAGTTCGTATAAAAACCTTTCAGCATGGAGAGGAGGCAATTTGAATGGGAAAAATAGTGATTGCACTTTTTGTCTTGTTGGTTATCGCAGGGTGTTATAAGCAGATTCCCAAAGAGGCGGTTGTTCCTGTAGAGGTTAAGATTGTAGGCATAGATGCAGCTACACCTTCTCATGACGAGGCAGATATTATGATAACAACCCATATAAAAAAGGCATCATATTACTTCAGCCCAAGGACAGCGGATATGCCGTATGCCTTCACTCTATCTATAGATGGCAAGGAACTTATAGAGAAACTCAAAGGTGTGGAAGAGGTAGAATCTAATGTAGTTGAGGAAAGGGGCAAGGGGATACACTATGCCCTAAAAAAGCGACTAAGGCTTAAACCCGGAAGATATGAGATTACCTTGAAAACAGAAGATGGTCGTTTTGCTAAAATCAGGGTAGAACTTAAAGGAGGAAGGCTATATATCTTGAGATTTGAACCTGTTTATGGACCATCGAAATATTTGCGCCCAAAGCATTTCCGAGAAGGGGTTATAGATTACAGGGTGTATTTTGAAGAAGGAAAAATTTTGCGGGAGTGAGAGCTATTCTGGCTAAATATTTCAGGAAAACTCCTCTACCTTTATCCCCAGTTCCTTTATCTTCTTTCGCAAGGTATTTCTGTTTATGCCCAAAAGCTCTGCTGTCTTCACCTGATTGCCGCCTGTCTTTTTTAAGACAAGTCTTATTAAAGGTCTTTCCATAAATGGGAGCACAGTATCGTAAAGCTCATGTTTGTCTTTTATATTAATATTATTAATAAAACCTTCAAGCCTGTTATATATAATGTCTTCCAGTGATTCTTTGGCCTGTCTTTTTTGTGGAAGGGCAAGGTCATCTGGTGAAAGCACAGGATTTGGCGATAAAAGCACAGCCCGTCTTAAAATATTTTCAAGCTCTCTTACATTGCCTGGCCATGTGTATTCCTTAAGGGCATCTATTGCCTTTGATGAAAGGGTTCTTGGCTCAATGCCCATTTCTTCCTGAAACTTATGCAGAAAGTACTCTGTAAGTAGCGGTATATCATCTTTTCTATTTCTTAAAGGCGGGAGCTTTATCGTGACAACATTCAGCCTGTAAAGGAGGTCTTCCCTGAATCTCTTTTCTTCAACTGCCTTTTCCAGGTCTTGGTTTGTTGCAGCGATTATCCGCACATCTACTTTAATTGGTTGCTTGCCGCCTACCTTGTAAAATTCCTGCTCCTGAATAGCCCTAAGAAGCTTACTCTGCAAGTCAAGAGACATATCGCCAATCTCATCTAAAAAGAGCGTTCCATTGTGTGCCAGCTCAAACTTTCCCTGTCTTGCCTCTACAGCGCCGGTGAATGCGCCTTTTTCAAAGCCAAAGAGCTCGCTCTCCATGAGTTCCTTTGGGATAGCTGCTGAATTGACAGCAACAAACGGTCCTTCATTGCGCGGGCTATTGATATGGATAAGTTTTGCAAGAAGTTCCTTGCCTGTGCCGCTTTCACCCTGAATAATAACCGTGACATCCTGCGGGGCAATCTTGCCGATAGTCTTGAAGATATTTTGTACAGTCTTATCCTTGCCAACAAAGGTTATCTCTTTAGCCCATCTTTCCTTCAGTCTGTCCTTCAGGCTCGAGACCTCTTCCTTCAGGGCCTTGTGTTCAATGGCCTTGTCTACCATCAGTTCTATCTCGCTTATGTCAAAGGGTTTGGTTATATAGTCAAAGGCCCCGCGCTTCATGGCCTCTATAGCATTTTTCATCGTTCCCTGAGCAGTCATGATGATAATCGGGGTTTTTGAGCCAGCCTCTTTTATCTCTTTTAAAACATCCAGCCCGTCTTTTTCAGGCATTCTGATATCCATGATTGCAATAGAAAACTCCTGCGTCTTCAGCATATCAAGGGCAGTCTTGCCATCCCGCGCCTCAGATATCGCTATCTTTTTGTCCTCAAACATGCGCCGAAGAACCCATAGTATGGCTTCGTCGTCGTCTACTATCAAAACCTTGTTTTTCATAGTTTTCATATTGTTTACATTCTTTGGCAGGAAAGTCAAGATTTTACCTGCCTTGTAGAGCAGGTTGACAAAGAGGAATACTCTGCTAAACCTCGAAATTTGCACCACGTTACCTGAAAAAGACAGCGGCAGCCCTCAGTCTGCGAATGATATGGTTATTCCACCATTACTTGTTCTTGAGGAGAAACAGTGTCTTTCAAAATCCGCACAAAACTCATCATTGCATTCTTTGCCATAATCCTTCCATTCATTGTAATCGGCGGCATCCTTGTGCTTTACAGCGCAGATGCCATCCACAATTCCGTGCATAAGATTCAGAGCATCTCTGAGGAAAGGGCTGAGATTACAAACCTCATCCTTGCGATGGACAAGGCCATAATGCAAGCTAATGACTACATCATCACAGGGGATAGTAAATATAGTGATGATTTTTATATTGCTTCAAATGAGGTGGAAAAAAGGTTGCAGAAGGCAAATGAAGTAATACATGCAGAAGAAAGGAAGACGATAAGCGATGCCGGGATTGCGTGGCAGAATTGAAGAGATGCTCAGGCACACAGTTTGACTCAAGCGTGGTGGAGGTTTTTTTGAGGACTGTTGGGCAATAAAATAAGCGGTATACCTATTATATATAATATGTAGCGTCATAACCCATTTTTTTGCCATTGCGAACGACCGAAGGGAGTGTGGCAATCCGACCCGAAAGGTCGTTGCGAGGGCAAAGCCCGTGGCAATCTCGAGAGTTCCCTCTCCGCCTCAGGCGGATCAGGACAAGGCTTCGGTCGCTACGCTCCCTCGCAATGAGAATTGTGGCACAGCCTTCATCATGGAGGGGTCGTCATAAAAATTATCCACTGCCTCGTCTGGCAAGCAACCCGCCAGTTTCCCCAAAAATCAATGTCTATTTTTGGGGTATCAAAAAAACCTTGCAATCATTAAATCTATATCAGATAATTATAAAATTGAAATTTTTTTAGATTTCAGATAGGCAGGAGTTAATAAGATTAACGAAAATAGACCTGTAGCCGTTGAAGGGCTTCCTTTTATAGTTCCGCTTTTGATTTTGACTGCAGCGCTCTGGTATTTTGGGGCGCATTATGCGGCAATATTTTTTTTGCTCCTTACGGCATTTGTCGTCTGGTTCTTCAGAAACCCTGAAAGGGATATACCTTCTGACGAAAATTCAATTGTATCGCCTGCGGACGGCAAGGTGATAGTTATTGGCAGGGTGTTTGATGACCGCTTTCTTAAAACTGACGCATTAAAAATAAGCATATTCATGAACGTGTTTAATGTGCACGTAAATCGTATTCCAACGTCAGGCAAGGTCTTAGGCGTTTTTTACAACCCCGGCAAGTTTTTTTCTGCTGATAAGGACAAGGCTTCTCTTGAGAATGAGCAGAATGCCTTGCTTATTGAGGCAAAGAACGGAAAGAAGTTTGTTGTGAATCAGATTGCCGGGCTTATTGCCAGAAGGATCGTTTGCTATGCGAAGCCGGGCGATAGCATTGAGAAAGGCAGACGATTTGGGATGATACGATTTGGTTCAAGGCTTGATGTTTATTTGCCAACGGACTGCAAGATAGATGTCAATGTGGGTGATAAGGTGAAGGCTGGCAGTTCAATTTTGGCGCATTGGTAAGGAAGTTGATTAGCTGATTATAGAATTAGCGAATGAGAGAATTAGAAAAACCCAATTCTACAATCTCTAATCAACTAATTCGTTTAACAGAGGAGGCTTAACCATGATAGATAAAGAAATAAGGGGCAAAGAGAGGCCCGGCGGCATAAAAAAAGGCATATACCTTCTCCCGAACCTTATTACATCAGCAAGTCTTTTTGGCGGATTTTACTCTATTATTGCGTCCCTGGACGGAGAATTTGGCAAGGCTGCAATTGCAATATTAATCTCTGCAGTACTGGATGGAATTGACGGAAGGGTTGCACGGCTCACAAAGTCAACGAGTAAGTTCGGTTTAGAATATGATTCTCTGGCAGACCTCATAGCGTTTGGACTTGCCCCCGGGATATTGATATTTACCTGGGCATTGAGGCCATTCGGCAGATACGGTTGGCTGGCTGCATTTTTATATGTAGTATGCGGCGCATTGAGGCTTGCGCGATTCAACATTCAGATAAATACTATTGAAAGCAAGAGGTTTAATGGGCTTCCGATTCCCGCTGCTGCATCGCTGGTTGCTTCAACAGTCTTGTTGTTTTATCATTTTGGCCACGAGGATATTACCAAGCATGTAACCATACTGGTAATGGTTTATACCCTTGCATTTCTTATGGTGAGCAATGTTAAGTATTATAGCTTTAAAGAGTTGAGCCCTTCTCAGCGTATGCCGTTCCGACTTTTGGTTGGGATAATACTGCTTTTGATTGTCGTGGCTGCTGAACCTCAGATAATGTTTTTTGTCCTTACCCTGGGTTATGTTTTATCAGGGCCTATAACTGCATTATGGAGTAGTAGAGTAAAAAAGCCAGTATCGCAGCCTGAGTTGCATCATCATAAAGGGGTTACGAAGTAGAAAAGATAACGGTAAACACTTGAGTTCTATTTTTTAATCCCAAACAAATCCATGATTTGAATAATCTAAATTCAAAACAGCTTTGAAGATTTAGATTTTGTGCATAGATAGCATTTGATTAGTCAAAGACGGAAAGGGCTTTGAATTAAGGATATCAGAAAAAATGACAGACTTTGTAAGAATATTTGATACAACCTTGAGAGACGGCGAGCAGTCTCCTGGCGCCTCAATGAATATTGAGGAAAAGGTTATCATTGCAAAGCAGCTTGCAAGGCTTGGCGTGGATATCATTGAGGCGGGCTTTGCAATAAGCTCTCCAGGAGACTTTGAGGCTGTAAGAAGGATTAGCCATGAGGTTGAAGGTCCTATTGTTTGCAGTCTTGCAAGGGCAAAGTTAGAGGATATTGACAAAGCATGGGAGGCATTAAAAGGCGCACCCAAACCGCGTATCCATACCTTCATCTCTACCTCTGATATTCACCTGAAGCATCAGTTCAGGATGACACGGGAGGAGGCAAAAAAACGTGCTGTAGAGATGGTAAAACGCGCACGAGGTTATCTGGATGATGTGGAATTTTCTCCAATGGATGCAAGTCGTTCAGATGTTAAATATCTTTATGAAGTTATAGAGGCTGTAATTGATGCAGGGGCTACAACCGTAAATATCCCTGATACAGTGGGGTATGC
>Ga0209211_10002215_pt1 | contig 34082 bp, 39 predicted proteins | sample RifGroA2_FD_183992 | JGI IMG/M metagenome (GOLD analysis project Ga0209211, IMG submission 183992) | Groundwater microbial communities from Rifle, Colorado, USA - Groundwater A2 (SPAdes) (version 2) | ecosystem: Environmental > Aquatic > Deep subsurface > Groundwater | place: Rifle, Colorado... | reverse complement strand
CGGCTTCCGCCGCAGGCGGAAAGGGTTTTGGCGAAAATCAAAGCGCGATTTTGGCTTCCGCAAAATCGCTCCATATTCTTAATTCCGAACAAGTTACTACTGGTGCCCGGGAGAGGACTCGAACCTCCACGCCTTGCGGCATATGCACCTCAAGCATACATGTTTACCATTACACCACCCGGGCGGGTGGAAATACTATACTACAACTTCTTCTCTTTTTTCTTCTACAACTGGCGCTTCTGTCTCCCCGGCAATGACCGTCTCGTCGCTCTTTATATGGAGCATGCGCGCATTCCTAAGCTGACGGCGGACCGCCTTCGCCGCCTTCTCACGGATGAAGTAGAGCTTCGCGCGGCGAACCTTGGAGCGCTTCACAATCTCGATAGAGTCAATGACCGGAGAATAGAGCGGGAAGGTTTTCTCGACGCCGACGCCCGAAAGAGTCGCACGAACGGTGAACATACCGCCCGCTTCGACACCATGCTTCGTTGAGATCACCAAGCCCTCAAAGACCTGTTTACGGGCATTTTTGATCGTCTTCTCTTTTTTGTCGGTACCGCGGCCCTTCTTAAGCTCAACGATGTTCTGGGTAACACGCACCGTATCGCCGGTACGAATACCGAGCTTCGCGCGCCCTTCACTATTGACTGGAGTAATAACTTTCTTCATGTGTCGCGCACTCTATCACGCCGCAGGAAATTGGGCAAAGGCGCTTTCGAGATCCGGCGGTATCGGTGCCGTGATAACGGTGCGACCGCCCGCGGGCAATGGAAGGTCGAGACGGTAGGCGTGGAGGCCAAGACGCGTGATGCCGAGCGCGGGCGCGTGATTGGGCGCATACAAGGGGTCGCAAACAATCGGATGATGGATCGCCTTCAGATGAACGCGGATCTGGTGCGTCCGGCCGGTCTCGGGCATCATTCTAAGAAGCGAGTACTCTCCTGTCTCACCGATGACCTCATAGCGCGTGAGCGCTTCGCGCAGGCGCCCCTTCGCCTTCGGCTGCGCGCTGCGTAATCTAAAATCTTTTCGCGAGCGGCCGATGTCAAAGTCTATTATTCCTTTCTTCTCTTTGAGCGCGCCATAGACGATAGCGAGGTACGTTTTCTTAATGTCTCGGTCGTGGAACGCCTTTCTTAAAAATTCATACGCGGTCGCATTTTTTGCAAAAACAAAAACACCAGAAGTATCGCGGTCCAGCCGATGCACGTATCCTGCACCTTCAGGATATTTTTGCTTAAACCACTCTTCTGCCGTTTCTTCTTTCGTCCGCCCGTTAGAATGCGTGATAAGCCCCGCGGGCTTCGCGACCGCAACGACATCTGCATCTTCGTAGAGTATCGGGAGGCTTGCCCCGTTTGAACGTGAGTCTTCGAGCTTTCTAATGGGGTCCATCACCCCACAGTATCACTTTCCTTTATTTCCCGCGCCGGCGCTCGCGCTGGGCGAATTCTGCAAGGATGGAATCAAATTCTTCTTTCGTGAAGTCCGGCCAGAACGTGTCAGTAAAAAAGAGCTCACTGTAGATGGACTGCCACGGCAAAAATTCAGACAAGCGCATCTCGCCACCTGTGCGAATGATAATGTCGGGGTCAGGCATTGGATGCGACCAAAGTTTCGCGGTAAAAGCGTCCTCGGTAACATTCGCGGCGCCTTCTGCAAAGAGAGCGCGCGCGGCCGCAACAATCTCCGCGCGTCCGCCATACGATATCAGGAGGTGGAGCGTGAGATCATACGCCGTTTTCGTCGCCTCTTCCATCTTCTGCATCATCTCCTGCATGTCCTCGCCGAAGCGCGACCGATCGCCGATAAAACGCACGCGCACGCGCTCGTCGACTAGTTTTTTGGTCTCGTTCTCCAGAACGGAACGAAAGAGCTTCATCAAGAAACCGACCTCTTCTTCGGCGCGCTGCCAGTTCTCCGTCGAGAACGCGTACGCAACCACATGCGGGACACTCGCCTCCTTCGCCCAGCGCACGATATCCTGAAGCTTCTTGTAACCCTCGCTATGCCCTTCGAACACCGGCTTACCGCGGGCGCGCGCCCATCGGCGATTGCCATCCATAATAATGCCGACGCACATCGGCGCTGCACTGTCTGCGCGTTCATTCATAGCTGTATGAACCGGTATAGCACAGTTTTTGGTTTCAAGTGCTATGGAGCTTACAAAACCATTATAAATGGTTGCCTGTTTTATAGGATTTGCTATAGTAAAGGTATAAAGACGTGTTACTAGTTATTAACTAATAAAGGTTAATTCTATGAAAAAAATTCTATCGTATTCGTTTATTTTAGGAGTTGTATTCAGTATGGCGGCTGTCGGAGTAGTTGGACCGACAAGCTCCCAAGTTCAAGCGGCAAGCAACGATAAAGTTGATGTTTTTGTCAGTTTTGACAAAACGCCCGGTGTTGCCGAACGCGCAATTGTTGAGCGCGCCGGAGGAACAGTGAGATTTAGTTATACGATTGTTCCTGCCGTAGCCGCGAGTGTTCCTGAAGCGGCAATCAAAGGATTGTTGAACAATCCGAACGTAACTGCCGTTGAATTAGATGGAACGGTCTATGCGGTGGATGTGGATGCCGAGCTTGAGAACGCGTGGGGCGTAAAAAGAATCGGTTCCGGTGCAGTGCATGACGGCGGTAATAAAGGCACCGGCGTAAAAATCGGCATTATTGATTCCGGCATTGATTATCTTCACCAGGATTTGGACGGCGTTTATGCTGGCGGTGAAGATTTCGTTGAAAATGACGGCGATCCAGCTGATGTCTACGGGCACGGCACGCATGTTGCCGGAACTGCCTGCGCCGAAGATAATGATTCGGGCGTAGTCGGCGTAGCTCCGGGTTGCGCGCTTTATTCTTTGCGCGTATTAAACGATTCCGGTTCCGGTTCTTGGGGCGCAACTGTTGCCGCTATGGACTGGGCAGTATTAAACGGACTACAGGTTGTTAATTTGAGCTTGGGCAGTTCGCAAAATCCGGGAAGCACGGTAAAAGCCGCGTTTGACAACGCGGAAGCGGCCGGTTTAGTGATTGTGGCCGCCGGTGGAAATTCCGGAACGCCGAATGGCAAAGGTAATAATGTGATTTATCCGGCAAAATACGCTTCCGTAATCGCGGTTGCGGCAACCGATAAAAATGACACAAGGCCAAGCTGGTCAAGCACGGGAGAAGAAATAGAGCTTGCCGCTCCGGGTGTATCAGTTCTTTCTTCTTGGAACGACGGCGACAGCCCGCATAATCCACAACCGTTCATCTTGGACGGCGACTGGTATAAGGAAGGCAGTGGAACATCAATGGCGTCTCCGCATGTCGCCGGCGCCGCCGCGCTTATCATCGCAGCTGGAGTGACCAATAACGACGAGGTGAGATTAATATTGAACTCAACCGCAGATGATATTGGAGCAACGGGAAAGGACACGCATTACGGCTACGGCTTGGTGAATGTCGCAGCCGCAATTGCTTCTCTTGTACCGCCTTCTCCTGCGGTAAACGTCAATGTCAACACAGACAAAACGAGCTATGAGAGTGGAGTTGATACTACTGCTGTGCTTACGGTCGTCGTAACTGATGAAAGCGGAGGCGCGATAAGCGATTTGGGCTCGTCTGACTTCGCTACAATGGTAAATGGCGTAGCAACGGTTGTCAGCTTTGCTGGAACAGCCACTCCGGGAACGTATACCGGCGATCTGGGTATTTCCAGCTTGCCAGATGACAGTTATACAGTTGAGGTAACGGCTACAGATACAAGAAGCATTTCCGGCAACGGCACGGCAAATTTCTCAATCGGCCCTGCCCCGTCCGAACCCACTACTGCAATAGTAAATTCAATCACCTATACAACCGAGGGTGGTAAAAATAGCGACAAGCATCTGAATATCCATATAGTGGTGGTTGACGACTTTGGCGGTTCTGTTGCCAATGCTTCGGTTTCCATCAACCTTACACGTAACGACAATGTTGTAGGAAGCGGCACCGGCACAACCGGAAGCAATGGAATAGTAATCTTCACCTACAAGAACGCTCCATCCGGACACTACGAAACCAAAATAACCGGCGTAACGGCAGTCGGTTTAACTTGGGACGGCGCAACACCGCCTAACGGATACGATAAGTAAGGAAGAACAACAAAAAGAGCGGCAAAACCGCTCTTTTTGTTGTACCTGTGTATTATAAATCTCCTTATGGTGGGCGATACAGGACTCGAACCTGTGACCTTCGAGGTGTAAACTCGTTGCTCTACCAACTGAGCTAATCGCCCGTGGGCACGGAGAGATTTGAACTCTCAACCCTTGCGGGACAGGATTCTGAGTCCTGCGCGTATACCAGTTCCGCCACGTGCCCGTGATCACAGATAATTTTCTGCTGAAAATTTCCGCGACCCCGTCTCGCACCGCCGTGCTCCGACCGGCACAAGCGATGCCTGTGCCCCGGCTCGGTCTGTAACCTTGCCGTGCAAGGCCCCGTAAGGGCCTTTTGGCGATTTTCAGAATAGCACAGCGAGGCCTCTCGGTCTGGGGTCGGTTTCGCACATGTTACAAATGTTACGCCAAAACGGGGTTTGGGCTGGTGTCACATGTGTCGCTTTATTTTACAAATTTAGCCGCCAACATGCTCAAATCCTTTAGGTTCACGATGCCGTCTCCGTTTAAGTCGCTTTTTTCGTCGCTCGTGCCCCAGTAAGAAATCAAGATGCTCGCGTCGGAAAGATCAACCTTCCCGTTTCTGTTGATGTCCAGCTTCTGCGTCTGTTTGTCTTTCACGACCAGAGTTCCCGGCACCACATCCGTTAGGATATTCGTTCCTAAACCGTCATTGGCCAACACCTGTGCGTCCGTAATATCGATGCTCGTCTTCCCGGCGCGCTTCGCTTTGAAAGAAAGGGTGATAATGTTGCCCGCCGAACCCGTGAATCCCGGGGAAAGGACGACTCCTGAAAAACTGGCCGTGCCGCTTGCATTGGAAAATCGCGGCTCCTGAACCCAATAGTTGATGATGGAGTCCGATGTGGAGATGTCGATTATCTCCACGCTGTCCGGCAAGTATGCAATGTTTCCTTCGACGGCGTTGACGGATGCGCCTTTCGTGTCCACCACGAGCGCAACGGCAATCGTATCGCCCACCGTTAAACTATCGTTTGAAGGCACGGCGCGCAGGACTGCCGCAACCTGCACTTCGCTCGGCGAAGAGCCGGGCGGCAATGTAAACGAGAGAATGGAAGAAACCGAGGGACCTCGATAGAAGCCGTATAACAAAACTGCAATGATAAAAAGCGCGAGCAGGACATACGGCGCATATCTCCTCATGTAGCCATTATACCTCTTTTCAATATGTTTTCTTGCGTATGCTAGGATAAGACAATAGTTAATAACTAGCGGTAAGGTCATTTGACGAATTCAAAAGAATTATTGAGGAAGAGCTCGCCAAATGACGAAACGAATCTTCACCGTCGTACCCAATGGTAGGTTTCACTATGTATGAAAAAAGTCTACATTGCATTGGGGATTGTGCTCACAGTTGGAGTTGGTTTTGTGGTCGTTACGCAAATCTTGTTTAGGGGCGACTATTACCGTCAATTTGAGCGAAACGTTTTTTATAAAAACTGTCCCGCGTATGTGTACCTCACGGGAGAGTACGCCGGGGCAACGCCGGAAATCGCCGTCATTCAATCGGCAGTGGATTCTCTGGGTTTTGAGAAAGCGGGCGTCGAGCAGTCGGAAAACAAAAAGGTAGTCGTGATTGTCGCCGTGGAAGACATCGCCCAAATGACGGCCATACGTGAAAGGGTCGGTAGTGAACTCTCCAAACAAGGAGACTTCCAAGTGGAAAGCGTGTCGGGCAATAGTGCGTATAAAGCAAAAACATGTCCTCTGGATTGACTGGTCACTTGAATTAGCACTAGCTGGTGCAGAATACTTGAATTAGTCCGAACCGCTTTCGCCCCTCGACAGGCTCGGGGCGAGGAAGTCCCCCCGCGAAAATCCGGAAAGGCGGCGGCTTGTACTGAGCGAAGTCGAAGTGAGCCGCACGAATCAAAACCGCAAAAAAACCCGTTAAAAACATCGGCTCGAACCATATTTTGTAGAAGCAGAAAAGAAAAATTTTCATTAGATTCTCTCCAAGGAGCGGCACTTGTGTTAGTTCAATAAGTAAGTGCAACACTTCAGGTAATCTGAAGCGGTATGACATATCAGCATCTGGGCGTGGAGGAACGTGAGGAAATACAGCAGGGATTGTGGAAAAAGGAGTCAATTCGGTCGATTGCAAAGCGCCTCGGGCGCTCCCCGGCCTCAATCTCAAGAGAGATCACGAAGAACCAGCCGCTCCAGCGGAAGTACTTTCCCCGTGTGGCACACGAACGGGCACTCTTGAAACGGAAGGATCGCGGACGAAAGCTCCGCCTCAAGAATCAGACAATCCGTCGGTATGTGATTAAGAAGCTGAAGATCGGCTGGTCACCTGAACAAATCGCTGGCCGCATGAAGCTTGAGGGCATCGGCTCAATCTCGCATGAGGCCATCTATCAGTACATTTATGCGCGTGTGTATCGCGGTGGCAATGGAACGATGAGACGCGGGTATCCTGACCTGCGCATCTATCTCAAGCGTCGGCACAAGAAGCGGGCGAAGAAAGGCATGCGCAAGGGAGAGCGTATATTCAGACCGAATGGGCCTAGTATCGAAGACCGTCCGTTAGTCGTTGACCTGCGTACTCGCATCGGCGACTGGGAGAGCGACTCCATCGCGAGCAAGAATAACGAGGCAGGACTCAACTCGCTTTCAGAGAGAACAAGCGGACTCCTTCTGCTCACGAAACTGCGCGACAAGACGGCGAGAGCAACGCGCGAAGCAATCGCCCATCGTCTCCGAGGTCTGCCACAATTGACCCTCACTGCAGATAACGGACCAGAGAATCAGGAGTGGCAGGAACTTGAAGCGGAAACTGATCTCGATGTGTATTTCGCTCATCCATACTGTTCCGGAGAACGAGGTCACAATGAAAATGACAATGGATTAGTGCGGTGGTATGAACCGAAGAAGACGGACTTCACGCTTGTATCAGAAGAAGAGATAGCGAACGTGGAGTATGCTCTGAATACACGGCCACGGAAGCGTCTCGGCTACCGAACGCCGTTAGAAGTATTTAATCAAAGTGTTGCACTTCAAGGTTGAATGTACATTTCAACCTATTGACTTTTGAATGTCAATATGCTAATATCATAATAACGAGGTAGCTATTGGCTATTTCGGTATTTACACATCCTATGTTACCACTTACGACCCTTATGGGGTTTTTGCTTTTTCCGGGTGGCACGGCCGCGCTCCCGGCGCGCGTACCGCCGCCCACAGTGCCGGTACTGCCGGCGTATGCGGTAACGCTTACCGCCTATAACGCCGTACTGGAGCAGACCGACAGCGAGCCGCTCGTGACCGCCTCGGGCGCCTACTCGAATCCGGAAGTCGTCGCGGCGCGCTCGCAGAACCTCGCCGCGGAACTGCCCTTCGGCACCATTATCGAGATCGACGGCACCGCCGCCGCGAAGAAATCCTGCGGCTACGACATCGTGAAGCCCCTCATCGGGTACCGCGTTATCGCGGATACGATGCATGCGCGCTACACCGACCGCATCGATATCCTCTTTAGTACGAAATCGAATTACACGCTTGCGGGCGGCAGCGTGAAGAACGCCGGCATAGTGCTCGGCATCTGCAATGGCGCCGCTGTCCGCGTCGTCGGACGAGTGGCCGTTAACCGCATCCCGGAGACACAGGCCGAGCTCGCCGCGCTCGTCAAAGGAGGCACTATAGAACTCGCGCTCAAATAAAAAAGTGAGGTATCCTTAGCGAATGAAGCGCCTCACGCAGGAAGCATCGGGGCTCGCGAAGCGCGAGTATGCGACGTTCGCGCGGCTCGCGACGCCTATCACAATACAAGACTTCCTCGACGCACTTCCGATGAACTTCGAGAAGCAGGGCGACACGCTCCGCTCGCCGCGCCGCGCTCTCGCGGAAGGGAAGGTGCACTGCATCGAGGGAGCGCTCCTTGCCGCCGCCGCGCTCTGGATAGCGGGCGAGCCGCCGGTGATCATGAATCTCTCGGCGCGCCTCAAGCGAGGGGACGTGGACCATGTGGTCGCGCTTTACAAACGCGGCGGATACTTCGGCGCGATAAGCAAGACGAATCATGCGGTGCTCCGATTCCGCGACCCGATCTACCGCACGCCGCGCGAGCTCGCGCTCTCCTATTTCCATGAATGGTTCCTGCTTGCCACGGGCGAGAAAACGCTTGAATGCTACAGCAGGCCGCTTGACCTCCGGCGGTTCGGCACGAGCTGGCTCGCAGCCCCCAAGGATCTGTGGGACATTGATGACGCTTTAAGCGAACGGAAGCATTATTTCCTCGTGCCCAAAGGGAATTGGCGCTATGTACGCAGAGCCGACGCAATGGAGATCAAAGCCGGCAAGCTCATCGAGTGGCCCAAATCCCATCCGCAGACCTAAAGTGTCTTTTATTCCACCGTTACGGATTTGGCGAGATTGCGCGGCTTGTCTATCGGTAGTCCGCGCTCACGAGCGACATAATAGGCAAAGAGCTGTAAAGGAATGGTTGTGAGAACAGGGAGAAGCGCCTCATACGTCTCCGGAACGAAGATGACGTCGTCAGCAATGCGACCGATACTATCATTGCCGTCGGTTGTTACCGCAATAATCTTGCCGCCCCGCGCCCGTATCTCTTCAATGTTTGAACAGGTCTTTTCATAGAGCGAATCTTTGGGCGCGAGCGCAACGGTCGGGAAGGAGCCGTCAATAAGAGCCAGGGGGCCATGCTTCATTTCACCTGCGCCGTACCCTTCGGCGTGTATGTAAGAAATTTCTTTCAGCTTGAGTGCTCCCTCATAAGCGATGGGGTATTGATATTTTCGCCCAATGCAGAGAGCGTTACTCATAGAGGCGTACTTCTTCGCAATATCTTCAATAGTTCCTCGTCGTAAGAGTAGGTCGCGCGCCTGTTCCGGAAGTGCCCGAAGCGATTTCACAATCCTTTTCCCCTCTGCCGCTGAAAGCGTGCGCATGCGCCCGAGAAAGATTGCGACGAGCGTCACTGCAACGATCTGCGAAACAAACGCCTTTGTCGACGCGACCCCTATTTCAGGTCCTGCATGGTTATACACCCCTGCATCGGTCTCGCGCGCGACCGTAGAGCCGACCACATTCACGATGCCGAGAGTGAGCATCCCGTTTTTCTTTGCGAGCCGAACGGCTTCAAGCGTATCCGCAGTCTCTCCTGATTGCGATATCGCAAGTAAGACCGTATGCGTCGGGTCGGCGGTAAACGACCGATAACGAAATTCTGATGCTATCTCAACTTCAACGGGAATGCCTGCGAACTCTTCGATTAAATGCTCGCCGACGAGGCCAGCGTAGTACGCGCTTCCACAGCCAGTAATAATGATTCTTTTAATATGCTTCAACCGCTTGGCAACGTCGCGCAGACCGCCCAAGACGGCGTTCCCGTCCTTCATCGCCAACCTGCCGCGAAGCGTGTCACGGATGACTTCCGGAATCTCCATAATTTCTTTCAGCATAAAATGCTCAAAACCACCTTTCTGTGCCGCTTCAGCGCTCCACTCCAAGGTCTCAACCGTTTTTTCAATCGGTTGGTGCAACAAGTCTCGTACGGCGTATCCCTTTTTCGTGAGAACGACGAGTTCGCCGTCTTCAAGATAGACGACTCTACGGGTTTGAGAGAGCAATGCCGCCGCATCCGAGGCGACATAATATTCGCGCGTGCCGATACCAAGCATAAGGGGGCTGCCAAGACGGGCGACAATAATCTTATCCGGCTCACGGAGCGACATCACCGCAAGGCCGTAGGATCCCCGAACATCCTTGAGCGCTCTCTCAACTGCGTTTTCGAGCGGGACATTGTTGGTATGGTACATGCCGATAAGCTGGGAAAGCACTTCAGTATCAGTGTCAGAATTGAAAACAATTCCCTTGCGAACGAGAGCGCCGCGCAGTTCCGCATGATTCTCAATAATGCCGTTATGGACTATCCATACTGTCTGCGAGGCGTCGGTGTGCGGATGCGCGTTTCGCTCTGTCGGGGGGCCATGCGTGGCCCAGCGCGTGTGTGCGATGCCTGCATTCCCGGCAAATGCGTTGGGTAGGGAAGCGGCAAGCACCCCCACTTTCCCAGCCCGCTTCACGACTCCCTTGCCTGTAACGTAGATACCTGCCGAATCGTACCCGCGATACTCAAGCGCTTTAAGTCCGTCAATAAGAAACGGGACGGCGTTCTTTCTGCCGATATAGCCGACTATGCCACACATAATCCCTACAACCACAAAGCCAACAAAAAGGATGTATAAAGAAATCGCCTTGCTTAGAGCGAGGCGATTTCTTGCGCAATCTAATTGCTTAGACCTTGCTGACGTTGAGGGCGTTCGGACCTTTCGGGCTGTCGCCGATTTCAAACGAGACTTTGTCTCCCTCCTGGAGCTCGTCAAACGAAACGTTCCTGAGCTCGTTGGAGTGGAAGAACAGGTCCTTAGAACCATCCGGCGCTCCGTCGACTTTGATGAAGCCGAAGCCCTTACTGTTCTTCTTGATTACGGTACCATTTTGCATACTGCAGATAGATATTGTGCGTGACTAAGGTATCAAATCAGTAGCCGAAGTTAGAAGCTCGATCCCACTTCTCTGGATCCAGCGCTGGTTGATATTTTCATAATAGCATATACTCTACAGAAATGCAACAATGGGACATTTTCACCTACCGAGACCTGTTTCGGGGCGAGCGGCTCCTCTCGCTTGTCTCGGCGCTCGCGCTCCTCGGCATCGCGTACCTCGCCGAGCATTTCGCCAATGCGTATGCGTTCAACTATATGTTGCTCCCGACCTCGAACCATGTCGGAGACCTCATCCTCGACGTTATTCCGGTCGTTGACCTGAATTTCATCATCATCGAAGGCGCGTTCCTCGCCATCGCGCTCGGCGCACTGCTCGTATTCTCACAGCCCCGCACGATCCTCTTCTCTCTTAAGGCGATCGCGCTTTTCATCGTGATCCGCGCCTTCTTCATCTCCCTCACCCATGTAGGCATCCATCCGGACAACATCGTCCCCGGATACGGACTCTTCGACGCCATGTACTCGTACCTCAACTTCCAGACCGGCCTGTTCTTCTCGGGGCATACCGGCTTGCCCTTCCTTATGGCGCTCGTCTTCTGGGAGAGGCCGTATATGCGCTATGCGCTTATTGCGCTGTCGGGAGTCTTTGCCGTTGCGGTGCTCCTCGCGCATATCCACTACTCGATCGACGTCTTCGCCGCACCCTTTATGGCGTATGGCATCTTCGCGATCGCGAAGCACCTCTTCCCGCGCGACTACAAATTAAGCAAGCCCGCTCTCGGGTGAGAGCGGGCTTAGGGCGCGGGCGTTCGCCGCCAGTGCGTCCGAGGGGGCCGATAGAGCCTCGAACACTTAGTGCAAAGATCGTGATCGTTCTTGGGAGGAGAGATCCACTTCAGTTCCCCAGTCCTTTTATCGCGCTGGGGATAGAGAACTCTTCCCCCGCACTCGCAGTACTTTTTTGGCATGATGGTACCTCCTGATAAATATAGTATGACAGGGGATAGAGGAAGTAAAGGGAGGTTATTTCCCGCGGCCGTAGTACTTCTTCAGAAGCGCGACATGCTCTTTATACGTGTCGGTGCAGTGGAATTGGCGCGCCGCATCATGGAAATAGAAGAGGCAGGACGTCTTTTTCGGGTTTAAGGCGGCAACGATCGTCGTGACCGACGGGTTCGCGATGGGGGTCGGTGGCAAGCCCGGGTTCAGGTAGGTGTTATAGGGCGACTTGCGGTATATGTCTGCCGGCAGGGCCTTCGGCCACCAGGCGCCGGTTGCCGCCGTGTTCGTTTTAGCATTTGCTGTGGCATATTGGAGCGTCGCGTCTATTTGGAGATTCATGCCTATGAACAGCCGATTCCAGATAATGCCGGATATGATGCGCATGTCATCTCGCCCGCCAGTCTCACGTTCGATAAGCGAGGCGATGGTGAGCGCCTGTTCAAGGGGCACCTTCTGCGCCGTCTCCGGGCCGTAATGGGAGAGGACGTCTTGGGTAAAGCGGTCGTTCACCAGGGTCTGCGCCGCCTCAGGCGTGGTGTCGAACGCGATGGAGTAGATGCCCGGCGCAAATGACCCCTCGGACAAGGGGAGCGGCGCATCGGCGCTGGCGGTGAGAAATGCTTTTTTCTGCTCGCTGTCCCAGGCGAGCGTCCTGGCGAACGCGTTTGCCACTTGTTCTTTCCGCATCCCCGGCGTGACAGAGACGAAACGGCTGCCCTCTGCGGCGGCGAGGCGCTGGTACCACGGCACTTCTGCGACAGAGAGTGCGATCCATTCGAATATGAGCCCGAACAAACGCCCTGTATTGGCGACGGTCGCCTGGAAGGAAGACTCAATGTTCTCAAAAAATGCGTTCGCTTGCGCGTTCTCAACGATGACCTTATTCTTCGGGTCCACCGAGACGGGGAACTGCTCGGTTACCGTGGGCGAGGTGCGATTTTGCAGGCGTTCTATCTGCAGGTCGAGCAGTACGGGGAACGAGAACAGCGCCCCGCCCACAAAAACGGCTGAGGCCACGATAAAGACGTAGGTGGGTGCGATCTTCACGGCTATATTCTCATTAGTATACTACAGTCCCGATTTTGTATAGGAAATGAACCGTACACCGCGCTACAAGATCCTCTGTTGCGACGTGAGCCAGTCCATCACCTTCTTGCGGTGTTGGTCGAGCGACCACGAATGCTCCCTGAAGAGAGTTTGATGCATCTTCTTGAACTCGCGCAGGAGTGCGAGCGACGCCCGAGGGAATTCGATCGGGAGATTTTCGTTATAAGACGCCAAGAAGTCGTGGAGAGAAAGCGACCGTTCACTCCGCAGGCGGTCCGTATCGGGCAATTTCATAATTTTAATAATACCACGAACGGTAAACAAAATCAATCTTGCACTCTGTGACCACGAACATCGTGAACATGAACAAGACGAACAGAACAGCCGTAGTGGTCAGGACAACGAGGAATTTCCTCTCGTTGCTCATTGCCTGCTCCTTAAAGGACATACGCAAAATTGCGTACTTATAGGATACACTATTAGTTTATATTTGTCAAGCTCCGGCGGTAGGACTCGAACCTACAACCAACGCCTTACACGTTCCCCCTGATTTCCCAGAGGCATGGACTATATCATCATCCGGTCCGGATGTTTCGGTATCTAGTCTCTACGGTGCCCCCGTGAGATAGCCGAAGCCGCCGTCTCATGGGGTTCCCTCGGTGTTAGCATAGCGGTTGCCTTAGCGTTCACCGATATCCCGAAATTTTCAGTCCCGATTCCTCGAGAAGGCTGCCTATCGACAGGGCGCTGCTCTACCATTGAGCTACACCGGAATATTCAGATTTTCTGAAGAACGCGCCCAGAGGGCGTACCCGCATATTAACCGAAAATCAAGCCGTCGCAATGGTACAGTAGATATATGGAGAGGACCCTCGAGCTCACGAGCTCTGCGTTCAAACACAATGGAACCATTCCGGCGAAGTACACCTGCGACGGGAGTCGGGAGCTCTCGCCGCCGTTCACGGTCTCAGGCGTGCCGGAGGGGACGAGATCGCTCGCGCTCATCATGGACGACCCCGATATTCCGCAGGCGGTTACAGAGGCGCGCGGCATCGAGGTGTTCGACCACTGGGTGCTCTACAATATCCCCGCGCCGTCGGCCGGCGTTAAAAAAGAAATTCTAGAAGGGACAAGTGTCGGCACGGCAGGATTAAACAGCGCCGGTACAGAGGGCTATGTCGGCCCCTGCCCGCCGCCGCACTACGAGCCGCGGGAGCATCACTACGTCTTCACGCTCTATGCACTCGACTCGCTTCTCTCGCTCGGCACAGGCGCGACAAAGGGCGCAGTGCTCGATGCTCTTAAGTCGATGCTTATCGAGAAGGCAGAGCTCATCGGCCGGTACGCGCGGGAATGATGGTATCCTGAAGAGGATGCTGACGCTCTATCGGCGGACCGGATGCCCGTATTGCCTCAACGTACTCGACACGGCACAAGTGCTCGGCCTGGAGCTGGAAGAGAAGTTCATTGATGATCCGAAGAATGCCGCCGAGCTTGTCGCGAGGGGCGGCAAGCGGCAGGTGCCGTATCTCGTCGACAGCGGCCGCGGCGTCGAGATGTATGAGTCGGAAGATATCCGGGCATATTTACGCGAGCACTACCCGAAACTGTAACAGTATGTACCTTAAAGTTTTTGTGACGCCGGGAGCGAGGCGAGAAAAAGTAGAAATTCATCCCGCCAAGGGCGGGGAAGGAGAGATGCTCATACTAGCGGTCAAAGAGCCGACGAGCGGGAACCGCGCGAATGGGCGAGTGCGCGAGATCGTCGCCGAGAGATTCCGGGTGACGCTCGGGAAGGTGCGCATCCTGACAGGACACCGTTCGCGGGCTAAGATGGTAAGTATTGATAGTTAACCGGCCTTGTATGAATATCACCGTCAAAACGAAGAATCACCAGCTGACCGAGGCGATGCGTGAACTCATAGAGGGGAAGTTCTCAGGGCTTATGAAGTTTGAAAAGAGGCTGGAGAGCCCCGCGACGCTCGCCTGCGAGATCGAGCAGTCTATCGCCGCGGTGCGCGCGGGCGCGAGATATCGTGCCGAAGGGAATCTCTCCCTTAACGGCCGTCTCTTCCGCGCCGAGGCGATGGACGAGACACTCGAGGGCGCGATCGACGCCGTGCGTGACGACCTCATGCGCGAACTGCGGCGCACGCAGGGGAGGGAGCGCGGGCTCCTGAAGCGCGGCGGTGCGGCGATCAAGAAGATGTTGCGTTTCGGGCGAAGTCAGTGAAGCGTATCTCGCGCTTTCCCTCGGGGATGACGCGCTCGATGACGAACGTACCGTTTTTAAATGACGCGGCAGTTATTTTGATTCGCTTGTTGTCTTCGAAGAAATACGTACCGATTGAGTCAGTGTAGGCGCGATACTTGTTCCAATTCTCTTCAGCCGGCGCAGTGCGGTCGAGGAGTCCGTCTTCTTTCTTAAGCTTCCCCGCGCGCGAAGCGCGCGCGGGATCCTGCGGAGTCGGCGTAATCTCGCCCGCGAGATAGGGGGGAAGGGTATCGGCGAGGAGCTTCGCGCCGAGCGTGATGAGCCGCGGGCGCAGTTCTCGTGCAGTCTCTTCGGGCAGGATAGCTACGCGCTCTTGCGCGAGGATGCCGCCCGCATCGAGCTCCTGCACCATCTTCTGGATAGTTACCCCGGTCTCGCGCTCGCCGGCGAGGAGTGCGCTCTCAAGCGGCGTCGCGCCGCGGTATTTCGGCAGAAGGGAGTAATGGACGTTCAACACGCCTCGGGGGAAGGCCGCGATAAGTTCCTCGGGGAATATCTTGCCGTAGGCGACACATACGGCATAGTCGCCGTGATACGCCGCGACCGCTCTGATCGCGGCGGCGTCGAGCCTCTCAGGCGTGAACACCGGTATGTTCTTCGCAAGCGCGGAGGTCTTTGTCGGCGAGGGAGTAAGCGCCAGCCCGCGATCTTTGGGCGCATCCGGCGAGGTTACGATTGCCCTCGGCACAAAACCGCACTCGACGAGGATCGTGAGCGTGTCGCTCGCGACCTTCGGCGTTCCGAAATATATGAAGCTAGGCGGTTGCGGCATGGCGTATCTCTATGAGGTTCTCTGTGTGGTCGGTAAAGAGGATGCCGTTCAAATGGTCGATTTCGTGCTCGAATATCTGCGCCACAAGGCCGCCAACCCCGCGCGTGAAGCGCGAACCATCTGCGCGCCGCGCGCGGAGCGTCACGCGCTCGTGCCGCTTAGTCGTGCCGTACACACCGCGGACCGAGAGGCATCCCTCGTCGGCGCGCGCGCGCCGACGGGACGTCTTCATGATCTCCGGATTGATATACACCTCCACTTCCGGTTTTGGTTCAGGAGCCGGCTTGTTGGCTGTTGGCTGTTGGCTGTTGATTGTTCTGTCAGCGCGTACGATAAAGAGGCGCCACGAGACGCCGACCTGCGGCGCGGCGAGCGCGACGCCCTCGGGCTCCTTATCGAGCGCTGCCGCCATGCCCTTGATAAGCGTGGCGAGCTCGGCAGAACTGAAGAACTTCTCCGGCACCGGCACGGCCGTCTCGCGCAGCACCTCCGCCCCATCTTGCACTATGTTAACCATTGTGGCGCAGCATATCAGATTATTTCGGCGGGTGCTTCTTAGGATCCAGCTCCCACCAGAATTTTTTGCTGAAATTCTTTGCCTGGCTGCAGACGCTTTTCAGATAGTAGAGGTCAGTGGTCGGGATGCCCTCGAGCTCGGCGCCGAGCCGCGCCATCGTGAGAGGCTCAAGGCCGTCCTGCTTTCGCGCATAGTTCAAGTGTCGCTGGAAGAACCGCATCAACTCGCCCCGCTCCGTCTGACGCTTCCTCCCCTTAGGCGCCTCCGCCACCTTCTTCTTAATATCGGGGAGCAAATCACGAATTGCCTTCATAAAGTCTTACTCAATCAGCGTAAAAATACTTCTTGAGTTCTGATTCTGGATGGCTTCCTCGTTGATTTTCTATCGCAAAACCAAAATGTTCCAATATTCGTACAATATCCGACCCTGAAAGCCGTTTTGGTTTAGGCATGAGCCAGCGCCGGGAGTTCAAAGTTTACTAATACAGACGGAGTAGTCGCGAAACCAAGTTCGGCGAGGTTCTCACCTTCCACGTATAACCCAACGGCCTCGCGAATATTTGCGGCTAGTTCGTCAAGTGTGTCTCCTTGGGTCACGATAGGCACGCTCACGCCCTCTGCGACATATCCGCCGTCGCTTTCTGAAATTTGAAATTGGATGATACTTTTCATACGCCGCAAGTATACCATACGAGGGTTAAAACCGCATCAGCTCCCCGTGCTCCGTCTGGCGCTTCCATCCCTTCAACGCCGCCGCCCTCTTCTTCTCAAAATCAGGCAGGATATCGCCGATGGATTTCATGTCGCTTCGATAGAAGCGCCGAGTTTTTGGAGACGGTGCACGATGTTCTCGTAGCCGCGGTTGATTGAGTAGACGTTGCGGAGCGTGGAGCGTCCCTTCGCCGCGAGCATGCCGACAAGGATGATGGTCGCAGGGCGGAGCGCGGGCGGGCAGATGACCTCCGCCGCTTTCAATTTTGTCGGTCCTTCAATTGAAATGCGGTGCGGGTCGTGGAGGATGGTGTGTGCTCCGAGGCGGTCGAGTTCGGTGTAGTAGATGGCGCGCTTCTCGTAGACCCAGTCGTGGATGAGTGTCGTGCCCCTGGCTTGCGTGGCGATGACGGCGAAGAAGGGGAGATTGTCTATGTTGAGTCCCGGATACGGGCACGCATGTATTTTTTCTGGAAATGCGATTAGTTCTGACGATTCAAGGTGAATATCTTTCAATTTTGTGATTCCGTTTTCCGACAATCTGGTCTCCGACAATCTAAAGTTGAGCCCCATCTTTTCGAGCACGAGCAGTTCCACTTCGAGAAATTCTATCGGCGCGTTCGCGATAGTGATAGCAGAACCGGTGACTGCCGCGGCGCTAATAAAGAACATTGCGTCGGTCGGGTCCTCGGCCACGCTGTAGGAGACATCTTCTGTGATCTCCGGAACGCCGTGTATAGTGAGCGTCGTCGAGCCGATGCCCTCGATCGAGACGCCGAGCTCACGGAGGTACCCGCACACCTCCTGCACTTGATAATTCGCCGAGGCGTATTTGATAACTGAGGTGTCGTTGATGCGCGCGGCGGCGAGAAGGGCGTTTATGGTCGCGGTGTCGCTCGATTCATATAAAATGATTTCTGCCTCGTGAAGCCCCGCGTGCGTGATGCGATAACTCTCGGAACGCGTTTCGATCGTGACGCCGAATTTTTCGAGCGCCATGAGGTGCGGCCGCACGGAGCGCAGGCCGAGCGTACAGCCGCCCGATTGCGGTAGTTCAAACGATTTAAAGTGGTGGAGCAGAGGGCCGATGAACATGAGGATACTGCGGGTCTTCGCCGCCGCCGCCGTATCGATAGTGTCAAGAGAGATCTTCTCCGGCGGTGTGATGACGACGCTCGTGCCATTCCCATCGACTCCGTTCGGGGTAAACCACTCCACCCCGACGCCGAGCGAACGGAGCACCTCGATGAGGCGATTGACCTCTTCTATCTTCGGCACGTTCAGAAGTGTCGTGCGCCCGCGGTTCAAGAGGGAGGCGGCGAGGAGGGCGACGGCGCCGTTCTTGGAACGGCTGGTCTCGACCCTCCCCGAGAGCGCCTTCCCGCCCTCGATGATGAAATTTATCTCTCCTTGCATGCTTTGTATCGTATCACCTACCTCAAGCTTTTGCCCTGTGTACGGCGACGCGCTATCATAGAGGAGATGTCTTTTTTCTCCCCCAAGCTTGGGATTGACTTAGGAACGACGAATGTGCTCGTGTTCGTCCCCGGGAAGGGCATCGTTATCAATGAACCCTCGGTCGTCACGGTGAGTAGGGAGCGCGGCGCCGGGAGCAAGAATAAGATCCTCGCGATCGGCGCCGAGGCGAAGCAGATGATCGGCCGCACGCCTGATGGCATTATCGCGTACCGCCCGATGAAGGACGGCGTTATCGCGGACTACCGCGTGACCGAGGCGATGCTCCGCTATTTCATGAAGAAGGCGCTCGGCAGGAACCCCTTCAAGCCGACGGTGCTCGTCTCGGTCCCTGCGGGCGTGACCTCGACCGAGAAGCGCGCGGTCATCGAGGCCGCGATACGGGCCGGCGCGAAGAATGCGTATGTGGTAAAGGAGCCCATCCTCGCCGCTATCGGCGCCGGTATCCCTATCCACGAGCCGATGGGGCGCATGGTCGCGGATATCGGCGGCGGCACGATCGACGTCGCGGTGATCTCGCTCGGTGGCATCGTCGCTTCGATCTCGGTGAAGTGCGCTGGCGACCGCCTCGACCGCGCAGTCATCGATCACGTGAAGAAGCAGCACAACCTCGCGATCGGCGACAAGACCGCAGAAGAAGTGAAGATAAAGATAGGCGCGGCGGTGCCGATGAACGAAGAGCTCTCTATGCCGGTCAAGGGGCGCGACCTCGTGAGCGGCCTGCCGCGCACCGTCGATCTCTCGACGAACGACCTTGTAACGGCGATGGCGCGGGAGCTGCGCGAGATGACCCAGGCGGTGCGCAAGGTCTTGCAGGACACGCCGCCCGAGCTCGCGGCCGACATCATCGACAACGGCATCATCCTCACGGGTGGCACTTCCCAGCTCCGGCAGATGCCCGAGCTTATCTACCGCCGCACGGGCGTCGTCGCGAAGCTCGGGCAGGACCCGTACTTCTGCGTTGCGCGCGGCACCGGCATCGCGCTCCAGCACTTGGACACCTATCAGAAAAGCATTTTGGCGAAGCAATGAATCAGCACCATGCATTTGTGATAGAGGCGGGGGCGGAGGAGGGGATTGAACTGGCGCAAGCATGGGTGCAGAAGGAGCTCGGGATGACGGTGCGGGGGAATCCTGATGTCGTCGTCCTGCGCTACGGACTCTTCTCGGTTGAGGACGCGCGGCGAGTTTCTGAACTCGCCGCGGGGGTGCCGTTTGCGGGCGAGCATAAGGTCGTCATTATCGCGGCCTCCCGCGCGTACCACGAGGCGCAAAATGTGCTCCTAAAACTGTTTGAAGAACCGCCGCGAGGAACGTACTTGTTCCTCGTGCTTCCAACTCTGGGCTCTCTGCTCCCAACGCTCCGCTCACGCGTCCAAGTTTTGAGTAAACCAGTCCCTCGACTTCGCTCGGGACGGCAAGAAATTGCAGGACCAACAGAGCAATTTCTTGCCGCAAACAAAGAGAAACGGAGCGCGATGATCAAGCGGCTTACGAGCGGAAAGGATGAAGAAGATCGGCGAGAGCTCCGCGAAGAGGCGATCGCACTCGTAAACGGTATAGAGGCAGTAGCGTATGCAAAACTCAAGCGCGGCGGCGAAGCCGCCGCGCTCCTCTCTGATATCGCGATCTTGCGCGGGTATCTCTACGACCGCAGCGCGCCCGTACGCCTGATCTTGGAGCATTTGTTGCTAGTGCTTCCTAAGAATTTATTATAGAATTTACTACGACCTATTCCCTACAACCTACCATCTAATTTTATGGCACACGACTTTTCTAAACTAAAGGCGCATAGTAAAGAAACCGAAGAATGGCTTACGCGCGAGCTTGCCGGCGTGCGCACCGGCCGCGCGACGCCGTCCTTGCTCGACGGAGTGAAGCCCGAGGCCTACGGCACCCGCACGCCGCTCCACGAGCTCGCGTCCGTCTCGGTCGAGGACGCAAAGACGCTCCGCATCATCCCGTGGGACAAGACGCTTGCGAAGGCGATAGAGAAGGGGATTACCGAGGCGGACCTCGGCGTCGGCCTCTCCACCGACGACCAGGGGCTGCGCGTCTCCTTCCCCGAGCTTACAAGCGAACGGCGCGAACAGCTCTTGAAGCTCGCGGGCGACAAGACCGAACAGGCGAAGGTGACGCTCCGCTCGCATCGCACCGATGCCTTGCAAGCGCTCGAGGCCGCAGAAAAGGCAGGCGGCATGGGAGAAGACGAGACTAAGCGGCTGAAGGGCGAGATCCAGAAGCTTATCGACGCCGGCAACAACGCGCTCATGAAAGTGTTTGAGAGAAAAAAGACAGAGATAACCCAGTAAATGGATATTTTGATTTTTATTGTCGTCATTGTCGCGCTTATCGTCGTGCATGAGTTCGGGCACTTCGTCGCGGCGAAGCTCTCGGGGATGCGCGTCGACGAATTCGGACTCGGGTATCCGCCCCGCGCGCTCACTCTCGCGAAGAGGGGCGAGACGCTCTATACGCTCAACTGGCTACCCTTCGGCGGTTTCGTGAAGATCTACGGCGAAGACGGGGGGAGCGGCTCCCGCGCCTTCTCTTCAAAGTCGCGCCTCGCGCAGGCCTTCATGCTTATCGCCGGCGTCGCGATGAACGCCCTGTTCGCATACGTGCTTATCACTGGCGCCTTGATCACCGGCACGCCGCGCGCGCTCGCGCCTGACGAGCTTGCGATAGCGCGGAATGCAGAGCTCGCGGTAGCGAACGTCTTGCCCGGGAGCCCGGCCGCGCGCGCGGGGCTCCTCGCCGGCGACACGATCCTCTCGTCTGAAGACGGACACTTTCTTTATGCGGGCGTGGACCCGGCGGCATTCTCGAAGTTCGTGTCCGATGGGCAGGGGAACACGACCATCGCGCTCACCGTACGGCACCCGAGCAGCGAAGAAGAGACGGTATTCGCGCGGCCGGAGGTCGGCATCGTCCCTTCTGACCCGTCACGCGCAGTGCTCGGTGTCGAGGTCGCCACCATCGGCGTTGTGTCGCTCTCGTTTACCGAAGCAGCCACCGAGGGCGCCGTGCTCACGTGGAGCGCGACCATACTCACCGCAGAGGGGCTGTGGCATTTCTTCTCCGGCGTCTTCACGCTCTCGGCCGACCTCTCGCAGGTCGCGGGCCCCGTCGGCATCGTCGGCATCGTCGGCACTGCGTCCTCGCAGGGCTTCGGGAATCTGCTCTCGCTCATGGCGATCATTTCCATCAATCTCGCACTCATCAACCTCATTCCCGTTCCTGCGCTTGACGGCGGTCGCCTCCTTTTCGTGATCATCGAAAGCGTCATCCGCCGCCCGATCAAGGCGAGCGTCACCCACGCGGTGAACGCGCTCGGCTTCATCTTCCTCATCCTCCTCATGGTCGTCGTCACCGCCCACGACATCTTCCGCATCGTGGGTTAGAAATTTAAAAAACACTTGACAAGATAGTTTAAAGATGCAATCATAGTAGGCAGAACCTGCGCATCGCGCGGGATAAAAGGAGACGCGAAATGAGCGACACAAATATTATTATAGCTGCACGAAAGGCCCAAGATGTCGGAGATTTTTCCGACGTCAAAAGAGTTGCCAAAGTAGTCCTCGCATCGGCAAAAAGACGGTGGTTTTACCACGAAGAGCAGGATCAACGGTGCAAGAATTACCATGCCCTGCCGCTGTGGAAAAAAATATTCAAGACAAGATCCTTCGACGGAGCTCTTCCTGGTAGGGCGAGGGCGGCTGATGACCTCATGTTCGCCGAAGCTCTTTACGTAGCCGTTGCGAAAAGAAACGTCGAGCGTTTTACCGATCGCCGCTCTTGATCATACTGCACCAGATTAGCCCGCGAGGAGCACGTGCTTCTGGCGGGCTTTTGTTTTATACTATTTCTAATGAGGCAGTCACATCTGTTTACCAAGGCGCGGCGGGAGGCGCCTGCCGACGAGGTCGCGAAGAACGCCCAATTGCTCGTGCGCGCCGGCTACATCCATAAAGAGATGGCGGGGGTGTATTCGTACCTCCCGCTCGGCCTGCGCACGCTTAACAAAATAGTTGAGATTGTCCGCGAAGAGATGAACGCGCTCGGCAGTCAAGAAGTCCTCCTCTCATCGCTTCAAAACCCCGAGCTCTGGAAGAAGACCGACCGCTGGGAGCAGGATGTCTGGTTCAAGACGGCATTGAACGCGGGCGGCGAGCTCGGTCTCGGCTGGACGCAGGAAGAAACGATAACGCGCATCGCATCGGAGCATACGAGCTCGTATCGCGACTTGCCGTTCTCGGCATACCAGATACAAACGAAATTCAGGAACGAGGAGCGCGCGAAGTCGGGCATTATGCGCGGGCGCGAGTTCCTGATGAAGGACCTCTATTCATTTCATACCGACCAACAGGATTTGGATGCATTCTACGAACGTGCGACTGAAGCATATCGGAACGTGTTTAAGCGCGCGGGCATCGGCGAGAAAACGTTTATAACCTTCGCCTCCGGCGGAGCATTTTCAAAATATAGCCACGAATTCCAGACGCTCTGCGAGAACGGCGAAGACACGGTCTACGTCTCGCGGGAGAAGAATATCGCTATCAACAAGGAGGTCTTGAACGACGAAGTACTCGCCGACCTCGGAGTATCGCGAGACAGCCTTGAAGAGGTTCAGGCGGCAGAAGTCGGCAATATCTTCAAGCTCGGCACGCGCTTCTCCGAGCCGCTCGGCCTCTCGTATAAAGATGCGCAGGGGAAGTCGGTGCCGGTCGTCATGGGTTGTTACGGCATCGGCCCCACTCGCCTTATGGGCGCTATCGTTGAAGTGCTTGCCGACGATAAAGGTCTTGTGTGGCCCGAGAGCGTGGCGCCGTTTTCTTATCACCTTGTTTCTCTTGGCCAACAAGGCGATTCGGTAAGTCAGACCGCGGATGCATTGTATAAAGAGCTGACAAAAAAGGGTGCCAGCGTGCTCTACGATGACCGCGATGCGCGCGCGGGAGAGAAGTTCGCCGAGAGCGACCTGCTCGGTATCCCGAAGCGCATTGTGGTGGGGAAGGACGCAGTTGAGACCGGAATATTTGAAGTCGTGAATCGCGCGACCGGAGCGGTCGAGAAAATTCCGCGTGCACAGTTGCTCGGATAGAAGATATGGCCAAGTTTTCAAAAAACGCCCTCTTCAGCAGCGACATCGCGATCGATCTCGGTACCACGAACACGCTCGTGTATGTGCGCGGCAAAGGCGTCGTCATCAATGAACCGTCGGTCGTCGCGGTCAACGACAAGACGCATCAGGTCGTTGCGGTGGGGAAGGAGGCAAAGAGCATGCTCGGCAAGACACCCGCGCATATCCGTACCGTGCGTCCGCTCTCTCATGGCGTCATCTCTGACTTCGAGGTGACCGAAGAGCTGCTGACCTATCTCATTAATAAAGCACAAGGCGGCCGGGTCAGGCTCTTCGGCCCGCGGGTCGTGATCGGCGTACCGACGGGGGTGACGAATGTCCAAAGCCGTGCGGTCCGTGACGCGGCACGCAACGCGGGTGCGCGCGAAGCGATCATTCTCGAAGAGACGGTTGCGGGCGCTATCGGCGCGAAACTGCCGGTCTCTGAAGCGGTCGGCACGATGGTCCTCGATATCGGCGGCGGCACGACCGACATCGCCATCATTTCGCTTCGGGGCGTTGTTGCCGCTAAGAGTTCGCACGTCGCCGGTGACCGTTTCAATGAGAACATCATTGATTTCATACGCAGTGAGTTCAAACTCGGTATCGGGGAGCGCACTGCCGAAGATGTGAAGATCGCGATCGGCGCAGTGATACCGCTCGCCGAGACGCTTTCGCGGAACGTGCGCGGCCGCGATTATGCGACTGGTCTGCCACGCGAGATCGTCCTCACCGACGCGCATATCCGCGAGGCGATCGCGCCGTCCTTAGATGCCCTCATGGACACAATGAAAGAGGTCATCGAGCATACGCCGCCGGAACTCCTTTCCGATGTACTCGAGCGCGGAGTCACCGTCTTTGGCGGCGGCGCACTCCTGCGCGGGCTTCCGCAGGTGCTCGCGAAGATGCTCGGCGTGCCGGTGCGCGTGACGCCCGATCCGCTCTCGGCGGTGGTGCGCGGCGCGGGTGTCGTGACCGAAGACCCCGAACCGTACGCGGATTTCTTTATCGATGAAGAAGACATTCTTAGCGAAGCGTAATGCGCTCTTCTCGTCCACGGATATCTCGTGGGGCGCCTACGCGCTTATCTTCGCTGTTCTTATGCTTTGTCTGCGGTTTCTCGCACCGAATCTTTTCTGGCATGCATTCGCGCCAGCGTTCCGCGCCGCTGATGCTCTTGCGGCACAAAGCCACGCGTTCTTACAGAGTTTCAGCGACGCCGCAATTCTTGCCGCGCAGAACGAACAACTTAGTGAGGAGAACGCCGCACTCATACGCGAGAATCAGACGCTCCTTAAGAGAACCGTCGACCTTGAAGCATTACTTGGCTCTCCCGAGAGTGCGTCGGCAGGCGTTTCAGGAATTCTCGCTGGCATCCTCGCCCGCCCGCCCGAGAGCCCCTACGACACGCTCGTTCTCGCCGCGGGCTCTAACACCGGCGTCGTCCTCGGCATGGGAGCCTTCGCCGCAGGCGGCGTGCCGATCGGCGTCGTCTCGGAGGTGACGGCGGACTTCTCCCGCGTGACGCTTTTTTCTTCGCCTTCCGTGCGCACGAGCGGCTGGGTCGGGCAGGCGGACCTACCGCTTACTATCATTGGCGAGGGTGCGGGCGCCATGAGCGCCACGATCGCGCGCGGAGAGAGCGTCATCGAGGGCGACAAGGTGTTCGCCTCCGGGCCGGGCATGCTTCCTATCGGGACAGTCGTCCGTATCGACAGCGACCCCTCGACGCCCTCGATGACGCTCCGTATCATGCCGGCGCAGAACCTCTTTTCTATCGCGTGGGTGATGCTCCGAGATACGGGTGCTGCGCTTCTGCCATGATGCGCGCGGCACTCTCGATCCTTGCGTTCGTGTCGGTCATCTTCTTTCCTTGGCCTTTTGCGGTCCTGCTTGCATTACTTTCAGTGGGAGTAGAGCCATTGTTACCGCTCGCGGTCGGTCTCTTCGCCGATACGCTTTATTACACGCCCTCTGCAGGAACAGTACCGCTCTTCACTCTCTTCGGGGCCGCCGCGACGGCGACGGCGCTTTTCGTGCGCAGTCGCTTGAGAGCGAGTATCATGAGGTGATGTTGTGGCAGCGCAAGCGGCGGCGAGATCCTGAAATAGCTCCCGATGAGATATTCCTTGACGCATCGAATGCGCCTGCCTTCGACCGGGCGCGTTTCGAAGGGCGGCTCGAGAAGCCGCTTTCCCCGCGGGCATTCGTCTCGCTCTTTAGCGCGCTCGCGCTCCTTCTCCTCGTTCTTCTCGGCCGCGCCTGGGATCTCCAGATAGCTCGCGGTCCCGCCTTCGCGGCCGAGAGCACGCATAATTCGCTCGAGGTCACGATGCTCTTTGCTCCGCGGGGCATCATCACCGACCGGAACGGCGTCGTGCTCGCCGAGAATGTCGAGCGGGAAGACGGGAGTGTGGCGCGTCGATATCCGTTCCCTTCGTTAAGCCACGTTATCGGCTATGTCTCGTATCCGAAGAAAGACGCGGAGGGGATCTATTACGACACAAGCCAGACCGGCGTCGTCGGTCTCGAAGCCTACTATGATGCGCTTCTGGCAGGGAAGAACGGCCAGCTGCTCGTCGAGAAGGATGCACTTGGCCGAGTCCGTTCGCAGGGGAGCGTGGTCCGGGCAGAACAAGGCAAGCCGCTCGCGCTCTCTCTCGACGCGAGCCTGCAACAGCCCTTCGCGCGCGCGCTCGCTTCGGTCGCAGCGAATATGCGCTTTATCGCCGGCGCCGGCGTCATTATGGACGTGGAGACTGGCGCTGTGCGCTCGCTCGTTTCCTACCCGAGCTACGACTCGAACGTCATGGCGAGCGGCGCACCGTCAAACGTTATCGCCGGATACCATACGGACATCGGGCACCCATTTCTCGACCATGCCGCGCAGGGCGTGTATATACCCGGGTCTGTCGTGAAGCCGCTTGTCGCCTCGGGCGCGCTTACCGACGGGCTCATCACGCCGAACACCGTTATCGAGGACCCCGGCTTCCTCGTGATACCGGACCCGTATCATCCGGGCAAGGAATTCGTCTATAAAGGATGGCGGGCGCTCGGGCCGGTCGACGTAAGGAGAGCGATCGCCTGGTCTTCGGATATCTTCTTCTATACGGTCGGCGGCGGCTTCAAGAGCCAGGAGGGGCTGGGTATCGGGCGCCTCGCGTACTGGTACGAGCAGTTCGGCCTCGGGAGCCCGACGGGCATCGATGTCGCAGAAGAGGCGAACGGGCTTATCCCGACGCCCGCGTGGAAGCAGGCGACCTTCGACGAGCCATGGTATCTCGGCGACACGTATTTCACCGCGATCGGGCAGTATTCGGTGCAGGTAACGCCCCTGCAGATGGCGCGTGCAATCGCCGCGGTCGCGAACGGCGGGAAGCTCTTTACGCCGACCCTTATCGCCGATGCGGTCCCGGTGTATACGAGCGTACTGGCGAACGCTTCTGCGTTCAAGGTCGTGCGCGAGGGCATGCGCCAGGCGGTGACGAGCGCGCTCGCGAGCGCGCTCAACGTCTCGTATGTGAAGGTTGCCGCGAAAACCGGCACGGCGCAGACCGGAACGCGCAATCAGTACGACAATTCCTGGGTCGTGGGTTTCTTCCCCTACGAAGAGCCGCAGTACGCCTTCGCAGTCGTGCTCGAGCGCGGGCCGGAGGGCACGGGCGAGCAGGCGGTGAACGTGATGCGCGACCTCCTTGACGCGCTCTACTTCGCCGACTCCCCCTATGTCGGCAATTAACGCTTGCGCTTTGACGCGGGGCACGTACAATGCGCGCACTGATATACCTATGACCATGATTGATGCCCAAAATTCCGTTGTGTCGCAAGAGAAGTTCGATGAAATCATTAAAGAGCTCGAGCACTTGAAGACGGTGCGCCGCACCGAGATTGCCGAAAGGCTTGAATATGCGCGCGCTTTAGGCGATCTTTCAGAGAATGCCGAATACCAGGAGGCGCGCGACCTGCAGGCGGCGACCGAGGAGCGCATCAAAAGGCTCGAAGAGCTGATGAAGAATACGACCATCATCACCGACGGGAAGAAGAAGAACGAAGTCGGTTTTAATTCCGTCGTTTCTATAAAGAAGGAAGGAAGCGAGGACATGCATGAATACACAATTGTCGGGAGCGAAGAGGCGGATATGAGAGTGAAGAAGCTCTCGCACATGTCTCCTCTGGGCGCGGCGCTCATGGGCAAGAAGAGGGGCGATTCATTCTCCTTTGACACCCCCGCCGGCAAACAGACCTACACTATTGAAAAGGTGAGTTAAAAAGGGGTGATATAATGCGCGCATGGCTCTGATGGAGACGGTGCGCGCGGAGCGGCTCGCCAAGATAGCCCGCATGAAGGAGGCGGGCAGGGAGGCGTATCCGGCGCGGACAAACCGGACACATACTGCAGAAGAGTTTCTCGAGAACCACGCGACACTTCTGGCGAACAACGAAGAAGTCGTCCTTGCGGGGCGCATCATGTCCATCCGCGAACACGGCGGTTCGCTCTTCGTAGATATCTTCGACGGCACGGCGGAGGCGCAGGCCTATTTCCAGAAAGAGACTCTGGGAGACCTGTTCGAACCGCTTACGCTCCTCGTGGACACGGGCGACATTATCGAGGTCGGCGGCGTCGCCTTCACGACGAAGCGGGGGATGCCCTCATTGCTCGGCAACACCTGGCGCATGCTTGCTAAGTCGCTCGTGCCTGTCCCCGACCAGTGGTTCGGCATTAAGGATGAGGACGAGCGATACCGGAAGCGTTATCTGGACATCCTGCTTTCAAAAGATCTCGCCGACCGCATCCGCCGCCGTTCGATGTTCTGGAACACCATCCGTCAGTTCCTGCTCGAACGCGATTTTATTGAAGTGGAGACGCCCGTGCTGGAGACGACGACCGGCGGCGCGGATGCGCGCCCCTTCACGACGCACCATAACGCGCTTGATATGGATGTGTACTTGCGCATCTCGGCGGGCGAGCTCTGGCAGAAGCGCCTGCTCGTCGCGGGACTGCCGAAGGTATTCGAGATCGGCCGCATCTTCCGCAACGAGGGCATGTCAGCAGAGCACGCGCAGGACTACACGCAGGTGGAGTTCTATGAAGCATTCAAGGACTACGAGGCGGGCATGGAGATGATCACCGACCTGTACCGTACCGTCGCCGACAAGGTCTACGGCTCGCAGGTATTTTCCATAAAGGGCGTTGATATCGACCTTTCAAAGGAGTGGGCGATGTATGACTTCTGCACCTTGATGCAAGGAGAGTACGGCCTCGACCCGCGCGAGGCCAAGAGCGCTTCGAGAGCAGAAGACTGGCAAGCGGCGCTAGAAGAGAAGAACATCCCGTTTGAGAAGGATGTCGGCATCGAGCGGCTGATAGACATCGCGTGGAAGCAGGTACGCAAGACTATCCAAGGGCCCGGATTCCTCATCAACGTCCCCGTATATCTCGAGCCACTCGCGAAGAAGAGTGCGAAGGACCCGCGCGTCGTCGAGCGCTTCCAAGTGATGATCGCCGGTTCGGAGATAGGGAAGGGCTTCAGCGAATTGAACGATCCTGTCGACCAGGCCGAGCGCTTCACGCGCCAGCAGGAGCTGCGCGACGCGGGCGACGAAGAGGCGCAGATGCCGGATGCTGACTTTGTGGAAGCGCTTGAATACGGCATGCCGCCGGCCTTCGGCTTCGGCGTCTCCGAACGCCTCTTTAGCACTCTTGAAGGAATCTCCATCCGCGAGGCGCAGACCTTCCCTCTCCTGCGCCCGCGCTAATAAAGCACTATTTTCCAGCCGGCGCGGGTAGAAGCCCGCGCCGGCCTTGTTTTTGCTTGGTTTTAAGGGTGGGGATAACTTAATCTAAAATGTGGAAAGAAGTGGTATATACTCTAGTAATGGTTAGTGGAGTGGGAAGCGGGAGTGGTGGCCTACCTCCCCCTCCGACAGCCATTTCGTTATGTTCCTCGGAGAATACCTGCACACCTTTGACCCTAAGAATAGGATTTCGCTTCCCTCCAAATTCCGGAAGGATCTGGGCCGCGTCGTTGTGGTGACACGCGGCCTTGATCGTTGTTTGAATGTCTACTCGTGCAAAGCGTGGGAAAAGGAGGCCGCGAAGTACGCGGCCGATGTGAACGGGAGCGCGGCGCGGCGCGGGCTCGCACGTCTCTTCCTCGCCGGTTCTTCTGAAGTGGAAGTTGACGGCATCGGCCGCGTGTTGATCCCCGAACATTTGAAATCGTTCGCGTCCCTCAAAGGGAAAGCGGTTATCGCCGGCGTCGCTGACAGGGTAGAAATATGGAAAGAAAGCGCATGGAAGAAGTACTCGGCAGAGATCGAGCGCAACGCCAATGCGTTCGCCGATACGCTTGATGCGAGTAGTCGAACATAATATGGAACCGCGCCACGACAGTGTACTCGTGAAAGAAGTGCTCGGCGCGCTTCGCGCGGCGCCGAGCGACACGGTCATAGACGCGACCTTAGGCGGGGCGGGGCATTTTAAAGAGCTTCTCGCGGCGCTCGGAGAAGGCGGCATCATCGTCGGCATTGACGCCGACCCCGCCGCAGTTGAGCGCGCGCGCGAAGCGTACGCGCGCGACCGCCGACCCGAGCGCCCCGTCGCGCATCTGGTGAATGACAATTTCCGCAACCTCGCGCGCATCCTCGAACGGCTCGGCATCGGAGGTGCCGACGCGATCTTCTTCGACCTCGGGTGGAGCGGATACCAGATAGCCGCGCCGCGCGGCTTCTCCTTCGGGGAGGATCAACCGCTTCTTATGACCTATGGCGAGAACGGGCAGACGGCCGCCGATATCGTCAACAGTGCGAGCGAAGAAGAGATCGCCGACATCCTCTTCACCTACGGCGAAGAGCAGTTCGCGCGTCCTATCGCGCGCGCGATCGTCGCGGCGCGCGCGAAGGCGCGCATCCTCACGACCGGCGCGCTCGTCGCGGCCGTCGAGGCGGGTACGCCGCATTGGTATCAGAAAGGGAAGACTCACCCCGCGACCAAGACCTTCCAGGCGCTCCGCATCGCGGCGAACGACGAGATCGGTGCGCTCCGCGAAGGGCTCGCTGCCGCGCTTCGCGCACTCTCGTCGGGCGGTCGGCTCGCGGTCATCTCCTTCCACAGCATCGAAGATCGCGTCGTGAAGAACATGCTGCGCGACGCCGTCCACGAGGGGCTCGGGTCGCTCTCTCCGAAGAAGCCCCTCATCCCCCCGCGCGCAGAAGTCCTCGCTAATCGCCGCGCCCGGAGCGCGAAGCTGCGCGTGTTCGAGCGCGCCCTCGCCGCGCCCTGCGCGGAGCCGGTCGGTTCCGCGGGTATCCTCTTTTCGTATGTATAGCTTGTACGCCCGCATCCAATTTTCTGTCCTGTCGCTGTGTTTCTTCACGGTCGGCGCCCTCGTCGTCGCATATATCGGCCTTATCGCGGTAGTCATGAGCTATGCGGCGCTCACCGTCGAGTTCTCGCAGTCGGTTAAGAACAACGAATCCGCGGTCGCGACGCTCGAAGCGCGCTATCTCGCAGGGGTGGCGCAGATCACCGACACCGATTATCGCGCAGAGGGATATGCAAAGCCCGCCGCCCAGGTATTCGTCCCCGCGAAGAGCGTAACCGCATTGCGCTAGCGGCTATGCGCGCACAGTTCCGTTCCCGCATCCGCATCGTCCTCGCGCTTGTGGCCTTCGCTATCGTATGTGTGTTCGCGCGTCTCTATTTCATCCAGATCGTGCACGGGCAAGAGTACGCGCTGAAGGCCGACCGGCAGTTCGCCGCCGGCGGGAGCGGGCTCTTCGACCGCGGGTCAATCTATTTCACTCGTAAGGATAGCTCCCTTATTTCTGCGGCGACCTTAGCGAGGGGGTTCTTGGTCGCGATAAATCCGCAGACGGTGGAGGACCCTGAAGCGGCATACGCGGCGATAGCGAGTGTCACGCCTTCAGTGCTCGAACACGACGCCTTTCTTGCCGCCGCCGCGAAGAAGGGCCAGGTGTATATCGAGGTCGCGCACCGCCTTACCGACGACGAGGGGCGTACGCTCGCCGCGCGCGCCATCCCGGGCGTGCAGGTCCTGCGCGAGAGCTGGCGCTACTACCCCGGCGGCTCGCTCGCCGCGCAGTCGATCGGCATCGTCTCCTACGGCTCGGGGGACACGCTCGTCGGTCAGACCGGTCTCGAAGCCGCGTACGACGGGATTCTCTCGCGCTCGGAAGATTCGCTGTACAAAAATTTCTTCGCAGAGCTCTTCTCCAACGTGGGCAATTTGCTCGTCGACACGAAGGATGTGCGCGAGGGCGACCTCGTGACCACGATCGAGCCGGAGGTGCAAACGCGGCTTGAAAACGATATCGCCAATCTGCACGAGCGGTACGCGAGCCGCGAGTCGGGCGGCATCATCATGGATCCCGCGACGGGAGCGATCATCGCGCTCGCGACGTATCCGACTTACGATGGGAACGACTTGAGCGAGGTCGATCCGACCCTGCTCGGGAATCCGCTCGCGGAGCACATTTACGAGTTCGGCTCCATTATGAAGCCGCTCACGATGGCAGCGGCCCTCGATGCGGGTGTTATCACGCCGGAGACGACGTATACCGATACCGGCTGCATGACGGTCAACACGCGACAGATTTGCAACTGGGACGCGAAGGCGCGCGGCGTCATCCCGATGCGGGAGATCATCACCCAGTCGCTCAATGTCGGCGCCGCGTGGGTGGCGCGGCAGCTGGGACAGGAGAAATTCCGCGGATATTTCACCGAGCTTTTCGGGCAGAAGACGGGCGCCGACCTCTTGAGCGAGACCAGCGCCCTCTTAGGGAACCTTTCGAAATCCCAGCAGGTCGGGTATGATACGGTGGCCTTCGGGCAGGGGATCGCCGTCACTCCGCTGCAGATGATCCGCGCGCTTGCGAGCATTGCGAACGGCGGCGCGATGGCCGAGCCGCATCTCGTCGGCACCGTACGCCTCAATTCCGGCATCACGCGGGAACTCGACTGGGCAGAGACGACGCCGGTCTTCTCCGGAGAGGCCGCGCGCGCGACGACGGAGATGATGGTCGCGCTCGTCGACGAGAAGCTTGAGAACGGCCGGGCGAAGATACCGACGATGTCGGTTGCGGCGAAGACCGGCACCGCTCAACTCACGAACCCCGACGGGGGCTACTATGCGGACCGCTATTTCCATTCGTTTACCGGATTCTTCCCCGCCTATGCTCCGCGATTCATCATCCTGCTCTACACGAACGACCCGCAAGGCGTCACCTACGCATCAGAGACGCTCAATGCCACCTTCCTTGACCTCGTCCACTTTCTCATCGAGTATTATACCGTGCCGCCTGACCGCGGCGTAACCGCATGAAGCATATCCTGAAAACAATCATCACTTTCTTTCTCGCGCTCGCCGCGCGGGCCGTCGTGCACCGCTACCATCCACGTGTCGTGATGGTCACTGGCTCGGTAGGGAAGACATCGACCAAGGATGCGGTCGCGGCGGTGCTTACAACGCGCTTCTTCACGCGTAAGAGCGAAAAGAGCTTCAACAGCGAATTTGGCGTGCCCTTCACGATCCTCGGCGTGGAGAATCCGTGGAGCAATCCCTTCGCATGGTTCTCGGTCGCCAAAAGCGCGCTCGCGCTCCTCCTCCTGCAGAACCATTACCCGAATCTGCTCGTGCTCGAGGTGGGAGCGGACAAGCCGGGCGACCTCGCGCGGATACTGAAGATCGTGACTCCCGACATGTGCGTCGTCACGCGGCTCCCCGAAGTGCCGGTGCATGTCGAGGCATATGCCTCGCCTGAAGCGGTGCGGGAAGAAGAATTTTCTCCCGTGTATGCGCTCCGCGCCGCCGCGCCACTTATTGTCTCGGCCGATGATCCGTATGCGCTTGAATATGCGATGCGCACGTCGGCGCGCCTTATCTTGTATGGCACGGGCGGAGACGCCGCCGTGCGCCTCGACGATATCGATTTTTATACCGAGGGAGAGAAGGTTGCGGGAATGCGCGCGAAGGCGCGCCTGTGCGAAGAGAGCCGGGAATATATCGTGAAGGGGGCGGTGGGGACGACCCAACTGCTCCCGATCGCGGCCGCGCTCGCGGCTGCCTCTGCCTTCGAGATACCGCTTGTCGAAGCGCTCGAGGCCTTGCAGGGGTACGAGCCGCCGCCCGGTCGCTGCCGCCTGCTCGCAGGGAAGCAGGGCTCGATCATTATCGATGATTCCTATAATTCTTCGCCCGCAGCGGTTGAAGAGGCGCTTGCGACGCTGAAAGCGTTTCCCCTGCCTGCCGGCAGGCAGGGCATGCCCGGACGACGCATCGCCGTCCTCGGCGATATGCTCGAGCTCGGTCGATACTCAGTGCTGGAGCATGAGCGCCTCGCGTCCGTGGCAGCCGCCTCGGCCGACCTAATTGCGACCGTGGGCATTCGCGCTCGAGCATTTGCGAGCGCGCCGGGGAGTGCCGAGGTCGTGCAGTACGAGAGCTCTCGTGCGGCCGCGACCGCGCTTCCCAGTCTCGTTCGCGAGGGTGACGTTATCCTCGTGAA
>Ga0209211_10002214_pt1 | contig 34090 bp, 31 predicted proteins | sample RifGroA2_FD_183992 | JGI IMG/M metagenome (GOLD analysis project Ga0209211, IMG submission 183992) | Groundwater microbial communities from Rifle, Colorado, USA - Groundwater A2 (SPAdes) (version 2) | ecosystem: Environmental > Aquatic > Deep subsurface > Groundwater | place: Rifle, Colorado... | reverse complement strand
GATGTTTCGAGCCATTGCACCGTTCTACTTTCCGTTCCTCGCGTTTCTTCTGGTGATTACCTACATACCGGTGGTCACCACCTTCCTGCCCAACTTGTTTGGGAATTAACTCTCTCGACCTTAAAACAAATGGAGACTTCTATGAAAAAGGTATTGTTCCCACTGCTCGTCAGTGCACTCATGGCCAGTGTGGCCTCGGCGCAAACGGCGGTAAAAGTCACGCTGGCTACTGGCGATGCGATTGGTTCGCTGCGAAATCAAATGGGCGAGCATCTCAAGGCTGAAGTTGAGAAGAACAAGGCGCTCAACATCACGGTCAATCACGTTCAGGGTCCAATTCTTGGATCGGCAGCCCAGATCATGGATCAGGTGGTTGAGGGCTCAGTCCAGCTCTTTGGCAATGACCTCGCCTGGGGCGTGCCCTACGACCCGGACTACCAACCGCTGAGCTTTGGCTTCACATTTCGTGACACCGATCAGATGATGAAATATTTTGGCAGCCCGGTATTCAAAGCCACGGTGGAAAAGGTTGCTGCCAGCAGCAATTTGCGCATGCTGTCGCCCGTGCCACTGGCATCACGTATGTTCTTCTCGGTGAAGCCGCTCAACACTGCGGCCGATTTCAAGGGTCTCAAGGTGCGCGCGCCTGGTCTGGAGATGTTTGTTGAGTCTTACAAGGCTTATGGCGCCAGTCCGACCACGGTTGCGTGGAATGAAATCTTCCTGGGTCTCAAGACCAAGCTGGTCGAAGCGGCTCACGGTCCGGTGACCGATGTGATCGCCAACAAGTGGCATTTGGTAGCCCCATACATCACCAAAACCAATGACATGTTTGCCGCCAATGCCTGGTATGTCAACGAGGCGTTCTGGAAGAAGCTGGACAACTCCCAACGTGATGGTATACAAAAAGCGATCGACGCAACCAACCAATGGGGAATGGCTCAGGCGATCAGCAAGGAGAAAGAAATCATTGCCCTGATGGTCTCTGAGGGCGCCACCTACAGCGATTCTTTTAAGGACCGGGACATCCTTCGCGGCCAAGCCATTGAGGCCTTGAAGAAATTTGAAAAATCTGGCAAATGGTCCAGAGGACTGGTGGCATCTATCGACGCGATCAAATAAGCAGCAGCCGGTCTTCCCATAGCCGCGTAAGACCGGATTTTCATCAAGCCCAGTTCTTTTTTGGGGCGCAAGTCGCCTCGCGGGAAAGCTTTGCCCATGAATAGCAAAACAGCAGACCTACTTCATCAGGGTGCATGAGAAAGGACAGCGTTACGAAAGAACTACTAACCGCTTTTGCAAGTCATCGCGCGACTGAGTCACGCGTCGTGTTGTTAAAACCAATTTTCCGCGTAACCAATTAAGGGCCGTTCCAAATGGACGTGACCCCCCTCATTTTTAACTGTAGAGAGACTTAACATGAAAAAATCCCTCCTGACCTTGGCTGTACTGGCTGCATCCGGCGCCGCCATGGCCCAATCCTCTGTGACTTTGTATGGCATTGTTGATGCCAGCTTTGGTCAAACCAAAACCGGCGTTGGTGCAGCATCAGTCACTAAGACTGTTTTGAACAGTGGCGAGTATTCCACCAGCCGCTGGGGCCTGAAGGGTTCCGAGGACCTGGGCGGCGGACTTAAAGCCAATTTCCAGTTGGAAGCCTTCTTGGCTGCTGACACGGGCACGGGCGCTGCTACCGGTGGTTTTGATCGCCTGTCTGTCCTTGGCTTGTCTGGCGCTTTCGGTACCGTCAATTTCGGTCGCCAGTACAACCCCCTGAACGCGATGCGCGGCGCAGCCAACAGCAATGCTGACTCCAACATGGCCATTACTGGCCCGGTGGCAAAAAGTTTGGGCGGTGCCGTTCCAGACTACACGCTGCGCATTGCCAATTCAATTGGCTACACCTCGCCAGATTTCAATGGGCTTACCGCTAACGTGCTCGTTGGCCTGGGTGAGGACAAGACCACGACGAATGGTGCATCGAGCATCACAGCACTGACTGCGGTGTATAAAAAGGGCCCACTGGTGGTTGGTTTTGGATACGACAACGACAAGTTTGCAGGGGCAACCGTGTCATCCTATACCTTGACTCACACCTTGGTCAACGCGGCTTACGATTTTGGTCCGGTCAGAATCAACGGTGGTTACGAGCGCGCCAACAAGGACACCACCAACGCCACTGACACCGAGGTCTATGCCGGTTTGACCATGCCTGTGGGTGCCGCTGCCAAGGTCTATCTCGGCTACGCCAAGACCAACGGGGACGCCAACGGCGTAAAAACCGATGGCAACGGGTTTGCAATTACCGCCACCTACGACCTGTCCAAGCGCACCAATCTGTGGGCGGGTTGGAACAAGGTTCAAGCGCAGAATGCCGCTGGCACCACCACTCAGGACGACTCACGGGTGATGGCAGGTGTTCGTCATTTCTTCTAATTTGATCACCGTTCTGTTTGAAATAGCCTGACAGAGCTTAATCTGTCTCCAAGGTTTTGGGACTCCTGCAGGGGAGTCCCGCTTTTTACAAAATTGGATTTTCGTCCGGGGCAAGAGATAGTCTTCATCAAATGCCACTTGACACAGGGACAGTCTTACTGTTGAGATTGACAGTGACTAAAAAATGGATTATTTAATTTTTATATTTCAGCTGATCCCATGACCAACCATACCGCGCCATTACCCTTTCCGATTTGGAATTCTGACCATGCCGCATCACTTGATGAACCGCAGCTGCTTTTGTACCGCTCCAACTTGTTAGGATCAGATTTGCGGATCACAAACTACGGTGGCGGGAACACCTCCGCCAAGATTCTGCAAACGGATCCACTGACTGGCGAAAGCGTGCAGGTGCTCTGGGTCAAGGGTTCAGGCGGTGATGTGGGCTCGATGAAGCTTGATGGGTTTTCCACCCTGTACCTCAAAAAGCTTCAGGCATTGCCGGGCTTGTACCGCGGGCCGACACAAGAAGATGAGATGGTGGCTTATCTACCGCACTGCACCTTTAATCTCAACCCGCGCGCGGCCAGTATTGACACTCCTTTGCATGCCTACCTGCCCTTTGCGCATGTAGACCACATGCACCCCGACGCAGTAATCGCCATTGCAGCAATGGACGACAGTCAAGCACTTACTGCACAAATTTTTGAAGGAACCGTTGGCTGGTTACCCTGGCGCAAGCCCGGGTTCGAGCTGGGCCTTATGTTGCAGCGCTACCAGTTAACTCACCCTAAGCAGCGTGGTCTGGTGCTGGCAGGACACGGTCTTTTCACCTGGGGCATCGATTCCCAAACCTGCTATGAAAACACCATCGGTGTGATTGCCCATGCACAAGACTGGTTAAGTCGTGAGCGGGAGGCACGCAAGGCGGTGAGCTTTGGCGGTGCGGCGCGTGCCTCGCTGAGCTCACCAGACCAGGACGCAACACTGGCTCGCGTGCTGCCCGTGCTACGCGGTCTGGCATCTAAATCCGGCCATAAACTCATGCATGTTGATCGTCAACCTGCGGTTATGGAGTTTGTCAATAGTCGCGACCTTGCAGCTCTTGCAGCCATGGGGACGTCGTGCCCAGATCATTTTTTGCGCACCAAGATTCGTCCCCTGATTCTGGAAGAATCGGTGTATACCTTGCAAGGTGCTGACCTGGTTCAAGCGCTGGACGGTAAGCTGGCGGCTTATCGTGTAGATTACGCTGCCTATTACCAGCGCTGTAAACGAGCTAACAGCCCGGCAATGCGCGATGCCAATCCAGTCATCATTTTGCTGCCCGGCATTGGCATGGTGTCGATTGCCAAAGACAAGGCAACCGCAAGAATTGCAGGCGAGTTTTATGTTAACGCCATCAATGTGATGCGCGATGCTAATGCCATCAACAGCTACGTTGGCCTGCCAGAGCAGGAGGCATTTGATATTGAGTACTGGCTGTTGGAAGAAGCCAAGTTGCAGCGCATGCCTAAGGCAAAACCCATGGTGGGTAAGGTTGCGCTGGTGACTGGTGGTGCGGGTGGCATTGGCCGCGCCATTGCAGAGCGCCTCCTTTCTGAGGGTGGGTGCTGTGCTCTACTGGACATCGATGCGCCGGGGTTGGATACCGCGATGATCGACTTGTGCAAGCGCTTTGGTGCAGATATGGTACGTGGCATCGTTTGTGATGTCACCAGCGAAGCAGCGGTGATCGCCGCCTTTGCCAAGACAGTCCTGGAATTTGGCGGGGTCGATGTCCTGGTTTCCAACGCGGGAATCGCTTCTGCTGCGCCGCTGGAAGACACGTCTCTGGCACTTTGGAACCTCAATCAAAGCATTTTGGCCACCGGCTACTTCCTGGTGGGCCGTGAGGGCTTCAGGCTAATGAAGGCGCAGGATCTCGGTGGCTCCATGGTGTTCATTGCCAGCAAAAACGGCATGGTCGCCAGCAACCAGGCCGTTGCGTACTGTGCGGCCAAAGCTGCAGAAATTCAACTTTCACGCAGTTTTGCGCTCGAAGGCGCGCCCTTGGGCATTCGCTGCAATGTGGTCAACCCGGATGCCGTGATTCGCGGCAGCAAAATCTGGACAGGCACATGGAGCCAGGAGCGCGCTGCGGCGAATAAGGTGGGGGAGGATGATCTGGAGGCGTTCTACCGTGACCGCTCGATGCTCAAGCGCAGTGTGTTCCCCGAAGATATTGCCGAAGCCACTTACTTTCTAGCCAGCGAATTAGCTGCTAAATCCACTGGCAACATTCTTAATGTGGATGCCGGCAATCTTGCGGCATTCACCCGTTAACTTCAAGGAAAACGAACATGACTCAGACTCTCATTGATCAAAGCGCGATCGAGGCCCACAACGCCAAATTGACTCGCCATGTGTTAAACGATTACGACCATCTGGGCGAACAACTTTCACGCCGCAGCATCGACATCGAAGACATACGACAGCAAGTAGCTGCCTTTGGTGTCGCCATTCCGAGTTGGGGCACCGGAACGGGCGGCACCCGTTTTGCTCGATTCCCAGGTTCTGGCGAGCCACGGCACGTGTTTGACAAGGTGCAGGACTGCGGAGTGATTCATCAACTTACCCGCGCGACACCAAGCGTGTCACTACATATTCCCTGGGATCATTGCAGTGACTGGGCCGAACTCCAGCAGGCGGCCTCTGCTGCTGGGCTAGGTTTTGATTCGATGAACTCCAACACTTTCACCGACCAAAAAGGGCAAGCGTATTCGTATAAATTTGGCAGTTTGAGTCATACCGACGCTGCGGTGCGAAAGCAGGCGGTGGAACACAATTTGGAGTGCATTGAGATCGGCAAAAAGCTTGGTAGCAAATCACTGACCGTGTGGATTGGTGATGGGGCCAATTTTCCCGGCCAACAGCATTACCGTCGAGCGTTTGACCGGTATTTGGAAAGCAACCGGGAGATTTATGCGGCGCTGCCTTCAGACTGGCGCATGTTCCTGGAGCACAAAATGTTCGAGCCAGCGTTTTATGCCACTGTCATTCAGGATTGGGGTTCAAGCTACCTGGCGGCCACAGCCCTGGGACCCAAGGCCCAATGTCTGGTTGATCTGGGTCATCATGCTCCCAATGTCAATATCGAGATGATTGTTGCGCGCTTGGTGGCTATGGGCAAGTTGGCAGGATTCCACTTTAATGACAGTAAGTATGGCGATGATGACCTGGATGCCGGCAGTGTTGCGCCTTACCGGCTGTTTCTGGTGTTCAACGAACTGGTTGCTGCAGCCAAAGAGAATGTGCCAGCTTTCAAACCTGCTTACATGCTGGACCAGTCGCACAATGTGACTGACCCCATCGAAAGCCTGATGGTCAGCGCAGCGGCTGTGCAGGCCAGCTACGGGCAAGCGCTGATCGTAGATCGCGGGGTACTAGGCGCGGCGCAAGACACCAACGATGCACTGGTTGCGACCCAGACCCTCAAACGCGCCTTTGAGACCGACGTGTCACCTCTGCTACAAAAAATTCGACTCGATGCAGGTGCGGCGATTGATCCCGTTGGTGTATTCCGGGCTAGCGGTTATCGGCAGCAAATGGCCAAATTGCGTCCGATGGGTGCCCCGAGCAGTGGCATTGTTTAGTGGTGTGTGAGCCCCTATGCCTGTGTTGACCGCACCCGCCCCTGATTTGACGCTGGTGCTGGACATCGGGAAGACGAACGCCAAACTATTGATGGTGGATACGCAAGGGGTCCTGTGCGAACAGCACAGTCGACCCAACAAAAGCGTGACCTCTGAGCTGGGATACCCAGCGCTTGATCTGGATGGGTTGAGACAGTGGGTCGGGCATACCTTGCGTGGGTCTGCCAATGCGAAGGATTGCGGCAAAGTCATTGCATCGACCCATGGTGCCGCGTTTGTCGGGCTAAGTGAGGATGGCCTGGCCTGGGCGCCCCTGGACTATGAATTTGATGTTCGCGGCATGGTCCGAGACGCACATGATGCACAAATATCAGCAGCTTTTGACGAAGCATATCAACTGATTCGTGATCCATTTTCAGAAACCCTGGCGCCGGATTTGCCTGTGGGCCTGAATGCGGCCCGGCAACTCTACTGGATGCAGCATCGACACCCGCAGGCATGGGCAAATACGCAGACTTTGCTGCCGTATCCCCAATACTGGGCCTGGTGGCTTTGCGGGGTGCGTTCCAGCGAACGTTCGGCGCTGGGTTGCCATACGCAACTCTGGTGCCCGCAAGCCGGGGAGTTTTCCAAAATGGCCAAAGCCCAGGGTTGGGATGCCTTGTTTGCACCTTGCCGATACGCGTGGGAGGTTTTGGGGCCGTTGCGCCCGGACCTGGCCCAAGAGTGGGGATTGCCTCAAACCTGCCAAGTCCACGTGGGGGTGCATGACAGCAATGCCTGCCTGGCCCGGTATATTGAACTCGAGTTGCCTGGGCAGCTGGAGCCGACCAAAGCACTGACGGTGGTGTCTTCCGGGACCTGGACGATTCTGATGGCGCCGAATGCTCCGGTTCAAGACCTGCATGCAGAGTTGGATATGTTGGGCAATATTGACGTGTTGGGCCGCACAACGCCAACCGCGAGGTTTATGGGCGGACGAGAATTTGATCATTTACTGGGTGGCGCAGGGCCAGACGACGGGTCGATGGCCGATTTGCGGCAGCTCATAGACGCCCACACGCGAGCACTCCCCTCCTTTGCCAGCGACGGCGGACCATTCAGAGACCACCGGGGGCAAGTGCTTCGTGGCGACCCTTCCGCCACGCGCATCTTGATCCGGTCGCTCAGTGCTGGAGAACGGTCCACCTTGGCTGCCTTGTATTGTGCTCAGGTGACTTGCTGGTTGGTAAAGCGCCTTTGGCAGGGTGCGGCGGCTTCGCAAAGCGCCTTGTTCGTAGAAGGGCCTTTGGCGCAGAACACGCTCTACATGTCAATTCTGAGTGCTTTGTTGCCAGACCACACTTGCTATGCCAGCACCGACACCTTGGAAGGGACAGCCAGGGGTGCGTGGCAACTTTGCCACTGGCAAGTCACCTCCGCACCTAAATTCCTGAATTTGGCATCCGCTTGCGCCGTCGATGGATTACGCGAGTATCACGAGAGGTGGCTAATTGAAATTGACCATCTGACACCTTGAAGGAAAGTATGGCACCCGTACCATTTGAACAAGTGGCATTCAAAATGTACTTGAACCATGGCTGTCGTGAAGAGTACCAACGCCGCCACGATGCAATTTGGCCTGAGCTCGTTTCGCTTTTGAAAGCAGCAGGGGTCAGCGACTACAGCATCTACCTGGACGTAGAACATGCTGAGCTGTACGCAACACTCAAACGTAGCGCCAATCCTGCAACTGCCGAGTTGCCAAGCCAACCTGTGATGCGGCGTTGGTGGGCACATATGGCGGACTTGTTGCGGTGCAACGCAGACGGCAACCCCGTCACGACCCCCTTGTCCAGGCTATTCCACATGGCTTGATGTGGGGGCATTTATATTTATGAAAGCAAGAGTACCTTTATGAAGTTTGATTTGTTGCATCCCGCTGGTCAGATTGTGATGATCATGGAACGAATTTATACGCATGGTATGACCACAACCAGCGGTGGCAATCTGTCTGTCAAGGACGAAAACGGAGATATTTGGATCAGTCCTGCCGGGGTTGACAAGGGATCTTTAACGGCAAAAGACATCGTTTGTGTTAAAGCGGACGGCACAGTGGAAGGCATCCACCGGCCCTCAAGCGAGTTTCCCTTTCACAAAGGCATTTATGAAAAACGGCCCGACTTGAAAGCGGTGCTGCATGCACACCCGCCAGCGCTTGTTGCCTTCAGTATTGTTCGAAGAATTCCTTCAAATGACTTGTTGCCAGACATAAGAGAATTATGTGGGCCAGTGGAGATGGCTGAATACGGTCTGCCGGGCAGCCTTGACCTGGGGGAAAAAATTGCTCAGAAATTCTTGAAGGGGATCAATACTGTGCTGTTGGAGAATCATGGCGTGGTGGTTGGCGCAGATGATTTATTCAAAGCCTTCATGTCGTTTGAAACGCTGGATTTCTGTGCCCGCCTTGAGATTGCGGCCAATCGGATGGGCCCGGTGCAACTCCTAAATCAAACCCAATTGGCGCTGACGGCACAGAAGAGGCATTTTTTTCCAGGAACGTTTACTCCGGGAGTCGTGAGCAGTGCGGAGCGCATAGCGCGCCGAGAAATGGTTGAACTGATTCATCGCGCCTACAAGCAACGGTTGATTTCAAGCACCCAGGGAACTTTTTCCAAGCGGTTGGACGGGTGTGATTTTGTCATTACGCCCTTTGATCTCGATCGAAAATACCTTCAAGCTGAAGACCTTGTGCGCATCGAAGATGGCAAATGCGAGGTCGGAAAAACCCCAAGCCGCTCAATGCGTTTGCATCAGCGCATTTATGAAAAGCATCCTGAGATCAATTCAATCATCATCGCGCATCCACCGTCGATGATGGTCTTTGCGGTGACTGATGTGCCTTTTGATTCACGCACCATTCCAGAGAGCTATATTCTGCTCAGGACCATCAAAAAATTGGACTTTGGCGGCAATTTTCTGGACATTGACGGCGTCGTCGATGAGTTGTCATCAAAAACCCCGATCGTCATGATGGCCAACGACTGTTTCATCGTCACAGGCGACACCCTACTCAGCACGTTTGATCGCCTGGAAGTAGCCGAATACAGTGCCAAGGCGATCATTTCGGCCCGCAGTCTGGGCGAGATCGTCAACATCAATGATCATCAAATAGCGGAGCTGGAAAAAGCTTTTTATCTTGATGCGTAGGTAGTGAAGGTCGGGTATGGGGCTGGCATTTCGAATAACCCTAAGTCCGCTTACGCTGCACTGCCGAAATTCATCACGCTATAGAGCGGACGTTCACCCAACGTGGCGTGGAAAGTTGCTGGTTTGCCGCAGGTCGACTGAAATTACACCTGATCTCGCCCATCACGAAGTGTGATTATTGGCCTCTCAATTTGGTTGGTCACACTCAACTTGGGGCCGCGCACCTGCTTGAGGGCTTTGATGACGGCAACACCATGCTAAGGGGTCAAGCAGAAATAACTTGAACAGTTCGGCCGCGCTGACAGGTGCCATGCGTCGTTGTAAATCGCTTGTGTAGCCAAGCTACACCGCGCGCTTTACGCCTAGCCCGACACCCGCCATCACCTCCTCCTTTGTCCAACTTATTGCTGCTTGACCCCTAAATGATGGGCTGGTCCGCGATGCTCGGCCAACTCACGGCTGCGGATCGGGTAAGACCTTGGTGGTGGTGGCCTGACCGCGCTTGGACGCAATCAGCGACTTGACATCTGGCGCGCACACCCGGGGGCGGTTGGGCTCGGCAGCCGTCAACGCCTGCACTTCTGTCAGGCTGGCCAGACAGCGCCGGGTCAGGTCCTGGTAGGTTTGTGTGCCCGCAAGCTTCCAGGCGATTTCGTCGTCCCGCAAGGCGCGAATCAGTTTGGCCGGCACCCCAGCCACCAGGGTGGCGGGCGCCACCTGCATGCCGGCGGGCACAAAAGCACAGGCGGCGACCACGGCCGCCTCACCCACCACGGCTTCGTCCATGACCACCGCATTCATGCCGACCAGGGCATTGCGACGCACCACACAGCTGTGCAACACCGCACCGTGGCCGATGTGGCTGTTTTCCTCGACCACCGTGTCCTGCTGCGGAAAGCCGTGCATGACGCAGTTGTCCTGCACATTGGCACCCGCTGCCAGCACAATGCGGCCAAAATCCCCGCGCAGGCTGGCGTTGGGGCCCACGTAGCAGTTTGGCCCGATGTGCACATCACCAATCAGCACCGCCGTGGGGTGCACGTAGGCGCTGGGGTCTACCACGGGGATCACCCCTTCAATCGCGTAGCAGGGCATGGCAGGTCCAATGGGTTGCGCGGGTCAACGCTCGTCAAAACTCACGGTCACCGCCTCGCTGGTCGGGCGTGACTGGCAGCTCAGCACAAAACCCTTGTCGGTTTCCCAGGCTTCCAGGCCATAGTTTTTGTCCATGCTCACGCTGCCGGTGATGACTTTGCAGCGGCAGGTGGCGCAGACACCACCCTTGCAGGAAAACGGCAGGTCCAGGCCGGCGGCCATGGCGGCGTCGAGCACATGGTCGTCCGGGTTCATGTGTAACGCGTGTGACTTGCCATCGAGTACCACGGTCAGGGCCACCTGGCCGCCAGCGGGCAGCTTCAGGTTGGCCACGGCGGCCTGCCGTGCGGCCGGGGTCAAGGCTTCGAGCGTGGGTGAGGTGAAGCGCTCGGTGTGCACCTGTTTGGCGGGCACACCGGCGTCCAGCAGGGCTTTTTCGGTGACCTCGATCATGGCCTCTGGGCCGCAGATAAACACTTCGTCCATGCTGCCCACCGGCAGCAGGGCGGCGATGATTGCCCGCACTTTGTCCCCATCAATGCGGCCTTGCAGCAGGTCGGCCTCCTGCGCCTGGCGCGACAAAATGTGGATCAGGGTCAGACGACCGGCAAAGCGGTCTTTCAGGTCTTGCAGGGCCTCGTTGAACATCACGCTCGCCATGCTGCGGTTGCCGTAGACCAGGGTGAACTTGGCGTCGGGCTGGTCTTCCAGCGTGCTGGCCATGATCGACAAAATCGGCGTGATGCCCGAGCCGGCGGCAAAACCGACGCGGTGCAGGGCGCGCGGGCGTTTGGAGACAAAACGGCCATCGGGCGGCATCACCGCCAGCGTGTCACCGGCCTTGAGCTGGGTGGCAGCCCAGTTGGAGAACACGCCGCCCGCCATCGGGCGAATCCCCACTACCAGTTCGTGATTTTTTTGCAGGTGGCTGTGGGTGCAGCAGATTGAGTAGCTGCGGCGCACATCGGCGCCGTCGATCTTGCTGCGCAGGGTCAGGTATTGGCCGGGCTGGAAGTCAAAGCTGTCCAGCAGGGCGTCGGGCACGCTCAGGGCAACGGCCACCGAGCCAGCCGCCTCGGGGCTGACACGCGCGACGCGCAGGTCGTGAAAACGGGGAGATGTAGACATGTTGGCCTAATAGGGTTTGAAGTAGTCAAAGGGTTCCAGGCAGCTCAGGCAACGGTACAGCGCCTTGCAGGCGGTCGAGCCAAAGTGCGAGGTTTCGGTCGTGTTGTGTGAGCCGCACTGCGGGCAGGCCACGGAAGGCGCGTCGCCGCCTGCGGTCTTTTTGGAAGCAAACTGGATCACGTTGGCCACCGGCGTGCCACAACCACTGGGGTGCGGCGGGGCGATGCCGTAGGCGCGCAATTTCTCGCGCGCCTCAGGCGTCATCCAGTCGGTGGACCAGGCCGGGGCGATTTGCGTCAACACCCGGGCCGCGACTCCGGCTTTTGCCAAGGCATTGACCACGTCGTCCTGCATCTGGCTCATGGCCGGGCAACCGCTGTAGGTCGGGGTGATCACCACCTCCAGACCCGTGGCGGTTTGGCGCACCGCGCGCAAGATGCCCATCTCGCGCAGGTTCACCACCGGAATCTCGGGGTCGGTGACCGACTCCAGCAGACTCCAGGTGGCGTAAAACGCGTCGTTTGGTTCTTTCAGCGCAATCGGGCCATCGGGCAAGACCGATGCCGCAGACTGTGCCTGGCCCGGCGTGGCATGGGTTGGCATGGCAATTACCAGACGGCCTCGGGGTGGGCGCGGGCCAGGCTTTGCATTTCAGCCAGCACAAAACCCAGGTGCTCCGAATGCACGCCGGTTTTGCCGGTGGTGACAAAACCACCAGTGGCCGGGCGCGTGAGGGTGGCCGCTTCCAGGGCGTCGTCCACGATCGCGTTCCAGCTGGCTTGCAGGGGCCGGGTGTCAACGCCCTGGCCGCTCTTGACCACGGCCGTTTCCATGGCGCTGGGCGTAAAGAACTCCTGGGTGTAAGGCATCAGGTGGTTGATGGCCGCCTGCATTTTGGCGTGGGATTCGTCGGTGCCGTCACCCAGGCGCAACAGCCAGTCATGGGCATGGCGCAGGTGGTACTGGGTTTCCTTGAGCGACTTGGACGCAATGGCGGCCAATTGTGCATCGGCAGAACCCTTGAGCCCTTCCCACACCAGCACCATCAGGGCGCTGTAGAGAAAGTTGCGGCCAATCGTCACCGCGTAATCCCGGTCGCCGCTGGCGGTGGGCGCCAGCGCGGTGCTGTGCGGCAGCTCCAGCAGGGTGTAGTTCTTGAAATCGGGCACATCGCGGAAGTAAGCCAACAGGTCTTCGCTGCTTTTGCCGTCCTTGCGCACCGTGGCCACATGCTGGTACAGCAGGCGCGCCTGGCCGATCAGATCGAGGCTGTTGTTGGCCAGCGCCAGGTCTTCTTCGAGCACCGGGCCATGGCCGCACCACTGGGCGTTGCGCTGGCCCAGAATGACCGCGTTGTCCGCCAGGTGCAGCAGGTAGTCTTGAAAATAAGCGGCCATTACATGTGCCCCACTTCTTCAGGAATGTCATAAAAGGTGGGATGGCGATAAATTTTGTCGGCTGCCGGGTCAAACAGCGCGTCCTTGTCTTCCGGGGCGCTTGCCGCAATGCTCTTGCTGGGCACCACCCAGATGCTCACGCCTTCCTGGCGGCGGGTGTAGACGTCACGCGCCATTTGCAGGGCGTGCTGGGCGTCACTGGCGTGCAGGCTACCGCAGTGTTTGTGCTCCAGGCCTTGTTTGCTGCGAACAAACACTTCCCAAAGGGGCCAGTCTTTTAATGCGGGTGTAGTGGTGCTCATGCTGCTTCCTTGTGTTGGTTTTTACGATCAGTTGAGGACAGAGCAAAATTGCTCCGCAATTCTTGGTCTGTCCCGCAAAGTTGTTTGTTTGCGTGGGCCAGGGCGGCGTCGCGCACCCATTGGCCATCGTTGTGGGCTTTGACGCGGGTCGACAGGCGCTCGTGGTTGCACGGGCCGTTGCCGTTCACCGTAGCCCAGAATTCGTCCCAGTCGATCTCGCCATGGTCGTAGTGCTGGCGCTCTTCGTTCCATTTGAGCTTGGGGTCGGGCAGGGTCACGCCCAACACATTGGCTTGTGGCACGGTGGCATCAATAAATTTTTGACGCAAATCATCATTGCTGATGCGTTTGATGCCCCAGCGCATGGCTTGTTCGCTGTGCGGGCTGTTGGCGTCCGGCGGGCCAAACATGGCCAGACATTTCCACCAGAAGCGGTTCACCGAGTCCTGCACCATGGCTTTCTGTTCGGCCGTGCCCTGCATCATGACCAGCAGCGCTTCATAACCCTGGCGCTGGTGGAAAGATTCCTCCTTGCAGACGCGGATCATGGCGCGGGCATAGGGGCCATAACTGCAGCGACACAGCGGAATCTGGTTCATGATGGCCGCACCGTCCACCAGCCAGCCAATGGTGCCGACATCGGCCCAGTTCAGCGTGGGGTAGTTGAAGATCGAGCTGTATTTGGCTTTGCCACTGTGCAGGTCGGCCAGCATCTGGTCACGCCCCGTGCCCAGGGTTTCGGCGGCGCTGTACAGGTACAGGCCATGGCCGCCTTCGTCTTGCACCTTGGCAATCAAAATGGCTTTGCGTTTCAGGCTGGGGGCGCGGCTGATCCAGTTGCCCTCGGGCAACATGCCCACAATTTCGCTGTGGGCGTGCTGGCTGATCTGGCGCACCAGGGTTTTGCGGTAGGCCTCGGGCATCCAGTCTTGGGGTTCGATCTTGCCGTCGGCATCGATGCGGGCATCAAAACGCGTCTGTGCCTCGGGGTTTTCCAGCGAGGCAACAGGTGCTGCCTTTTTCTGGCCGGGGGTCTCTTGCACATTGAACGACTGTGTGTACATAAGCTGTGGCTCCTGTGGGTTAAAAAATAAACTTAACGCGCAGCCCAAGCGGGTGGCCGTTTGTCCAGAAACGCAGCAACACCGTCGCGGCCCTCTGCGGTGGCGCGTTGGCGGGCGATGCGCTGGGCGGTGTCCTCCAGCGTTTGCGCGTCAATCGGTCGGCCCTTGATGGCTTCGATCAGTTCCTTGGCGGCCTTTTGGGCGCTGGGTGCACCCGCCAGCAAAGGCTCGATCAAGGCCGCCACGCCGGCATCGAGTGCATCCACCGGCGTGACTTCATTCACCAGGCCAATACTTAGCGCGCGCTCGGCGCTGATGCGTTCGGCGCTCTGGAAATAACGCAGCGCATGGCGCGGCCCGATGGCGCGCAGCACATAGGGGCTGATCACCGCCGGAATGATGCCAAACTTGACCTCGGAGGTGGAAAACACCGCGTCGCTGCTGGCCACCGCCATGTCACACGCCGCGGCCAGCCCGGTGCCGCCGCCCAAGGCTGCACCCTGAATGCGGGCGATGGTCGGCTTGGACAAGCTGGCCAGCAGGCGCAGCATGCGGGCAAAGCGGCGTGCATCGGCCAGGTTGTCGGCTTCGTTGCCTTCTGCTGCGCGGCGCATCCAGTTCAGGTCAGCGCCGGCCGAAAAATGCCGGCCGCGTCCGCCCAGCACCACCACGCGCACACTGGCATCCGCGTCCAGCCGGATACAGGCATCGCTCAGGTCGGCAATCAGCTGCTCGTTGAATGCGTTGAACACCTCCGGGCGGTTCATCCAGACCGTGGCGACCTGGCCGGAATGTTCGATATCAAGTGTGTCGTACATGGTGCGTCCGTGGGGTTTAACCGGCTTCTCCTATTGCGCCAGGGTCCAGTCGCTGCCCTTGATCTCCAGCATCTTGAAGGCCGACAGGTCCAGGCCCATGTGGTCGGTGGCCGACATGTTGACCATGCCGCCGGTGCCCACAAAACCCTTGGTGGCTTCAATCGCATCACGCACCTTGGCCTTGTCGGTGCCGCCGGCGCGCTTGATTGCGTCCACCGCCAGCATCAGACCGTCATAGGCATGGCCGCCAAAGGTCGACACATCCGACTTCCACTTGGCGCTGTAAGCCTTGGCGTAGCCTTCGGCCACTGGTTTTTGCGGGTCATTGGCGGCCAGTTTGTTGGCCACCAGCAGTGCGGCGGCAGGCAGGCGAACCCCTTCAGCGGCCGGACCTGCGAGCTTGATGAACTCTTCAGACGCCACGCCATGCGCGTGGTACAGCGGCAGCGTCATGCCAAGCTGCTTGTAGCCCTTGGTGGCAATGGCCGGGCCCTGACCCAGACCAAAAATGAACACAGCCTGTACGCCCGGCACGTTGCGGATCTTGGTGAGCTGCGGGCTCATGTCGGTGTCCTTGGGACCGTAGGTTTCGTTGGCGACCAGGGTGATGCCGTACTTGGCTGCCACGCTTTCGGTTTCCTTCTTGCCGGACTGGCCAAAACCACTGGTTTCGGAGAACAGGGCGACCTTGGTCAGGCCGCGTTTTTTCATGTCTTCAAAGACTTTTTCAGCGGCCATGCGGTCGGTGTGCGGGGTTTTGAACACCCACTTCTTGACCGGTTCGACGATCACCACCGCACCGGCCAGGGAGATGAACGGCACCCCCGCTTTTTCGACCAGCGGCGCCATCGACATGGTGGACCCGGTGGTGGTGCCGCCCACAATGATGTCAACCTTGTCATCGTCGATCAGACGCTTGCCAAAACCGTTGGCTTTGCCAGCGTCACTGCCGTCGTCGTAATGCACCAATTCCAGTTGGCGACCGATCACCCCGCCCTTTTTGTTGATCTCTTCCACATACATCTGCAGCGTCTTGAGCTCGGGGTCACCCAAAAAGGCAGCCGGGCCGGTGACCGACAGCACAGACCCGATCTTGATCGTGTCTGCGGCAAAAGCCGCCAGTGTGCCCAGGGCCAAGGCGGTACCAATCGCCAGTTTTTTCATCGTAAATTTCATGTTTTGTCTCCTACAGGGGTTAAAAAATCAGACCTTCTCTATCACCAGGGCAATGCCTTGCCCCACACCAATACACATCGTGCAAAGCGCATAACGCCCGCCACGCCGTGCCAGTTCGTACATGGCGGTTGTGACCAACCGCGCACCACTCATACCCAGGGGATGCCCCATCGCAATGGCACCACCATTGGGGTTGACCCGCGCCTCGTCGTCCTTGAGTCCGAGGTCGCGCAGCACCGCCAGGCTCTGTGCCGCAAAGGCTTCATTGAGTTCGATCACATCCATTTGGTCGAGTCTCAGGCCGGCCTTGGCCAGCACCTTGCGCACCGCCGGGGCCGGGCCAAAACCCATGATGCGCGGTGCCACACCGGCCGCCGCCATGGCCACGATGCGCGCGCGAGGTACCAGGCCATTGGCTTGCGCGGCGGTGGCGCTGGCGATCAACAGGGCACAGGCACCGTCGTTGACCCCAGAGGCATTACCCGCCGTCACCGACAACTCGGGGCCATTGACGCCCTTGAGTTTGGCCAGCATGTCCAGCGTGGTCTCGGGGCGTGGGTGTTCGTCGGTGTCGACCACCACCGGGTCCCCCTTTTTGCGCGTAATCCGCACCGGGATCAGCTCGTCGGCAAAGCGGCCAGCAGCGTGGGCTGCAGCCCAGCGCTGCTGCGAGCGCACGGCAAACGCATCCTGGTCTGCCCGCGAGATGTTGAAGTCGGCCGCCACGTTGTCAGCGGTTTGCGGCATCGAATGGGTATCAAAAAGTTTCTTCATGACCGGGTTGGGAAAACGCCAGCCAATGGTGGTGTCAAAAATGGCGGCGCTGCGCGAGTAGGCTGACTCGGCCTTGCCCATAACAAAAGGCGCGCGCGACATGCTTTCCACACCACCGGCAATCATCAGCTCGGTGTCGCCCGACCTGATGGCGCGCGCCGCCATGCCAACGCAGTCCAGCGACGAACCGCACAAGCGGTTCACCGTGGTGCCCGGCACCTCGATGGGCAGGCCAGCCAGCAGGCCGGCCATACGTGCCACGTTGCGGTTGTCTTCACCGGCCTGGTTGGCGCAGCCATAAATGATGTCGTCCACACTGGCCCAGTTGACCTGGGGGTTGCGTTCCATCAGGGCTTTGAGCGGGATGGCTGCCAGGTCGTCAGCGCGCACACCCGCCAGTGCACCGCCGTAGCGGCCAATGGGGGTGCGAATGGCATCACAAATAAAGGCTTCGGTCATGGTGGCTTCCTTAGAGTTGCTTGGGCCGCTCATCAATCAGGCGGCGCGCCTTGCCGGTTTGGGTGCGCGGAATCGCCTCGAACTCCAGCACGGTGACCCGGGTCGAGATGCCGACGATGGTCTTGATGTGGTGTTGCAACTCTTTGCTGATGACGGCCACGTCCGCTGCCGACAGCTTGCCGGAGAATTCGCGTTGTAGTTCGCTGCGCACCTCGACGTTGTCCAGATGGCCATCGCGGCTTAGCAAAATCTGGTAGTTGCCCGAGAGCCGCTTGTCGCGCAGGATCTGCTCTTCGATCTGGCTCGGAAACACATTGACACCGCGCACGATCAGCATGTCGTCCGAACGGCCGGTGATCTTGCCCATGCGCCGGAACGCGCGCGAGGTGGGTGGCAGCAGTCGCGTCAGGTCGCGGGTGCGGTAACGAATCACAGGAAAAGCTTCTTTGGTCAGCGAGGTGAACACCAGTTCGCCGTCAGAGCCGTCCGGTAGCACCTCGCCGGTTTCGGGGTCGATGATCTCGGGGTAAAAGTGGTCTTCCCAGATTACCGGGCCGTCTTTCGATTCGATGCATTCACAGGCCACGCCGGGGCCCATGACTTCGGTCAAGCCGTAGATATCGATGGCGTCAATGCCCAGTTTGCGTTCGATCTCTTTGCGCATGCCTTCGCCCCAGGGCTCGGCACCAAAGATGCCGATCTTGAGCGAGATTTGATCCGGCGTGATGCCCAGACGCTCGAATTCTTCGGCAATCACCAGCGAGTAGCTGGGCGTGACCATGATGATTTGCGGCTGGAAATCAACAATCTGCTGTACCTGCTTTTCGGTCTGCCCACCCGACATCGGCACCACGGTGCAACCCAGGCGCTCGGCGCCGTAGTGTGCGCCCAGTCCACCGGTGAACATGCCGTAGCCGTAGGCGTTGTGCAGCATGTCGCCGGCACGGCCACCGGCGGCGCGGATCGAGCGCGCCACCAGGTTGGCCCAGTTGTCGATGTCTTTGAGCGTGTAGCCAACCACGATCGACTTGCCAGTGGTGCCGCTTGATGCGTGCAGTCGAGCCACTTTTTCCTTGGGTACGGCAAACAGGCCAAAGGGGTACTGGTCGCGTAGCGCGGTCTTGGTCATGAATGGAAACTTGGCCAGGTCGGCCAGGGTTTTCAGATCGCTGGGGTGGACGCCTTTGTCGTTAAAGGCCTTTTTATGAAACGGCACGTTGTCATAGGCGTGCTGCAAAGACCATTTGAGGCGTTCCAGTTGCAGCGCCGAGATTTCGTCGCGGCTGGCGGTTTCAATGGCTTCAAGTTCGCCGGGTTGGGGTTGTTTGACGGTCATGTGGGTCTCCTAAACGTGAAATAGCGGTGCCTGTCTTGCTGGCTCCGGGTTCTATAGGGCTGACTTCAGTCGGCCAGGCGGGTCAATTGGCGGCATCGATTTGCTGCAGGCCGGCAATCACTTCGCCCTTGATGCGGTAGCTCTTGCCGCGAAACAGCGCCACCGTTTTGCCTATGCGGGTGCGCACCGTGATGTCGTATACCCCGGTGCGGCCCGCCAGCGAGCGCTCCACCGCTTCGGCCTCCAGCACATCGCCCGCGTGGGCCGACGCCAGAAAATCGATGTTGCAACTTGAGGCCACGGTGTTCTGGTTGTAGCTGTTGCAGGCAAAGGCAAAGGCGCTGTCGGCCAGGATGAACATGAAGCCACCGTGGCAGATGTGGTGGCCATTGACCATGTCACCGCGCACCGGCATGGCGATCAGCGCGTAACCCGGCTTGACGCTCAAAATTTGCATGCCCAGGCCTTGTGTGGCGCGGTCGCGCGACCACATGGCCTGGGTGACGGCGTCGGCTAAGGCCTGTGGGTCGGTGAGTTGGTCGGTCATGAAAAGTCCTTTGCAGCAAAAACGTGGTGTTGGATCAGGGGCGAGGTGCGGTAGCGGTCTTCGCCATAGGTTTGCGCCAGATGACCCAGCACAGTACTGACCTGCGCCAGGCCAATGCTGTTGGCCCAAGCCAGCGGACCGCAGGGGTAATTGACGCCCAGGCGCATCGCGGTGTCGACAGCGGTGGCGTCACAGACGCCCTGGTTGACGGCATCCGCGGCCTCATTGGCCAGCATGGCCACGGTGCGCATGACGATCAGGCCGGGAATGTCCTGCAACTGCGACACGGCAAAACCCGCCGCCTGCAGCAAGCCGATGGCGCAGTTGGCGGCCGTGTCGTCACACTGGGCGGCCACACTCACGGCCAGCCGGGTGGCTGTTTGGTAGTCCAGTGCCAAATCCACCAGCACGGTGTTGGGCGTTTGGCTGTCAAAGGCACAGCGGGTGGCGGTGCGGCCATCGGTGATGCGCAGGGAGGCCGCCCCCGCAGTGGCCAGGGTGGTGGTGCCCATGGCTTGCGTCCGGGTGAAACCAACGCCATTGGCTTGCAGGCGCAGGGCCAGGGCCTGGGCAGCGGCAGACTGACCGTACAGCACGATGTCATGGGGCCGGGCCAGCGCTGGCACGGTAACGGGCTGCGGTTTGCTGGCGCCTTCCTGGTAGTTGTAAAAACCCCGGCTAGATTTTTTACCCAGAAAACCGGCGTCCATCAGGTCTTGCTGAATCAGTGAGGGCAAAAAGCGCGGGTCGTTAAAAAACGCGCGCCACACCGAGCTGGTGACTGCAAAATTGACGTCATGGCCAATCATGTCCATCAGCTCGAACGGTCCCATGCGAAAAGCCCCCGCCTCGCGGCAGCAGGCATCAAGCGTGGCGCAATCGGCACCACCCTCGGTCAGCACACGCAAGGCTTCGGCGTAATACGGGCGCGCGACCCGGTTGACGATAAAACCGGGGGTGGACCTGGCGTGCACCGGGGTCTTGCCCCAGGCCAGCGCGGTGTCATACAAGGTGCTGGCCACTTCCGGCGCAGTGGCCAGACCCGACACCACCTCCACCAGCGCCATCAAGGGTGCCGGGTTAAAGAAGTGCAAGCCCGCCAGGCGTTGCGGGTCCGTGAGCGCTGCACCAATGGCGGTGATGGAAATCGACGAGGTGTTGCTGGCCAGAATGCAGCCCTCGGACACCACGGCTTCCAGCGCCTTGAACAGCGTCTGCTTGACCTGCAGATTTTCCACAATGGCTTCCACCACCAGGGCCGCATCAAACAGGTCCACCAGTTGCGCTACCGCCTGCAAGCGAGCGCCCGCAGCGGTGGCAGTCTCGGGGCTGATTTTGCCCCTGGCCGCCATTTTTTCAAACTGGGCACGAATGCCCTCAATCGCCTGGGCGGCTGCGCCGGAGCGGTTGTCGAGCAGCTTGACCGGGTGCCCGCCAAATGCTGCCACCTGGGCAATACCGGCACCCATGGCACCGGCGCCTATGACGGCGACCACCGCGTGTTTGGAGAGCGCTTGTGTCATGGGGTTGTTAGTTTCCGGTGAATTTGGGCGCGCGCTTTTCCATGAAGGCGGCCACACCTTCGGCAAAGTCCGGGCTCCAGCCCAGCTCGCGCATAAAGCCGCCTTCCATGTTGAGCTGCTGTTCCAGCGTGTGGTTGGGTGCGGCGTGCATGGCGGCGCGGGTGCGCACCAGCGCCTTGGTTGGCATGGCAGCCAACTGGGCGGCGAGCTGGTTCACCGTGGACGTCAGATCCGCATCGTCCACGGCTTGCCAGATCAGGCCCCATTCAGCCGCTTTTTCGGCGGGCAGTTTTTCTGCCAGCAGCGCCAGCCCCATGGCCCGTGCCATGCCCACGCGTTGTGGCAAAAACCAGGTACCACCGGTGTCGGGAATCAGGCCAATCTTGCTGAAGGCCTGCAAGAAGGCTGCGGACTTGCCGGCAATCACCAGATCACAGGCCAGTGCCAGGCTGGCCCCGGCCCCGGCGGCAATGCCGTTGACTTGTGCAACGGTCGGCACGCGCAGGTTTTGCAAGGCCAGAATCAGCGGTTTGTAGTTTTGCTCCACCACGTTGCCAATGTCGGGCCCACGCACACCCATGGCCATGTCGGGGTCGGCCAGGTCTTGCCCGGCACAAAAGCCACGCCCGGCACCGGTGATGACCAGCACGCGGACGCTTTTGTCGTGCTGCACAGCATCGAGCGCGGCGCGCAATTCGGCGTGCATGGCGCCGGTGAAGCTGTTGAGCTTGTCCGGGCGATTGAGCGTCAGGCGGGCAATGCCGTCCCGGGCTTCAAAACGAATGTTCTGGTAGGTCATGGCAAAGCCTCAAACGTGATAACGGCGCTGCACCACCCGGAAGCGGTTGGCGACAAAGGCCGAGTCCGAATACGAGGCATTGGCCGCCGGGTTGCCGCCGGTGCCGTGGTAGTCGGAGAACGCAGCAGACTGGTTCACAAACACTGCACCGGTCAGGTTGATCGACAGGGCCACTTTGGAACGCCAGGTGGCGGCCGTCATGGCGTCGATGACGTCGGCACGGGTCGAGTAGAGACCGGCCGTGAGCGCACCGTGGCTGTTGATGATGCGCTCCGACAGCGCGATGGCGGCCGCGGTGTCCGCCACCTTGACGACAAACGTGATAGGGCCAAAACGCTCCTCCATGTAGGCGGCTTCATCGGCCGCGTCGCAGGCCAGCAGCACCGGGGTGCGTACTTCGGCCTTGGGGAACTCGGGGTTGTCGAGTTTTTTGGACGCCAGCAGCACCCGGCCCAAGCTGCCACTTTCGGCCAGCGTGATACGCGCCAGCGTGGCTTCAGATTGCACCGCACCCAGCACGGCACAAGCCACCTCGGGCTTGGCCAGAAAGCCTTCAATGGCGCGGGCCAGGTCGGCGCACACTTCGTCATAGGTCTTGTGGCCGTCTTCGGTGTCAATGCCGCCCGCGGGCACCAACAGCGCTTGCGACGTGGTGCACATCTGGCCCGAATACAGCGACAGGGTGAAGGCCAGGTTGCGCAACATGGGTTTGTAGGCATCGGTCGAGTCAATAATGATGTTGTTCACACCGGCCAGCTCGGCATAGACCTGGGCCTGGCGGCAGTGGTCGATGAGCCACTGGCCAAACACGTTGCCGCCGGTAAAGTCGACCGATTTCACCGCCGCATGGGTCACCAGCGCCTGCGTGGTTTCGGGCCTGGACGGCACACACAGGCTGACCAGATTGGGGTCCATGCCGTGCTCGGCCAACACCGCGCGCAGGGTGCGCACCGTGATGGCGGCGGGCAGCACCGCGTGGTCATGCGGTTTGACAATGACCGCGTTGCCGGTCGCCAGCGCGGCAAACAGACCGGGATAGGTGTTCCAGGTCGGGAAGGTGGCGCAACCCACCACCACGGCCACACCCCGGCCGACGATCTGGAAATGCTTCTTCATGACCAGCGGCGGGTTTTTGCCTTGTGGCTTTTCCCAGGTGGCCTCCGTCGGCACAAAGCTTTGCTCGCGGTAAGCGTAGGTCACGGCCTCCAGGCCACGGTCCTGCGCGTGCGGACTACCGGCCTGGAACGCCATCATCCAGCCCTGGCCGGTGGTCACCATGACGGCGTGGGCGATCTCGAAACTCTGGGCGTTCAGGCGATCCAGCATGTCGATGCACAGGCCGGTGCGGCCCTCCACCCCGACTGCCTGCCAGCCGACCATGGCGAGCTGGCCAGCGCCAATCAGCGCCTCGATGTCGCATACCGGGTATTGCACATTCAGGTCAATGCCAAACGGCGACACCTCTGGCGCTAGCCAGGCCGTGGTGCCGGGTTGGTGCAGGTCAAACTTTTGCCCCAGGTGGGCCTCAAATGCCTTTTTGCCGTCATCGGGGGCGGTTTCGCCATAGCTTTTGGGGCTAGGCATCTCGTTGTAAGCGGCCCAGTAGCCACGGCTGTGGATGGCGTTGAGCGCGGCGTCAAGCTTGGCGCGGTGTTTTTCAAACAGGGGATGGGTCATGGGATTTTCTTGAAAAAATAATGGGGGTCAGAGTCCAATTAATTTGGCGCCGCAGCGCCTGGATAACGGGTGACGGTCTGCGCAATGGCGCCAAAAATCGAGGCGCCAAAGCGGTCGGTCATATCGATCTGCACGCGGTCGCCAAACTTCATGTAGCTGGTTTGCGCTTGGCCGGACGCGATCGTCTCGTACATACGCACCTCGGCAATGCAGCAGTAGCCGACACCACCATTGGCAATCGACGAGCCCTGCAGGTCGCCCTGTTTGTTGGACACCGTACCCGAGCCAATGACCGAACCCGCTTCCAGTTCCCGTGTTTTCGCCGCGTGGGCAATGAGCTGGGCAAAGTTGAAGACCATGTCGGTGCCCGCATCGGGCTGGCCAAACAAGGCGCCATTCAGGTGCACGGTCAAAGGCCGGTGTACCCGGGTATCTTGCCAGTCGGCACCCAACTCGTCGGGCGTGACCGCCACCGGGCTGAAGGCGCTGGCGGGTTTGGACTGGAAGAAGCCAAAACCCTTGGCCAGCTCCGCCGGGATCAGGTTGCGCAACGATACGTCGTTGACCAGCATCAGCAGGCGCACCGATTTGGCGGCGTCTGCCACGCTGCAGCCCATGCTGACGTCGCCAGTGACCACCGCCACCTCGGCTTCTAGGTCAATGCCCCAGTCTTCGGACAGGGCATAAACGGGGTCACGCGGACCGACAAACGAGTCCGAGCCGCCCTGGTACATCAGTGGGTCGGTCCAGAATGACGGCGGCAACTCGGCACCGCGGGCGCGGCGCACCAGCTCCACATGGTTGACATAGGCCGAGCCGTCGGCCCACTGGTAGGCGCGTGGCAGCGGTGAATGGCACAACGCCGGGTCAAACACATCCGGGTTGCTGAAGGCGCCGCTGTTCAAGGCTTCATACACCTGGCGCAACTGTGGCTCGCAAGCCTCCCAGTCGTCCAGCGCAGCTTGCAGGGTGCGGGCAATGGCGGGCACGGCGCGGCAGTGGGTCAAGGCGCGGTTGACCACGACCAGCGTGCCGTCGCGCCCGCCTTGTTTGAGTGTGGCAAGCTTCATGCGTGTTCACTCCCCGGCATAAGAGCCATCGTGCATCCAGCGGGCGTGCTGCGGGGCTTTTTTGGTGATGGCCCATTCGTTGAGCATGTCCCACTTGGTCTCGTCGAGCATCTTGGCCATCTTGGGTGTGCCGGTGTTGGCGGCCAGTTCCAGCCGGTGGCCGCTGGGGTCAAAGAAGTAGATCGACTTGAAGATGGTGTGGTCGGTGGGCCCCACCACTTCGATGCCATCGGCTTCCAGCTTGGCCTTGGTTTCCAACAGTTCGTCGACCGTGGCCACCTGCATCGCCAGATGCTGTGTCCAGATCGGCGTGTTCAGGTCGCGGCTCATCTCGGGTTGGGTGGGTAGCTCAAAAAACGCCAGCACATTGCCGCCGCCCGCGTCCAGAAAGACGTGCATGTAGGGATCGGGCTCTTTGGTGGAAGGCACCTCGTTTTCGGCAATCGCCAGGATGAAGGCCATGTTGAGGTACTTGCCGTACCACTCCACGGTTTGTTTGGCATCTTTGCAGCGGTAGGCCACATGGTGGATTTTCTGGATTTGCATGTTGAGTCTCCTAAACTTTTATGGTTTTCTACTGGTTCTGTTACTGCGGACCCGATCCGCCATCCACTACATCGTCTAGCGGCGTGCGTTGGATACCCGACGTGCGCTGCGGGTCAGCGCAGACAGCTCAGGCATGGCGATCAGGTAGCACACGTTAAACATCGCGTCGGGCCAACGCCATGGCTTCGCGCAACACAGCGATGTCACCCACATGGTTGGCCAGCAGCAGCACCAGCTTGGCGTTGACCATGGCGCTTTGCTCGTCGCTGAGATCACGGTGGGTGTCGATCAGGGCTTGGTAAAAATCGTCGCCGGGGGTGAAGGCGCGAAAGTAGCGTTGACCGGGCTCGGAAAAATTGGCTTGCAGGTTGAGCGGCATCATGGGCTCCTTAGGACAGATTGCAGGTGGCGCGGGCCAGGGCGGTGCCGACTTGCGCCGCGTCAAAGCTGCGCCAGCGCGCGGCCACATGCTGGTCGGGTCGCACCAGGTAGCAGCTGCCGTGCTGCGCGTCATAACGTTCGGCAAAACGGTCGGCACGGTCTTCGAGTACGCGCAGGCCTGGCGTTGCGGCGCCAACTTTGGTCGCGACCAGCACCACCTCGGGTGCCAGCGGGCCGGCCACCACGACCTGGCAACTGGCCAGCAGCCTGGCATCAACGCTTGCGGTGTCATTGACAAATAGCAGCACCGCAAAGCGATTGCCCACCTGATCCAGCAGCCAGGCTTCCTGGCCGTCCACCAGCATCGGCGCATCGTCCATCGGCGCGCCGGGCACCATGTCGCCGGCAAAACTACCGTCATCGGGTGTGTTCAGGCGTGACGCGGTCAGGACACTCGGCACCGACAAACGGCCTGAATTGACCAGCCCGCGGGCAAACGCATGGTCGCGCGCCAGGCTCAGCACGGCGTTGCGAAACGTCAGCGAGGTTTTGCTTTTGGGCGTGATGAAGTCGGTGGAGCGGGTCGAGTTGAGCAGGTTTTCCTCGGCGGCAAAGACCCGTTCTTCTGAATAGGTGTCGAGCAATTCGGGCGGGGCCTTGCCTTCAATCACTAATTTAAGTTTCCAGCACAGGTTGTCGGTGTCCTGAATGCCGGAGTTGGCACCGCGCGCGCCAAACGGCGACACCTGGTGCGCGGCATCACCTACAAACAGCACATGGCCGTGGGTGAAGGCGTTCATGCGGCGGCACTGAAATGTGTAGACGCTGACCCATTCCAGCTCAAACGCACGGTCGTCACCGAGCATGGCCTTGATGCGTTGAATGACTTTTTCGGGCTTCTTTTCTTCTTCGGGGTCGGCGTCCCAGCCCAACTGGAAGTCGATGCGGTACACGTTGTCGGCCTGGCGGTGCAGCAGCACCGACTGCCCCGGGTGAAACGGCGGGTCAAACCAGAACCAGCGTTCGTGCGGGAAATCGGCCTTCATGACCACGTCGGCAATCAGGAAGCGGTCCTTGAAAATCTTGCCTTCAATGTCCAGATTCATCATGCGCCGAACACCACTGCGGGCGCCGTCGGCCACCACCAACCAGTCGGTTTCCAGAGAGTAAATGCCGTCCGGGGTTTCCACTTGCAGCGTGGCGCCATCACCCTGAGGTGTCACGGACACCACCTTGTTTTTAAAGCGCAGGTCCAGCTTGGGCAGCTCCTGGGCGCGTTTTATTTCGAATTCCTCCAGGTAATACTGCTGCAGGTTGATCATGCCGGGACGCTTGTGGTCAGGCTGCGGCAACAGGTTGAAGTTGTACACCTCTTGCTCGCGGAAAAATGTGCGCCCCACGTTCCAGCTCACCCCCTTGTCCATACAAGGCTCACCCAGACCCAGGCGGTCCAGCACTTCAAGCGTGCGCTTGGCGTAACAGACGCCGCGCGAACCCACCGACACGGTGTCGTCGTCGTCGAGCAGCAGCACCGGCACGCCGGACTGCGCCAGCTCAATGGCCGCCGCCAGCCCCACCGGGCCGGCGCCCACCACCACCACGGGGTAGCGCTTTTTGTCAGCACCAGAGTGCTCTGGCGGGCGGATGTAGTCAAATTTTGGATACTGGTAAGTGCTCAACATGGCTTGTCTCTGGTGTTAAATTTTTTTGTGCCGATGTTGGTGTGACTTATTCAGCCGCTTGCAGGCCGTGCCACATTTCCTTGTCGCGCTCAGCCGTCCAGATGCGCGGGTGTTTGATGCCGCTGGCCTCGTCCACGGCGCGGGTCACGTCAAACGGCAGGCAGTGTTCGTAAATAAAGACCTGGCCAAACTTGGGGTCCATCGCCTTGCGGCAATGCGCCATGGCCTGGTTCAGGTTCATGCCCTGCGCCACCGCCTCTTTGGCCGAGCTCAGCAAGGTGCTGACGAAATCACGGGTGTAAGCTAGGCCGGCGGCCACACGCTCAGGCGTGTCAAGCGCCGGGCCACGGCCGGGCACGATTTTTTCGGGCTTCAGGGCCACCAGCGCGTCCAGCGTGGCGGGCCATTCTTCCAGTTGGGCATCGCCGGTGTAACAAGCGGCATCGGCTTCCATCAGGTCGCCCGAAAACAGCACTTTTTCCGAGGGCACCCAGACAATAGTGTCACCCTTGGTGTGGCCGGGGCCCAGATGCATGATCTTGACTTCGAGCTTGCCCATCCACAGCGTCATCTCGTCCTTGAACACCATGGTGGGCCAGGTCAGGCCGGGGATGGAGTCAAAGGCGTCAAACAGGCGCGGAAAACGTTCGTACTCAGACTGCATGTCTTGCGCGCCGCGCTCGACAATCATCTCGTAAGTGCCCTGGCTGGCAATGATTTCCTGCATGCCCGCATTTTTGTAACCTGAGGCGCCTAGCACACGCACCGCGTGGTAGTGCGACAGCACCACGTATTTGATGGGTTTGTCAGACACCTTTCGGATTTCGGCAATCAGGCTTTGCGCCATCACCGGCGTCGCCAGCGCGTCACAAATCAGCACCGCGTCGTCACCAATGATGACGCCGGTGTTGGGGTCGCCCTCGGCGGTGTAGGCCCAACAGTGCTCGGAGAGCTGGGCAAAGGTGGTCTTCTTGACCTCGAGGTCGGCCTGGGATGCAAATTTTTTGGTCATGTGTTTTCCTTGGGGTTTTATTTACATTCCGAGGTACGCGGCGCGCACCTGTTCGTTGCTGATGAGTTCCTGGCCGGTGCCGGTCAGGGTGACGGTGCCGGTCTCCAACACGTAGCCGCGGTCGGCAATGGCCAGCGCAGCAAAGGCGTTTTGTTCGACCAGCAAAATCGTCATGCCCTGGCTCTTGAGCATCTTGATGACGTTAAAGACTTCTTCCACCAGCAGCGGCGCCAGACCCATGGATGGCTCGTCGAGTAACAGCAGGCTGGGGCGGCCCATCAGCGCGCGGCCAATCGCCAGCATTTGCTGCTGGCCGCCTGACAGAGTGCCCGCCGGCAGCGCGCGTTTTTCTTTCAGGATCGGGAACATGGTGAAAATCTTTTCCATGTCGCCTTCCACCTGCGCGCGTGGCTGGGTGTAGGCGCCCAGCCGCAGGTTGTCTTCAATCGACAGCGGGCCGAACACCTGGCGGCCTTCGGGGCTTTGGCAAATGCCGCGTCGCATGCGTTTGTCGGATCGCAGCTTGCTGATGTCTTCGCCCTTGAAATGGATGCTGCCCGCGCTCATGGGTTGCACGCCCGACAGGGTGCGTAAAAACGTGGTCTTGCCCGCCCCGTTGGCGCCGACCAGGGCCACGGTTTCGCCCCGGCGCACTTCCAGGCTGATGCCTTTGAGTGCCTTGATGCGGCCGTAACAGCTTTCCATGCCTTCGACGCGCAGTTGCACCTCGTTTTGGGTGCGCTGCGGCAGCGGTTGCAGCGTGCCTTCGCTGTGGCCGCCCAGGCCCACCGACTCAGGCGCCAGACTGACCACACGGTGGTAGAGCTGGCGAAACTCTGCCTGCGCCTTTTCGCCAAAAACAGGGTCGCTGTTGTCCAGAAACGCCTGGTTGATTTCAGCCCAGTCCGCAGCAATCAAACTGTTGCGTGCCAGCGGCAGAACCGATTTTTCTTCGGTCCGGATGTGGTTCTTCAGGATGGCCGTGTAGTTGCGCAGTTCGGTGGCGATCTGGGCGCCCGACAACTCTCCGGCGGCTGCGGCCATGACCCTGGCGCGTAAGGCGGCAAGCGTGTCCGGACCTTCTCGGTGTTCCAGCTCCAGCTGGTCCAGAATGTCTGCGGCTTCGGTACTGCGCAGGCGCAGCAAGCGAAACAGGTAGTCGTCTTCTTTCGGGTGGTGAAAGCGGTCGACAAACTGGTCGATGTAGTCAAAGGCTGCATTAAAAAATGCCGACGCGACGGGGGCGCCTTGTTCAATGTCGGTGGCGATGTGGTCGATGGTGATGGCCAGCCGCCACATGTTGCTGTGGTCCTGGCTGATGATGTTGAGTGCGTCCATGGTGTCCCTTGGGTTCAGGCGTGCGCGCCCAGATAAGCGGCAATCACATCGGGGTTGCTGCGCACCTCCAAGCCTGTGCCCTCGGTCAGCTTCCTGCCGTAGTCCAGCACCAGAATGCGGTCCGAGAGGTTCATCACCATCTTCATGTCGTGCTCGACCAGCACCACCGTGACGCCCGAATCGGCCACCTTGCGCACCAGTGCATCCACCTCGATGGTTTCCTTGGGGTTGAGACCGGCAGCGGGTTCGTCCAGAAAAATCAGGCGCGGCTTCATGGCCAGGGCGCGGGCAATTTCCAGCCGTTTGAGCGCGCCGTAGGGCATGCTGTCGGCGCGTGTGTTGATGTAGTCTTGCAAGCCGACAAAGCGCATCAGTTCAGCCGCCTCACCACGCAATTCGCGGTCGCGGCGTTTGAGTACGGGCCAGCGCAGGGCGGCCTTGAGCAGGTTGCGGTCCAGCCGCAAATGCGCCCCGACCATGACGTTTTCAATGGCGTCCATGTTCATGCAGATTTGCAGGTTCTGGAACGTGCGCGCCACGCCCCGGCGGGCCAGCGCGTCCGGCGATTTGCCACCGATGGATTCACCGTCGAGCAAAATCGTGCCGGTGGTCGGCGTGTAGACCCCGGTGATCAGGTTGAACAGCGTGGTTTTACCGGCGCCGTTGGGGCCGATTACCGCGTAGACAATACCGGCGTCAATGGTAAAACTGACGTTTTGCACCGCCTTGACACCACCAAAGTGGATCGACAGGTCTTTGACTTCAAGCAGGGCCATGTTCATTCTCCGCTGCTGAATTTGGCGGCCAGGGTGGGCACCAGGCCCTTGGGCAGAAAGATCATGCACAGCATCAAAATGGCGCCAAAGATCACGGTTTCCCAGCCTTCAAACGAGGTCAGCGCCTGCGGCAGGGCCGTGAGCAGCACGGCGCCCACCACCGAGCCATAGACCGAGGCCATGCCGCCGATCACCACCATGGTGACCAGCTCAATCGAGTGGAAGAAGTCCGCCAGGTTGGGCGTGACAAAACCCACGTAATGCGCGGTGACGCTGCCCATGATGCTGGCAAACACGGCCGACAACACAAAGATGGCCACCTTGTAACGCACCACGTCGACCCCCACCACCTTGGATGCCACCTCGCTGCCGTGCAGCGCACGCAGCGCCCGGCCAAAGGGTGAGTCAATCAGGTTCAGGGAGGCCCAGACACTGACCGACAGCAGCACGGCAACGATCCAGTACCAGTGTTTATCACCCGAAATCTCGAATCCGGCCAGGCTCATGGCGGGCACCGGCATGCCGTCCGGACCACCGGTCCAGGCCGCTTCGTTGCGCACCACGATGTTGATGATGATGCCCAGGCCCAGGGTGGCCATGGCCAGGTAATGGCCCTTGAGCTTGAAAATTGGCCGCGCCACAATGGCTGCCAGCAAACCAGCCGCTGCGGCCCCGGCCAGCAAGGCCAGCATCGGGTGCCAGCCAAAATGGCTCGGCAGTGCCGCCGTGGCGTAGGCCCCGATGCCCAGAAAACCGGCATGACCCAGGCTGATCTGGCCGGCAAAACCAATCAGCAGGTTCAGCCCCAGCACGATGATGGCGTTGATGGCCATGCGGATCGCCAGGTCGACATAAAAGCTGTTGGGCAGCACAAAGGGCAGCACCAGCAACACGGCCATGATGATGTACAGGCCAATGAAAGGACTCTTTTTCATGCTCAGACCCGATCCGTGGATTTGCCACCAAACAGACCGCGCGGCATGAAGAACAAGATCAGCAGGATCAGCACAAACGGGATCGCATCCTTGTAAGACGACGAGATGTAGCCCGCGCCCATGGCTTCCAGAATACCTACCAGCAAGCCGCCGACCACCGCGCCCAGGCCGTTACCCAGGCCACCGACCACGGCGGCCACAAAACCCTTGAGCCCGAGCATGATGCCCACGTCATACGAGGTGAGTGTGATGGGTGTCACCAGAATGCCCCCCAGTGCGCCCAGTGCCGCCGACATGGCAAAGCTCAAAAACAGCACCCAGTTTGTGTTGATGCCGACCAGCTCGGCCGCGACCCGGTTGTAGGAGGTGGCCAGCATGGCCTTGCCGTGTAAGGTGCGGTTAAAAAAGTACCACAGCGCCACCACCACAATGGCCGTGACACCCAGCACCCACAGGCTTTGCGGCATCAACGTGGCACCCAGAATTTGCAGCGGTACATCGCCAGAAAACGCCGGCAGGCTGAAGGTGCCTTTGCCCAGCCAGACCTGAACCAGACCACGAATGACCAGCGAAGCGCCAATGGTGATGATGATCAGCGTGACCGACTCGGCGCCCTTGACCGGCTCAATCGCCAGCTTTTCAACCACCACGCCGACCAGTGCCGGCAGCGCAATGGCCAGCGCCAGCGCGACCGGCATGGGCAGGCCGCCCTGGGTGAAAAACACCGCCAGCATGCCGCCGAGCATGATGAATTCGCCCTGCGCAAAGTTGATCACATTGCTGGCGTTGTAGATCAGCGTGAAACCCAACGCGGCGAGCGCGTAGGTGGCGCCCACCGTGATGCCGGAAAACAGGAATTGCAGAAATTCGGCCAGCATCAGGCGCTCCTGGCGGCAGATTCAAAACACCCGGAACGGGTTGAGCACGTCAACATGCGTTGTCTCCTGTTGTTTTTTTGGCGAGTCAAGCCAGGCGATTTATTGGATTGAATTCTGCATTAAGGAACTAGTTCTGTCAAATGATATTCAAAAATTTTTTTGAGATGGACTGAAAGGGTTTTTCAGGTTGCTCAGGTGTTTAAACGCGGGGCAGTTGCTGGTGGCCCCGGATTACGCTGCGCTTTATCCGGGCTACGGGTGGCGGATGTTGACAGTTTGTAGCCCGGATGCCAATCCGGGGTGGTTGGGTTGATCGGCCGTCCGGCCATCCGGCTCAGGTGTCCTGCTCGACATGCCCCAGCCGCAGCGACAGATTCTGGGCGCAGCGTTTCAGGGCGGTCACCACTTTGCCGTCGGGCGTCAGGTCGATCATGCTTTTGACGCCGATGGCCAGTACCGACAGGGTGATTTCATGTTTGAAATTGAAAACAGGCGCGGCTGCTGCCGTAACCCCTGGCACCAGGTGGTAGTCGCTGACCACAGACAGCTTGTCAGTGCGTACCTGGGCCAGCATGGCATTAATGCCAACTTCGGTTTGCAGTGCTGGCGGCAAGGCCAGTGTGGCGCGTTCACGCCCAATCAGCGCATTGGTGGTGCTGCGCGGTAAATAGGCCGCAAAAATCCGGCCGCTGGCCGAGGTGAGCAGTTGCAGGGCGCTGCCAGTGATCACGTTGACGGTGATGGGGCGGTAGGGGCGCAATGAGCGGATGATGACCGGGCCGTTGTCGCTCCAGACCGCCAGCGCGATGGTCTGGTTGACCTCATCGCGCAGTTCGGCAATGGCTTGCAGGCCGATTTTGACCCGGTCCAGGCGCTCCACCGCCACCAGTCCCAGGCTCAGGGCAAATGGCCCCAGGTCGTAGCGCGCGCTCATGGGGTCTTGCTCCACCAGCCCGGCGCGTACCAGGCTGACGATATAGCGGTGCACTTTACTGGCCGGCATGTCAGCCGCCGCAGCAATGTCCTTGAGCATCATGGCACGGTGGCCACCGCTGATGGCACGCAGAATCGTCATGCCAATTTCAAGGGACTGGACACCGTTTTTGCCTTCGGTGCCACGGGCGGAATCGGAACTGCTTTTGAGCGGCATGGTGGTCGTTCTTTGCTGAGTGGTATCTGTTTTAACCGCGCATCAGCGCCTCAATGTCGGCCATGCCCACCGGCACGTCGCGGGTCAGCAGTGTGCAGCCGCCCTCAGAAACGATGGCGTCGTCTTCAATACGGATGCCGATGTTGTGAAAGTGTTCAGGCACACCTTCGGCTGGGCGCACGTAAATGCCGGGTTCGATGGTGAGCGCCATGCCAGTGCGCAAAATGCGCGCCGGGCGGTCCCTGATGGTGTCGCCGGTGAGGGCGTCCTGGCGTGTGCTCACCTGGCCGATTTCGCTGGGTTCGGTGTAGTCGCCGCAGTCGTGTACGTCCATACCAATCCAGTGGCCGGTGCGGTGCATGTAAAACTGAAAGTAGGCACGTTGCGCAATCACGTCGTCCAGGCTGCCGACCTTGTTGCGGTCGAGCAAACCCACATCGAGCATGCCTTGCGCCAGCACTTTGACGGCGGCGTCGTGCGGGTCGGTAAAGCGTGCGCCCGCATGGGTGGCGGCAATGGCAGCCTCTTGTGCCGCCAGCACCATCTCATACAGCGTGCGCTGCGGCCCGGTAAAGACGCCATTGGCGGGGAATGCGCGGGTAATGTCCGAGGCATAACCGTCAAGCTCGCAGGCGGCGTCAATCAGCACCAATTCGCCGTTCCTGACCAAGCCACGGTCGGCACGGTAGTGCAGCACGCAGGCGTTGGCGCCAGCGGCCACGATGGAGCCGTAGGCCGGAAACTGCGCGCCGTGGCGGCGGAATTCGTGCAGCAGTTCGGCTTCCAGGTGGTACTCGCGCACCTCTTGCCCGTCGCGCAGCATGTTGGCAGAGACCTGCATGGCCCGAATGTGGGCGCCCGCGCTGATTTGTCCGGCGTGCAGCATGGTGGCTTGCTCATGGGCATCCTTGAGCAGTCGCATTTCGTCCAACACGCCGCACAGGTCGTGCTGCGTTTTCGGGCACAG
>Ga0209211_10002212_pt1 | contig 34103 bp, 37 predicted proteins | sample RifGroA2_FD_183992 | JGI IMG/M metagenome (GOLD analysis project Ga0209211, IMG submission 183992) | Groundwater microbial communities from Rifle, Colorado, USA - Groundwater A2 (SPAdes) (version 2) | ecosystem: Environmental > Aquatic > Deep subsurface > Groundwater | place: Rifle, Colorado... | reverse complement strand
ATCACAGAAGGACAGAAGAAACACTGGAAGGAACTAGAGCATAGGCCGCAGCGAACGCTGTTGGGTTATTCAGCATAAGCAAGAGACGCCACGGGTCGAGCTCAGAGCGAGACCCGTGGTAGTTCACGATGGAGAGTCATTACCTTTATAAATCTCTAGTTATTTATCGTCATTATGGTACTAGATAAGCTCAGCTCATCATTGAAGGATACCTTGTCAAAAATAGCGAATGCGTTCTTCATCGATGACAAGCTCATCAATGAGCTAATCAAGGACATCCAAAGAGCTCTTCTTCAGGCTGATGTCAATGTCAAGCTGGTCTTTGATCTCACAAGCGGCATCAAGAAACGGGCGATGGATGAGAAGCTCCCCTCTGGACTGACAAAGAAAGAGCAGCTCATCAATATCGTCTATGAGGAGTTGGTAAGATTCCTCGGCGGCGAAGGGGAGAAGATCGAGATTGAGAAGAAGCCTTTCAAAGTTCTCCTCGTTGGCTTGTTTGGTTCTGGAAAGACAACGACTGCTGGAAAGCTGGCAAAGTTCTACACGAAGAGAGGGATGAAAGTATGCCTCGTCGGCCTGGATGTGCACCGCCCGGCAGCAAAAGAGCAGATCATCCAAATAGGCAAACAAATTGCCGTTCCTGTCTTCACAAATCTCAAAGAGAAAGACCCGATCAAGATACTAAAGGAATTTGAGGAGAAGATAGAGAAGTTCGATGTCATCATCTATGATACGGCTGGGAGGGACGCCCTGAGCGATGATCTGATCAAGGAGATCCAGCTGGTGAGCATTAAGATAAAACCGGATGAGCGTCTTCTTGTTATCTCTGCAGATATCGGCCAGGCGGCAAAGCAGCAGGCAGAAGCGTTCCATGAGAGCTGCAACATCACTGGTGTTATCGCAACAAAGATGGATGGCACGGCAAAGGCAGGCGGTGCTCTCTCTGCTTGTGCTGTGACAAAAGCGCCAATCAAATTCATTGGTGTTGGGGAGAAAGTTGATGATCTTGAAGTGTTTCGGCCGAAAAATTTTGTTTCAAGACTGCTTGGTATGGGTGACCTAGAAGCACTCCTTGAAAAGGCAAAAGAGGTCATGAAGGAAGAGGATGCAGATGACCTTGGCAAGAAATTCCTCAAAGGAGAATTCAATCTTCTTGATTTGTATGAACAAATGACTGCGGTAAAGAAGATGGGATCGCTCTCAAAGATCGTCGATATGATCCCTGGCTTTTCTCAGCTTAAATTGCCAAAGGAGATGCTTGATGTTCAGGAGGAAAAGCTCCAGAAATGGAAGACTGCGATGGATTCGATGACGCAGGAAGAATTAGAAGACCCAGAACTCATCGATCCTTCGCGGTTGGAGAGGATTTCAAAGGGTTCTGGCGTGCCGGTTGCAACAATCCGGGAGCTCACCAAGCAATACCGCCAGAGCAAAAAGATGGTGAAAATGTTTAAGGGCATGGGAGCTGATAATCCCAAAGCGATGGAGAAGATGATGAAGAAGATGCAAAAAGGCGGCGCAAAAGGGATGAAGTTTGGGTAATCTCATGTTATCTTGATTCTTAGAGATTATCTCAATTCTTAAATAGGCCATGCACCAAGGAGCTAAAAAGCCATTGAAAACTCCTGGGTGCAAGGTAAGCGTGGGGGTGATAGGTGATTTCCTGGGTGGTTATCCAATGAAAAAATAATTTTTATGCCACTCAATGACCTTTTTGTGTCAATCAATTGCCTGATAGTACAAAGGGACGGTACAAAGGAATTGAGGAGCCTTCCGTGGAGGGGGTTTGGGGTTGTGGAGTAGAATTCTCTTTGGAATTCTCCTCAAATCTTTTTGTAACTAATGAGTAGTATAACTAGTATTTAAGCTTTTCTATAATTTAGTCACTATATAGTGACATAAGAACAGAGACTAGTGTGTATCATAACCGCTGGTGAGAACGTTCCTCTCAGTGGCGGGGGAAAAGAGCACTTTGATAAGTAAAAGGGGATGAGATGGGAGAAAACAACAGTGACGCAGACGTGACGGGGGATGCCCCCTGCGGGGTGTCACGTAGGGCAAAGCGAAGCTTTGACCGTCTGCAGTCAGTATTGTTGTTTTCGGATGTATGGATGTATAATACTGAAGGTTACGTATCAAAGTAAGGTATGAGAAAAATCCCCTTCTTTTCCCGGCGTGTTGAAAATCTCGCTTTAAATCTCGCTTTCGTTCGCCATTGCCAGGCAAACGCTTCTCGTTCTTTATCAGAATGGTTGGGTTCCCCATACGGGACGACCCCCTTCCAACCTTTAACGTGTCAGAGATGGGCGTTTGCACACAGGCAATGGTAATATCTTCAACACACCCCTTTCTTTTCCACAACATTTATAAATGATAAATATCGAGATTAACGAAAAGGGGTGGTATCATGGCAAATGAATTGTATTATACTAGCAAAGGGATTTTTGATGTGTTCGGGGCTATTCTCAAAGGTGTTATTGATATTCTGCCAGGGCTCATTGCCGCGGCAATCATTCTGATCATTGGCTATTTCATAGCTTTAGGTTTCGCTTGGATACTCCATAAGCTGCTAGACAAGCTGAAAGTGGATAAATGGATGAAGGCTCATAAGCTCGACGAGGCTCTCGGAAAAAACCAGATATCTGTGGTCCTGAGCACCTTGACAAAATGGTACATTTTCTTCCTCTTCCTCATCCCAGCAGCAGAGCGCGTGAGCAGCGTAGAACTTGGAAAATTATTCGCTGACTTCGCCAGATGGCTCCCCGGCCTTGCTGTTGCCATTATTATCATGCTCTTTGGCTTTATCGTTGCAGAATTGTTTGCGAACAAGATCCTTTTTTTGAAGAAGAAGGGGATGAAGCTGGCTGCTGATGCAGTAAAATTCATTACGGTGCTCTTTTTTGCGCTCATTGCCTTAGACCAGATAAACGTCGATGTCAGCTTTGCCCAGCAGGTAATACTCCTTATTATTGGCGCATTCTGCCTGGCAATTGCCCTGGCCATTGGTGTCGGGCTGGGTATTGGCCTGAAGGATGAAGCCAAGGACCTTATCAAGGATGTCAAGAAGCGGTTATGAGCCTTCTGTCATCTTTTTTTTATTCTCCTTTCAAAACGTTTAAATAGCTTAAAGGGGGATGATAACAAAAAAAGAGGTTTGGCATGTGAGAAATATTCCTGTGATATGGGTGGTTCTTAATCTCTTGGCATTGCCTCTTGGGGTTATGGGTGATGCATCATTTTCTTCTTCGTCCTCCACGTTCTCTCCACTATCATCATTCTCCATGCAGGGGTTTGGAAAGGTAGTCCCTTCCACACCCCTCCCAATCCACCAAGATTCTTATCCTGCTATATGGGTACTCCTAATTGGCATGCTGGCGCTCTTTCTTCTTGGGTGTCCGGAATCAAAGAAAGGGCAGGTCACAATGTTTATCATTATCGCAATCATCATCCTGTTTGCCTCTGCCTTGTTTTTCTATCTCCGTTCATATATCCAAGGTGAGCAGGTGGGGGAAACCGCGATCATTCGAAACCTCAAAGTAGACAAGGACATCCTTCCTGTCCAGGAATATGTCGAGCAATGCCTGATCCAAACATCCGAGGAAGCATTGGATGTCATCCGGTGGGGTGGTGTCATCAATATCACCGCTTGGCCTTCTCTCATGATCAATCCAGCTGATGCGACTGAATCAGCAGTCTATCCTCTTTCAGATGATCGGGGTATTCCCTATTGGCTGTTTGTTGCCACTCCAAACAGGATTGATCCTCCTGTCACCTTTTCCGGCTATCCTCCGCCATTGACAAAAGCAGAGGATGCAACAGGCCTCAATTATAGCATGGAAGCGCAGATGGAAAAATATATCGGAGAGAAAATGCCTGAATGCTTGGATGGATTTCGTCCTATAAAAGAGCTCTACCAGATTGATGTCACGCCCCAGGGCAATGCCTCAGTTACCGCCTCAGTAACAGAAGATGATGTCCGTTTTCTTCTTCGCTATCCCCTAGATGCACAAAAGGACGCGAATACATATCATACTGAAGAGTATTACATCATCCAACCGATTCATCTTAAGGCAATTTATGAGGCTGCTTCAAAACTCACCGCTCTTGAGGCAAAGACAAGCTATATGGAGATATTTACCCTTTCATTGATTGACATGTTTTCTTCATCAAAGGATGAGCAGGCTCTTCCCCCTCGTGGCTTTCGGTCTCAAATGACTCTTGGGTTTGAGCCCCAGCCTGTGTGGGACAAGATGGAAGTGGAGGCAAACGTGAAAAATATTCTTGCAAGTTACCTTCCCATGCTCAAGGTGGTAGGAACAAAGATTACGGCAGAGCCTCCAGAGCAGTTGATCAATAGGGGACTTTATTATTCATCCATGGTCTACAACCTTAACGCATCTGATCCTTATACCCAAAATCTAGAGGTAGACTTCCTCTATAACCCTGCATACATATATTTTGATCTGGACTGTGATGGGGGGATTTGCAGGAGCAATACGGTTCCTTTCAATATTTGGCAGCAAACAACCGGTATGACTTCAACGCTGTATTTTACCAGTTTTTCGTATGAGATCAGCTACCCGGTCATCATTACCATTAGGGATCCATCAGCACTGAATGGGAAAGGATATGACTTTTTTATCGCAGTAGAAGGCAATATCCGCGTCAACCGCCCGCTCACGACCAATTTCCCAACAATCAATTATGCTCAGCCTCCGCCAGCACCAAGAACCCTTCTCTGTGAGCCGGAAATGAGAACTTCTGGAAATGTGTCATTGATAGCAAAGGATTATACGTCAGGCAGGCCCGTGGGGGGTGCTGAGATATATTTTGGTGATGGGCTAAGCCAATGTTATATGGGGAAAACAAACAGCGGGGGCGCTTTCACTTCACCCTTCCCAATCCTCGCAAAAGGCATTATTGAGATCAAGAAGCAAGGGTATGATATTGAGGCGCATCAGGCAGTAACAACCTTGCCAGGGAGGCCCTGGCCATCTGCTGGCAGTTCGCAGCTCATCGCCTTAGAGCCCCAAAAAGAGCTGAATGTCTCCCTTCACATACGGCCTTTAAGGAAATCTGGGAATGCTTGGAGCATTGTTGATGACGCTCTCGCATTGCAGGATGGTCAATATGCCCGGATTAGTTTTTCCCGCATCCCAATAGAAGAAGGTGATTACTTCAAGGATATGGTGATCCCTCCTGTTGCTTTGGAGAATGGTGCTCTGGACAGCACTACTTTATTATTCCCGGGAACGTATGATGTCGAAGTGACATTCGTGCCAAACGAGACTGTCCACATCCCTGAAAAGACGATTCATGGAGGGTTATTTGCGCCTGATGTCACAATCCCTGCAATCGACACCTTTATCCCCCCTCTTCCTGTCACTGCCAGATTCACGATTGACCGTGACGAACTCTATGACAAATCTGAGATTATAGTGTATGGATTATATTATGACCTTGCATCCGCAGGGGATAAAACAATTGATGACCTGGCCGCGATGGATGAGGACCACCTTCCATCAATGATCCAGGCAAATCAGGGTCTTTTTGCTCCAGAGATTCAGTAAATCCAGAGATTCAGTAAAAAGTGATAAGTTTTATATAATACTAAAGTCAAAAATGATAAACATGAAGAAAAAAAGGTGTGCTGGTATTGGTGCATTACTCATCATCATCTCTCTCTCCTTGATGCCCGCAGGGTTTGCCTGGCAGTCTAATGATTCCTTACAAGACTCTCTTCAATCTTCTCTCTCAACACCTATTGATGCAGGAGGCTCATTTGGCAGGATCATCACTGCAAGCGCAAGGCCGGCATCTGCGAGCGATCAGCTAGCCCTTCTGCAATTGGCAAGCCCTGTTTGTCCTGGCATGTTTTCCTCATTTTCTGTTTCAGGATCTGATGGCATTTCTGGCTATGCCGGCCATGATGACACCATGCATATCTCCGTAACTATCGGCGCTTCCGTGGAAAACGGCGCTGATATCAACGGGCGTGTCCTCTTGCTCTTTTCTGGTTCTTCTTCTGTTCCCATGTCTTGCAGTGAGGTTGGCGCGGGCTGTTACCAATGCTCCTATGATGAGGCAATAACGCCAGATGCGGTTCCTGACAGGTATGCTCTGACAGTCCGATTGAATGATGATGCCGGCAATTCCCTTGGAATGTATGATTCTGGAAGTATTGCCATTGATGCGCTCGGTCCAAGAGTAACTTCCCTTGCTCCCGCAAGGACTGCTGTTGGCCCCGGTATGAATGTTTCCGTTGCTCTTGGCATGGAAGAACAGGCTTGTGGCACCTCCCGGTGCACTGGTATTTGCTCCGGTTTTTCTTCCCTGAACCTCTACCAAAACGATCAATTATATGACTCAATAAATATTTCTGGCCAATCTGGCTGTACTTTTTCTTCTGTCTTGTCACTTCCCATGCCTTCGCTCGACGGCAATGTGAGCTGGTGTGTTGCTGGTGTGGACAGGGTTGGAAACGAAGGCGATAAGGAATGCGTGAGGGTCCTTGTTGACACCATACCTCCTGCGCTTGCTGGAACGGCCGGGTTGTATGACACTGCCGGAAGAAGGCTTTCTGCATTCTCCGGCCGGGTGACTGGTCTGGTGATGAAGATGAATTTTACTGATGCGCTCATTCTTCGCCAGAATGTCCGTGCAGACTTATCAGCCATTGATCCAGACCGAAGAGAATTGATCATCCCCCAAGAATGCATCCATCATGATTTTGATGCGCTGAGCGGTGTAGAGGATATTTGGGAATGCCGCTGGGACTATGTCGCAGTCAATGTCAATGCATCTGGGGACTATCCGATCACGTTCCATATCAGCGATGCGAATGGGAATAACCAGACTATCACTGACCAATTATCTCTCCTGTTTGACACTGAAAGCCCAATCATAAATTATATCGGCACTGATCACCTCTTTAATGGCAGAAGGTTTGTCAATGCCAATAATGATACCCTTGTCGTTGACCTCATTGACACTGGTGTTGGTTTTAATAACAGCCAGGTATTTGTTTCCTTGTCCGCTATTGGCGGACCTTCCACTGCCAGATTCAACTGCACAAACGAAGGCAATTGGCGATGCTATTATAATATAACAAACGCCCAGCCCCTCTCAGGGCATCTGACTCCCGGAACAATACAGGATGATGTGGGAATGCCCGCTGTTCGGGGGGATGGTTATTCTGATTTTGTCATTGTTGATGGCTCATCGCCCGGAGTAGCAGAGGGAGGCGCCCTTCTCCAGGTTCCCGGGCTTCCAGAGCAGAGTGATAACACTTCCTTTTATGCCATTAAGGGAAAAGACCTGCACATCAAGGTTCTGGCAGCTGACCAGTCAGGAGTAAATGCTGCTGGCTCCTTCAATCAATTGTCCATGAGCCCTGAACTTCAAAACCTGGTTTCTTATAACTGCTCTGCTGTTGAAGATGACCTTTACTCTTGTGACAGGGATATCCCTGTTGATGCCTCCGCAGGAAATGATAAGGATATTATGATCCGTTTAGTCGATGCTGTCGGGAATATGTATGAGCATCACCTCAAGATTGATGTCCTGGCAGAGACGAATGACACAGAGAATGCCTGGCGTGCCCAGGTGATGAGTGTCATCCCGAATGTCATCAATTTTGAGTCTTCACAGAACAACGAACAAAAGGTGATGGTATTATTGAAGGTGACGGGCGGGAGTGCATCTTCATTGCTTCTTCGGGGGGTGGCATGCCAGATGCCCGGGATCACTTTAGAAGACATAAAACTCCATAAGGTGTCTGATAATACCTATGCCATCCGTTTTACCATCCCTCAGGGCGGGATCAGGGAGGCTGGAAGGAATATCACGAATGAAAGCCTTGGAGAAGATGATGTTTTTGTGAGCAACATCACCGCGAATTGCTCATTCATGATCCATTACCGGCAGGGATTGAATGCCCCAGCGCCAGAAAAGGAGGACATAGCATTCAATATTACCTTGTATCGCAATCTCGTGAAAGAATTGAACTCTACAGCATTGGATGAGGCAAGAAGGACGATTGGCCGGATGGATGGGATTGCCGGCAATGTGAAATCAATGAATAAGATGATCTCTATGGCAAGGACGATGTGCACGATGTCAAAGATTGCATTCTTGATACAGGAAGCATCTGCTGAGACAGAGCAGAGAACAGCAGAACTTGCCCCCAACTTTGCCCAGGCAGTGAGCGCTGGTTCTGTCATGACAGAACAGACAGCAAGAAGGATGTATCTGACTGAAGGCATCTATCAATTATGCGCATTTGTCATGTGTGAGAGTGTGCTCAAGGAAGGAACATATGATAAGTGTGTAATTAATAAGGATGCACCTTGCAATTGTGCGAACGGTGTTAATACTAACCCAATTCCCACGGAGAACTGCAAGGATAAAGGCGGGTATGTTTGTGCTTGTTATAGCGCGCCGTCTTGGGCAGGTCCTCCCAAACCCCATGCATTACCTGATCCTGGTGTCGATAAAAAAAATAAATAGGATATTATCAGTTCAAGTAGGTAATAATCATGAAAAAAACTCTCTTCCCCGGACTCTGTATAATCTTCCTACTCATTCTCACACCTTTTTCCTTCGCACAATCTGGTTCAGGTATGCCCTCTACATCTATGGGCACGTTTGGCGGGCAGTTTGGCCAGGCAGGCCAGTTTGCAGACACTGCTGCATGGGGTGCTTCTGCCATGTCAATGATGGGGGGCGGCTCTGATGATCCGCTGATGAGTTGCCTGATGGAAATGGCTTCAGGCTGTTATCCAAGATTCCTCTTTTGCATTGAGATGCAGCAACAGCAGCAATGCGCTGTTGCATACAACAATCTTGTCACCCAAATCACCGGCCATGCGACGATGAATCAATACAATCAGGGCATGAATGGCGGCTTTAACATGTACGGCACGATAGGGGCTATGATGCCGGCGATGATGGGAGGACCTTTCCCAAACAACATGATGATGATGAATGGTGCGGGAAACCAGGGAATGGCAACTCAGATGTTTGCAATGCAGATGATGGTGGGACTGACCCCCTGCAGGCCTGGCTCTCAGGATGCAGGCTGCAGGATCAGGAAAGCGATGGATGTCATGAAGCTTGTCTTTGAGCTGAAGTATTACAACATCGAGACACATTTCGAGATGGATTACTGCAATGCATTAAAAGAGCTTGTCAACAAGGTAGATGACCAGGCATTGAACGCTGATGCAACAGCATTTGACCATTGCCTGAACGCCGAGAGGGACCTTGACGAGACTGGTGTTGATTGCGGCGGTGCAGATTGCGGAGCCTGCACAACAACAGATGCTGGCATAAATGGATGATGAAACGTTTCACCCTGATCATTATTGTACTTGTTCTTTTTCCTCTTGCAGCAGGGATTGACTTATTTGATACCGGCAATGCGAAGGTTGATTATTGCCTCAACATGCTCGTCAATAACCAGCGTTCCTGGCTGGGCTTTACGTATGACGAGATCCTGCAATTTCCTGAAGTTGGGGCATGTAAAGAGACCCCTTTTGATATCACCTTCAAGTTTGTTCCAGAGGAGAGCTTGTATTGGCGCAGCATGGGCACGTATTCCAGCCAATCATCATTGCATAAGCAGCCAGAAAAGCTTCTCTTTCATATAGAAGGGGTAAAGAAAGAGGAATTCGTCTCCTGCGATGCAACATTTGACTGCCCGTTTGACAGTTATGGATGCGCCAATAACCAATGCACGTATCAGGGAACTGATATTCCAAAACCGGTGTTTAGCTATTTTCTCACTGCAACAATAAGGAATCCTGAATACGAGCACCTCTCCTTTAACATCGTCTTGAAATCCCCTCAGCGGGATGTCTTTACAGAATATCAGGGCCTGCCGGAAGGGGAGGATTTCTCGACTGATTCCTCATTTGTTCGGTTGAGTGATAAGGACTACAATGACATCTGCATCTCCCTTTTTGGCATTCCTGATGATGTTCTGAGGATAGAATACAAGATGAATTCCCGCCTCTATTGTTCGCCTATCATCACGCTTGAAGAGGATCGTTTTGATGCTCTCATCGGGCAGACAGAACCAACAAAGGAAACGCCCGTTGGTCAAAACCGCTGGTAATCTCCAATCAAGGGAACAAATAAGACGCTCCCTAATCGGTATTCTTTTAGTTCCCTTCCAAATTTCCTAAAAAGAAACAATTCCTGCCAGCTCGCCCCTCCGATTGGAATGCATATTCTACCACTTTCCTTTAATTGTTCGCCTAGCGCTCTTGGAAAATGAGTTGCAGCTGCTGTGACAATAATCCCATCAAAAGGAGCGTGGGAGGGTAATCCAAGTGAACCATCACTATGATGAAGGATGACATTCTTGTACCCCTTTAATATTTTTTTCGCTTTGGTGTAAAGGCTTTGATGCCTCTCAATTGTATGCACAGTCTTTGCAAGAAGGGAAATTATTGCTGCCTGGTATCCTGAGCCGGTGCCTATCTCTAGGATAGTATCTTCAGGTTTAATAGCCAGTGCCTCGCTCATGAGTCCTACAATGTATGGCTGGCTGATGGTTTGTTTATCCCCCACCGGCAGGGGTGTTGGCTCATACGCATGTTTTCTCATATCTTCAGGGACAAAAAGGTGCCGGGGAACTTCCCGCATGGCCTCTAGTACCCGCTTATCTTCTATCCCGCTTTTTTGCAGCTGATCCTCGACCATACTCAGCCGCTTCATAACAAAAGGATCCATAAAAGGGAAAGAAACATTTCTATGATTTAATTGTATTGGATAATTATAAGTATATATTTAATGAATTCTGTGTATGTTCTGCATCATTCTTAGGCATTCTAAATATTTTATCAAAAATTTCAGTTGAAATTTCTTTTTTACAATTATTGTTATTATAGAATTTTTCTAAGTCGTTATAAAAAACAAAATTCCAATTATCCATCACAAGGCTTTCTTTTAATATAGGCTCCTCTAGTTTTCTATAAAGTAATTTTTCCCTCTCTTTAGGTATTACAATAACTCTTTTTATGTTATTATGGGGGATATTAGACCCTCTGACAATAGCGTCTGTAATCGCCGTTGTATTTTCAACTTCAAATTCGTATTGTATTCTACCTTCATCAAGCCAGATCACATCAATCTGCTTAACTCTATCTAAATTGGTTACGGGAATAAACCTAAAGTTGAGGCGCTTATTATTTATTAATGAAGATAATTTTACTTTATTATACATTTCTCCCTGTTCCCTAATGCCAATCCAGACATCAAATCCTGCTTTTTGTCCTAAGACTCCTAAGAGGTAGATCATTTTGCTATGCTCACTTTCCCTAATCTTCACGATGGGTTTCAAAACCCATTTTCCATCGGGAGTGGTATCTGCATATTCTTTTAATATTTCCCTTACATCCTGAGTATCTGGCGTTAAGGCATTTGGGAATTTAATAAATATCTCTTGGAGGATATTATCAAAGGAAACCTTCACTTTATTATGTAAGACATCAACAACTGCAGTTTCCACGCGTTCAGCAAGAGGAACAGATTCCAAATGAGAAATTGATTTAACATTTTTTAGCCACCATTTTTTCCCAACAGATTTTCCTTTTTCATCTTTGACATTTATAAGAGTAAACTCATCTTTAAGGTGTTCTTTCATCACTTCATCTGGATTCTTTTTTCCACTCAACAATGCCCCTTCTCGTTTTAGCTCAACAATAATCCCATTAAGTATAAACTGGTAAATGGTTGGCTCTCCTCTCTCAGCTAAAATCCTTTTTGCGGCTTCAACTACTACCCTTTCGTATCTTTCTTCACTAACCTGTCCTTCAGTTAATTTTCTGTCAGCTTCTGGCTTTTTGAATCTTATATAATAATCTCCTACAGCAGAACCATAAGGTTGTAATAATCCTTTTGCAGAAGGTCTAGCTGGTGGTTGATAAACTATCTTTTCTAAATCAAATCCAGCTAAAACTACCGCTTTAATAATAGATGTCCATACTTTAATATCTGTGCTGTGGAATGTTACTGTCATATATTTTCCTCGTTTTAGCACATCATAGACCTGCTTAAATGCAGCAGTAAGCATTTTATGGTAATAATCAAAATCCTTAGTTTGCTGTTTGTTAATTGTTACCTCATCCTTATAGTTTAAATCTAACTTTAACCAAGACGCCCACAAAGTGCTTAATTCGAAATATTGAACTGCGCCACCATAGGGCGGATCAGTAAAAACGTAATCAACCGAATCTTTTGGGATTATTTGAGTTAATTCTAAAGCATGGTGAGTTTTTAGGAATATGTTTGCTCCATCATTTAAATCTTCAAATTTTTTTGCTTCTTTGTAGTATTTGATTTGGTTGTTTGAATCTGTTTTGCCTTCAACAATTCCCTGTGTTCCATAAACAGCACTATCAAACAAATGCCAAACATTAGACTCCATAAAAATCGGTGGTATCCAATAACGGTGCATAGCCCAAAAAGAACTCATTGGTCTTGTTGGTCTCACTGGTGTCATTTTACTTGCTAAATGAGACATAGAAGTAAAAGCGAATAGGAATATCTGCTTAATTTTTTCTTCTTTAACCTTGGAAATAGCGTTAAAAATTATTGTAAGGGATACAAGATTTCTTTTTGTAAATAGCTTATCTACTGAATCAATATTTGGGTCATGTGTTCCTTCTTTAAAGTCTTCTCCATTGTACGCTAATCTTTGGGTTGGATACCAATAAGGTACTCCCATCTTTTCAACTTTCTTAACTAGTTTTAAATCTTCATCATCTGGCTTTTTATCTAATTTCTTATTACAACTAAAACAATAATAATAAATTTTAGTGGGAGTAGAGTTATCCCAGTGAGTACATATTATAGAAGCATCTTTTCCGCACTTCTTACATTTAGTCTTGTATAAGTCATTAATCTCATTTTTACAGTTTGCTTTAATTTCCTCAAATGCATTTTTTATTTGGTTTATATCAATAGGAACTGCAGTCATCCTTGTAACAAAAGTAGAGATTGGATTTAAATCGACCCCAATACCCTTTCTTCCTAGTTTAATGGCTTCTATCGGTGTGGGACCAGAGCCGCAAAAAGGGTCTAAAACAATATCTCCCCCCTTAGTATAATTTTCAATATATTCAGAAACAACATTATGGGGCTTTCTGGCCCAATACTTATGCATAAGATACATGGGTGTATGGGGTTTAGCTACAGTAGCGTAATTAATCTGTTCAATTTTTTGTTTTGCCATATAACCCCAACACTATTGAATAAATTACTTCATTTATTAATGTTTTTCTTTTTTAAGTTATCGTAGTTTACTCCCAAAAAAATAGCTTCTTCGACGATTGTTCTTGCCACTTCTTGAGATTTGCTAATTAACGCTGTAGTAACCCTTTAATTTTAGCATTTTTGTGATCCTCTACTAATTATCTCAAGGAGATATTGATCAATCCTTCTTATCCTTTTCCGAAAATTTTCGTATAGTAGCTCACAAGATGGAGCAAGATTCACTACTTTTATCCATTTTAACCATATCTTTAAAAGCTATTTCGTATTTTTTTCTTCATGAACAAAGAGATTTTGGAACTCATTCATCGTGCAGAACTTATTCATAACCAGCATCACCCTCCAATAGGGTGGTGGGGCAGGTGTATCTTCTTGTCCTGGTATTGCACCATTGCTGACTGCGACTTTTGCTATCGTTCAACGCAGAAATCAAGGATCCAGCATGCTTCACATGCAAGAAGAAGCATCCCTTCTGTCCTCATAGAAGCAATGGTTGCAAAGCAGATGGGCTGGCGCATAGAGTTCCTGACGGGTGGGTTTGGCATTTTCCCTTTTGATGAATTAGTGAATATTGCTGATCTTGTCTCCAGGGTGTATGGGGAGAAGATATGGCTCAACCTAGGCCCACTTTCAAAAGCACAAATCAATGCCTTCAGGCCATACATCAAGGGCATCTGTGCATCGCTAGAGACCCTCGAGCCGATCCTGCATGAGAAGGTCTGCCCAAGCAAGCCAATTGCTCCTTATGAAAAGATGCTCAGTCAAGCTGAAGGGTTAAAGAAGAGCATTGCGATCATCATCGGCCTTGGGGAAAAGCGAGAAGACTTTTCTTATCTTGGACAATTCATCGAAAAACATCAGCTTGATCGTATCACCATCTATCGCCTTCATCCCATCCCTGGAACTCCTTACGCAAAAGGGCCATCGACGGAAGAATTTCTTTGGTGGATCGCAAATATCCGCATATCCTTCCCAGATATTCAGATCATCGCAGGCACTCATGCAGATTTCCTCGATGAGATTGATCTTGTCCTTCGTGCGGGGGCTCTTGGCATCACCAAATATCCTATTAGTAAGAAGTTTTGCTCGCCAGAGGCTCATCTGATCGAGAAAAAGTTCATCGGTGCTGGAAGGCAGATGAGAGGCACGCTCACAACCCTTCCCCTGGTTGATTGGCTGCAGGAGATCTCCCGATTAGACATTCCTGATGACTTAAAGCAGGGAATGATTGATCTTTGGCCGCAATATGAGAAGAGACTGCTTAGATATCATCCGGCAATAAATCAGATAGAGATCAAAAAGTAATCCTCTCCTAAAAAAAATACTGGTATGATCCTGACGGAAACAGGCTCTTAAAAGTAGGTTTCATAGTGATGGAAGCAATACAACAACTTTTTTTATTGATAAATCCTTTGTGAGGATTATGAATACCTCAGGAACATACGACGAAGTGTGATGTATGAGAACTATTTATAGATATTTTTTCTATGGCCAAGCTCAAAAACAAAGATAATAAGCGTATCCTCCTTTATGTCCATTATCACCCGGTAATCTCCAACACGGAGCCGATAATACGCGCATCCGACGAGTCGCTTCACATATGCCAGAGGGCGTATCCTGCACCGTTCAAGCGTGTTAAGAATCCTCAGTTGAGTTTCTTTATTCAGTTTCTTGAGCTGTTTTGCTGCAAGTTCTGAATAGATAAGGGAGTACATTACAACCCAAGCTCCTTTCTGACCTGCGCATGAGTATAAAACTTGCCTTTGGCAATCTGGGCTTTGGCAGTTTCAATATTGCGCTTTGTCTCCTCAGAGAGCTCCAAGCGGTCCTCTACCAAGTCCCAGATGATATCCTCATAACTCTCCTTATTTGAGAGCTTCATTGTCTTTAACTGCTCGAGGAGCTGGGTGCTGATTTGAATCGTTGTTGCCATAGCAACTATATAATCTGCTATACTATATAAATCTTTCTCTGTAAAACTATCCAGGGCTAAAGCAGCGGGTATTGAGGGGCGCTTGAAGGCAGGGGTATTGAACCAGAAATTTTCAATAAAAACCGTGATGATGTAGAAGAAACTGTTTATGACCTATTCGGAGCAGTACAAGAAAGTGGAATGGTCAGCTAGCCTCGCAGCTTATTCATCTTATGGAGTAATCGTACCTCAACCAGGTCGCTTAACGCGACTGCATGATGGAAGCCTGTCGGTGTTGTTGGAGTGGAGTAGATCATCACTCTTACCTGGTCTCCGAGGGAAAGCGAATCATAAACAGCATTGGAATCACTCCCCCAGTAAGGACTAGTTGACTTGTGCAGATAACCTCTAGGGGGCAGGCGAGAGTATCTATCACCATAATATTTGAAGACGTATCCTTCTCTTCCATGATCTTCTATTGTCACAGGGAAGAAATGTTGGCGCTCAAGGAAGGAGCCATTGACTTCTCCTTGGCGAAAGAGCCCATAGGCGAATTGGAGATTGAATGGTACTCCTACATATTGTCGGCATGATCCAAAATCCCATGGACCTTTTATCAAACGAACAACAAGCCGTTGATCATCATCAGAATGTGATCCATTGCCATACTCCTCAAAAATCTGTTCCGATAAGCGAAGCAATGAATCATCATCCAACACAAAAGCTCCAAAGCAGGCATGTAATTGTGTGAGTGTTTGACTTCCAAGAGGGGTAAGGTGCCCTACTAGCTCAGACAATCTGTCGGAATCAAAGGAGAACTGTGGGGATTCCTGCCAATCAGTAGTGCTTGGAGTGACAATAACCTCTTTATAGCAGGGTACAGAGATACCACCTCTCTCGCGACGAGTCATAATAATCTAATCAATAAACAGTTTATGCTTCTCATTGCCTAAAATCTCAGACAGGATCCTTTTGATGATCACTTTCTTTGGATCCGGGAGCAGCTTTACTCGTTTTCGCACATCCTCAAAATTCTCAAAGGGCTTCTCTTCCCGAACCTTGATAATCTCCCACATGTGCTTCTTGCCAACGCCTGGCAGCAATTCGATCGAATGCATCCGTGTTGTCAGCGGCTGCGCGGTATTAAAGAACTCAACAAACCGCTTCTCATCTTTTTCCACCATGTCCTTGACGACGAATTCCAGTTCATTCTTTGCAGTGGACGTGAGCTTATTTACCGGAAGCTTTCCGAGGATATGGTGGATCTTGTCTCTTTTTCCATCACCAATGTACACTTCCTCATTTGGCGTGATGCCAATACCCTTTTTTGGCACTAATTCCAATAGGGTGAAATGGTTCTTCCCCAGTGCCTGCACAATAGCATTCTTCCTGTGTGAAGGCGTATTGTCAAATGGGTAGCCATTTGGTAAATAATCAAGAACAATGCCCATCTCTTCTTTTCGCCTGCTAGGACTCCTTTCGCGCTGCCCATCTAAAGAGTGCTCCATCTGCTCGAGTACTTCCGCGTCCCCTTCTTGCAGATGTTCGTCCATGGTTAGTTAACACTTTTAACAGCTTCAACAATTTTTTTCATATTATCCTGGCTCACAGTAATCGTGTACCCTTGGAGCACTGCCCTGAGCTCCTCGAGCGTTGATGGCAGGATATCAATGATCTTTGCGATGTGGATGTCTTTGAGCCTTGGAATATTGAGGTCCTCTAGCTTCTTTTTGAGCTTTGATCCCTGCTCTGGGGTGATCTTGACAAAGTGGTTGATGTATTCCTCCACTTTCTGGCTCCTAATGGAGAGTTCACCGTCCCGTTTCTTGATCTTTCCTAGCTCTTCTTTCATCTCATACATGCTGATTGGTGATTCTGTGGCAAGTTCTGTCATGGTGTGTTCCTCTTGAGATGGACAGGATGTGCAACGATGACTTTTTCCTTGTTCCCGTCTTTGATCTTGACTTGATAGCAAAATCCCTGTTTTCTGACAATAATCCCTGCTTTTCCATGGAACCTTGGGTGGACCATCCCTTTATGGACTCCTGGTTCCATTTTCACATAGACCCTATCATTCAGCTCGAATTCCTGCATATATTTGCTGATGCTGATCTTGCCTCTTTCCTTGTATTTCTTCTGTAATTTGTGCCTTGTCTTGTGTCTTGAGCTTCCTATTCTTTTAACCATTTCTGATACCCCTAAGTAAGTAAATGAATACTAAATGATGGGGATGAGGCGAGTATTTAAATGTTGTGGTTCATTGGGTGAACACAAAGAGATAGAAAAGTTTATATAATGTTACGTCTGATAAGTAACTAAAATCAAGAATCAACCCCCAGCACAACCTTTATTGCTTCATATTTGTCCTTCACCATCTCCTTTCCTTCCGGCATTGTCTTGTTCCAGCATTTCTCGATCTTTTTGACCAGCCAGTCCCGAGCATCAGGCACATTCTTGTTTTCCAGGCCAAACATCGCATGCGCTAATGCCAAAAAATTGTCAAAATGGGCCATGGCATCAGCAGAAGCCGTGATTCTTGCCTCCAACGTTTCTGGCATATATGTTTTGTCTGATGAATGAGTCAGGATGCAATGATGGACCATCTTTATTTTTTCCTCAGGATAGCCAAGCTTTCTGAGCATCATTTCTGCCTCCCTTGCCCCAATAATATGATGCGTCGGCCATGCCTCCTCAGGATCACGCACTTTCACAGTGTCATGGAGCCAGGCAGAAATTTCACATACTTCTTCATCAGCATGAAGCTTTTTTGCGAGAATCTTGCTGTATTTGACGACAGATTCGATGTGACCCTTCCAGTCCCAGTCCTTTCCTTCACAAAGGGAGAAGATAAATAATCTGACCTGTTGGACGATGCCTTGCATGAGGACAGTATACCCAAGGACTATAAAACAGTTTTCCTTTCCCTCACCAATCCATTTCTGGATATCTTCCGAAAAATGTTCGGATAGATTTATATTACATCTTCCATTCTTTTTTTTGATGTTGGAGATAATTGAGAACTGCACTGCCTCTTTCCTCCTCTTTAATGACCTGGATGTTCTTTCAGGAGATTTTCTTGATTTTGCAGAACGCTATCTTCCAGCAATGGAAATAGCATTATCATCTCTTGATGCACATGCAGATATTTTCCCGCAGGATGCATATGCTATCGGAGAAGGTGGAACTGTCATTCTCTCTCGTCTTGGAATTCCTCCAAAGGAGGTTATTTGGACAGGGAGGGTCTGGAATGGGAAGGATCATACCTTCCATAGTGATCCTGGCGATGTTCCTCTTCCAGAGAACCCCTGCCTTGTTGATGATGTCATTGGGTCTGGAAGGACTGCACATTTTCTCCATGAGCGGTTATCTTTGAGATCTCCGGAAATCATTGCCCTTTTTTATAATCTTACACCGAGTGAATGCAAGGATGATGGGATAATTGGATACCAAAAAACAACTGGCATTATCGGTGTTGAAGGACAATGCGGCGATGCGTATTGGCATCCTGCGATCTATTCTGTGAGGCATCTCCTTAATAAACCTGCATCAAATCCTTATTATCTTCACAATATGGCAGAGAGATATTTCCAGGGAAACCTTGAAGGGTTAGAGGGTGCAATTGCCACGCTTCATCAGGGGAGGGACACACATGTTGCCCCACTATGAAATGCCTGGCGTCACGAATCCTGTGGCACTCCAGGAAGGTATAGATTCATTTGTCAGATCCACACTTGGTGAACCTGCTGAGGAAGTAGAGAACATATCCCGCATCGCGTTAAAAAATCAGGTGTATCGTGTCTCTACTCAGCAAGGCCAGTTTGTCGTAAAACTCTACCAGGGAAGATATCCGGACAGGAGAATGGCAAGAGAAATTGAAGGGTTTGCCGTCACGAAGGGTCAGGAATTTGTAAAAGGGGAACTTCGGGCTGATTTCTCAAGAGCACATGTTCCATTCCCAATACTTGTAAGGCCGTATCTTCAGGGGTCTTCACTCAAAGATAATCTTCGGTCAAGATCAACGGATGATGGCATTCTGGATTCTTTCTACCAAGCTCTGCTGGCGATGACCTCTCTTCACACACCCCATTTTCATCCATTTAGTCCTCCAACTTCCTGCCAGGGTATCTTCTATGATATCTTTCAGACTGATAATGATACAATAGGTCATGTCCTTGGAAGTTTTCCATGTATTCCTGCTTATTTTGACAAAAGAACCATGCTGAGAGATGATCATCCAACATTTTGTAATGGTGATCTTGGGTCAAATGATATCATCTTCACAACAGAGGGGATTGAGATTATTGACTGGGAGAACTGCTGTGTTGGTGACCCTTCAAGAGACTGCGGGTATCTTACATACAGCGCAGCAGGTGTGCATTTTGGAAATACTGGTCTGGTAGAAAAGATAATTGAATTATCTCAGTCTTTTCAATACCCAAACCTGAATTTTTACATTGCTGAGAGGGCTATTGGCTCTGCTGTTGTTGAGTATGTACCAGAAGGAAATTCCGCTAAACTAGGGTTTGCTATGGACCTGGCTCATAGGATGCTCAATAACTGATCCAATGCGGAAATTACCCCTTCTCGTGGCGGTCCCTCTCTCATTATCAGCATCCCCTGCATCCCTGCAGCTCTGGCCGGGATGATATCCCCTTCAAGGTCATTTCCCACAACTAAGATTTCTTCAGGAGAATCTCCTGACAAGGCTATTGCCCGAGAAAAAAAGAGGGGTGATGGTTTTGCACATCCAACATCCTGAGAACAAAGATACAGACTGATGAATGAAGCAATACCTAGCGCTTCTCTCTTCTTATCCTGGTACTTATGAAGCCCATTTGTGACAATGCCAAGAGAAAATGTTGCAAAGAGAGCCTCCAATGTGATCAACACATCAGAATAAGGCCTGACACCGGAGAGTGCTGATTGGAATTTCTGATCCATCTGTTCCGCCAAATCTTCTCCTCTCATTCCAATCCTTTCCAATACCCCAATCCTTTCCAATAAGAGCGCATATCTTGCCTTCCGATCAAAGTAAGTATCATGACCCATCCGTCCGCAGTAGTATTCTGTATCCATGTGCATTTTTACTTCAAGATAGTCTCTTCGCACGAACTTCCCTTCGACCAATGCAAAAACTGCATCATCCGCTTCTATTTGATAATGCCCTGCATAGGGGAAGAGAGTATCATCCAGGTCAAATAAAATTGTCTGAATCTTTCCCATGATAAACGGGAATTCCGGGCAGCTTAAAAAGATGAAGGTTGGAATATCTCCGAAAATTATCCCGTAACCCTTAAATATGAACCGGAATTCTTCTGTCATCAAGAAGATGGCAGAGACATGCTTGGCAGGGATAACAGAGAAAGAAGAGACTATTACCCTCAACCAAGTGCCACTTGTCAAGACCGATGATTGCGCGGTTATCTCTATCTTATCATCAGGTGTCTGTGGTACAGACCCCCATATTTTCTCAGGCAAAAGGGTTGGGGCAACCTATCCTACCATCCAGGGGCATGAGATATGTGGGCGGATCGAACATTTGGGAAAATCCTTTTCCTGTAAGCCGGGAGATCATATTGCCATAGGTGATCGGGTCATCCTCGTTCCGGGAAAAGCGTGTGGAACATGCCATTATTGCATCACCTATCCCCACCAGGAACATCTCTGCGTGAACCGAGGGATCTATGGGGTCACGTTGCGCTGCGACCGGCCACCATATCTTATCGGTGGATTTGCGCAAAAAGTTGTCATCACAAGTGGTTATTGGCTTTTTTTGCTACCAAAGGATATCCCTGATGAGATAGGATGCCTCACAGAACCCCTGGCAGTTGCCATTCACGCAGTAGAGCGGGGAGTTGGGATGAATATGCCAACCGCGCAATATGGGCCAGGGCTCTACCCTACAATCATCATCCAGGGCGCTGGACCCATTGGATTATTAACAGCAATCACCTGCAGGTCAATCGGCGCGCATGTCATCATCACTGATATTCTCGAACACCGCGTATCTTTCGCAAAAGAGCTCAAGCTTCATGCGGTGCTCCTTCCACGAAAAGAAGGTCGGGTTTTGGCCCTGAGAAAAGAAACAAAGGGCATTGGTGCAGATATCGCCATCGATTGTGCTGGAACACCTGAAGCGTTTGAAGAAGGAATCCAGATGGTCAGGAGGGGTGGAAGATATATCGAACTTGGCAATTTTGCAGATTCCGGTGAGGCATTGGTAAAACCCTCATATATCTGCAGGAATGACCTCGAGATATTCGGGTCTGTTATCGCTTCGCCCTGGGATTTTGGTCGGGCAATCCAGCTTCTCCAAAAGGATGCAGCGCTGTTCCAGAAATTGATCACCCACCGGTTCCGAATTGAGGAGACAGAAAAAGCGATCATTAATGTTAAAGAGAAACATGGCATCAAGACAATTATTGTTCCCTAGGACCAACACTCAGGATACCACCCTCAACCTCAACCTTGGGATGAGAGAAGAGCTCGCAGTAGTCCAAGATCATGCCTTTGAGAGCGTCCTCATCCGTCCAGAATATACCATTCGGAGGGCTGGTGCAGAGCTTTCTCATGAAAGGGCGCGCAGCGCTCTCCAATCAATGTTGGATGATGTCTCCCACGCATTCTTTGGCAAAGAGAAATGGTATCGGTTCTCAGATTACACCGCCTCAGAAGCAAATGCTCTTAGAGGGGTGCATGAGCAAATGGAAGATCCAAACCCTCTTCTTGGACTAAGGGGTGTTCGAAGGCTCATTGCCAACCCACCACTTCTTGAACATGAGTTGGATGTTATCATGCCATATGCGGAGACTGACCCGCAATTCAATGTGCTCTTGCCGATGGTCCATGAGCCAGAACAGGTTATACAGATAAAACGCGCCCTGGAATCAAGGGGATATAAAAACAAGCTTGGTGTGATGATGGAAATCCCTTCAGCGTTCCTGCTGCTCGGCCAGATCAGTCCTCTCGCAGATCATTTCATCATCGGCCTCAATGACCTTGCCTGTTTTCTCCTTGGCACTGATCGGGATTCATCCTCCTACTCCCGGGTTCCTCCTTCTGTTAGGCGATTTCTTGATGCGTATCTTCCCAAAAGAAGGGACAACTGGGAAATGGCCGGCTATCTTGGGAATGATGAGATCTCCTTGGCAAAATCATTTGGGATCAAAGGGGTGTATGTGAGAGCGCATGAACTTCCTGAAATCCTGCGTGAGGTATTGGCATGACAAGGATTCGGCTCGATGAAGTGAGCTTTTCTGGAATCGGGAATATGGTGAAACTGGCAAACAGCATCGGCGGGGATCTGATTAGGGGGGAAGTTGGCGATGTGGGGGCGCTGCCACCAGAGGAAGTAAGACAAGCACTTATCAATGCTTATGATGCACATCTCACACATTACCCGCCATTCCAAGGGGATGATGGACTCCTCGATGCTCTTGTAATAAAGGTCAGGGAAAAGAATCATCTTCCTGCAACAAAGAAGAACATTTTCATAACCTCCGGATGCTCTATCGGGCTCTCTATCAGCTTATCGAGCATACTCAATGATGGTGATGAGGTCATCACCACAGACCCAATCTGGTGCCATATCCCAGAAATGATCAAGCTTGCGGGGGGCATTCCTGTCTTTATTCCACTCCACCCGGAGACTGGAAGGATTAATCTCGAAGCATTGGCAAGAGCCATAACACCAAAGACAAAAGCGATCATCATCAACACTCCAAACAACCCAACAGGTGCAGTGCTAAGTTTACAAGAGGCAAATAAGATAATCTCCCTCGCAAAGGAATATGGCCTTTTTATCATCTCAGATGAAGAATATGAATCCTTTGTCTATGAAAAAAACAAGCATTTTTCCATCGGATCGCTCTATGAGGATACCATCACCTGCTTTTCTTTTTCTAAAACATATGCTCTTTCTGGTTTTCGCCTAGGTTATCTCGTGTTCCCAGAGCACCTGATGGAAAACATATCCAAAATGTTTTTGTACACCCAGATGTACCCTTCATCCCTCCTCCAGAAGGGAGCCCTCGCCGCGCTCACTGCCTCAGACTTGTACTCAGAAGCATTGTTAAGGGATTATACCTCAAGGGCTAAGGTGATAGTTGAGGGGTTTACAAATGCTGGGCTGCTAACGAAAATGCCTGAAGTATCTGTCTATGTATGGCCAAAGATTCCAAAAGGCTATTCATCATCACAGGTGTTCTGTGAAGACCTGCTTCGACATGCAGGAATCGTGGCGGTGCCTGGAAGCGTGTTTGGAAACCAGGGCAAAGGGCATATCAGATATTCCCTCTTTGAACCGGTTGACAGGCAAAAAATTGCTGTGAAAAAGCTTCAAGGATGGTCAATTGGGCTCTGTAGAAAATGAGTGCCTTTCTGCGAAACTCAAACTCCAGAATGAGGCAAGTGCGTCGCGAGGGGTAGCTCCATCCGGGAACGCAGCACCTTTCCGTAAATGGTCGAGAGTTGAGCCGGCACCAGTTGAGCGAAGCGAGACTTTCTACAGAGCCGGTCAATGGGATAAAGCTTAAAACTATAGCTCCAGCACTCCTTTTATGGAACGACAAGACATTATTGATCATGCACGAAGATATATTGGAACCCCCTATGAGGTAATGGTCTGCACTGACTTAATTGTCACAGCAGCTGATCTTAAGGATGACATGATCGAGTTCGCAACAAACCATCTTCATTATTTTTCCCAGGTAAACAGACGCCTTAGTCCTCAAATGCAAATAGTGCAGCGGTTCATTGATGGGACCGGACTTGCAGGTATCCTGAGAAAAGGACCATTCAACAACACTCCAGAAAACCCTGATTTTCCAAGAAGACTGCAGAACCTGATTGATTACCAACAGGCATTAGCAGCATACCTTCCCCATACTTATTTTATCCCAAAAGAGGGCTGGGTTGCCTATTTCATGAATGGAAAATGTGCATGTCCCTCTCATGTTGGTCTCATCACTGAAGTAAAAGAAGGAAAGCCAGACAAGGTTATTCATTCCTCTTCTTCTCGTGGAGTAATAGAAGACCCAATGGGACTGCTTCTAGAGCATCTTTCACTCTGTGCATATGGGATATTGGTCGATTGAAGAAAGACATATAAAGGACCATTCAAGATTTTTTTTATGGTGTATATACCAAAACGATATGGCCAGTCAAGGATTGACTACTGCCCTTTCTGTGAAAAGCAGGCCCTGGTAAAGAATGCGCAAGGGGTGCCAGTATGCTCTGCGCATAAGAATGCTACTATCGGAGAAATGAAATGCATTTGTGGCGGCAATCTCGAGATCAAGGAAGGAAAATTCGGAGCATTCTTCCTGTGCGATAAGTGCGGCCCTATCAACATGAAAAAGGTGCTGGAGATCAATGAGGTGGAGGCGCCAGAACAAAAACGTGATGTTGCATCTACAAAACCAAAAAAAGAGCCGCAAGACGAACTCGTTGTTCGGGGAGATGATCCCTACTGGTGCCGCTAGGCCAGAGACTCAACAGTTTTCCTCACTTTTTCTAGGATTTTTCCTATGCGCTCAGCATCAACAACAGCGAGCCTATAGAATCCTAGATGCTTGACTGGGGAGATGCCGCAGAATCTCAGGATGTTCTTTCCCAAAACCTTATGTCCTGCTCCCCCATAGATCTGCTCTGCAAGAAAGGGGCTGCTGTATGTATTGATGATCAATGCTTTCTTTCCCTTCAATAATCCCAATGGGATGTTGCCAAAATATGGTATCTTCTTTGGGGTGAATTTGTATGCGAAGTGGGAGGTAAACACCCGGTCGCACCATCCTTTCAGGATTGCTGGCATGTTGTACCACCATGTTGGATAGATGAAGATGAGCCAGTCTGACCAGAGGATCAGCTGCTGGTGCTTCTTGATGACTTCTGATGTATCATGGTTGCCGATGGTGTAGAGCTCCTTCAAGGGAAGCTCCGCATTGAATGCCTCCTTGTAAAGGTCGAGAATCTTCACCTCGCCGCCTTTTTTGGCAAGCGTCCTTTCCACCTCCCGCTTGATCTCTGCATTCAAGCTTTTCGGGTTTGGATGGGCATAGATGATGAGGAATTTCATGACTATAGCAGCATGAGCGCACTATTTAAACTTTCTGATGAGGCCGAATATCGTGGCCGAATATCGTGATTATTAGCCACTCTTAAGTGGTTTATTATGGAAAAGCTTATAATTATCTTGGTGTTCTTGCAGTACATGGATTCACTCACCTTGACGAATGGGCCAGTCCCCATAACGTTTGACTATCTCCGAAATGAAGCGTCCATGATTGATCTAGTGAAAGGTACAGACTCTCTGAAAGGTACAGACTCTCTGGTTCTCGGTCAGCACCGGTTCATGGTATATATCAGGACAGATGGCGAGCCGATCTGGAATGTTGGGATGATAGGTCAGGCTGCTCTCCAACGGGTGATGGCTGCAAATGAAACAAGAAAACATATCGCAACCGGCCAGGAAACTCTCGATTTGTTGGCAGATGAACAATCAAGAGAATTCTTTCAGGGAACATCACAGGACCTAGGCGTCGTGCTCTACAGTCCAAAGGGCACAAATGAGCCGCAGGCAACATCCCTCTATGACCAACTTCTTAAAGCTGGAGCCATCAATTCACAAGCTAATCTTCCTGTCTATGTTGAAGGACTGTGGGTCAAGCCTCAGACATATTACTTATTCGAACCAGAACTCTTGTACACTGAGGGATCAACAAAAGTGGTGCATGCCCCAAGCCTTCAAGGACCAACGTTTAGTACAGACCCTCTCCTGCCATTGGATAAACTAGTTGTAGAAGGGCCTCTTATTCAAGGAGGGCTTCATGTGGCGCTCCCAAGATACCGGCAGCAGGATGGGCTGTATGTCCTCAGGAGATGGAATCATTCCCTTCGGCTGGATATGCCATTCTTAGCTCTGGGATCCAGGGGTCATAGGGTGCTGCTAGGAGAACAACATCAATCCTGATCCAGCTGGTTCCTAGCCCAGCATATCACTCAATCGCGGAAAAAACAGCCTGAACCAGGGAGTAAATGAATCAGGATCAGCTTCTATCTCTTTTTTGAGTTCATCAATGCCAATCCAGCGATAATCATCAGCCTCTTCAGGGTTAGGAATGACCTTGCCATTCCACTGTCCAATATATACATGAAGAAATTCATGTTCAGTTAGTCCGTTTGAGAACGAAGCTTTGTATATCATGGTGAAAAGCTCTTTGAGATCGGTATCAAACCCCATTTCTTCCTTTAAGCGGCGGTGTATTGCTGTTTCAAGCGTTTCACCGGCATGAGGGTGAGAACAGCATGCATTTGTCCATAACCCTCCTGAGTGATATTTTATCTTCGCTCGCTGTTGAAGGAGGAATTCCCCCTTTCTGTTGATAATGTTTACTGAAAAAGCCCGGTGAAGAAGACCCTTTTGATGAACCTCAAGCTTTTCACCAGTCCCTATTTCTTTATCTTTTGAATCGACGAGGATGATTGTTTCCATTCCTATGGGTCTTGAGGGCGTCATATAAAAAAATTGTCTTTTGTCAGATAATATTTTTATAGTACTAATAGAAACTGATGGGGGATGAGACAATCACCATGGAGCGGCATTATCGGCCTCATCTTTACGCTGATCTCTTTTGCCATGCTGATCACAGACCGCCACCAATGGTCTTTTCCTGCTTTTATTGGTGTTTGGTTGATTTTTGATTATCTCGCACAAAAGAAAGGGAGGATCACCACCTTCATGCTCTTGAAGAACAAGCCGGCAGTCTTTATCCACCTGTATGTGATCATGCTCTTGTTTGGGATGTCTATTGAGTATGCAGGGCGATTCCTGACCGGATACTGGTATTACCCTAAAATAGGCTCGCTCTTCATGGAACTGCTGCTCATCCTCCTCTATCCTTTTATCCTCTTCTCCTGCAGGGAGATGTTCTCCTGGCTTGAATCGATAACCAAGAATTATTGGTCTGCCCTCTTTGGATCAGTCCTTCTTGGGGTTATTATCTGGGAAGTGCCAAATGTCTTTTCACCTGATTGGGTCTACGTGGTGCTTTTCCTTCCCCTCACGCTATTCTCTATCAATATCCTTGTCATCCTCGGCTGGTTCTTCCTCATCATCTTCCCCCTCTTCATCTACAAGGCTCTTGGCCTCAACTAAAAACTTATTTATACCCCGGATACCTCCCTGGCTTATGGTAACAGTCCTTGTCTCGGGAACATTCGACAAGCTCCATCCAGGCCATATCGCTTTCTTCAAGCAGGCATTGCAGCATGGTGATGACCTCATTGTCAATGTTGCACTTGATGAGACTGTAGAAAGGGTGAAGGGGAGACACCCCGCACAATCATTGCAGGAGAGAAAGACTGCAATCCAGCAGTTTCCCTTCGTCAAGAGGGTCGTCTCCGGCTATCCTGATGACCCCTACCGCATCATTGAAGAGGTTGCACCGGATGTTATTTGTTTAGGATACGACCAAAAAACGTTCACGAAAGATTTAAGAAGGACCTTAGCACAGCGGAAAATAGAGGTGAAGGTTATCCGACTGAGGCCATTCAAGCCGGAGACGTACAAATCCTCTTTGTTACCATGATTACCGCATATGCCCACATCAACGGGAAGAACCAATCCATCCCTCTGACAAGGATAGGCAAGTCCATTGCCTGGGTCAGCCTGATTGCGCCAACAGAAGAGGAGATCAAGTCGATCAGCGAGAAGTTCAGCATCCCTCTAGAACACATCCATGAAGCGCTAGATGAGGACCTTCGTTCCCGCGTCGAATTTGATGGAAAGGTGAGCGCTATCTACTACAAGGCGCCCTTCAAGGAAGAAGGGGACATTATCACATCAGGCTTCGGGATCTTTTTTATCAACAATGTTGTCCTGACTGTCTGCAAACAAAAAGTTGCCAGCATCGATCGCCTCGGAAAAAGGGTGGAAGAGGGCAGGCATTCGAATCTGTTCAAGAAGGGGCAGGTGACAATGATCTGCAGGCTCATCGATTACATCAATAATGAGTACCATACATACATCGAAAATTTAGAAGATAATGTTGATTTGCTTGAAGAGACAAAGAAGCTGACAAAGAAGAGCATCGCAAAAAGTTTTGACATCAACAGGACGCTTACTTATTTCCACAGGGCGTTTATCGCAAATCTTGAGGTGCTGAGGCTCTTATCCAGGGGCTACCTTCCCAAGCACCGAAAGCCCGAAGAGATTGCGCAGTTTGAGGACGCATACAATGAAGTATATCAGTTGCTGGAAATGGAGCGCATCCAGCGGGAGATCGTGAACAATATCTTCCAATTGCAAACAACTGCTGTGTCAATGGAAATGAACAATGTGATGAAGCTCTTCACCGTCATTACGGTTATCATGGTCGTCCCGACAATCATCACTGGAAGCTATGGGATGAATTTTCAACATATACCTCTTTCTGATAACCCTTATGGGTTCCTGATCACAAATGCCTTCTTGATACTCATTGCTGTGGTGATGTTCTATGTATTCAAGAAGAATGACTGGGTGTGAACCATTTTAAGCTGGGAATGACTCTTTCTTACCAATCAAATCCTTTAAGAGAATTTTGGTCATGGGGCACAAAGAGTATGGTATCAAGATATCTGCCTTGCATTTCTGCATCAGGAGGCAAGACACTCTCTCTGGATCTGTATGCCTTATATATCTCTGCGAGTTTGCTCCCCAGATTTCTGCCTGCTTCATCTTCAGTAGCACCCCTGCCCTCCACACTCATCCCTACCGCATTTCCAACACAGGAAGGTAAATCATGAACCGCCCTATACATTACTCCTGATTGCCCATCTCTTTCTTCAAAGAGAGTAACTTCGACTCCTTTGCGAAGGCCATACCCTGGAAGCTCAACTAGTTCTCTATACTCTCCGTTTACAACACTAATGTCCGCATCATCAATCAATTCAGCTGACCTGTTGTGTGGAATTAGGCATCTCATGTTCACCATGTTATTACTATTTAGTTTAAAAACATTTCGGTAACAACATTTATTTTATCTTCTCTTAATTAATAACCCATGATCATTCAAAAAATATTTGCAGCAAAACTAAAAACAACAGCAACGGCTAGCGTCAGTCCATATGCCCATTTGTTCCAGTCAAGAATCTTCCTGCCATCAAAGTTCCAGAGTGGGATCATATTAAAGAGCCCAAGCCAGGCATTGATTAATGCCCCATACATGCCGATGGTCTGGACTATTTCTACTGGTGATGAATGTGCAAGGATGAAAAAACAAACAGCCAAAACAAGGTTGGTGAGAGGTCCTGCAAGGGAGATAAGGCCGTTTTGTTTCTTTGTGATATGATAGCCATGGATGAGGACTGCGCCAGGGGCTGCGAAGACAAAGCCAAAAAATGAGAAGATGATTGCAAAGATGAGCATGTGATCATCTGACCTGAATTCTGCCCATAGCCCATAGCGTTGAGCGACAACCTTATGTGCAAGCTCGTGAAGAAGAAAACCAATCCCCACAGTCAAGCCGGCAATGGGCATGGCAATGAACAGTTTTGATAAGGAAAAGCCTCCCATGAGAATGCCAAAAGCAAGGGTGATTGCCGCCCATGCCTTCAACAAGTCGATGATTTCAATTTCCGAGAATTTTATATGCTGGCTCATGTGAACAAAAAAGAAAAAAATTATTTGCAGCCGCCACCACAGCAGCCCCCGCCTTTCTTTCCGCCTGGCATAGTATCAACCTCCTTGAACTGATAGAAAAGCAAGGTTAGGATGGTTTAAATAGTTGTTGTTTTTACTTGATAGCAATCTTTTCCATCGCCTGAGAGACCCGTTGCATCGGCGCTGCTCGAGGATCAGATTTATTCTTAAATTCAGTCGCTAGTATAGAAGCTGCCATATATCCCCTCATGAGGAATGTTTCCCTCATAGGCGTTTTTTCTGGCTGGTTAAACGAATATCCATAATAGGACAAGCTTTTCATGACGCTACCAAGCAACATTTCAATGCTGAACTGGAGTACCTGACTGCCCTTTGGCTCCCTCCCAAGGAACGCTCTCACATAGAAGGCTGCATCATCTAAAAAGCTCTCCATCGCTTCGAAGGGTTTGTCCGTTTCCACACCCTGATAAAGCAACTTTGCAACCTCATGGGAAGCATACTCTGCTCCTTCATATTCAAGGTCAAAGCGAAAGATATGCATTGTTTGCTCGACCCACCAATTATCCTGGTGAGGATCGCTCCTCAAGACAATTGGTGAGACAGGTGATCCTGGCAGGATATCATAAAGATCAGTCACATTTATCTCTAGTCCACAACGGGATTTTCCGATATGCCTCATCACTTGAGCTACTTGGTCTGGAGGCATTGCTCCAGCAGGCAAGATGTCATCCATTTGAGCATGGTACTCTGCGAGAAATTCCAGCGCTCTCTTCACAAGACCATGATCTGCTGAGACCTGGGAGAGCAATTGTCCTTCAGAGGCAGTCAGCCACATGCGCAATGTCCCATCAAGATCATCATATCCGACAAACTCGATCACGCTACATCCAGGACATCTCACCCGCTTTCTTGCTTCTTCCATCAGATACACCTGTTCTTCGAGCTTGTCCTTCTTGCCACCTTTCAGGATCAGATAATGGTATGCTTTCTCGTAGGGCGGGAAAAAATGGATGTCATGGCTGGGCATTTTCCTCAGAGGGAGCGGCCCATTCCTCCGCCTACTTAGGAGAAGGGAGATCAACACGTCATTTGCAGCATCTCGCTCGTCAAAAAGATTGAGGAAACGCGCATACAAGAACAACGATTCCTCATCATCTGGGTGTTTGTGGCACAATTGTGCCAGATTAGCCCTCGCATAGCCTATTCTTCCTGCGAGAAGGTTTTGGAGGATATCACTTCTCCAACTGGGCAGATTGGACGAATCGATAGTACCTATCCAATCTAAACGGGAGCCTATCACATTTGCTTTGTAACGCAAAGGTGCTGTCTGCCTAAACGCTTCTGCAGCTAGGCTTTCATACTTACCTGGCTCTGAGAGCACCCCTGCACGAAAGAAAGAAAATGCCCTGTTCGCATCATAATCATCCAAGGCTGTGAATGCTTCTGTCCAACACGATGCCAGATAAGGACTCACTGTCATTTTCTCCTACCTCATATTCAGCAAAAAGATCGGCCCCATCATCTCGGTGAGCTGCCTCTCGATCGAAAACGCATGATGCGCCAGTCTCACATCAAAATCCTTGAGCTTGAACAGTTCGCTGATGACTGCCTGGACTTCCTTTTGTGTTTTATAGAACCGGTCGATCTTGTCTTTTTTGAAGTCATAGAATAATTCATATGTGAATGACAAGTAATCATGGAGGCGCAAATATCCATTGATGATCTCTTTTGAGGGCTGTTTTTGGCTTGAGAGGAGGAGCTTTGCGACAAACCTATACTCATCAGCCACCCTCTCCAGATCCCTTGCGACGCAGTAGAGATACGTGGTCTTCACCGGATCTTCTGTGCCTTCTTTGTTGAGGATTCGTTTCAGAAAATCAGTAAATTTGTTGTTTGTCTTCTCCATCTGGACAATGATCCCCAGGTCTTCCTCGTTCCGTTTTTCTAATTGCGAGATGGTAAGGAGGGACATTTCCTTGAGATGAAGATATGTCCTCCTGAGTATCGGATTGAATTCTTCCTTGCTTGGGATAGAAACGTTCCTGATGATGCAGTATGACTGCCCTTTATCGACAATCTCAAAGCCGAGAAGGCTGTCTATGGCATGTTGGATCCCTTTGACCATTTCGGGATTTTGGAGCTTTATCTCAACCTCATCAATGCCGCTTTGATAAAGATAATCGATGTAGTTTTCATAATAGTTGATCTTGCCGGTGTCTATTGAAAAGATTTCCTTTGGTTTCTGGTTTTTTGGAGAAATGATTTCCAGCATCGGGCCTTTTTCTGTAACATCAACCTCCTCGCCCTTCTTGATGTTGTACTGCTTGACCCAGGATGTTGGAAGGGAAATGACAAACGTCTTTCCCGCAAGCTGAATGACTTTCCTTCGCATAGGTCTTTTCAGGGTTCATGATTTAAGAAGATTGCGGGGGTTCAGAAGAAATATTGTATCCCCTTCTCTAAACGTTGTTATTAAAAAGTAGTTATAATGGAAATATTTTTAAAATAATCCTTACTCTGCTCTCCTATGGGCGATATACCAATTGTATCAATGAATGTCCATAACCTTGATGGGACAACCAAACCTCTTGAAGAGGCAGTCTTTGTTATTCCTGACGGCCAAGGGCGGGGTTTCAGTGTTCTTTATGGGGGTGTAATCGGCGTGCAAAAGTGGGGGGAATCTGAAGGGCTATATCATCCTTATGCCACTGGAACGATGGCGCACGTCTGGGATATTGATTATAAATTATTATCACACAGTGAAGTTATTGATGATCTCGTCCGCGGGTACACTATGGTGTTACGGATGACGAGCGAGGTTGACGGTCCTTCTTTACCCCCAATATCAGTCATCCAGGTAACTAACCCTTTTGGGATAACAGCAGACATGCTTTGTATGCCGTTAACCAGAGCGTATAAACTACTGTTTGATGAAGCATGGAGAAAAGAGATTTGGGAATGGCATGATTTCTTTGAAAGGAAAATGTATAGCAGTGAAGAATATAGCACTGAAGGATTCGCTAATGGAAAGCCCAGGACGATGTACTTTACTTTTCATGAAAGTGATCCAACAGGAATTGTTGAAAGAGTAAGACAACACACACATCCAAATTCAACGCCCAAACCCTTTTCTTTCTCATCCTCTCAAGATTAGCTAAATAAGGGATTTGGACATCTTTCGCAATAATCAAAACCCCAACTTTTCCTTCACCAGGATAAGAGTGATCCTGTCAGGAATCACTTCCTTCTCAATAATAACCCATTTTCCAAGACTGCTGTTTCTGCCATATGCTTTCAATGCCCTAGCATCTTCCAATGGAAAGACATAGTCTCTCACCCGCTGCATTGCTTCGTCTAAAGAATCACAGATCTTTTGCGTTCCAGCAACCAAGATAAGCTTCTTTGCAGCAAAAGGGTAAGCTGTAACTCTCGAGCCTGAAGCATCACAAGCAATTAAGGCACCGGTTTTTGAGATGGCATTCACACTTCCAAGGAAATATTCAGCAGATGCTGCTTTTCTCCTGAGCTCAAGCTGCTGTGTAGGGTCTTTTTCTTCAAGAATTAGAAGATGAAGGTTTTTCCATCCATGACTGCCGGATTTGAGATATTCAGTAAATCCAATCTCTGTTAGGGTAGTAGAAGAACCATTCATCACTTCAGCGCCTTTAGGAATAAGTTCTTTGATCTTTTGCAGTGCCGCTTCTTTTTTCCAGACAGTAATCACTTTAATCCCTTTTTGTTCCAATGCTGTTGTGGTTTCTTTTACCGTTGAATCTGGGGGGATGACTATCCAATCCTTTTTCTTGATTTCTTTCATTAGTATCACATTTTATATGAATTCTTTGTTCTCTCATTTCAGGTTATAAAAATCCTTCTTTTAATGTTTAACTTCTAAGTGGAATTATAACTTGATCATATATACCCTATTTTAACTAATCTGTAATATAAACCGTAAAATATAAATATGTGTTAGTTTTTGATGTTAAAAGCATATTTCATTAGGGGTGTAGAACGAGTCAATTTCGAAAATTGATAGGTGTATCATTCTTCTTCTCAGTATTATTAATTATACCTTTATTCTCTTTACTCGTTTTTGCTTCTGTTCCTTACGAGCCTTATCTTCATGCTCCTTCTGTTCAGAGTGTTGATTCTAATGAATTGTGCTTTTATGATGGAAGCAGTTGGACTGGCTTGAAGACTGGGGGTGCTTGCTCTTAAAACGATGAAATATAGAACGTTGTTAGGATCATGTATGTTGTTATTAGTAGT
>Ga0209211_10002209_pt1 | contig 34130 bp, 34 predicted proteins | sample RifGroA2_FD_183992 | JGI IMG/M metagenome (GOLD analysis project Ga0209211, IMG submission 183992) | Groundwater microbial communities from Rifle, Colorado, USA - Groundwater A2 (SPAdes) (version 2) | ecosystem: Environmental > Aquatic > Deep subsurface > Groundwater | place: Rifle, Colorado... | reverse complement strand
GTTTGTCACGACTCCTTGGTCTCACGAAGTACCGCGAAGCGCACAAAATCGAACGAGATCTAATGGTAATTGTCCCTAAAAAAGACTGGGTTCGTTTTTCACACACGCTTATTCTTTACGGACGCGAGTACTGCCCGGCACGGAAGCACAGTCACGCGAATTGCCCGCTCGGGAAATTTTATGTAAAGCAATAGGGTATTTGTGTTATAATTTCGATATGCGCGGTTTGATTTTGATAATCACTGGGATAATTTTTCTAGCGATTCTAAGTTGGTATGTGCTGCCAAAAGCACCGCAAGCGCCCACACCAGAACCACAGCAAAAGTCCATGACCCTCACCATCACTAGCCCTGCATTTGAGACGAACGGAGTGATTCCCGCGCGTTTTACCTGCGACGGCAAAAACATTTCGCCCGAACTCATTTTTTCAAATATCCCAGAGGGGACACAAAGTCTGGCACTTACAATGGAGGATCCTGATGTACCACATTCTATTCGTCAAGATGGAATGTGGAATCACTGGGTAGTATGGAATATCCCACCAAATACAACGGCGATCAAAGAGGGTGAGCCTACGCAAGGAGTAGTTGGTATTGGCACAAGCGGAGAATCATCATATATGGGCCCATGTCCACCTGATCGTGAGCATCACTATATTTTTACATTGTACGCACTCGACAGCGTTCTTAATTTGCCAAGCAATTCAACAAAAGAAAAACTTTTGCAGACACTTACTCCGCATCTTATTCAAAAAGCTATCCTAATAGGGCGCTATAATCGCAATAAATGGTAAAGGCGTTTACTGAAATGAGTGACGAGGGTTTCAGGTGGATAAAGAATCCGCCATTGACGTTTATCGCGCGGATATATTTTGATCCAACAACAAGTAGCTTTTTGATAAAGGAACCGCTCCCAACAAGAGAACCAAATGAACCCAAAAAATAACGACAATGACTAAATATTTAAAAATTATACAAAGTTCTGATGTTTTTCCAAAAAGTAAGCTGGAAAAACCTTCAAAATATACAGAGAGAGAAACTGTTAAAGCAATCGTCAAAAACAACAAGAATGAGATAGCCTTGGTTACAAATTCTGTGCACAATCTCTATTCACTCCCTGGGGGAGGAGCGGAAAGCGATGATTTGGAAACAGAAATTATAAGAGAGTGCCTTGAGGAAATAAATCAGGAGGTAAAAATTATAGGGACTGTTGGTGTAATACAGGAATTTAGGGACCGTGATGCAAAAGAGTACATTAACACATGCTTTGAGGCTCTTGCTCTTGGTGAAGTAGTGGGCGACACAAGAACGGAGGACGAGATTAAGAACGGGTTGCGGGTGGAGTGGGTAAGTAAAGATAGACTGAAAGAAATTTTTGCAGAACAAAGCAAGAGGGTTAAAAATGGTGAAATTGGTTTTTATAATACCGCTTTTAATATTTTAAGAGATCAAGAATTTATAAAGGAATATTTTAATCGCCATAAATATTTCCTTGATCTGCAGAGTGGATAATAAGAGGCTTCAGTAAGTCGTTTGGGCTTGAGTACACAATACTTAGATTTGCCACAATTTACGAGGTAGGGATGCGACCAGCTTTGGGGGCCAGGGTTTTTATAAATCAAGCATCAATAGGGCAAGATATTACAGTTCATGGTGATATGGTAAGCAAACACGAACACTAACATCCATGGAAGATCTCGTCATAGGTTGTGTCAGTGTTCTAAAAAATAAAGATAAAGCCTTGAATCAAGTAATTAACTTGTCTACTTCTGAGTCAATTTCTGCCATAGCTATGGCAAAAGACATTAAAAATATATTAAAATCAAATAGCAATATTATCAACATAGAGCAAAGAAAGAATCAGACATTGCATGAAAAAATCTCCGTATTGAAGTCGAAAGATTTGTTGGGGTGGGAAGCTAAAACTCCTTGCTTTTAGGAATCAAGAAGGTTATAAAATCATTAAAAAACATCTGGGATTGAGGCAGCGCAAATGAATAGGGGTTTATACAAACTATCTCTACACGTCGCACAATCAAGCTTTAGGGCAATGCTATGTGGGTCATGGGGCGTGGATAACGGCGCTATTGACATTTTTCTAAATAATCCATATTATCGTGCTAGAATACCTCGATACCTTTTTAGGTATCGAACTGCCCTTTGTTAATCAACTTGGAGATGAAAATGAAAACTAGCCTTAGTAGTTCACGCGATGCAGGAAACAAACAAAGTCGGGAAGAAAATCTGAATTACTACAGACACCTCAATATTCCTGGGGGAGACCTTCGGGTTTCCATTACTGCTGAATGCAACATGAGATGTACTTATTGTCACAATGAAGGTCAGGGTGATTTCAGGGCAGATTTTATGTCTCTTGAGACACTGAAGTCAATCGTGAAGATGGGACTTAGGCATGGTATTAACAAGGTCCGTCTTACGGGTGGTGAACCACTCATGCATCCTCAGGTTTTTGAAATGATAAAGATGTTAAAGTCTGAGTTAATAATGAGAAATGTGGGGGTTAATACAAACGGTGTAACGCTGACTCCGCAACGAATACAGAAGCTTATTGATGCCGGCCTTGATGTTGCTGTAGTTGGCTTGGATTATTTCAACGCAGATGTTTCAAAGGATTCGCCATCAGGTAAGTCTTCTGACAAGATCCTCGGTCATATTTTGACTGCAAAGAAAATGGGGTTGAACACGCAAATTGCGACCGTTTACAGTAATTCTGACCCGTTAAATATCATCAGAATGGCTGAGTGGTGTAACGATAATAATATTTTACTCAAGGTCTTAGAGGTTAGTAATGACAGTATTGTGTCAACAACTTCTGCTGAGTTTCTTCAAATTATCGAACTGATGAGGATGACCTTTGGGTTACGCCTCGGCAAAACTGTTTCTCTGAACGAAACTTATGGGGTCCACGGTAGCGGAAATAAAGTTTTATTTTTTCATTCACACTGCCGAACAAGGGAATGCCATGAGTGTAGTCAAATGCATATGAGGGTTACCACAAAAGGGAACGCTAAGCCGTGTATATTACGTACCGACACCGAGTACAGCCTGGTTTCAGGAGACGTAGACCATGCAATGCGAAGAGCGATTCATAATCTTGGCAACCCGCCAGAGAACCCTCCAAAGTAACACAAATGAAAGGAGTTCGTCATGAAGTTTGTAGATGATTTACCTAAGTGCCCCTTTTGCGACTCAGGTGATCTATCTTCTAGGCTTGTGTGTAAATGGGAGGGTGTGCATCTTGTTTCTGACGCACACCCTGTAGTTTTTGGCCATTTATTAGGAGTATCAGAACGCCACCACCTTTCTTTTGGGGAAGTGAACGTCGGTACTCTCGTCAATCTAAGAAGCAAGATTATAGAAACGAGTAAACATTTGGCTACCATAAAGCCGAGGGTGGTCTTGTTTGAGAGGGGAAATAAAACAATTAATAAAAGCGGGAAACCGAGTGTAGACCATGCTCATTTCCACTTGATCCCGACGGAGGATGTTCGGCCTCACCTCCCTGCAACAAAGAGAAACGCATCCTTTCTCGATTTACCTAATTATATCAGCGAATGTTCCTACTATTTTTATTGGGATATTTTTGATGATGTAGCATATTGGGGAAATGCGGAAGATGTTGAATCGCAGTTCATTAGAAAAATTGTTGCGACCGGGAATGATATGACTGATTGGAATTGGAGAAATACTACTTCTGGGAATGGACATGCCGAGGAGCAGAGCAGGGTGATTAAAACTTTACTGGAAAGGAACCCGAAATGAAACATGAGCTGACAGTCGGAATTACTACTCATGGCCGTCGATGTGAATGGCTGAGGGACATGCTCAATGGACTTTATTATTTTACTCAAGCGGAATTCAAGGTTATTATCGTGGATAATTTGTCAGAGGATAATACCTTGGACTACCTTGGGAAGCTGGCAGAAATAAAGAACATTGAAATTATAAAAAACAAGGAAAACGTCGACGACACAAGAGGGATGAATCAAATCCTGTCCGTTGTCGACAGTAAGTACCTCCTTAAGATAGACTCGGATACCCTTTTTACTCAAAAAGCACCTGTTGATGCTATTCTTAAACAGATGGAGGATACTAGAGTGAGTCTGATTGGGCCCTACTGGGATTTGAGTCTCCGCCGAAGAAAAGAGATTGTGGAATGGGGGCATTCGTCTGGGATGAAAAATAAGTTTGACCAGGCGGACCAACTCGTGAAAACAATCAATTCGCACTTTGAAGTTACAACAAGGCTGCCACGTGGCAACTTCATGTTGATGCAAGTTGCAGATATTCGAAAGGTCGGGTGTTTCGATGTAAGATACTTACATAATGCTATGGAGTATTCACTCGCAATGCGTTTGTTGGAAGCTGGCTTAGATTATGCCGAATTTCTCGATGAAAGCGTAATACATAGACCTTCAGACGATATTCGCCTAAGAGCGAGGGCCCAACTTCCAGATCTTTTGGGAGAAAAGCTGTGATCTAGTCTGCAGCACTACTTTTTTGAGTAGTGCTGCTTTTTTTGACAAATATACAGTTGTGAGATAACATAAGTACATATTAGGTATCAATATTAAATATGGATCTAAATTTTCTACAAAATGAAATAAAAGGCCGTGGTAAGAAAATGGGGATTAGGCCTCAAACTCCCGTGGAGATGATGCTCGGCGTTACAGAAGAAACTGGTGAGGTTGCAAAAGAAGTAGCTTTATTTGAAAAAACAGGCAACAAGGTGAACTGGAAACGCTTACCAGATAAGGAACTTCTTGCTGAAGAAATAGCGCAGTTACTAGTTAATATTTTTAGTCTTGCCTCACACTACGATATCAATATCGAAGAGGCTATGCAGAAGTTATTTGAAGGGAAGAAAAAATAGATTGTCCACAAGAAATGTTACTATCACGTAAAGTTTCTACTTCATATTGCCTCGCATTTACGCATTACTGATATCTACTTTTCTAGAGTGTGAGTCATATTCTATGTTCTTAAATGAAATTAATTTCCCTAAATACCTGGTGTGGCAGAGCCGGAAAAAACAAATTACTGGAGTTTTTTAAGAAATATGAAGATGTTGACATTTTTTGTTTGCAAGAAATTTCGTCTGTATCATACGAATATTTAAACGAACATATTACTGATAAAACAGGCACTGCGGATGAAGGCACTATGATACATGGAATGCAGGACATATCTGCGGTACTTGCTAATCATGTTGCACTTTTCCGTCCACACTACTTGGACAACTATGGACTAATGTTACTAGTTAAAAAAGGTTTAGACATCCTTGAAGAGGGGGACTTTTTCGTATACAAAGAGAAAGGCTATACCCCAAATGGAGATGCTGGCTTCCACGCACGGAATGTGCAGTATGTGACGATTGCTACTAAAAAATCGAACTACACAGTCATGAATTTCCATGGATTATGGAACGGGGGAGGGAAATGGGATACTAATGATCGATTAACACAATCAGAGCGGATTGTGGATTTTATGAAGTCAATTACGAGCCCTTATCTAATATGTGGAGATTTTAATCTACTTCCGACCACCGAGAGTATTAGAAGGTTCGAAGACGCAGGACTCCGTAATTTAATTAGGGAATATGGCATTACATCAACTCGCACTAGTTATTATACGAAGGAGCATAAATTTGCTGATTACGTATTAGCGAGTGCCGAAATTAAAGTAAGCACATTCGAAGTATTACCCGACGAGGTTTCAGACCATTCCCCAATTTATATAGAATTTGATTAATAGTAATCCCGAATTTGTCGGCACACACCAAAGGGGATACTGTGCGTAATTCATAATTAATAAAAAGTCTCACCTCATCACGTCGCACAATCAAGCTTTAGTGCAACGCTACACAAACCCATGAGGTGTGTATAAACGTGGGGTTGACAAAAACGTTTGTCTTGTGTATACTGAATCTTAGTAGAAGCAGTAAAAATTAGACCTTTGAAAACCTAGGTTATTTAACTTCCTTGAAAGGAGAGTCATCATGTGCAAAATTATCGTTATGCTTTTCTCGTTCTCGTTGCTGTTTGGATTCCAAAACGTGGCAGTAGCAGAACCACTCCCTGTATCGACTAGTGACTACTGTATCGTCACACATGTCGTTCGTAAGGGCGAAACCCTTACGAAAATCGCCAAAAATTTCGGAGTACCGATGGAAAGCATCTTGTCTTCGCGGTTCAATTCCGCTTTGGCAGAGCGCAATAATCCGAACCTTATCTTTATGGACGAAAGGATCGTCATACCGTTTCCGGCTACTGCGGCGGTTAAATCCGTACCACTAGCGCCAAAAGTAATGGCGAGTGAAACTACTGAAACAACATCAGTAGTTTCACCTACCGAAACTTTCTTAAACGAAGGAATGTCATATGTGAAAATTGCTTTCTTACTAGCTGTTTTCATGTCTGTCGAGCTCTTTCTGTTTGGTGTATATTTCCTCGTGCGAGATTGGAGAAATAAAACCCCCAGTGAAGGCAAAGCCGCTAATGAAGTTCACGGACAGGAAAAGTGTGTGTCGTGTATGCAAGGAATTACATCGGCGGAGGGAATCATTGAAGCACTCGGTGAAGCGAGGGTGAAGGATCTGATCCATGCAATGCATCTGCCGATAGTGATTGATGAAAAGGGTAACCAGGTGTTGCTCTGTAATATTGACAGCTTGATGCAAAACGAGAAGTTGAAGATGCTTCAAGGCGGTCTCGTCAAAGACTTGAGCCGAAATATCAAGATGTTGGGAGAAGTGTAGCCTAAGCTTACGAATAACGAAGTTTTCGTCTGTCATCCATAGGAAGCAACAATACGTAAGTAGTTGCAGACAAAGGATGCATAACATTGTAAATACCCTGGCGTGTTTTGCCAGGGTATTTTTTTAAAAAAGCGTGCGACTGAATGTTTTTGAGTGGGGAATAAATAAACCCGCTCGCTCTACCTACCGCCTGTTTTATTGGGGAGTAGAAGTAAATATAGTGTCGCACAATTAACCTTGTCAAACCGACGCACAAGTAATATACAAAAGCTTGACAATTTGGTGGAAATTGTTATGATTCATTTGTCGGTATTAAGGAGTTATTAACAATTTAATATACCCATTGTCCTGAAAAAGGATCACCCCGAAAGGGTTGACGCGAACAATGGCTTGTCTCTACTACAATTTTACCAGTAACTTTGGTACAATTGTCTTTAGAAATATTTTCTGCTTGCAGTTGAGGGGGCTACTCCCACTCATAAAAATATTTGGGTACAAGCCCAGTTGATTCGCGTCACTGGGTTTTGTATTTTTATGGAACAACACATACAAGAGTTTCTAGAGTTCAAGACAGGAGGAAGACTAAAAAAGTCATCGGCGCGAGACTATCGAAATTCTCTTAACAAGTTTAATGTCATTGTCGGTAAACCTTTGGAGGAAATAAAAAGGGAAGACATTGTAAAGTTCAGGAACATATTAAATATGAGCTACGCGCCTAAAGCGGTCGAGCATCATTTTAATGTCGTGCATTGTTTTATTAAATTCTGGAATCCAGAGGTTGAAACAATTTCTCACGAGAGAATCGAGGTGCCATTAGCAAGGTCAAATCCACGGCTTACAATAACCGAAGCAGAGCATCGTCAGATGCTTGATGTTCTCGAGGATAACAACTATGGAGACCTACAAAAGAAACTGTGCTTACAACTTCTCTGGGATTGTGGGTGTAGAGTAGGCGAGCTTTTGTCGGTAAATCTAGACGATATTGATTTTGACAATCGAAAAGTAAGGATCAGTACAGAAAAAACCAAGAAAGAGCGTGTATTATTTTGGAGTGAAGATACCCACAAAACTCTGTGCAAAATACTACCTATAAGGTGGGAGATCAAAAGAGGGAACGCACTCTTTGTTGGAATGTACAATACTGGAGAATATTCTGATCGTGTGACCTCAAAAACAATTCAAAGGTGGTTTAAACAAATTAAACTTCGAGCTGGCATAAAGCGTCAAATAGTTCCGCATAGCTACAGACACTCAAGAATTCAGCGTTGGATTGGTGCAGGCATCTCGCTTATTGAGGTCTCGTACCTATCAGGGCACAACAACACATATTCTCTTGAGCACTACATGAGGCTTGGGACAGCACAAGTGGAGGCTGTGGCCCGCAAGGCTATGTAGGGTTTTATCGCGATTGTGCCAAGGGCTTACTAGACACAAAATAGTGTTTTGGGTGTTTTTCTATTCTTAAATGATACTGATGCTAATTGTATTGTATGGAAAATTGCTATGCGAGGCAGTGTAAAGTATAATGGATACTATAAGAGATGAATTATGGAGAGAGTACGCAAGACCAACAACATAAAAACAAAATCAGAAAATATGCGTACTAAAAAATTCACAAAAAAACAACTCGGGAATACCCTTTTTGAAGGTGATTGTCTAGAAGCAATGTCTCAATTCCCCGATAAGAGTATTGATATGATTTTGTGCGACCTACCTTACGGGACAACCCAAAACAAATGGGACAGTGTAATTCCACTAGACGCTTTGTGGAAGGAATATGAGCGAATTATAAAAAATAATGGAGTAATTGCCCTGACTTCACAGGGGGTGTTTACGGCACAGTTGATAATGAGTAACACAAAATTATTTAAATATAAATTAGTCTGGGTAAAATCTAAAGCAACTAATTTTTTAAATGCAAAAAAACAACCATTGAGAAAATATGAGGATGTTTGTATTTTTTATCGAAATCATATTTACCAACCAACATATAACCCTCAAATGACAACAGGGGAGCCGTACAACAAAGGATACAGAAAAAATCAGCTAACTGGTAGTTATGGAGATTTTAGTTCAACAGAAGTCAAAAGTGACGGGCAAAGATACCCTAGCGATGTTTTATATTTCAAAACAGCCGAAAGTGAAGGTGAGGTTTTTCATCCAACACAGAAACCAATCGAGCTCGGGCAGTATTTAATTAGGACATATACCGACAAAGGTGAGCTTGTTTTAGATAATACTTCAGGTGGTGGAAGTTTTTTAGTAGCAGCCGCTCTAGAAGGAAGAAAATTTGTTGGCATTGAATTAAACCAAGAAACTTCTTTGCATAAAAAAAATAAAATTAACCTAATCGAAATAACAAAAAAAAGAATTGCAGTGGTACTTCCTAAGTTGAAAATTAAAATATATGGCAAAAATTAATTACAATGAAAGAAGTTGGGCTATCGATTTAATTAGTGAGATCAATCTATGGGCCTCTGGGAAAAACTTATCTATAAAGAGAGCAGGTGGAGAAAACACACTGAAAGAAGGCAAAAAATCATTATTTCCTGATGTGCTTATTTTTGGTGACGAGGAAAAGGGTCGAGTAGTTCAAGGGTGGGAACTCAAAATGCCTGATACTGATATTGAGGATCGTGAGCTTATTTCAAATGCAAAGAAAAAAGCTCAGTTACTATCCCTTAATAGTTTTTTGCTTTGGAATGTTTCGACAGCTGTTCTTTATAAAATAACGGAGGACGGTGGTATTGAAAAAGTAAAAATATGGAATGGGCTTGCCTATATTCGTACACGAGATGATGTTGAGAGGAATTTTGGTGCGATTAAAACAGAGCTACACAGGATACTCGATGATTTAAACGAGTTTATATTAAATGGCGACGTTAAATTCAATTCAATTTTAGAAGTTTTGAGTAGCGAGCAGGTATCAGAGATAATTAGTAGAAATTTAGGAACTTATGTAGCATCAATAAAAAACATTGCAACCACTGATACAAACATCGAAGCAGAAATAAACTTATGGTGGAGATACGCAAAAAATGATTATCCAGAAGAGGACGACAGATATGTTGTTTTGTCGCGCATAAATTTACTTTATCTTATAAATAAGTTTTTGTTTGCCCATATTTTAAAATCCTACCAAAGCGACGCTGGTCGTATCGACGAAATAAGCGAGGGCACTTCTCTTTTGACTGGACTAGAAATATTTCAGTCGATCAGTGAGAAGGTTGATTTTTGGAATATATTTCAAACACAACCATTTGAAAAGTACCTTTCTTTGGAGGTATGGGCAGATATGATTGATTTTAATGGATTTTTGAAATCGTTTAATTTTCAAAATATTGAAAAAAATCTTCTTCACGACCTAATAGGATATACGGTTTATCGAAACAAGAGGAAGTTTGCAGGACAATTTACTACACCAAATAAATTGGCGAAGTTTATTGTTAAGCTCGCCCTAAAAAATAAAACAGGGGCAACGATTGATCCTTGTTGCGGTAGTGGAACTATCGCCAGAGAGATTTTCTTAGAAAAGAAATCTGCGCTGGGCGTTGACATCGCCCTTGATACAACTTGGGCAAGTGATAAATTTGCACTCCCTTTGCAAATGACTATGTTCAACATGGTTGATCCAGAGGCAATGGGCAAAATAATTCAAGTCTTCAAGGAAGACGCCACAAAACTAAGTGCTGGAAAAACACTCGAATTAAGAGACCCATTTAATGGACAGATTGTTGAGAAGGTGATTCCTACATTTGATTGTATAATTTCTAACCTTCCATTTGTGCGACAGGAAGATTTAAATGTATTAAACCCCGACACAAGTAAGATCAATGCTTTCATTGAAGAAAAAATTGGGTCAGGTACAGCACTGGACGGCAAAAGTGATTTATACGCATATCTCCCTTTTTATTTTTGGAGCATCTTAAAGAACGACGGGGTACTCGCTTTTATCATCTCTAATTCCTGGCTAGGAACTAGTTGGGGTCAAAAGTTCTTTAAAAATCTCACTGCTTTCTATGACATAGAGGCAGTGGTAACTTCTGGAAATAGTAAGTGGTTTGACAATGCTGATGTTGTGGCAAATGTTGTGATACTTAAAAAGAGAACGACCCTTGCCCCCAATGAAAGTTCAAGGATAAAATTTGTTGTTCTTAAGCAAAAATTAGAGGAAATTAATGAGGAGCAAATGAAAGAACTTATTGCTGTAATTTCACTCAGAGATCAGGTTGATGAGGATGACATTCTTGTAAATTCATACTCACACGCAGAAATACTGGAGCTTGAAGGTTTTGGATTAAATTTGAATAGTTTATTTACAGATAATCGTTGGGTAGCCACTCTCCGTCCTTTCATGATTAAAGCATCTTCATTGTTCGAGATTGCTCGAGGAGAACGCCGAGGATGGGACCCTCTATTTTATCCAGACGATACTAGCTCGATTGAAGCCGAGTTTTTAAAGCCTGTTCTAAAAACTCCGCGTTCAATAAATGGTTTAATCGCCAAGCCAGATGCACTAGCTTTTTGTTGCACAAAGAGCATCGAGGAGCTAGAGCGAGCAGGTGCACATGGAGCACTAAATTGGATCAGGAGTTTTGAAGACAAGCTAAACGGAACAGAAGTTCCGCTACCTATCGCTTTAAAAAGAGCGAACACAAATTGGTATACAATGACACCAAGTACGATGGGGGAAATTGTTACGAGTATCAATTTTGGTGATAGACTCTTTTTTGCAAAATTTCCTGCACCAACATTTGTAAACCAGAGATTGGTGCGTTTTACAAGAAAAAATAATGATACTGACATTGAAATGTGCCACGCTTTACTCAACAGCACGCTTGGACTTTTTTATATTGAGGCTTTGGGTACCGGTAGAGGGCAAGGGGCGCTAGACATGAGTAAAGATAAATTAGAAAAAGATTTATTTATGTTAGATCCTTCGCTTTTTAGTGATGTACAAAGGCTAGATATTCTTGAAAAATTCAGGGCAATTAAAGAAAGAGACATACTAGACCTTGAAGACGAGCTAACACAAGCAGATCGAAATGCTCTTGATGAGGCAATACTTGGAGCAATTGGACTATTAGAAATAAAAGAGAATATTAAAAAAGCATTATTAGATCTCTATCGAATTAGGAGTTCTGTGCAGAGCACAACATAAAAAGAATAATTATGATAAAAAAGATAACAATAACAAAAGAAAGCAAATCTATTCCGAAGAATTTTGAATTAGAACTAGGGCAATTGACAGTTATTACTGGTGAGAATAATTCTGGGAAAACTAATTTTATTAGGGCCGTGTGGGGCCTAAAAGGTGTCGAATTCCTTGATGAGAATGGGGAAAAATTGGAACCAGAGATTGTTTACATTGCAGCTGAAAATATCAACCCATCTGATAATGAATGCAAGACTTCCACCAAGAGTAGCGGTTTAATTGAAAACTTATCAAAATTATTTTCTAATCTAGAGGTTAAGTTTAATTTAGAGAATAAAAAAAATATTATCAAAGATATTGAAGATTTAATAGATAGAACAAATAAAAACCTTGAAAATTTTTCTGGAAAAACCAAACATCAACTTGAGATAGAGACCAATGATGAGATTGATTCTAGTACCATTATACAGGCATTGATTAAGAGTATTACGGGAAAAGAGGATGGAAAAGAAAGAAAGCTTAGCGAGTTAGGACAAGGTACACAAAGAATAATTGTGGCATCTATTTTGAAAGCATATGTAGATATTTTAATTGAGAGAAAAAAGCATACCGAGAAACCAATACTAGTTCTTTTTGAAGAACCTGAAATTTATCTGCACCCTAAACTTAAAAGAACACTTAACGCAACACTAGAAAAGATTGCGGAACAAGAGAATCATCAAGTTATAGTAACAACCCATGATCCATATTTTGTTTTTAAAAATTTTGATGGATTAGAAAAAACTATTTTTTCCTTTATGAAGGAGAGTGAGGTTACAGAAGTGTTACCTAAAAAGATAATCTCAGGAATAGAAGATGAGTTGCTGTTCATTTTTCTATATAGCTTAGTGGAAGAAAAAAATAGAGAATTTTTAAGAGAAAATTTGGATGGGTTTAAAAAAAGAAAATATTTTGAAGATGGCAAAAAGCCATGTGATAAAGATGATTTGGTTTATATTAGGCACCAAATTCATCATTTAGGAGATAATCCGTTTACTATTGGGTTAGTTTCTGAAGAGCCGAAGAAAGATGAGAGTAAAAATTTTTACACAGAGGAAGAACTAGCTGGAGCTATAAAAATGATGAGTAAAATGCTTGGTCGTGAGACTAATGGAATAACAGCTTAAAAACTTATTTTCTCGCCTTAAGGCGAGAAAATAAGTTTTTAAGAGCCTGTACTTTGTCCTTGAAAGTGAGGTCGTATGCTTCAAAGAACACCTGCTGACTCTTTTCAATACCCTCCGCAAGATAGTCGGTATTGTACGCCGAAAACACCTCAGAATTGCCCCAGTATCGCTTCTCGCTGATTGGCTCTTTCGTTTCGTCTACTGTTTCGCCTGTCATTTCTTGAAACTCATAGCGCGCGAAGCGTGGACACCCAAATAGGGTAGCGAGCTTCACGCATTTGTAGAATCTGTTTACATTTCCACGAGCTGAAACTTGAATCGCGGTTGGGCGTTGTGAAATGATGTTGAGCGTGCGGTGGTAGTGGCGTGTGTGAAGAATGAGTCGGCGTTTTGCTTTTGAAAACCGCGTACCCTCATATGAGTCGAACATATCTTGCCCCTCGTCAAAGAATATATGGCAGTCGTTCAATCCTGAAAGCCACTCAACAAGCTCGCCTGTGCTATCAAAAGAGTGTGTCTGTCCACACTGACACGGCTTCGCGGTGTCAGTGTCGAAGTAGTGCAGATTTTTAGCACAAGGGATACGGTAAAATCTTTTGCGAAAAAGAAGCGTATTCATAATGAGCATTAAGAATGACTCTCTGTCATCAAAATCATTTACCAGTATGTGCCAGTTTGCATATATGACTTTGCCTTGCTTCAAGAGGTCAATAATATCCGAAGTCGCGGCATAGGTCTTACCATTTCCGATGAGCCCATAATACATATTGATCGAGCCCTCTGATGCAGAAAATATGTCTAACAAATCGCTCGCAAGCACTTTTTCCCCTATGCTACCTACCTCCTCTAATTGAGTAAAAAGATTTTGTTGTTCCATATTATTGTATTTTTTTAATGATGACTTTGCGCCCTGCTTTCCTGCATGTACGAGCACGCTCGCGCGCCTCCTCAAGTGTTTTGACGGGGTAACCAACAATGCAACGATTTTCTAAATCTTCGACGATATACATATTAGTTGAGATGAGCGGGTACATGGTGCCCGAGGATAAACTTGAGCCCGAGCATGATGAGCTCAAAAGGAATGACGACAAACAGGAATAAATCCCATGCGGTCTGCGCGTAGGGAAATGTCGCCATAAATGCGTTCCATGTCGTTACCATAGAAAGCAAAGTATCCGAAAGTGTTTGTCCCACTGTCGGAAGCGATGCAATGGTGACATTAGGCACGACGGATAAAATACCGTTCACGATACCCGTAAAAAAATTGATGAGAAAATCAGTGATCATGGTTTTTTGTTCTTATACAGCCACTCTTTGTATCGGTAGCGTTCTGCTTCCGCACTACTGAATGACTTTGAGCGCATGTCTTGCGTGTCGGTGTTCATGTGTCCGAGATCAGGAACAATATGCGAGCCAACGATGCGCGCGATGATGTAGAACACCACCGCAAGATACAGCACGATGTTCCAGTAGTGTGAGGTTATCTCATAAAATGTCTGCGTACTTGGCGCGCTCTCATTGTTAAAGATTGTGCTCGTCGCGTTGAGGACGGGGTCAAGAATATGCGCGAGGTCTATGTGAATATGAGCGCCACCACCAGGAAGTACGCTTGGGAGAGTGGCGTCAACAACGACCAAAGAACTTTCTGTACTCGTGGAGACAATCGTTACAAAATCAGTGATGTAGCCGATAGGGAAGCGGTACTTGAGATTATCTGCCGAGAGCGTGCTCGAGAGTGTTTCCTGTGATGTTACCGAGGGGTAAAATGTCACACCAAAAGCATTTCTGATGTGGCATGGGAGATCTAGTGCATCACATGTTTCAGGTGTCCAGCCTTGTGGTGTGAATGGCGCGCCTTGGCTTATCTGCCCGAGGTCAAACTCATGCCACGGGCTCCATGGGAGCGATTGTGTGTTGTCAAATGCGGTCAACTTCACGCGTGCTCGATATTGTCCGACATAGGGGAGTGTGCGGTCAAAAGAAAATGTTTGATCGGGATTTGCGGGGCAACTATTGAAAGAGAATGGGGTGATGTTGAGTGTCTGCGCCTGTGTAATGCTTTGCACCTCGACTGTGATCTCCTTGTAACACAAAGACTCCGCATGATATGAGCCAATGAATGTGATCGGATTTTGAATGTAAGTTTGAGGGTATGGAGCGGTGAGCGTCAAAGAATCGGGAGCGGACGAACTCATGTATGTTTGAAAATACAACTCGCCTCCGCCTGTATAGGGGAGCTCGTTTGCATATGCGTGCCACACATTCGTACCGCCTGTGCCTGTCGTTCCATAATAGGAATACTGCCATCCGAATTGCAAATATGCGTTCGCTGTGTTGCTTCCGAGCACATGCGTAATTCCCCAGAAATATGTATGTCCTACGATAACATTGAACCCATAAGGAATGACAAAATTTGTCATCGTAACGGGGTACGAATTTGATATTGGAATACTTGAAGCCAAGAGTGATGTTGAGGTAGCAAGTACTGTTCCGAATGATGTCATCTGACCACTTCCATTGGTTGTCGGAGCTTCATACAAATTTAAGCGCAAATACCCATCAATCGGTTGGCTGGAATATGAAAACAAGCCAACGGATACGCTTGATAGGTGGTATGTTGATGTCGCTATCCATGACTGCCCACCCATGAAATTCAAGAATTGATCAGTCGTTGATGCACTCATGCCATCAACAGTACTTCGTGCGTAATTTATCGTGTACCCGCCATTGATTGCGGTCGTGAAGCTCTGCGCCAAAGTATCCGCAAAGGAGATCTGCGGAGCAATGAAAAACGCAATGATGATGAGAAAAATCTTTTTCATTTTTATATTCTCTTTTTCAATTTTCTCTTTAATGAAATCTGATTTTTAATTTTGTTTTGAAATCCGTATATATCCATTTCTTTTTGAGACATTGGATTTATCAACCTAGATAATTTTTTAGCAAATGGAAATTTTTTCATATCGTGTGTCGCTTGTATCTGGGAACAAACCCACGCAATACTTGCGCTTTCTTTTTGCGTTCGCGTTTTGCGGGTTGTAATTTTGTTTTGTTGGGCATATACTTGAACTGTGAATCCGATCCGAAACGCCTCCCATATTGGGGGGCTTTTTGTTTGTTTAGCGACCGAAGCCGGTAAACTTGTGGGCAAGTTTCCACATGAGGGCGATGAAGCCGATGACCAAAAGGTATGGCCAAGAAACTTGGATCAACCAAAGCCCGAATGATACGGCGGTACCAATCAAAGACACAAACACGCTGTAAATTGTGCTTGCATTAAGACCTGTTGCCGCGAAAACTGCGGTACTTGATGCGTCGAGTGCTGGCATGATGAATTACCAAACCTTGAGAAAATGGCGACGGTTGCCCTTTTTCGCCCAAGGCGAAAAAGCGCGCGATATACTGTGCGCTCTGCGGTTGTGGTTTTTAAACCAACGAGCTCTGCCTGATATTTTCATAAAGGTATATATTTATACGCCACACCGAGCGTGGCTAATCTCCGCCCTTTGCAAGACCTCTCTCGTGCGCTTGCGCGCTCGTGATAGGCCCTACGCTGTCTCTCACCTTAATCCAACATGGGATAGGGGAGACAGCGTAGGACTTACCACTTAAAACGAGAGAGAAGCTTAATAATCATGTATACAAAAAGTGCAACGAGGGGAGCCCATACAGCCAAAAGAATTGTGTCTTGAGTGATCATATGATATTTTTGATAATGTCCGAGATGAACTTAAAGCCCATATCAACAAACTTAAAAAGCAGGATACCGAAGCCAAGGGCAAAGAAAACAAACAGTGCGTAATAAATGAAAATTAGTGCCATGGTTTTTTATTAGTCATGTTGTTATACACAAACCCGACGACCATGAGGAACATGAGGGAAATTAAAATCGTCAAAAGGAATGAAAGGTTGCCCGCGTCCTGTACAAAAAGGGGACTTGTTGAGGTACTAACAACGGTAGCGGTAAGATCGCTAAGAGGGTCGAGCGTGGTACTGGTATCGCGCTCAACATAATTCACAACAACAGATGCTTTATCATTCCCAGTTTTTTGAATGTTAATCGTACTAAAGCAAATATAATTTATTGGGACATAAGAAAAATTAGTAGCATAATTCCGTGCAAGTACTGTAGTACCACATCTTAGGTCTGTATCAGATGCAATATTTTGCTGTTGTATCGCTACCCCTAAAATCGTTTTTGCAGTCGTTGTATTCACTAAGACGGTATTAGCAGTTCCTTGTACCTCTATTTGTATAGTCTTGGTATCTGACGGCAATGTTTGTGCATAAACAGGGAAGACATTCACAACAAGCGAGATGAGCAAGATCACTGTCGCAATGGCAATACTCTGCAAAATGTATTTGTGTTGTTTTCTCATTGCTTTCATATATTGCGATGCTCTTTACGGATATGCTTATCAAGATCACAAGGGTTATCAAATTCGTCTTTACAGAAAGTACAACCAAAGTACCAACCTTGGCACGAGCACTTTTTGTTCACGACAATTCTTTTCTTTTTTCCTTTTAAAGGCATTTTGGAATGTTTTATGAGTAGAGAGTGAATAATTGTTGATAACTCTGTGGATAGAGAATTTCAGATAGGTAGAGGTATGGCTGGGTTCCTTTATAAAAAAGGAAAGGGGGTCTGGGGGAAAACCACGACCATAAAGTCGACCAGACGAAAAAACCACGCAAGTTTTACGCTTCGTTCAAGACGCTACCACTAAAACCTTTCGGTAAACGCGTAGTACCGCCTCAAATATAGATCGGCCGATCGAATGTTTTTAAACAGGGAACATTAACCAACTCGCTTTTTTAAAAAAGAAAGCGACCCTCTCTACATGCTGTTTTATATAGGGGAGGTGTATCTAGTATATGTCGCACAATATATCTTTTGCGACGTAAATATCAAAAGTAGTGCAGGAAGCTATATTAACCTAGATTCACCTCTTACTTCCCGAGTCCACTAAAACTAGTCCAGAGATATATAATAAGTGGCTTTATGTACGATGTGTACGCTACTACAAATATATTCCAAATCTTTTGAACGATTGGGTGTTCAAAAAAAGTTCGTAAATCTATATTAAAATACCCAAGCAAAGCTATAACAATAATTGCTAATAAAACAATTTGAACAAATCCTTTACTCTGATTTTTGATCCTCTTTTTCATACTTTATATTCTACTCTGTATTCTATAAGTAATCCATTGGGTCAAGATACGCGTTGATCGCTGCAAGTGGCATTGTATATGTGCGCCCGCCACATGACTTACTTGGTAGTTTTTCGACTTTCACTGCAGCCGCCGCAAAAACAGTTAGGTGTAAATGTGGTCCAGTTGAATAACCACTATTGCCACTGTAGCCTATAATTTCTCCAGTATCTACCGTTTGCCCATTAGCCACCTTCACTAATGAGAAATGCGCATAGAGGCTTGCAAGGCCGTTGTTGTGACGAACGAGAACCCATTTGCCATAAGACGCGCCAGGACAAGTCAAATCTGTGTCGCCCACACCAATTATCGTCCCGGAAAGCACGGACTTTACGGGTGTACCAACACTAGCACGAAAATCCGTACCATTATGTGTGCCGGATGCATATAGTCGTCCCGATGAGCTTGTTTTGCCAAATTGCTGTGTGATAAAAACTTTATCTAGCGGAGCTGAAAATACTTTTGTTCCGCGTGGTGGAATCGATGTCGGATCAAGAATAAATTTCAACGTTGATTCATATTCACGGAGCTCTTTCTCAAGAGCTTCCTTTGTCGCGAGCTTTTCTTTGAGGATTTGCTGGTATTTCGATTCCTGATTGCTTGTTTGTGTAAGAAGTTTTGTTGTCTGTTTTTTATTATCCTCTGTAATTTTTTTTCTATCGCCGAGCTCATCTTTGAGATCTACAAGCTTTCCTTTTTCTACTTTCTGTTTTTTGCTCTTGTCCTCCAGTTCTTGCTTAAGCGCCTTTACCAATTCTACATTCTCCTTTACCGTGTCACTAAATTGCTCCAAAGCATCAAGGTCACTCCAGAGACCAGAAAAGCTCTCGTTAGACAAGGCAACTTGAGCTAGTGACTGTTCGTCACTTTCATATATTGCGAGAATCGCCTCTCTAAGCGCTGCAACACGCGCATCAATTTCATCCTCCTTGTAGGAAATTTCTGAACCAAGTTGACGAATTCTCAAATCTGTTGTATCTACCTTTGTTTGCGTAATTTTTATTTCTGCCTCCAATTTCTTGCGCGTTACATCAAGAGCGGCAATCGCGTTTTTAAGAGTCCTCTTCTTTGCAGAAAGCGTCGTTATATCACCTTGATATTGCTGTATTTCTTGCTCAAGTTTTTGAATGATGCTTGTCTGGGTCGCGATTTTTTCTTGCAATTCCTCTGCGGTCTGCGCACTCGATAGTAACGCTGAGCCAAATGTTCCAGCTAGTACTGCCAAAATAATAGAAATTTGTGCAAATAATGTACGCATCAGTGATAATTTTACGACAATAAGAGTTTCATAGCATATTCAATGCGACGTATTGTTGCTTCCTTTCCCAATATACTTGCGAGAGTAAAAGGGTCTGGTGACTTTTCACGCCCTGATAGAGCAAAACGCATCGGCCACAGCACACTCCCCCGCCCTACTTCTGTAGCGTAGTTCCAAACAGCAGTTTTTATCGTTTCTGGCGTAAAAAATGCGTCATCAATATCATTAAGGAGAAATAGGACCTTCTTTAATTTTTGCGAGGCAATTATCGGGTCTTTTTCGTCCTTCCATAAGGCCCCTTCTCGCTCGTACATTGGATCCACAAAAAAATAATCATATTCACCAGATTCTGCAAGGGTACTGACCTCTTCAAAAAAAGAGATATGTTCAACAATAATAGGTATCATCTTTGAAAAAATCATTGGATTATTTTTTGCATATTCCTTCAATGTTTCAGTAAGGCGCAAAAGTATTTCATTCGCCAACTTTTCTTGCGTAAGAGTTTTTATGTAAAATTTATTAAGCCATTTTAATTTATCTATGTTAAAAACAGCACCACTCTTTTGAATTTTTGGAAGCGAGAAAAGTTTGATCATTTCGGCTATAGATACGATTTCTTGGTCATTGCCTGGGTTCCACCCCATTAGTGCAACAAAGTTGATTATCGCCTCTGGTAGGTACCCTTCTTCGCGATATTCAGTAACTGCTAACGCACCATGACGCTTTGAGAGCTTTGACTTGTCTGGAGCGAGAATCATTGGCAGATGCGCATATATTGGCCTTGGCGCCCCGAGTGCCTCCTGAATTAGTATTTGTCTTGGGGTATTCGAAATTGCATCATCGCCACGAATGATATGAGTTACTCCCATCTCAAAGTCATCAACAACTACTGCAAAGTGATAGAGTGGCGATTCAAAGTCCTTTGCTATAACAAAATCACCTAGCTCTGTGGTATCAAAAGAAATATCGCCACGCGCCTCATCGTGAAAGGTTACGACTCTGTTTGGATTCTTGAAGCGAAGAACCTCCGCGCGCTCGCCAGGCTCCTTTGGTTCTTCTTTTGAAAGATATACAGCTCCTTTTGCAATAAGGTCAATAAGGTGTTTTTTATATATGGGAGATCGGTCTGACTGGCGATAAAACTCATCGTGATTCAATCCAAGCCAATTTAATCCATCAAGAATATTGTCCTCAAACTCTTTTTTTGAGCGTTCTTTGTCGGTATCTTCAATGCGAAGAATAAATTTACCATTATTTTGTCTAGCGTAAAGCCACGAATAAAGTGCTGTGCGCACGGATCCAATATGTAGCACTCCTGTTGGAGATGGTGCAAATCGTGTAATTACTTCTGTCATATTTATTTTAAGGCCTGATGTCGCAAAAGCACAGCGACTATTTGCTCTGCTATTTTTTCTGCAGAGTCCGTGCGCGCGAATGCTTTTGCACTTTCCTTCATTTTATCGCGCTTTTGCGTATCAGCCATCAATTGCTCGATTTCCGACATCAAAATATTTGGTCCTAGATTTGCTTCTTCAATAACAACGGCACCGCCAGCGCGAGCATACGCAAATGCATTGTTGCGCTGATGGTCACCGACATGATTTGCTATTGGAATCAATATTGCTGGAACCCCCCATGCAGCAATTTCAAATATTGCCGATCCTGCCCTAGAAACGACGATAGTTGCAACCTCAGCGGCAAGTTTCATTTTTTCAGAATCCATGTAGCCGTATATATGGTAACGCGACGCATTTGGATTGCCGCCTAAAAGTCCCATTACGGTCATTTCCACATCCGCAATGTTTGCTTCACCAGTCTGATGAATGATCTGGTATTTTTCAACAAGACGCGGTGCCAACGTCTCTATTTGGCTATTTATAATGCGCGCCCCTTGCGACCCACCAAGAACAAGCAAAACTGGGACATTGGGATCTAGGCCAAGCTCCTTGAACGCATCTTTTCCTGATGGTTGGAGTATTTCATTGCGAATCGGATTTCCTGTGAGAGCTGTACGACCTGCTGGGAAATATTGTGCGGCCTCTGCGTATGATATGGCAATTTTTTGTGCGAATTTACCTGCCCACGCATTCACGCGCCCAGGGACACTGTCTGATTCGTGAATAATAACAGGAATTCTAAAAAAACGTGCGACAAAAAGTACGGGAAAACTTGGAAATCCACCTTTACCAAAAATCACATCTGGATATAGTGAAAAAATCTGGAAAAATGCTTTTAGTACACCCCACGCCATTTTAAAAACATCAAAGAAATTTTGTATAGAAAAATATCCACGCATCTTGCCAGCTATAACTGGCTTAAAAATTATTTTATTATCATACAAAAGCCTCTCATTGTATGGCTCTGTCGACATGTAGTAAAGCTCTACTTTAGCGATTTTTTCACGCTCGAGCATTTTATTTAGTTTTTCTGCCACTGCAATGATTGGGTAAAAGTGACCACCACTGCCACCGCCAGTAAATAGTATTTTCATTTTATAATTATCGTAACTTAGAAATATTTAACATAATACCGATCTCAAGAAATGCAAAAAGTAGAGCAGTACCTCCGTGACTCACAAATACGAGCGGGACACCAGTTAATGGTATTAGCCCGAGCATTGCCGCAATATTCGCAAAAGACTGCGATACTATAAGTATAACAATTCCGACAGCTAAAAGCGACCCAAACATATCATGAGCTCGACCAGCTATTTGGATACCTCTAACACCAAACAAAAGGAATAATACTATTATGATAGCTCCTCCAATAAACCCGAACTCCTCCCCCACTACAGCAAAAATCGAGTCACCAGTAGGCTCTGGGAGCGAACCAAATTTTTGTATACTTTGACCAAAGCCACGACCAGTGATGCCTCCTGACCCTATAGCAAGCATAGATTTTTGAATCTGATAGCTTGCTCCTTGTGGGTCGTGTGATGGGTCGAGGTATGTGAGGATTCGCTCGCCAACATATGGGCGCGCAATGGCGAGTAGGCCAACAGCAAAAATGCTTACAACAACAATAATAAGAAAATGACGAATTTTCATTCCTGCAGCAAGAAGCATCGCAACTATTGACGCAAAAAGTACAGCAAATGTGCCTGTGTCAGGCTCTGAAAGCAGTATCAACGCTGGGAAAAATAATATTCCAAAAGTTACACCAAGTGCATATTTCAGTTTACTAATCCGCTCTTTAAAAAGAGGAAGGAGTGCGGCAAAGTAAGTGATTGTGCCAAGCTTCAAAATTTCAGAAGGTTGGAAAGAAATAAAGCCAAGGTCAATCCACCTTTTTGCACCACCATGCTCAAGTCCAACGCCTGGGATAAACACGAAAAACGAAATAACAATTGATCCAATAAAAAAATACAGTGCATTTTTTTGTAGAAACTTCAGTGGCACCTTGAACGTGACTATTGTTGCAATAATTACCCCAGCAAAAAGTCCTAGGATTACTTGATCAAACAAGAGGTCCTGCAAAGAAAACCCCTTCCTTGCAAAAAGCCCAAACGAAGCTGATGTAAAAACAAAAAGTCCTACTAGCGCAAGGAGGATTGTGATACCAAGAAATATTTTATCTAGCGACTGTTTCTTTTTCATTATTGTGTCATCCAACCAAGGCGATTATCGTGCCTATTACCGCAAGGACAACAGACATGACCCAATATCGCATTACCACCTTGTATGGTGGCCATCCTTTTGCCTGGAAATGATTGTGTAACGGTGCGACTAAAAAAACTTTTTTACCGTTACGATACTTTTTTGAAATAATCTGAATTATACTCGAAGCGCTTGTCGCAATAAGCAATAATGCAATAACGGGAAGTACGAGAACAGTGTTTGTGAGAAAGGCTACAACGGTAAGCGACGTGGTAAGGGCCATAGTTCCTGTTTCAGAATTGAAAAATCTCGCCGGCGGTATATTGAACCACAAAAAAGCAAGAAGTCCGCCAACAACAACACTAGAAAATGCAGCGAGGTCAATTTGCCCCTGAGCAAACGCTATTACCGCATATGCTGCAAAAATAGATGCAAATACACCACCAGAAAGACCATCAATTCCATCAATAATCCCGCCAGAATAAATACCTATCATGAAAATAATAAAGAGCGGAATAAACCAGAGCCCCAGGTAAACATCCCCGCCAAACGGTATATGCACACTATTCATTCCGAGCTTTGAATAAAACCACCAAGCACCAACTGCGCCCAGAAGGAATACAAAGAGTAACCTCGCGCGAAGGGATAGCCCGCCACCTAAATACGTCCCAGCTTCGCGACAAACAAGGTAATCATCAATTAGTCCAAAGATACCTCCTGCCATAAGCGTAAAAAGTGGCAACCATGTTTGATTGCGAGAAAGAAACGAAAGTTTTTCAAAAATACTGCCAGGAAAAAACAGAGAAAGAAGAAAGAATAGGAATGTTGTTACAAACACCGATTTCCATATCACTACCCCACCCATCCTTGGAGTCTTTCGCTCCTCGTCATTATGAAGCCTGCTTGAGATAGTCGCTTCCCTGCCATCCATGGTTAGCTTCACGCTCGATTTTTTCCACATCTTGTGACGATAAAGAAAGTCTGTGAGAATTGGAGTTATGGCAATACCAACAAAAAATGCCATGGCTGTAGGAAGTAAAATTTTAACAACATCAATAGGCATAGTAATATTGTTATATTATAACAACAAGACCGAGAAAACAAAAATTCACTACGAATGTATGTTTTTAGAAGCTCCCAACTTCGCGTGACGCATAGACTAACTTCTGAACATCATCAAATCGCCCTTTGTAGCCTGAACCAAGCACAACAATCAATACTGGGTCCCCTATCCCTCTATCAAAGATAACCGTCAAATTACCTCCAGACATATCTGTGAACCCAGTCTTTGATGCAATGAGCCCAGGAATACTTCCGACAATCTCATTTGTATTTGGTAAAATATGCGCAATGTTGTCCTGAGAATAAATACGAGCGTCTTTATGTGCGGTGATTTCCACAGTCTCAGGATATTTCCTCCATAATTCCGCAAAAAGGATTGCTACATTGCGAGCTGAGCCATAACCACCATTTTGAGAATCACTCACATCGAGCCCAGATTCGTTAAAAAATTCCATTTGCTCAAGATTTAGCAGACCCGCTTTTTCATTCATTTTTTGTATAAAAACTGCTCGCTTGGCGTCAGTATCATCCCCTTGGCCAAGCAGCCCAGACACAGCATGCGCGGCATCGTTCGAGGAAACAAGGAGCATTACATTTAATATGTCACCAAGGCTCCAGCGTTCACCAGGATGAAGTCCTGAGTCTCCCATAACAGAAAGGTCGTCCTTTGTAATCGTAGCAACAAGGTCCTTTGAAAGATTTTCACGCGCAATGAGTGTTGTCATTAGCTTTGTTATTGAGGCAAGAGGAAGCCTTTGATTTTCATTTTTTGCGTACAAAACAGTTCCTGTTTTTAATTCAATCACATATGCCGCGTGCGCCTCTAGTGAAATTGTTTCAAACGGGTTTGTGGTTTTTACAGAGCGAATCTCCTCAATCCCCTCGCTCCTTGTTTGAGCTTCTGCCCCCAAGGCAAATGAAAGCAACCCCTGTATGAGGAGCGCGATACCTGCCGTGCCACCAAGTACTATTGCAAGCGCACGATACCTCTTTGCAACAATTTTTGCTCTATTCTTCTTCGTGTCCATGATCCTTTTCTGTGTCTGATTGCTTAAACTCCTCGACTGCTTTTTTTATTTCTTCGTACCCTGGTAAATCAGAAACCTTACTTACTCCCATATACGAGAGGAGCTCAAATGTTGGCTGATACGCTGTACTCCTTCCTCCCTGATCAACTTTTTCAATGAGCCCACGCACGAGCAAATTTCGCAAAATATAATTTGAGTTCACACCGCGAAGATAGTTGATTTCGCTCCTCAAAATTGGTCCTCGGTAGAGCACCGTCGCTAGTGTCTCAAGACCTGCCTTGCCAAGCTCCTTGCTGAGATCCTCCTTTAGAAGCGCCTCGATCATTGGGCCCATTTGTGGAGCTGTGCCAAGCATGTACTCGTTAGCATTTTGCATTAAAATTATTCCGCGACCTGAGAGCTCCTGCCTAAGGACATCAAGACCGTGTAGCGCATCCTCCTCCGAAACACCCAATGTTTTTGCCAAAAAGCTTACGGTAACAGGCTCACCTTTAAAAAATAGCAATGCTTCGATTTGTCGAGAAATTTCCATACGAGTCAGTATAACACACATCAATTAGCGCCATAATTTGGCGTATCTAGCACCTTGGTCTCGATTTGTATATCGTCGTCATTTTCGCCCTGAGTTACGGCAATTATCCCCTGTTTTACAAGTTCAAGCATCGCAAGAAAACTTACAATCACATTAACCTTTTCCTCTTTTCCTACTCCTGCAAAATCCTTAAAACTCATCTTTAAACTTCCCGTGATGCGAGTCGTTAGCCTATCCATCATCTCCTCAAGTGAAATAACTTTCTTCACTACAACCTTTGGAAGGGTGATCTTTTTTGGAAAGTGCGCTATCACATCTCGCATCGCAGAAAAAATACTTTTATCTGTAACCTCTTCACTTGGAGTAAAAACAATTTCTTTTTCGCGTGCCTGCCCTTTTGGAAACAAAACATTTGCGCCAAACATTTGCTTTACATTAATAGAGAGTTCTCGTATTTTTTGGTACTCTTTGAGACGACGCTCAAGTTCGTCAATGTCTTGCGTTTCTTCATCTGTTAAAGAAAGTGTTGGTAAAAGCGATTTTGATTTAATGAGAATTAGTGTCGAGGCGACAATAAGAAAATTTGATACAAAATCAACAGGCATTTTCTCAAACTGTTTCAAGTGCGCAATGTAGTCGTCCGCCACCTGTGCTAGTGAAATCTCATTGATAAAAAGCTTGCGCTTTTCAACAAGGTCAAGTAGGAGCTCCAGCGGCCCCTCGAATACATCGGTTTTGATTTGGTAGTCGGAAGAAGGCATTATTAAAATTAATAATTACATTTTTCTATTGGTTGCAATCCCGAGCTCTTGAAGTTGCTCCGCGCTAATTTCTGATGGAGCTTCCATCATAAGGTCGCGACCTTCGCCAGTTTTTGGGAATGCGATTACTTCGCGAATGTTTGGCTCATTCGTGAGAACGGAGAGAAAGCGGTCTAGACCCCATGCGATCCCTCCGTGTGGTGGTGCGCCATACGAGAACGCATCAAGCATGTGTCCAAAATTTTCACGAATACCTTCTTCTGTGTGCCCCATAATTTCAAGAACTTTAATGAGAGCCTCGGGCTGATGATTTCGAATACTTCCACCTCCAATTTCAAAACCATTGAGAGCGACGTCGTACTGTGTAGCCAAAATTTCCCCAATCTTCTCTTTGTTCATAAGCCACGCCATATGCTCTGGCATTGGTGCTGAAAATGGATTATGGGTAAATGTCCATCCTCCATTCTTATCTTTTTCAAAAAATGGAAAATCGATGACCCAACAGAAAGCAAGCAGATTTGGGTCATTTTTATCTTCGCGCATATCGGGTTTATCATTACCATATTTCTCCATCGCTTCTTTGTAAGTAATTCGTGGAAATGGAATTGTTTGAATTCTTTTTTCTGGTGTGAGTGTTTGCACAAGCTCAATCAAAAGCTTTTCATTGAGCTCCATAATTTCCTCCTTGGTCGCAAATGAAATCTCCATATCAAGCTGAGTAAATTCTGGCTGTCGATCACCACGAGTGTCTTCATCGCGCATACAACGCGCAATTTGAAAATATTTTTCCATCCCCGCAACCATAAGAAGCTGTTTATACTGTTGAGGTGACTGTGGTAGCGCATAAAACTTTCCTTGTTCGATGCGCGACGGAACAACATAGTCACGAGAGCCTTCTGGTGTAGACTTTGTAAGAAGCGGAGTTTCAATTTCTATAAACCCATTTTTTGAAAGAAAATTGCGGGCATAAAGCGTAGCATCATGACGCAGACGCATATTGTGCTGAAGACGTGGGCGACGAAGATCAAGGTATCGATATTTAAGGCGTGTTTCCTCGCCAATTTCATGTCCATCCGATGTTACATCCATCGGTGGTGTTTGTGCTTCGTTCAATACTTCAACGCTCAAAACCTCAAGCTCGATATCACCATTAAGCACACCTTCTTTGATATTGCGCTCGGGGCGCTTGTTTATTTGCGCAGACACACACACAACCCACTCAGGACGCACACGCTGTGCAACCTCAAGCGCCTCGACATGATTAGGGAGAACCACAGCCTGCACCTTGCCACTCATATCACGTAAATCCAAAAAAACCATTTTTCCTTGATCGCGACGAACGTCCACCCACCCTTTAACAATGACTTCCTTCCCAACATAGTCTTTTAAATCTTTAATGTATGTTCGTTCCATAATATTTAGTGATAAATTTCTTTTTTAACTTCTTCGAGTGCTTCATTGTGTGTCTCATTTGCCGCCAATCTTTCTAGTATCGATGGATTCTCTGATACGAGTTTTCCAAAATCGTTTGCATGCTCGCCGATCCATGTGACTAGGTCTTGTCCTGACTCCTCTGCGAGCTCTATTTGTGTCATATTGCGAGCCTGCTGAAGCGACTCGCTGTGCCACTGCTCATCCATGTTTTGTTCTATATTTCCCATATTGTTTGTTTTTATTTAAAAGTCAGTCCAACTTTTCCACGCACATCATCCATCATCCTTTGCGCATGAGCACGCGCTACCTCACCACCTTCTCGCAAAATTTTCAAAACCGCCTCGGGGTTGCGAGCGATTTCCTCGCGTCGCGCGCGCATTGGTGAAACAAACGCAATAATTTTTTCTACGAGCAAATCCTTTACCTCCTTGTAGCCAATTCCTCCAGCAATATATCGTGCACGAAGCGCCTCAGTATTCTCTCCAGGGAAAAGCTCGTGTATTGCGAATATCTTGCACGCACTGGGATCCTTCGGCTCATCTACACCTTTTGAGTCTGTCGGAATGCTCATCACCGCTTTTCTGATTTCCTCATCACTCGCAAAAAGACCGATAACATTACCGTAGCTTTTGCTCATCTTGCGACCATCAGTACCGGGAACAGTTTTTACCTCCTCCAAAATCATTGCTTCCGGAATTTTGAATGTCTCGCCAAAGATGCGATTAAACTTTTGCGCAGTATCGCGAGCAATCTCGATATGTTGTTTTTGATCAAGCCCCACCGGCACAATATCAGCACCATACATCAAAATATCTGCAGCCATAAGGATTGGATAATCAAAAAGTCCCACGTTCACCTCCTTATTTTTTGCCTCTGCGTCTTTGAATGCATGTGCACGCGAAAGATATGGCACAGTCGTAATCGTATTGAAAATCCAGGCAAGCTCTGTCACCTCTGGCACATCAGACTGCAGAAAAAGTGTTGTCTTTTTGGGATCAATGCCAATAGCAAGATAGTCCATCGCAAGCTCCAATGTTAGATTCTGAAGAAGCGCGCCATCAGAGACACTTGTGAGCGCATGGTAGTTTGCAATAAAAATAAACTGACGGTAGTCGTCTTGCCTATCTACAAACTGACGCATTGCGCCAAAATAGTTGCCAATATGGGCCTCCCCTGTCGGCTTCACCCCTGAAAGTAGCGTTTTTTGCATTTAACAATAATAGCAGAAAACAGCCATTTTCAAAAGAACTATTTCGTAAAATCACACTCCATAAGTCCATCCTGACGCACGATAGATTTGAATGTTCCGTATGGAATTTCTCGTTTTGCTAATGGCACAATCACAACATGAACAGTGTTGCTCGTGGTTCGCTTGAACTTACCATGGCTCCCCTTTTGTGACACAAACTCAAAACCTACACCCTCCAAGATAGAAATAATATATCTTGATGAGTAGGGTTTAGGCATACCTAAACGGTAGCGTAACAATTTCTGATCGTTCAGTCTTACGGATATTTTTTGCAAAATGTGAAGATTCCCCTTCAAAATACAACTCGAGAGCTTCGTTCAAATTAGAAAGCGCCTTCTTTTTTGTAGTACCAAAAGTAGCGACATCAATATTTAAACATTGTGCAACATAATGCTTCCCTTCTTTCCAGATTATATTTTTAAAAGTTACCTTTTTCATGATAACATAATACCACGATACTTCGTTTCTTGTTACCTCTTCGCGTCAAGCTCCACAAAGAAACTTGAACCATGCCCCTCTCCTTCTGATTCTGCCCAAATGCGACCTTCGTGTTTTTTTATTATTTCTGCCGCAACATAGAGGCCGAGACCTGTCCCTTCTGTATACACTTTGCTCACCCCATCCGCGCGACTAAATTTTTTAAAGATCTTTCCAAGAGTATTTTCACTCATCCCGATTCCAGTGTCAAAAACATTAAATATTATCTTTTTACCATCATGACTTTTTTTAAGAAGCACAGAAACATTTCCTTTCGGAGTATATTTTATTGAATTATCGATAAGATTTGAAAAAACTTGGCGCAATTTACCAGCATCCCCCACTGTTACAAACAGCTCGCCACCTACTGTGGTTGTATCGTCCACATTGACACTAAATGCTAAATGCGAACGGTCGGCATTTTGCTTCATCTCATCGGCGAGGTCTACAACAAGTTTTTTTACATCCACATCCGCAAAAACATATTTCATATTACCGCTTTCGATTCGCGAGATATCCATAAAATCAGAGATCATCGTAATGAGATGCCCGCTTGATGTATATATTTTTTCAATCGATTCCTTTACTGACTGCGATATCTCACCAAAGGAGCCCTCTAAAAGCATCGAGGAATACCCTTTTATTACTGTGAGTGGATCACGCAAGTGGTGTGATGCGATGGATAGAAATTCAGATTTCTTCTTATCAAGAACTTTTAGGCGCCGTGAAATCCTGTCGAGATCAACCAATAATTCTGTAATTCTTTCTTTCGATTGTATCTCACGTCTAACACTTCCTATCAAAAATGAGCTTGAAAAAATAATTATTATTGTAATGCTGGTTTTAATAACCAAATCTGCAGGCGAACCTGCAAGAAAAAGCTCTGCAATAAGAACAAACACAATGGTAGATATAAATAGCTCTGTTGCAATGACCTTAATATTCAGAAAACTGTACTTTATAAAAATAAGTCCTGAAATAACCAAAAAAGGTAACGCGCCACCAATATACCCTATCCAGAAAAAATCTTGATTTTTTGTGAAGATAGGAGAAAATAATGTGCCAGCGAGAGCGACAGAGGCAGCCACAATAAACGTAATCAAAAAATCTCTCATCTCGTGCCTAAAAATTCCAGCACTCTCTTGATATTTTTTAACTAAATTTCTGACACCAAGTGCGACAAGAATAACACTATAAAATATATAAATAGAAAAAAACTTCCCAAACACTATCCTCCCATCTGTGGCACCAGCAAAATGTTCGTAGCCTACAATTAACCCTGGTTTTAAAAACCCAAGAGAAAGAAGGAAGTACGGCCCAAAAATAATTGCAAACTTTTTAAATGGGCTACGGCTCTCTCTATTTGAAAAAGCATCGATAGCAAGAAAAAGTGTAGGCGCTACAAAACCAGCTATAAAATAAAGTATCGTTACTGCCTTATAAATAAATGGGGTTCCAATAGACGCATTAAAAAACACTGACGCAGAACCCCACATAAACACAACGAAGCTAAAAAGTAGAAAAAATTTACTGCTGCGATTTTTTATATCCTGCCAAAAAATAATTGCCCAAAAAACAACAGCGAGAGAACTTCCTGTAACGATAACCCATCCTGCAGATGAGACATTATTGATGATATCAAAAATAGAAACGGACATATGACAATTATAACATTAAACCTTGCTAATTTTAGGTGAATACGCCCTTGGTATTTCCACTGTCACGCTCGTGCCCATATCCTTGCCGTCAGACTCTATACTTAGCTTGCCGTGATGAGCGCTAATAATTTCCTGCGCAATATACAAGCCAATTCCGTGGGTACCTTTTTCTGCTTGTCCGCCTAGGTTTTGAGCATCAAAATCTTGGCGGGCTTGATTTTCTGAATATTCGGCTTGTTCATTTTTGAGATTAAACCGCTCAAAAATCGCAGTTATCTGCTCTTCGTTCATCCCCTCTCCAGTATCGGAAACGATGAGACGTACATTGTTTGTAATAGCATCGTCTACAATAGTCACACGCACTGACCCATGCTGAGGAGTGTACTTGATAGCGTTGTCCAAAATATGATGTACTACCTGCTTAAACTTCTTCTCATCAACCGCAACAAAAAAATCTTCTTCATCCTCGGCACTAAACGACAGATTGATCTTTGCCTCGTCTATTTCACCCTGCATCTCTGTAAGCACTTTTTGAACAAGACCTTTTAGGTTTATCGTTTCAAAATTAAGCATCATTCTCCCTTGTTCTATGCGCGATACTGTCAGTAAATCATCCACAAGCGCCACGATTTTTTCGCTGGATTTGAAGAGATTTTCCAAAGCATCTCGCGCCACGTCATTAATAGCTCCAAAAGTGCCTTCTAGGATCATAGACGCGTACCCCTTGATGACAGTAAGAGGAGTACGGAGCTGATGCGAGGCGATAGAAACGAACTCAGTTTTCTGCTGTTCCATCGCGCGCAACCGCTCGTTTGCTACCTCCATTTCTTTCACAAGTCCCTCAATCCTCTCGCGGTCACGAATATCTTTGTATATACCACGAAGTAGAAGTCCGCTAAAGAACAGAACTGACACATACAGTGCGACATTAACAGTAAGACTGATTCCTCCTTCTGAAAAAATTAAATTAACTAAAAGAAAAAAGTTTAGTAAAATCAGTGTAATTTCAACCAGAACTATGGAAATATTAAATAGTTGATGTCTAAATATTGCATAGGCTATGGTTCCAATCATAAATACAGTAAACAATGGACCAACCCAAACCAATCGATAATTCTCAAAAAAAGGAATTATTAAATTAAAAATCATCCCGAAAAAATACGAGACTGATGTTCCTATTATAATCAGTAAAATTTGTTTCTTTTTTAGATCGTCAATCAATATTCTATACCTCTTAAAAAGTACAAGATATGCTGAGATTACGTAGAAAACAAAATAAATAATGTAAAAAATATACGCTGACTTATTTAGAATAACGTCCTTTGTATTGTTTCCAACAAAAATAATATTTTGTATCAATAAATTTTTATTCAGCAAAAAATTAACAACTAGAAAAATAAATGGGGTTAAAAATACGAAAAAAAATAGTTTATTTAATTTACCTGCTAGTGTGAGCGAAAAAATAAGAAATAACGTAGGGATTGCCGCTGCTGCAATATAATAAATTACCGAAAAATTAAGTGCTAAATTATAATTTTCCTCTATAAGAAAAAGGCCTAAAAAAAGAGACCAAATTGCAACAGAAAATACAACTAGAAAATAAGAAATGCTTAATGAGTCTCTTCTCCCGCGAAGAATTATATAACTCAACACTCCATTAAGTGCCGCGATAGCAAAAAGAGTTTCAATTTGCATAGACATATTGCTTTAGGTTATTTTTTTGCAACCATTAAAAAGTGTATTTTGAACGGCTCATAGAAAAACCCTAACTTATCTGGGCTAAATCCGGCCCTTGTCGCTAGCTTAAAAAAATCTTCTGGTTTACGATATATCATAGGCCACCCAACAACCTTTGTAACAAATTTGCGTTCTGTGTTATCTACGATATTTGATGTTATAAAATAACCATTGTCAGGCAATTCCTTATATATTAACGAGAAAATGGCAAGTACAGCTTCGTCGTCAAAATAGTCAAGTAAGCCGACAATCTCAACAACATCTGGGCGAACATTATTTTTAAAATGGTTCGGAAAATTTTTAGCATTATCCACAACCCAACGAAGGTTATAGTTTGCTGGATAGTTATACTCTACCGATAATTCCTTACTGTAATCATTAGCTAGTGGATTTTTATCTAAAAATGTTACAGATACCTTTTTGTTTTTAAACGTTTCCTCTGCAATAGAATCGAGGATTGCCCTCGCTGAACCGGCTGCAATGCTTAATATTTCAACATTGTCCTTTTCTGATAATGTTGATTGTATCGCCTTCTTCAACTCACGAGTAACAAGCCTAAGTCTATTTCGCACAGCCTTTGGATTATTTGTGGCAAACCAAATTTTAAAGAAAAACTTTTGAAAAAGAGTTTTTGAGTTTGAACGTACCCCATGTTTGTAGAGTATCTCAATTGCCTCGTGCGTCGTTGCTTTTTCAATGACTCTTTGCGCAGAATAATGGCTCTTTTTAATGAATGATCGTGTTGAAATTGGCAAATTATTCAAAACTTGCACAAAAAACCAATGAAAAAACGAATAAAGTCGCGTGTTTTTTTCATACCCAAGATCTGGATCTGTATCAAAAATTATTTTTATTTCAGAATTATTTTTCACCTGCTAAGTATACAATCTAATCTAATTAATTCCTAATAAAATGATGCTCCTTAACCCAGTCACCTTTTTAACCCAAATCAATCGAACAAACGGTCCAACAAAAAACCGTATCAAAAAATAAACTATATCAACAAAATAACTCTGATGCATAATGCTT
>Ga0209211_10002208_pt1 | contig 34160 bp, 36 predicted proteins | sample RifGroA2_FD_183992 | JGI IMG/M metagenome (GOLD analysis project Ga0209211, IMG submission 183992) | Groundwater microbial communities from Rifle, Colorado, USA - Groundwater A2 (SPAdes) (version 2) | ecosystem: Environmental > Aquatic > Deep subsurface > Groundwater | place: Rifle, Colorado... | reverse complement strand
CCCGCGACGCCGGCGGCCACCAGTAAGACTTGAGCTAGAGCACCGCGGCCAGGTCTTTCTCGATCTTTTCCGGGGTATCGGTGGGCGCGTAGCGCTTGACCACCTTGCCATTCTTGTCGACCAGGAACTTGGTGAAATTCCACTTCACCGATTCCATGCCGAGCAGGCCGGGCTTTTCCTTCTTCAGCCACTTCCACAGCGGATGCGCGTTGCCGCCATTGACTTCGATCTTCTCGTACAGCGGGAATGTCACGTCGTAGTTGAGCGAGCAGAAGTTCTTGATTTCGTCGGCATCGCCCGGCTCCTGGTGGCCAAACTGGTCGCAGGGGAAACCAAGCACGACCAGGCCCTTGTCCTGGTATTTTTCCCAGAGTTTCTCCAGGCCCGTGTACTGCGGCGTGAAGCCGCACTTGGAGGCGGTGTTGACGATCAGCATTGCCTTGCCTTGATGGGTGGCAAGCTTCTGTTCTTCGCCGTCCAGGGTCCTCGCGGAAAAATCGTAGGCCGTCGTCATTTCCGTTCCTTGCCAGCATCGATACCGGCAAGCATCCGGCAAGCTGGAGCCAGCGTCAATCCACGGCTGGCGGCCCGGCGTCAAGCGCTACCTGCATTTTCGCGTCGTCGCGCATGTTTTCCCAGCGCGCGACGAACATGGTCGCGACGCCATTGCCGATGATGTTGGTGATTGCCCGCGCCTCCGACATGAAGCGATCGACGCCGAGGATCAGCGCGACGCCCTCTACCGAAATCTTGCCGTTCAAGGCGCCCAAGGTGGCCGCCAGCGTGACGAATCCGGAGCCGGTAACGCCCGCGGCCCCCTTGGAGGTCAGCAACAACACTGCCAGCAGCAACACCTGGTCGGCGACGCTCAGGTCCACCGACAGTGCCTGGGCAATGAAGATCGCCGCCATGGTCAGGTAGATGCAGGTGCCGTCCAGGTTGAAGGAATAGCCCGTCGGCACTACCAGCCCGACCACGCTGCGCTTGCAGCCGAGTTCTTCAAGCCGCTCGATCAACCGGGGCAGCGCCGATTCCGACGACGAGGTGCCGAGCACGAGCAACAACTCGGCACGGATGTAGCGCAGGAACTTCCACAGCGAAAAACCGGAGAAGCGAGCCACAGCGCCGAGCACCACCACGATGAACAGCAAGCAGGTCAGGTACACCGACCCCATCAGCAATCCCAGCGATGCCAGCGTGCCGATGCCATATTTGCCGACCGTGAAGGCCATTGCGCCGAAGGCGCCGATCGGCGCAAAACGCATGAGGATGTGCACGACGCCAAAGAAAACGCGGCCGATCTGGTCCAGGCCTTCCAGAACCCGTTGTCCAGCGCTACCGGTACGCGTCAGCGCGATGCCAAACAGCAGGGCAACCAGCAGTACCTGCAGCAGGTTGCCTTCGGTGAACGCGGAAATAAACGTATGCGGAATAATGTCCTGCAGAAAGCCGACCACGCCGCCGCCGGCCGCCGCCTTCTGCTGGTAGTCGGCCACGGCCGCCGGATCCAGCGAGGCACGGTCGATCATCATGCCGGCGCCGGGCTTCACCACGTTGGCGACGATCAGGCCGACGGCGAGCGCCAGCGTGGTCAACACCTCGAAGTAGATCAGGGCCTTCAGCCCGATGCGGCCGACGTGCCTGAGTTCGCCCATATGGGCGATGCCGAGCACCACGGTCAGGAATATCACCGGCCCGATGATCATCTTGACCAATGCGATGAAGGCATCGCCGAAGGGCTTCATCGAAGCGCCGAGCTCGGGCTCGAAATAGCCGAGCAGCACGCCGACGACGATTGCCACCAGCACCTGGAGGTAAAGCGACTTCCACCAACCTGCGCGCATGCGACCGCCCTCCCCGGCGTGACCGCGTCTCAAACTTGAGCCCGGCCACGAGCGTAACGCAGCCATGCCCAATCGTCCCGCAAAGAAAAAGCCCCGGGCGTTTCCACCCGGGGCTTTCCTTATCGCTTGTGGCGAATGACTTAGGCGATCTGTACCGCGTCAGCCTGCAGGCCTTTCTGGCCCTTGACGACAGTGAACGTCACTTTCTGGCCTTCCTGGAGCGACTTGAAGCCGCTGCCCTGGATAGAACGGAAGTGAACGAACAGGTCCTCACCGCTTTCCGGGGTGATGAAGCCAAAACCCTTGGCATCGTTGAACCACTTGACAGTACCGCTTTGACGATCCGACATGACTAACTCCTTGGAACATTGTATTTTCGCGATCCGGAACATCCGGACCCAGACTGAGGTTGCAGGGAGCAAGCTTGGCGAAACGATGTAGCGGATCGGTTGGATCTACCGCACCGGGCCACAATTCACAGTGACCCTGGCAAACACAGTGGACGCAACATACACGTATTTGGACCGGAATACCACTAATTGATGAATGTCAATTCAGCTTGCGCCCCAACGGACCTGAATAGCCCGAAACGCCCCTCCAAGACTGAATTTCGTTCATAATTTCCTCAGCGCAGGGCTGCGCGATAACGTCGGCTTCACGGGATCCGATTGCCGTCCCGCATCAGCAGCCGGGCATCGCCCGATTCCAGCGGCTCGATTTCGGAAAGGCAATCCAGGTTCACCATGTTCACCATATAGCTGCGATGCACCCGGATAAAACGCGCCGGGTCGAGCCGCGGCTCGAGCGCCGACATGTTGATACGCAAAGGATAGTCGCGACCGCGCATGTGCCGGTTCACGTAGTTGGCGGACGCCCAGCCTGATCGTGCTGATTGCCCACTGGCTGGTCTCGTTGAAGCTCGGTTTGGTGCTGGAACCGGTGCTGGTGCTCGGCGGAACCGTGGTTGGCTGCTGGGTGCTGTTTGCGATCATCCGTCGCGTGGCCTGGCTGCGACCGCTGTTTGGCATGAAGCCCGCCCTACCGCCAGCGCTGCGATCGATTGACCCGCCCGCCACGGCAGCGTATTCATGAGCTCTGCTTGGTTCCCTGCCTCGCTTTCACCGTCGACCGGAGGTCGAAATGCCAGGCTATTCGGTTCATACCACCACCGTTCATATCGGTGATGTCGACTACCGTATCCGCGCGCTCAGCGACAAGCAGCAGTTCGCCGACGCCGGTGGCGAAGCTGAGCGGGCGGGAATCTCTTCGGCAACCTGGCCCATATTCGGAGTCCTGTGGCCGGCCGGTTCGGTGCTGGCCGAGGAAATGTGCACCTTCGAGGTCGCCGGCAAGCGCGTGCTCGAGATCGGCTGCGGGCTCGGCCTGTCCAGCCTGGTACTGCAGGGGCGAGGCGCCGACATCACCGCCAGCGACCACCATCCGCTGGCCGGTGAGTTCCTGGCGGCAAACGCCATCCTCAACGACTTGCCACCGATCGCCTTCCGCATTGCGCAATGGTCGGGGCCCAATCCCGACCTGGGCAGCTTCGACGTGATCATCGGCGGCGACGTCTTGTATCAGCGCGACCATGTCGGCCTGCTCTCCGGGTTCCTGGCCGAGCACGCCAGGCCTGAAGCGGAAATCCTGATCACCGACCCGGGTCGCAGTCACGGCAATGCGCTCAACCGGGCGCTTGCCGCGCAGGGCTATGAGTGCGCGGAAGAGCGCCGACGCTTCGAGGATTCCGAATCGCCGCCGTTTCGGGGACGTCTACTCAGTTACCGGCGTTGATCTCCGCCGGGGCGCAGGCCTGAGCGCCACGCGACGGATTTGCTGCACGAACAGGCCCGACCGAAGTAACATCGCCCTGCAGCACCCGACCAACGATCTTCAGGAGAGAGCATCATGGCCAAGGGCATGGAACAGAAGAAAGAAACCAAGAAGAAGCCGGCGAAGACGATGAAGGAAAAGAAGGCGGAAAAAAACGCCAAGAAGAGCGCCAAGTAAGGCTCTGGGACAGCGCGGGGAGCTCCTCCCCGCTTCCGCCATTCGCTCGTAGAACCGGCATTCGCCCCGGCGTTCCATTAAACTGGGGCCTTATCGTCAGGAATGGGCCATGGCCAAGCCAAACTATCAATTCGAAAAGCGTCAGCGCGATATCGCCAAGAAGAAGAAGCAGGACGAGAAGCGCTCACGCAAGCTAAGCAAAGATGAGGTTGCGGCGGAACCTGGCGCCGAAACACCGCCCGAAGACGGCGCGCCGGCGTCCACGAGCAGTGATCCGGCCGCTGGCTGAGCAACACCAGGCGACCACGTCACCCCGAACGCGGCTTTCCACGTGAGTTCGCTCGCGACACCGGGCCTGACTGTGGTCGGAGGCGGCCCGGCCGGATTGATGGCCGCCGAAGTAGCCCGAGCCGCGGGCCTGCAAGTCGATGTCTACGAAGGCAAGGGTTCGGTCGGTCGCAAGTTCCTGATCGCCGGCAAGGGTGGACTCAATCTCACCCATTCGGAACCGCCCGCCTCCTTTCTCAGCCGCTATGGTTCGCGACAGTCAGAGGTCGAACGCTGGTTATCGGCCTTCGATGCCGACGCATTGCGGCAGTGGGCGCGCGAGCTGGGGGTGGAAACCTTCGTCGGCAGTTCCGGCCGCGTATTTCCCCAGGACCTGAAGGCCGCGCCCTTGCTGCGCGCCTGGGTTCGCCGCTTGCGGGATTCCGGCGTTCGATTTCATGCCAATCACTACTGCCTGGGTTGGGATGCGTCAGGAGCATTGCGCTTCGAGACTCCCGCGGGTGAAATCCAGGTCAGCGCCGCGGCCACAGTGCTCGCGCTGGGTGGCGGCAGTTGGCCGCAGCTGGGTTCCGACGGTGCATGGGCTGCGTGGCTGACGGCACGAAACCTGCCGGTCACGCCGCTGAAGCCATCGAACTGTGGATTCAACGTCGCCTGGAGCGAACATTTCGCCGCGCGTTTCGCCGGCCATCCGATCAAGCCCGCGTGGATCAGCTACGTCGACAGCACCGGCGAGAAACGAGCGCACCAAGGTGAGTTCGTGATCACGGCGACAGGCATCGAGGGCAGTCTCGTGTACGCCCTGTCGGCGCAACTGCGCGACGCCATCGAGCGCGAGGGACAGGTTCGCATCGAGCTCGACCTTGCGCCTGGCCGCGACGCCGCCCGCCTGGTGCGCGAATTGTCGCGACCGCGGCAAGGCCGTTCGTTCTACGAATTTGTGCGGCGCAATACCGGCATCGATGGCGTTCGCACGGGACTGCTGCACGAGGTGGTTCCCAAATCCGACAGTAACGATCCCGAAGCGCTCGCGCGCTGGATCAAGGCGCTGCCGCTCACTCTGCTCAGTCCCAGGCCCTTGGCCGAAGCCATCAGCAGCGCAGGTGGCGTTGCCTTCGAGGGCCTGGATCGGAACCTGATGCTCCGCGCCCTGCCCGGCGTCTTCTGCGCGGGCGAAATGCTCGATTGGGAAGCGCCTACGGGTGGCTACCTGCTGACAGCCAGCCTCGCCAGCGGTCGCCTGGCCGGCGCCAGCGCTGCGAATTGGCTCAAGCAGTCAGCGAAATCCGACGCTGGATAACTCTGCTTACGCGCCATCCTGAATGCGCGCCGAGCGGGCACTGGGTTGCCGATGCTTTTCCTGTGCGCACTTATGTGATGAAATCCGCAACGCCCCCCGCCCGTTTCCTGGTTCATGTTGCACCGATTGAGCTCAACTGAGGGGATGCCGCAATGTCGATGACGGAAATGGAAAGGCGCAAAGCGGAGAAGGAGCTTTCCGCCACGCTCAAACGCAGCCTCAACGAGGCGCAGCTGGCAACCCTGCAAGGTCTGGAACACTTCGGCTGGGAATTGAAGTTCGTCCGGCGCAAACCGTTCCAGCCGTCGGTTCCGGTAGTATTCGATGGCGACCGAAAGAAGTTCGCCGTGCTCGAGGAAGACGGTTCGCTCAACGAAAATCCCGGATTCGAAATCCGCCAATAGCACGCGCTGGCCGACCGAGCGACAAACTTTGCCTACCGACACCGCTGAATCCGCCACTCCCCTGCTTGCCCTCGATCCCATCCAGGCCCGCCTGTTGGGCACGCTGATCGAAAAGGAAGCGACCACTCCGGAAGCCTACCCACTGACCGCGAACGCGGCGGTGCTGGCCTGCAACCAGAAAAACAATCGCGACCCGGTCATGGAGCTTGAGCCCGGTGAAGTCGGCCATGCCTTGCGTGAAATGGAGGGCATGGGCCTGATCCGTTCCGTGCACGGCGCACGCGCGCAGCGCTACGAGCACCGCTTCGCCCAGGCCTACTCGGTGACCGTCAAGCAGCAAGCCGTGTTGAGCGTGATGCTATTGCGCGGGCCGCAAACGGTGGCGGAACTGTTCACCCGCTGTGAGCGACTGAGCGCCTTCGCCGACGCCGACGAAGTTCGCCAAACCCTGGAACGCCTGATGCAGCGCACGCCCACGCTGGTCGTCAAGCTCGCGCGGGCTTCCGGACAACGCGAAGACCGTTACATGCACCTGCTCTGTGGCGAGGTCGATGAAACGGCGTTCGCGCTTCCAGCGCGGCAAAGTGTGACTTCGGATCGCGGCGCATTGGAAGCCCGGGTCGAATCGCTCGAAACCGAGCTGCAATCACTGCGTTGCGAACTCGACGAGCTGCGCGCGCGCCTGACTTGATCGCCTGCCCTGATCGAGTCACTTCCGGACTCGAAAACTGCGTCCCTTCACCTTGCCCGCCCGCAATTTTTCCAGCGCCTTCTGCGCATGGCTGCGCTGGATCGCCACATAAGTGCGGGTGGCGAACGTGTCGATCTTGCCTACCGCATCGGCTGGTAATCCTGCATCCCCGGTCAGCGCGCCCATGATATCGCCCGGCCGCAGTTTGTCCTGGCGGCCGCCGTCGATGATCAGCGTCACCATGGACGGTTCCAGCGGCGCCGAGCGGTTGGTCAGCGCCAGGTTGAGCCTTCCCCATTGCGCGGCCGAGCCTTGCGCCGCTTCGATCGCCGGCACCCGGCCGATCTCCCGCGACGAGCACAGGTTCAGCGCCAGGCCCTTGTGCCCTGCCCGCGCCGTGCGGCCGATCCGATGCACGTGGATCTCCGGATCGGAGGGCAGTTCGTAGCTGATCACCAGCGGCAGCTCCTTGATGTCCAGGCCGCGCGCCGCGACGTCGGTGGCAACCAGCACCGAACAGCTCTTGTTGGCGAAACGCACCAGCACTTCGTCGCGATCGCGTTGCTCCAGGTCGCCGTTCAGCGCCAGCACTGAAAAACCGCGCTGCGCCAGGTGTTCGGCCACGTCCTGCGTATCGCGCTTGGTATTGCAGAAGACCAGCGCCGATTCGGGCCGGTGCTGGTTGAGCAGGTAGGCTAGCGCGTCGCCCTTGCGCGGCAACTCGACCTCGTAAAACATCTGCTCGATCTCATCGCTGCCGAGCAGGCTTTCCACTGTCACTTCGACCGGCTCGCGCTGGACCTTCTTGCTGATCGCGCGAATCTCGTCCGAATAGGTCGCCGAAAACAACAGCGTCTGCCGGCTCGACGGTGTTTGCGCGATGACGTCGGCCATCGCTTCGGCGAAGCCCATGTCGAGCATTCGGTCCGCTTCATCGAGCACCAGCACCTTGACGGCGTCCAGACTCAGGTGTTCCTTGTCCAGCAGTTCCTGGATGCGGCCCGGCGTGCCGACCACGATATGCGGCTCATGCACCAGCGAAGCGATTTGCGGTCGCAGGGAAATTCCGCCGCATAGCGTCAGCACCTTCACATTGGCGATGAATCGGGCCAGCCGACGCAGTTCCTTGCTGACCTGGTCGGCCAGCTCGCGCGTCGGACAGAGCACGAGCGCCTGCACCCGGCTCACACCAGGATCGAGCCGGGACAACAGCCCCAGGCCGAAGGCCGCGGTCTTGCCGCTGCCGGTCTTGGCCTGGGCGATGACGTCCCGACCGTCCAGGATCAGCGGCAGGCTGGCGGCCTGGATCGGCGTCATTTCGGCGTAAGCCAGGGCTTCCAGACCCTGCGTCAGCGCCGGGCCGAGGGAAAGTTGCGAAAATTTGTTCATGCGAAATTATCGCATGGATGCCGGCAGCCCCAATTCAGAGGACCGTGCAGGAGCGGCTTCAGCCGCGAACCCCCTCAGCCAAAGCTCGGCCGGCTCAATGCTTCGAGGAACAAGGAGAATACGCGCGGCTCCATGACCAGCGTGAACGCAACGCCATACGCGGCGCCCCACAGATGCGCGCTGTGGTTGATGTTGTCGCCGCCCTTGCGGTCGGAATAGATCGTGTAGGCGGTATACAGGACGGCGTACACGATGGCTGGCATCGGCAGGAAGAAGACGTAGATCATCGCCCAGGGCTGGAACAGGATGAAGGCGAACAGCACACCCGAAACCGCACCCGAGGCGCCGAGACTGCGATAGCTGGCGTCGTTCCTGTGCTTGAAGTACGTCGGCAGGATGGAAGCGATCAGTCCGAGCACATAAAAGAACGCGAAGCCGTAGTCGCCCATGGCCGCGTTGTAGAACTGCTCCATGACCTGCCCGAAGAAGTACAGCGTGATCATGTTGAACAACAGATGGGTAAAGTCGCCATGGATCAAGCCGTAGGTGACCAGCCGGTAATAATCGTTGTCGCGCGCGACCGCCGGCGGCCAGAGGATCAGCGCCTCGATCATTTTCGGATTGTTGAAGGCGACGAAGGAAACGGCGCAAGTGATGGCGATGATGATCAGTGTGACAGTCATGCGTTGGTGGTTCCGGAATAAACGAAGGTTGGCGATTCAGCGCAGCAGCTCGTACGGCCCGCCCTTCTCCAGCGCCCGTTGATAGGCCGGCCGTTGGTGAATGCGTTGCAGGAAGTCCATCAGCCGCGGCCGTCCGCTATCCAGGCCGCCACGCGATGCCGCGGCCTCGACCGGAAAGCTCATCTGGATATCGGCGGCGGTGAACTCGGCGCCGGCGAACCACGGCGACTTGCCCAACTCGGTTTCCATGAAATCCAGGTGCGTCTTCAGTTGCGGGCGCACGAAAGTCTGCAACACCTTGTCCGCGATGCCGCGCACGATCGGCCGGATCAGAAACGGCGCTGGCGACTCGCGCACCTTGTTGAACACCAGGCTCATCAGCAACGGCGGCATGGCCGAGCCCTCTGCGTAATGCAGCCAGTAGGTATAGCGAAGCCGCTCCGCCGAGCCATGCGCGGGAACCAGCCGGCCCTGCCCGTGGCGGTCGACAAGGTACTCGATGATCGCGCCGGACTCGGCGACAGTCAGGTCGCCATCGGTGATCACCGGCGATTTCCCAAGCGGGTGCACCGACTTGAGCTCGGGCGGGGCCAGCATGGTCTGCGCATCGCGCTGGTAATGCTTCACCTGGTAATCCAGGCCCAGCTCTTCGAGCAGCCACAGCACGCGCTGCGAGCGGGAATTATTCAGGTGATGGACGATGATCAAGACGTTGTCACTCCTTGCGACAGCAGTTCGTCCTTGTCGGACCAGATGGCATTGATCCAGCGCTGGAAGCGCACCCGCGACGCCGCATCCTTTTCGTAATCGCTCTGCAGCAGCACTTCCGGAATCTCCCGCTGGCGCACGTGGAAGCGCACCTCGGGAATGCGACCGGCGATGAGGTCCATCAGCGTCGGCGTGCCGCCAGAGTAAGCGATGGTGACATCGAGCACCGAGTGCAGGGCGCTGCCCATGGCGTCGAGCACAAAGGCCACGCCGCCGGCCTTTGGCCGCAGCAGGTGCACGTATGGCGAGCCCTGCCGCGCATGCTTCTCGGCCGTGAAGCGCGTGCCTTCGACGAAATTCATGATCGACACCGGGATGCCCTTGAACTTCTCGCAGGCGCGACGCGTGGCGATGACGTCCTTGGCGGCAAGGTCCGGACGCTTGGCCAGTTGCTTCCGGGAGGCCCGCCTCATGAAGGGAAAATCCAGCGCCCACCAGGCCAGGCCAAGCAGTGGCACCCAGATCAACTGGCTCTTGAGGAAGAAACGCAGAAACGGAATACGGCGATTCAACACCTTCTGCATCACCAGGATGTCGACCCAGCTCTGGTGATTGGACAAGACCAGGTAGTGGCCGTCCGCGAGCAGGCCATCCAGGCCCTCGACACGGAAGCGGGTGCCGGTGAACCAGTCCATCAAGTGGCTGTTGAAGCCGATCCAACTTTCGGCAATGCGCACGAGCACCCGTGCGCAGGCGGCCTGGAAGCGGGGAATCGGCAGCAGCCACTTGAGCAGCGCGATGGCGAACAAGGGCATCGTGTGCGCGATGGTGCTCAGGACGATCAGCAGGACGACAAGTGGAACGCGGAGAAAGGCTGGAATCGAGGCAAACATATTATTGGTCGGTTTCCCGGGGAAAAATTTACTTACGAGCCGGTCCCCGTCATGATCGCCTTTTTCCAGCGAAAGCGCCTCCATGACCCGACTGTCCAGCTTGGCCCTCGCACTGACCCTGGGCCTGTGCGCCGCCCCTGCCATCGCCGCCGGCGATGCCCTGGCCACCGTGGCCGAACGGTCCGGGTTCCAGAAGACCGGCAGGTTCGACGAAGTCATTACGCTGTGCGCTGACTTTGCCCAGGCCTACCCGAAGGCGGTCCGGTGCGTCGAGTTCGGCCGCACACCCGAGGGCAGGCCGATGCTGGTCCTGGTCGTTTCGCGCAGTGGCGCGCTGAGTGCGGAGGCGGCGCGTGAGCGCGGCCTGCCGGTGCTGCTCGTGCAGGGCGGTATCCATGCCGGCGAGATCGACGGCAAGGATGCCGGCTTCCTGGCCTTGCGCGAGGTCCTGGACGGCAAGGCGGCGAAGGGCGCGCTCGACAAGCAAGTGCTGCTGTTCGTGCCGGTCTTCAACATCGACGGCCACGAGCGCTTCGCTCGCTGGAACCGGCCGAACCAGCGCGGCCCGGAAGAAATGGGCTGGCGCACCACGGCCCAGAACTTCAACCTCAACCGCGACTATGTGAAGGCCGATGCGCCGGAAATGCAGGCGATGTTGCAGCTGGTCAACGAGTGGGATCCAATCGCCACCGTCGACCTGCACGTCACCGATGGCGCGAAGTTCGAACACGATGTCGCCATCCAGGTCGAACCCGTGCACGCGGGCGACGCGGAGCTGCGCAAAGCCGGCGTTGCCCTACGTGACTCGGTCATGGCTGACCTGGCCAGGCAGGGCGCCTTGCCGTTGCCCTACTATCCCTCGTTCGTCGTCTACGACGATCCGAGCTCAGGCTTTGCCGATGGCGTGGCGCCGCCGCGGTTTTCGACGGGTTACTTCCAGCTGCGCAATCGCTTCGCCATGCTGGTCGAAACGCACTCATGGAAGGATTACCCGACGCGGGTCCGGCTGACCCGCAACACGGTGATAGCCGTGCTCGTGCAAACGGCCGCAAGTGGCGCCGACTGGTTGCGCCTTGCGCGCGCCGCCGACGGCCGCGCCGCCGCGCTCGGCGGCCAGTCGGTCGCGGTGGAATATGCACCCACCGACAAGATTCGCACGGTGGATTTCCGCGGCTACCGGTACACACGCACGCCGTCAGACGTCTCCGGCGCGCTGATGACCCGCTACGACGAAGGCAAGCCGCAGATCTGGAAGATTCCGCTACGCTACGACGTGCAGCCCAGCGTCAGCGTCGTGGCCCCGACGGGCGGTTATCTGGTGCCCGCGGCCCATGCCGCCTGGGTGGCGGAAAAACTCAAGCAGCACGGGGTGACGTATCGGGTGCTGGCAACGGCTCTGCGGCAGGCGAAGGTCGAAGTGTTCCGTGCCGGCAAGACCAGCTTCGGCCCGCAATCGGTCGAAGGGCATCAGCGCCTGACCGCGGAAGGCGACTGGAAGGCAGAAACCCGGGAGCTCGGCGCGGGCGCCCTGTTCGTGCCGATTGCGCAGGCCAAAGCGCGCTTGGCCATGGCCTTGCTGGAGCCGAAAGCGCCGGATTCGCTGCTCGCCTGGGGCGAATTCAACAACGCCTTCGAGCAGAAGGAATACATGGAGGATTACGTGGCCGAGGAAGTTGCCCGCGAGCAACTGGCCGCGGACCCTGCCCTGGCAGCTGAGTTCGCCAAAAAGATCCAGGACGACGAAGCCTTTGCCAAGAATCCGCAGGCTCGCCTGCAATTCTTCGCCCGACGGCATTCTTCCTGGGACGACCGCTTCAATCTGTACCCGGTCATGCGTACCGCGACTGTGCCCTGACTGAACTAGTCGGCTACCTCGAACAACAAGCTGCAGCAAGTCACCGCGCCTTCGGCCTTCTGCAACTCCGATACGTCGACGGTGCTCACTTGAATGCCGGCGTTTTCCAGGCGCGCGAGCGTGTGCGGGAAGCAGGATGGGTAGACCAGGCCGCTACCTGCGCGCACGGCGTTGGCCGCGTGCGGCTCGCGCGGATCGACCTCGATGATGCGAAAGCCGGGAAACGCGCCGGGATCGATCCAGAGCGGCTGCACCAGCAAGGTGTTGTCGGCCACCAGGGTGACTGCCGATTTGAGGTGCAGACAACCGGAAATCGGCACGGCCTGAACGGTGTAACCGTACCCTTCCACCAGGCCAGCAAGTTGCCTGATGCCCTCTGGATTGCTGCGCGCCGATAGTCCGACATAAATCCGCCGGCCGATGCGCAGAATGTCGCCGCCCTCAAGCGTACCGGGGGCGGAAATGAATTCCAGGCGCCGGTACCGCGCCAGTATTTCAGCCACGGAGGCGACTTCGGCTTGCCGGGAAGCGGCGCCAGGACGCGTCATCACGGCCAGTTCGTCCAGTACCAGCGCCGTATCCTCGACGAAGACGGCGTCAGGCAGATTGGTCTGCGCCGGCAGCGACAGGACCGCGCAGCCCAGCGCCGCGAGCGCCTGCTGGTATTGCCGGTGCTGTTCGTGCGCCCGCTCGACGTCTATTTCGGTCCGGCCGACGAAGGAAAGCTCGCAGGCGCGCATATCCGGGCTTACGTCACGCGTCAGGGCAAACTGGTTCATGCGGCCTCATCGTGGAAATCGGGGCCGGTTTGCCCACCCGGTGATCTTAGCGTCAGTCGCGATCAGTGGCGATGCGCGGTATCGGCGGAGACTTCCTTGACGACGGCGACGGTCGTCGCGGCGCTGGCGAAGCGCACGATATCGGCGAGCGACACGATGCCGATTACGGCCTTCTGGTCGTCGACCACCGGCACGCGGCGAATCTGATTGGCTTCCATCAGTTCGCAACACTCGTCCAGGCTCATGTCGGCAGTTACCGACACGCACGGAGCGGTCATGCAGTCAGCCGCACAGGCCTGGGCGGAGTTCCGCCCCGCAGCGACGATTCGCGTGGCGATGTCGCGGTCGGTAAGCACGCCTGCCAACTTGCGGGTCGCCAGGTCCTCGACCACGGGGATCTCGCCGCAGTCGTTATCGACCATCAAGCGGGCGACCTCGGTAAGGGAGGAGCTTGGCGTGCAGCACGCAGGAAATTCAGTCATCACGGTGGCTACGGTCATGGTCATGTTCCTGAAGATTCGACGGGAAATCCCGATCGGGAACAGAAGCATGCGCAAGGTCCACCGTCGTGCTCTGTGCGCAAGCACACACATGACGCTGATTGGTCCGCGCATCGGTCCGACCGTTGCCCTGGCTTCAGCTAAGTGCGCTGCATTGCGCTGATATCACGCGCTCGATTCAGCCTGTTCAGCGTCAATGACAGTGCGATTGCGGCCTTCGTTCTTGGCCTGATAAAGGGCGGCATCCGCACGCGCCAGCCAGCACTGCCAGTCCTCGCCCGGCCGCAGCGCGGCGGCGCCAATCGACACGGTGACCGGTTCGCCACCGTAGCTCAGCTCCGACGCAATCCGACTGCGCAGACTCACATCGATTCCGTGCAGCGCCGCGTTGTCGAAACCGGGCATCAAGAGCACGAACTCTTCCCCGCCGAAGCGAAAACAGCGATCCACTTTTCGCGTTGCGTTTCGCACCAGACCGACAAAGCCGACCAGCACCTCGTCGCCCGCTTCGTGGCCATGTTCATCGTTGATGCGCTTGAAGTGGTCGAGGTCCAACATCGCAAGGCCGAACCCCGTGCCGTCGCGGCGATTGGCTTCGACCGCTATCTGCAACTCCTGCTCCATGGCGCGCCGATTGAACACGCCGGTGAGAGCGTCCTGCGTTGCCAGCGTCTCCAGCGCCAACCGCTGGCGTTCCGTCCGCGAGGCAAAAACGAATGCGATCAGGCTGGCGGCCGATGCCGAAACAAGAAACATCGCCAACTGCGCGGTCGATTCGTAGGCACTGCCCAGAAAGACCAGCGCCAGCAACGCGATCGATGTGACGACGACGGCGCTGTCTCGTTTCAACAGCAGGAAGTTTCCGAGCAGTGCCGGGTACATCCAGAAGAGCCCCGGCGGGCCGAGCACTTGTGCGCTGGCCAGGCAACCCACCGTATTGACCAGGGCCAGCAGAAAGCTGGCGCGTGTGCGATCGCCGCTTCGCCAGGCGTGCACGACGGCGAAACAGATGGCGGCGACGATGCCCATGTCGACAAATCCGGCCCACGGATCGTTGGTGGCAAACCGGTAAAGGGCAAAGGGAATGATGCCGAAGATCGCACAGACGCCAAACGTCGTGATGATCGCCAGCTGGTAGTCCGAACGCAGGCGGTTCCAGACCAGGTGGTGCCAGTTTTTCACTGATCGATTCCCCCATCGATGGCTCGCAGTATGCACCGGGACCGGGCCGGCTCGCGAGTCTGTTCAGTTTGCACAAAGTCGCCGCGAACGGGCGTTACGGCGACCTTCATGAGGGGCCGCTCATCCTTGTCGACCTCAGAAAGGACTCGCCTGCCATGACCGATGCGCCGTCGTCGCCACAACCCGGGAAAGATCGGCTCCGGCTGCTGGAGATACTGACCGCGTCGGTCCTGCTGGTCGCGCTCGCCGTCTTGCTATTCGACTGGAACATGCTCAGGGGCCCGATTGAAAAGCGGGTGAGCCAGGCCACCGGCCGTGAATTCCACATTTATGGCGACCTGGACGTCGACCTGTCCATGACACCGCGCATCAGGGTGGCGCAGATGCGCCTGGGCAATATTCCAGGCGCCATCGAGCCGCAAATGGCCAGCGTCGAGAGCCTGGATTTCAGGCTGCATTTACGTGAGCTGATGGACGGCGATATCGTGCTGTCGGAGGTCAGGCTTTCGCAACCGCGCCTGTTGCTGGAAAAGAACAGCAAGGGCGAGCCCAACTGGATCTTCAAGCGCAGCGACAGGGAATGGCCGACCATCCGGCAGCTCTCAGTGGACGAGGGAACATTGACCTTCCGCAATCCGCGTACCCGTACCGACATGGACTTCGTTGTACGCAGCGGCGATCCGGCAGCCGATGCCCGACACGCGCCGCTGTTGATCGACGGCAGCGGACGCTACAAGGGTAATGCGGTGGAAGTTGACGGGCGCATCGAGTCGCCGCTGGTGCTGGAAGATCCCGCTCGGCCGTACCGGATTGATCTTCGCGGGCGTGCGGGAGCTACCCGCGCTAGCGCGCAGGGCAATTTGACGGGGCCGTTGCAGATGCAAGGGTACGACCTGAAGTTCGGGCTGTCGGGACCGAACATGGCACTGCTGTATCCGCTGATTGGAGTGGCCGTCGCGGACACCCCGCCCTATCGATTACTCGGCCAACTCACGCACCAGCCGAAGGTTTGGCATTACAGGGATTTCACCGGCAAGGTTGGCGACAGCGACCTGAGCGGCGACGCCACGTTCGAAACCGGCGGCGCGCGACCGAAACTCACGGCCGACCTGGTTTCCCGGCGCCTGGACTTCGACGACCTCGGCGGCTTCGTTGGCGCCCCGGCGCAGACTTCGCCGGGCGAGACCGCCTCGCCGGAACAGAAGAAGCAGGCGGCGGCATTGCGTGCGAGCACACGCGTGCTGCCCGATGACGAATTCAAGCTCGACAAGTTGCGCAACATGGATGCGGACGTGAAGCTTCGGGCGCAACGGATCATCGCACCATCGCTCCCGGTCGAAGCGATGGCCGTACACCTGTATATCGACGATGCCGTACTGCGCCTGGATCCACTGAGTTTCCGGGTGGCCGGCGGCGACATCAACAGCCGCATCCGACTGGACGCGCGCAAGAATGTCATCGCCAGTTCGGCGCGTATCCAGGCGCAGGGCTTGCAGTTGCCGAAGCTGTTTCCCAAGGAAGAGCTGACCGAGAACAGCGCCGGCCGGATCGGCGGCACTCTCAATCTTGCCGGCAACGGCAACTCGGTCGCGCGCATGCTGGCTAATGCCGACGGCGACATCGCCCTGACCATGGGCACCGGGCGCATCAGCAATCTACTGATGGAATATGCCGGCCTGGATATCGCCGAGTCCCTGAAATTCCTGCTCGGGAAGGACAAGACGATCCCGATACGCTGCGCGTTCGGGGAGTTCGACGTGGCTGATGGCGTCATGACCAGCCGTGCATTGGCCTTCGACACCACCGACACGGTGATACTTGGCGAGGGCACCATCGACATGCGCGACGAGCGGCTGGACCTGCGCTTGAAACCACAACCCAAGGACCGTAGTTTCTTTGCCTTGCGCTCACCGCTGCTGGTAACCGGAACCTTCAAGGATCCATCGTTCCGGCCCGACGTCAAACGCATCACCTTGCGTGGATTGGCTGCAGCCGTCCTCGCCGGCCTGACGCCACCTGCGGCCCTGATCGCCGTATACGAGACCGGTCCCGGCAAGGACGTTGTCTGCCGTCCGGCCGGAGCGCTTGCGGCCGCGCCCAAGGCAGGCGCCGCGGTCAACTAGCGCTCAGTCTTCGCTATTGGCTGCTTCCCGACCCTGCTGTCGAATCAGCGCTTCCTGACGGGCATCCTCGATCGACATCAGGATGCTTTCGAGATCGGCGTTGGCCTGGTTGAAGACGAACAACCCGCTGAGCTCCGCCTCCGGGCGCAGCTCGCCCTTCTCGAACAGCGCCCACATCTCCTCGCCATAATGGGTGGCCAACAATTCCGGGGCGAAGCGCGACAGACTGGCGCGAATATTGTTGACGTCGCGCAGCAACATGCTGCGAGCGTTGTTGTTGCCGGCGGCACTGACTGCCTGCGGCAGGTCGATGATCACCGGTCCTTCCGGCGCGACCAGCACATTGTATTCGGATAGATCGCCATGGATCAGGCCTATGCACAGCATGCGCACGACCTGGCGAATCAGAAAGCCGAAATACTCGCGCGCAACCTCGGCCTCCAGCTCGACCTCGCCGAGCCGCGGCGCCGAGTGCCCCGCGCTATCGGTAACGAGCTCCATCACCAGCACACCGTTGAAATAGCCATACGGCTGCGGCACACGAACATCGGCTGCCTTCAATTGGTACAAGGCATCCACTTCGGTGTTCTTCCAGGCCGTTTCCTGTTCCTTGCGTCCGAACCTGGTGGCCTTGCCGATCGCCCGGGTCTGCCGGCTGCCGCGCACCTTGCGTCCTTCCTGGTATTGCACGCGCGCCTGGAAGCTGCGCTGCCCCAAATCCTTGTACACCTTGGCGCAACGGATTTCGCCGCCGCAGCGGACCACATACACGGCGGCTTCCTTGCCACTCTTGAGCGGACGGATCACTTCGTCGATGACACCGTCGTCGATCAGGGGCTGCAAGCCCGCAGGGGTTTTCATGCGTGGGGAGGCGGTCGGAAGGGATGACCTTCCATTATCGTCGATTCCAGCCGCCCGCGCCGGCTCCCGTAGGAGCAAACTTCAGCCGCGATAGCTCTTGTAGGAGCGGCTTTAGCCGCGATAGCTCTTTGCTACGGAGCTATCGCGGCTAAAGCCGCTCCTACAGGGGGCGCTTCGGGCATTCAGGTTGGGGCGCCGCTCGCCGACCGAAAATGGCCGATCAGCGCTTCAGCCAGGATCGGCAGCAAACCGGGGGCCAGGTCATGGCCCATGCCGGGAATGATCTGCAGTTTTGCGCCGGGAATCTTTCGCGCGCAGTCGATGCCGTGCTCGACTGGAACCAGCTGATCGGAATCGCCGTGCACGATCAGGGCCGGCTTGCCGATCGTCCGCAACAACGCCGAGCGATCTCCCGAGGCCATGATCGCCAGCAATTGACGTGCCGTTCCCTCCGGATGGTAGCCGCGCGTGATCGCCGCACTCAGCCGTTCGTGCATCATCGTCGGCGGGGCCGGAAAGCCCGGGCTGCCGATTACCTTGAACACGCGCACCAGGTGATCGGCCAACTGGTCGACCGACGCGTTCGCCGGCGGTCGCGACAACAGCAACCGGGTCGCCTTCCAACTCGCGTTCGGCAAATGGCGGTCGCCGCTGGAAGACATGATCGAAGTCAGGCTCAGGCAGCGCTTCGGATAGTTCGCCGCGGCCGTTTGCGCGATCATGCCGCCGAGGGATGCGCCGACAAGATGTGCTGCCTTGACGCCCAGCGCATCGAGCACGCCAATGCTGTCCGCGGCCATGGCGTCGATCCGGTAGGGAGCGGAAACCGGCAGGTGCAGAAAGTATCGAAGCGCGGCCAGCGACAAGTTCGCCGGCGCGTCGACGCTTACCTTGTCCGACAAGCCGACATCCCGGTTGTCGAAGCGGATGACATAAAAACCAGCGTCGACCAGATAGCGACAGAACTCATCGGGCCAGGCGACGAGCTGCATGCCCAGGCCCATGATCAGCATTACCGCCGGGGCGGAAGGATCTCCCGAAGTTTCGACTTCGATCTGCAGGCCATTGGCGAGGACTTTCGGCACGCCTGGATTGTGCCACCCAGCCGGCGGCGCTGGCACAGGTATCTACGCGGAAGCGCCCTTCCCACTCATGGTCCGCTCGATCCAGTCGGTCACCAGCGGCCACAACCCTGGCTCGCCCGCAGGCCTGAAAAACCCGGAATGGCCGATCCTCTTCAATCCGAACGACGCGGGATCGAGCACGCGGTAGTCAGGCGTCCGTTGCCGGTAGGCGTCATGGAGCAGGCGCGAGCCGACTTCCAGCAGCAACTCATCGTCGGCCAGGGTCAGTGCAAGCACCGGGTACGTTGCGCTGGCGTAGGCTTCGCGGGCGTCCGGCTCGCCGCTGAGGATGTAGTCCGGCGTCAGGCACCAGCGCCGCCATTGGCGCATCGCGCCATTCGGAACATCGCCGATGATGCCCAGGCTTGCGCCGGGAAAATACCCGAACAGCGGACACAGGACGGGCACCAGAAAATACCAGAGGAAGGGCGCGGTACGACGGATCGACGGGGTGTTATGGCGCATCGCGCCACTGCCAACGCCAATGTTGACCAGGCCGCTGAGCAGCCCGCGCGAAGGCAACAAGGGCGCGCATTGCCCGCCAAAACTATGGCCAACTGCGAACAGGGGCTTGTCCGGGTACAGCGCCTTGACCGACCGCAACACGGCGTCATAGTCCTTGCCCAGCCAATCGCTGAGGTCGCCCGGCGCACCGCGCCGGGAACCGCGCAGCGACTCCCCGGTGCCGCGATAGTCGAAGGTCCAGACCGAGTAACCCTGTCCGGCCAGCCAGGCGGCGAAGTTCGCATAGAAGGCCTGCGGGACGGCCATTGCCGGCGCGATCACCACGCTTGCCTTGGACAATCCAGGCGGGTCGAATCGATAGCCGGCCAATTCAAGACCGTCGCTGGCGTTCAACACGACTCGATTCATTTCCGTTGCCATCGTTCGAGCGCCTGTTCGTAGCGCTGCAAGGCCTCGTCGTAGAGATCGAAGACGCAACGCTGGCAGCCACCGCCGCAGCAGTCTCCCGGCAGCGGCTTCTCGGGCGGCTGCGGCGCTTGCTGGTCGGTATCGTGCGGGGAATCGGACATTTGAAGGGCCGCGGCGAATCAGGGCCGGCGGCCGGAAATCACCGGGACCTGCCAGACGGCATAGTTCGGCGGTGTTTCGATGGAGTCGATGATGGCCGCGAAATTTTCGGCGATCGACAGCGGCGAACGCCCCGAGGAAGCGGCAAGCGATTCCGAGTAACCGTCGCGCCATGCCTTGAGGATATCGGCGAACGTGGCCCGCGGCACGCGCAAGGTGTCGACGACTACGTAGTCCATCGCGATGTCCTGGAAACCCAGGCGCTCGAGCATGGGCGGCGAGTGGCGGCCGATGCGGCCATCGCAGCCTATGCTGTCCAGGAAACCGAGCACCACCTCGTTCCAGAAGCGATCCGGATCACGATCGCCGACCTGCATGTGCAGCATCCCGTAGTCTTCCGAGAGCAGGTGCAGCCAACCGCCGGGCTTGAGCACACGGGAAAATTCGGCGAGCACCAACGGAAAATTCGGCACCGCCTGCGACATGTGCCGACAGACCAGCAAATCGAAGCTGGCATCGGGCTGTTTCAATGCAAAAGCGTCGTCCTGTTCGTAGCGCAGCCGACCGCCCCACGCTTCGTTGTTGCGCCGCGCCAGCTCCAGATTGGACTCCAGAATGTCGATGCCAAGAATACTTGCCTGCGGATAACGGTCGGCAAGGCGTCGTGTTATTTCGCCCGTGCCGCAGCCGACGTCGGCTATGCGCAGCGCGCCGGTGAGTCCATAGCGATCGAACAATCTGCTTTCCTGCGGCCAGATCGCCTCGGCCTGATGGGCCAGATTGCGCGCCATGGACTCATCGCCCATCTGTTGGGCCTGTGGATTGTGATCCTGGCTCATGCGGCGACTCCTAGGCCTCGGGCGAAAATTCCAGGGGTTCCTCTTCTCCCCACACCAGGCGGTGGTAGTCGAAACCGGCTTCGATGCGTGGCTTGATGATGCGGAAGAACGGCGAGGTGTCGAAATCGCGCGGCATGTACAGGCTGTGGTGCCGGATGTGCAGGATTTCCGCGCGCGCCTGCTTGGCGCCGGGCGTACCAGGTTCGATCAATTCAACTTCGGGCAGGATCGGGTAACGGATCGAACCGAACGCCTGCGCCAGCAAGGTCGAACAAATGGCGCGGGTCGGCTCGCCGCTGCCCAACGCAATGAGCCGCCGCTTCATGCCTCCCGGCAACGGCGGCGTGCGGATCAGGTACCGGACCAGATCGAGAACATTCTTCATGTCGTAACTGTAGCCAACCCGCGACACCATGAAGCTGACCAGTGCATCGATCTCGCCCTCGCTGAGCCCGACCGGACGGCAGATCCGCGTGTGCAGGTCGGAAAACGTGCTCATCGGAATCAGGCGCACGCCGTCGATGACATCGACATCGCAGAGCACGCGCGGCTCCTCGCCCTCCGCCGGCGGCCCCAGGTGATCGCCGATGTAGAGCGCGGCATGCGACCAGGTCGATTGCGTCAGGTACTTGATGGCAGTGGCGAAGCGGCTGGTGCCCTCGACCAGCAGCACGTCGCCCTTGCGCAAAGTCGCCGCGATCTGCTCGCGCGGACTGGTCGGCAGGTGCGACTGGCTAACCCGGGGCTTGGCCAGGAACCGCGCCAGTCTTTGCCCTAGATAGCGTTGGAAAAACATGCCTTACCCCCTGTGCAGACGCCGCAATTCAATTCTGCCACCAACGCCCATGAAAGAAACGCCGCCCACTCCGCCGCAACACCCCCCGCACCCTCTCCTCCCCCGAATACTCTGGAAAAGGCCATGTAGGAGCGGCTTCAGCCGCGATAGCTCCGGACCCCCGCGACACTTGCGCATCCACGCGCGGCGCGATCGCTCCGGACCCCCCCGACGCTCGCGCATCCATGCGCGGCGCGATCGCTCTTGATCCCGCCACTCCATCCTCACAAGAAAAATACCCATGATTCACCAACACACTAAACTCCGCCGGCGTAAACCGATCCAGATCCGTGCGAATCTTCCCCATCAGCTCAGCACACAAGCCCAGGCTGTACCCTGCAGCACCAGCATCGCGGCGATCAGTCAGGTTCCAGTAACTGCCGTCAAACTCGCCCGCGGCGCGGCCGCCGAAAAACAGCCGCTTGCGCAGCGCGACGGCCTGGTTGCCGATCACCCCGGCATAACGCAGCAAGCGCCGGAAATAATGTTGCCCGGCAACGAATGCAAATGGCGCGCCGGCGTCGGACACCAGAATCTCGCGGCAGCTCTTGATCGCAGGCTCCATGCCCATGTTGTCGTAAACGCCGCCATCGCTGAGCTCGACGCGATCGCGCAAGCGATCGCCGTCGAAGCCGCGGTAGCCGCCGCGGATGAAGTCCCCGGCCCGCGCCGGGAATCGCACCGGTCCGAATAGCGGCGGGAAACACGAGGACGCCGCAACGGCCAGGGCAAGGCTGATGCGCCCGTGGTCGCGCACATAACCGCTCTGGAAATCGCCGGTCCGCCGCCGGGAGAATTCCCAGTTGACGCCAAAGGTCAGGTTGGTCGCGCAGAACACGAAGCGTGGCGATTCCGGCAAATCCTGCAGCTTCAGATCGCCGAACAGCCGTTCGTAGGCCTTGCGCAGCAAGTTGACGCGCGAGGACGGCCACAGCCAGTTCCACGGCAGCGTCAACAACACCGGCAACGTCCGGATGTCCCTGCCGACAACCTTTCGGAATGGCTCGACGACGGCAGACTGAAATTCAATCCGGTCGCACCACTCGGGAAATGTTTCCGCGGCCGACGTTCGCTGGCGCAGGAAGCACGCCACCAGCCAGGCCGAGGCGATGCTGCCCCCGGACACCGAGCTGATCAGGTCGAGCTGGCGCAGCTTGCCCAGCTGATGCAAGCGAAGCAGCGCGCCAAGATGAAAAATCGCGGCTCGGTAGCCACCGCCGGAAAGGCACAAGGCCCGGCCAAAGCGATGGTCGCCGGCTTCGCCCGGCTGCGCTTGTTCGTCGTCGGCCGGCGCTTCGTCGATGAACTCGTCAGTCGCCATCAATCGCCAAGCAACAGGAACGGCAGCACGGTGAGCGCCACGACGGCAATGATCATGAGCAGCAGGAGCAGCGCATTCCGCGGCTGCTGGCGCAACGTCGTCCAGATCGATTCTGCTGTTCCGTCGCGCCTGGCCGCGGCGTAGGCGGCGCGAGCGGCGGCCTGCCGACGCAGCTGGTAATCGGCAAGCAAGCGCTTGGCCTCGACGATCACCGCGTCGTCCACCACCCAGATGCCACCGCCGAATAATCCCCAGGCGGCCGGCTTGGTCTCGTAATAGTCGATCCCGTGCTCATCGAGCAAGGCGCGAACCTCGTCGGCTTCATCGTCGGGCACATTACGCAGGTCGAACAGCAATTTTGACATTCCCGGATGATAACCGCGGAGCACCGTCCATCGCTGGGTTAGCGACCGTGCGTGCCCGCCAGCTGCCCGTTCGCCCACTGCACGATCTGCGCCGTGCCCATCGCGCCCGATTGCCGGGCGATCTCGCGTCCGCTGCGTAGCAACACCATGGTCGGAATGCTGCGGATTCCGAACCGCGCGCCCAGTTCCTCTTCGGCCTGGGTGTCGACCTTGGCCAGGCGCATGCGCGGCTCCAGTATTTTCGCCGCCGCCTCGAACTGCGGCGCCATCGAAAGACAAGGCCCGCACCATGGCGCCCAGAAATCGACCAGCAGCGGCAGTTCGCTGCGCACGGCATGGCGATCGAAATCCGCCGCGGCAAGCGCCATCGGCTTGCCGATGAAGATCAGCTGGTGACAACGCCCGCACTTTGGAGCCTGCGCCAGGCGCGCGACGGGAACACGGTTCATCGCCTGGCAATGCGGACAGGCGAGCAGGAGGGACGCGTCGCTCATGCCTGGTCCTGGAGGCGGACGCCGTTGTGCTTGGCCTCCGCGCGAAATTCCGCCAGCTCGCGCAGCAGGGTTTCGATATTCACTTCGTTCTTCAAGTTGACCTTGAAATCGGTGTCGGCGCGGGCGCGGTCCTTGATCGATTGCCGGTTCTGGCTCATTACGATCAACGGCCCCTGCAATCCGACCAGTATCGCCAGCGCGAGATTGAACAATTGGAACGGGTAAGGATCCAGCGGCGCCCGAAGCACCAGACCGGTGTTGATCACGCACCAGGCGCCGGTCAGCAGGAGCAGGAACACGATGAACTTCCAACTGCCATTGAGCGCGGCGACGGAATCGGCCAGTCGATCGCTCCAGGACAAGTTTCGCTCGAACTCCTCGTCGACGTTCTTGGCGGCGCGGGCGGACAGCATCGTATTGGTTTCGCGCAACCGCTCGCTCATCGTGCGCAGGATCGCCAGCGCCACGCGCGGTCGGCGGGCAAGATAGTCCTCCAGCGTGTCGCGCGGCAATTCCAGCAACACGGTGTCGGTGGTGGCCAATGCGCTGGCGCTGCGCGGCATCTCGTCGAACAGCGCCAACTCGCCGAAGTATTCGCCGCGGGCGATGTCCTTCAGTGAAATTCGTCGCGACGCGTCGCCCGGCAAGTGGATATTGATGTCGCCGGTCTCGACGATGTACATCGATGAGCCGCTATCGCCTTGCGCAAAGATCATCGTGCCAGCGGCAAACGGACGGCGCTCCAGCGCACCGCCGAGTGCAGCCAGGTCCTCTTCCGACAGCCCTTCGAACAGCGGAATCGAGCGGAGAAGCGGCGTCGGGTCCAAAGCTAATGGGAGCCGTTCGCGGCAGCGTCCGGCTCGGCCGTTTCCGGTGCCGCCGGCGGCTCCGCCGAGGCGTGGTCGACGACATAGACCCATCGGCCATCGCGACGCTCGGCTACCGCCGTAAATCGTCCCTGCATGACCACGGGGGCCCCGCCGGCCTTTGGCGTGAGGGTTAGCGTGTACTTGCCCCAGCCAACGCTGGCATCGCCGACCGTCCGGTATTGCTTGTCGGAAAGCGCCACGTCGTTGACTGTGTAGGCGCCCAGCAACCCGACGTACGCCGCGCGAATCGCCACGGAACCTCGTGCTTCCCGCTCATCGGGAAGCCAGGTCACGGCATCGGTCGCGTAGGTACGCATGACCGCTTCGACATCATTGGCCTTCATCGCCGTGGCCCAGGCCGAATCCACGGCCTGGAGGCCCTCCTCGGCAGCGATCGCGGGTAATGCGAACGCGAGCAACAACAACGCATAATAGCGCAGGCGAAGTCCCGAGCCAGTCATGACCAGTCTCCCTTGTTCTTATTCAACCGACATGGGCGCCAGCTTGGTATTCAACACCCAGCCGGTATTGCCGTTCTCGTCTTCCACTTCCCACCACATGTCTTCCTTCGCGCCGAGCGGATACAACATCATGCCGCTTTCGATCTTGCGCACGGTCGACGAGCTCTTCGACGGCGAGCGCTTCAGGTCGAAGTTCATGGTGGCGATGAAGCTTTGCCGCGGCGCGGAAGCGACCACGTTGGCGTTCATGCCGCCCATTTGCGTGACCAGCTGGCGATAGGCATCCAGGAAGGCCAGGCCGACGACCTTGCCGACATCGGTGTTGGAGTAGCCGCCGCCGGCGGCGCCGGACCAGCCGGACCAGCCCCCGGCGCCGAACGACACGTCGGATTTCTTGGCGAAACCTTCGATGTTGTATTCCTCTTCCGAGGTACGGGTATTGACCAGGGAGAGCACGGTCTGCGCTTCGACCTTGTTGGTCTTGATGCCGCCGGCCAGCGCACCGAACTTGCCGCCCATCAGGCCACCGGCGATACCGCCGAGGTTGCTGCCGCCGGAGTTCTGGTTCTGACCGGCAATATCGGCCACCAGTAGCCAGTCGGCCGTCTTGATCTGGCCGCCGCCGACGTTCGAACCACGCTGCAGGTTGCCGCCGCCCGCGAGCTTCTGTTCACGCTGGATGGCTTCCATGCCCGAACCGCGGTTGACCAGCTTGAAACAGCCCGACCGGGAGACAAACGTTTTCAGCAAGGTCGATGGGGCGCCCAGCTGGTAGGCCTTCCAGCCCTGACCGTCGCCGTCCACCAGAGCGATGGTGCCCAGCACTTTGCCGCAGGTCGGAATCTCGGCGTTCTTGCTCGAGCCCTTTTCGTTTTCGACCTTGGCCACCGCGGACACGGCCGTGGTCAGGGCAGCAGCCGCCGCGCAGGCAGCGAACAAACGTGAAAATTTCATTGGTGTTCCCCCATGGATTCCGCCCGCAGGCGTTGAAGCTGATCGTCAGCTGCACGGTAAACCAGTTCCCAACCGCCATCAAGGCGGTCTGGCTTGCATCCTACTCCGGACAGGCGTACAAAAATTCCATTCAGAGTGACAGTGGAGTCCCTCATGAAACGGCGCATAGCGATCGCCTCGGTCGTACTGCTCGTGCTGGTTGCGGGCGTGCTCTATACACGCAGTGCCAAGGAACCCCCGGCGCCCGTTCCGGAATCGCCGCCGCCCGTTGCGGACGCGATCGTCGGCGCCACCCTGCTTGAGGGCCTGGGCAACTACCACTTCCCGATCACCACCAGCAATCCCGAGGCGCAGCGCTGGTTCGACCAGGGCCTGATGCTCACCTACGGCTTCAACCACGACGCTGCCGAGCGTTCGTTCCTGCGTGCCGCCCAGATCGATCCCAATTGCGCCATGTGCTGGTGGGGCGCCGCGCTGGTGGTCGGCCCGCACGTCAATGCCGGCATGGATCCCGCCAATAACGACAAGGCCTGGACGCGCCTGCAGAAGGCCGTGAACCTGGCCCCCGCCGTCAGTCCGCGCGAGCACGCGTTCATCACCGCGCTGACCGAGCGTTACACGCAGAATCCGCCGGAAGACCGCAAGCCGCTCGACATGAGTTATGCCCTGGCCGCGGGCAAGCTGGCCGCCCAGTTTCCGGACGACCTGGATGCGGCGGTGTTCCATGCCGAAGCGATGATGGACCTGCAGCCCTGGGATTATTACGACGACAAGCTGCAGCCCAAGGGCAACACGGCGGAAATCGTTGCCACCCTGGAATCGGTGATAAAGCGCAATCCCGACCACCCCGGCGCGCTGCACCTGTATGTGCATGCCGTGGAAGCTTCCGCGAATCCTGAACGCGGCGTCGCCGCCGCGGATCATTTGCGCACCCTGATCCCCGGCTCCGGCCATCTGGTGCACATGCCGGCGCATATCTATTCGCGGGTCGGGCGCTGGCATGACGCCGTGCTCGCCAACCAGGTGGCCATCAAGGCCGATGACGCCTATCTGGCGATCTGCCGGGGCAACACGCAGGGCATCTATCCGCTCGGTTACGTGCCGCACAACCACCACTTCCTGTGGTTTGCCTCGAGTATGGAGGGCGCCAGCGCCGTCGCCAAATCAGCTGCCGAGCAGACTGCCGCGCGCACCAGCATTCCGGAGCTGATGCGCAAACCGGGCTTTGCCGGCTTGCAGCATTACTCGATGACGCCCTGGTTCGACCGCGTGCGTTTCGGACGCTGGAATGAAATCGTTGGCGTCGCCAATCCAGCCCCCGACCTGCCCTATGTCACTGCCATCTGGAACTACGCGCAAGGCATGGCCGCCGTGCGCCAGAACCGCCTGGACGATGCCGGCAAGCACCTGGTCGCCCTGGCCAAGCTGGCCGCCGACCCGCAGATGGAAAAACTGACCGTCTGGGACCGGTACCCCTTGTCGCATGCCGCCCGTATCGCCGAACGTACCCTGAGCGCCGAGCTCGCCGCTGCCCGCAGCGACACGGCGACGGCCATCGCCGCGCTACGCGAAGCCGTGCTGATCGAGGACAAGATTCCGTACGACGAGCCGCCTGGCTGGCATTCGCCGGTGCGGCACACGCTCGGTGTGATGTTGCTTGCGGCCGGCGAGCCGGCTGAAGCCGAGGCGGTTTATCGTGAGGAGTTGCGCCGCAACCCGGGCAATGGCTGGTCCTTGTTCGGCCTGGCGCAAAGCCTGCGCGCCCAGAAACGCGAAGCGGATGCGGCCAAGGTCGAGGCCGAATTCGCCGCGGCCTGGGCCAATGCCGACGTCAAGTTGACGGCATCGCGTATGTAGTCGGCGACACCAGGGCGGAACGAACTACGACCCAGTGGCAGCACAAGGATGAGGCGCCATGAACATCACCCGCGAACACCTGGCATTGCCAGGATCTGCACTTCGACGTCGCGTCGAGCACCTGCTTGCGCCGGCGGATATCCATATCGACGGCGGCCGTCCCTGGGACATCCAGGTCCATGACGAGTCCGTGTACTTCCGCTTGCTGACCCAGGGTTCGCTGGGCCTGGGCGAGAGTTACATGGACGGCGCCTGGGACTGTCGCTCGCTCGACGGCATGTTCTATCGCATGCTGAGCGTGCGTCTCGAGGAACGAGTGCGCGGACTATCGGCCCTGTGGGACTTGCTGCACGCCCACCTGGTCAACCTGCAGGCGCCGCGGCGCAGCTTTGAAGTCGGCGAGCGCCACTACGACCTGGGCAACGACCTGTACCGCGCCATGCTCGGGCCGCGCATGATCTACAGCTGCGGGTATTGGCGGACTCCGGCCGGGCCAGTGGCGTTCGATCTGGATTCCGCGCAGGAAGCCAAGCTCGATCTGGTCTGCCGCAAGCTGGGGCTGCGCCAGGGCCACCGCATCCTGGATATCGGCTGCGGCTGGGGTGGCGCCCTGAAGTTTGCCGCCGAGCGCTACGGCGTTTCCGGCGTCGGCGTGACTGTGTCGCGGGAGCAGGCCGACTATGCGCGCGAGCAATGCGCCGGCTTGCCGGTCGAAATCCGCTTGCAGGATTACCGTGAGGTCGACGAGCGCTTCGATCGCGTTTTCTCGCTGGGCATGTTCGAACATGTTGGCGTGAAGAACTATCGCTGCTACTTCGAAGTCGCCCGCCACTGCGTCAAGGATGACGGACTTTTCCTGCTGCACAGCATCGGTCGCGACGAGTCGTCCAACCGCATCGACCCATGGATCGCCCGCTACATCTTTCCCAACTCGATGTTGCCCTCGCCCGCGCAAACCGCGCGCGCGCTGGAGGGGCTGTTCGTCATCGAGGACTGGCATAACTTCGGCGCCGATTACGACCTGACGCTGCAGGCGTGGCTGCGGAACGTCGAGAAGGCGTGGCCGTCGCTGGATGCCCGCTACGACGAGCGCTTCCGGCGCATGTGGCGCTACTATCTAACGCAATCGATGGCCGTATTCCGGTGCCGGCGTGCCCAGCTGTGGCAACTGGTGTTGTCGCCGAACGGCGTGCCGGGAGGTTACGTCGCCGCGCGCTGAGGCAGTGTCGATCAGCCGGGCCAGGCGCGCCCGAGCAGGCGTGCGACCGGCGTCGCGGCAGGCAGGGTGCCGAATGCCAGGCCGTGCTGAACACCGAGCCGGCTTTGGCAAAAGCTGTCGGCGATCGTGGCGTCGCCCGCGCGGATCAGAATTGCCGCTTGCAGGGCCAGCGCCATGCGCTCGACCAGCAGACGGGATTGCCCTTCCAGTTGACCGGGGTCGCCCGCGAGCACGCGTTCGAGCTGCGATATTTCCGCGTCCAGCAAGCTGTGGCCCCCGCGCGCGGAAGCAAGCTCGGCGAAGTAGGCGTCGCGACAGGCGGGCTCGCGTTGCAGCGCGCGCAACACATCCAGGCACTGGATATTGCCGCTGCCTTCCCATATCGAATTCAATGGCGCCTGGCGCAACAGACGCGGCATCGGCGAATCCTCGACGTAACCGATGCCGCCCAGGCATTCCTGGGCCTCGTTGACGAACGGCGTGCAGCGCTTGCACACCCAATACTTGCCCAAAGCCGTGACCACACGCGCCAACGCGGCTTCGGATTCGCTGCGTTCACTCGCATCGACCGCGCGCGCCACCCGGAACGTCAGCGCCGTCGCCGCCTCCGATTCCAGGGCCAAGTCGGCGAGCACGTTGCGCATCAGCGGCTGGTCGATCAACGCCCGGCCGAACGCCCGGCGATGCCGGGCATGGTGGATTGCCTGCACCAATGCCTGGCGCATCAACGCCGCCGAGCCAATCAGGCAGTCCTGCCGGGTCATCGCCACCATCTCCAGGATCGTCGCCACGCCGCGGCCTTCCTCGCCGAGCAGCCAGGCCTGCGCCCCGTGCAATTCGACCTCGCAGCTGGCGTTGCTCCAATCGCCGAGCTTGTCCTTCAGGCGCTGGATGCGAATGCCATTGCGGCTGCCGTCCGGCGCGAAACGCGGCAACAGGAAACAGGACAATCCTGCGGTGGTTTGCGCCAGCACGAGGAAGGCGTCGCACATCGGCGCCGACAGAAACCATTTGTGGCCGACCAGTTCGTGCAGCCCGTCGCCGGCGGGCGTGGCGCGCGTCGTATTGCTGCGCACGTCGGAGCCGCCCTGCTTTTCGGTCATGCCCATGCCGATGGTGTTGCCGGCTTTTTCCCATGCCGGACGATGGCTGCCGTCGTAGGCGCTGGCGACGATGCGCGGCAGCCACTCGCGCGCGAGCTCGGGCGCGTGCTGCAGCGTAGGCACGCAGGCGTAAGTCATGGTCAGCGGACAGCTGGTGCCCTGGTCGGCCTGATGGTGCAAGAACATCAACGCCGCCCGGGCCACGTGCGCGCCTGATACGTCGGCGTTGCGCCAGGCAAACCCGCTGATGCCGTGGCTGATTCCCAGTTCCATCAACCGGTGATACGCCGGATGAAACTCCACCTCGTCCAGGCGATGGCCGTAGCGGTCCACCGGTTTGAATCTCGGCTTGTTTTCGTTGGCCAGCGCACCCAGCGCCATCATTTCGCCGCCGGCCAGGACGCCGTACGCCTGAATTTGCGACTGCGCCCAGCCGCCGCCTTCACGCGTGACCGCTTCGCGCAAGGGTTGGTCGGTGCCATAGGCATCGTAGGGCAGCAACGGCGGCGGCTGGTTTTCGACCTCGTGAGTGGCGAATCGGTTGGTCACCTCAACTCCAGGAAGACTTCACGGCGCGCCCGGCGCCACGGTGGGCTCGTCGTTCACGAAGGGCTTGATACCCAGGTCGCGGTACACCGCCCCTGGCGAGATCACCCGCCCGCGCGTGATCACCAGGGCAACCTTGCGAACGTCTGAAATATTCGTGGTCGGATCGCCATCCACCAGCACCAGGTCGGCGAGCTTGCCCGCTTCGATGCTACCGCGTTCATGGCTTGTGCGCGTGTACCTGGCGCCGTTGCGTGTCGCTACCTGCAAGGCTTGCGCCGGCGTCATTCCGGCCTGCACATAGAACTCCAGCTCACGGTGCAAGGTGAAACCGGCCAACTCGTCGGTACCGGCGACGATCGGCACGCCGGCCCGGTACAACCTGCCCACGAAGTCGACCATCTTGTTGAACGACTTGTCGTAGCGCAGCGCGGCGGCATCATCGGGAATCTTCATTTCGGCCATGTAGTAGGCGCGTTGGCGATCCGGCGGCAGGTGGTCGGCGATCGCCCCGAACGCCTGGGACATCTCGCCGTCGCGGTGGCGGATGAAATCGAAGGTGGTCAGGGTCGGGTCGACCACAATCTGCTTTTTCGCCAGCAGGGCGATGAAGTCCTGCACCGGCTTGGAATCGAAGTCCAGGTCGGCCAATTTCTCCGCCGGAAGAATGAAGCGGTCCAGGTTGCGCGTATCCGTCGTGGGCGTGACCAGGAAGTTGAGCAGCACCTGGTTGATGTGCTGGATCTCGTCGAAGCCGTAGTCGACCACGTCCTGCGCACGCAGAAACGCCGGCACGTGACCGCTGACGCGCATGCCACGGCTGTGCGCATAGGCGACGGTGTCGCGCAGGATTTCCTTCGGGAACGAATTGTAGATTTTCAATTGCGGGTAGCCGCGTTCGGCGTACCAGTCGACGGCATCCTTGGCTTGCTGCAGGGTGGAGACGACAAAATCGGAACGCGAGGCAAACGGGCTCTCACCCTCGAGGAAGCCGAGCGGAACGATCTGCGGCGACAGCAATGTCCCTTCCGCGGTCTCGTCGATCATCTGGCTGATGGTTACGTTGCTGTTGCCCATGTCGCGCACGGTGGTCACGCCGGCGGCGAGGTTGAGCCCACCTTCCCAGCGACTGACATGCCCGTGCAGGTCGAACAATCCGGGCAACATCACCCGCCCCTGCGCATCGATCTGCTGGTCGGCGTCGCGAATGGGCGAGCCGGCCGGCAGAACGGCCGTGATTCGCCCACGCAACAGGTACACGTCCGAGGACGCGCCAAGCTTGGCGTTCTCGCTGTCGAACACCCGTGCATTCCTGATGACCGTGAGTCCGGCGAGCGGCCGTTGCAGTCGCGCGGCCATGTCGCGCAAGAGCTTGGCCTCGGCCGCCGTCTGGCTCGCTTCCATCAACTTGCCATTCGCCTCCCAGCCGTCTTCGACGACCAGGAACGAGCCGCCCGGCTCGACAAAGGCGAAGAACCGCGGCTTGGCGCCAGTGGTCGCCCACAGAAAGGTGGGCGACAGGCCCAGACCGGTCTGCGCGAACAGTTGCACGCGCTGGCTCTGGCCGCCGCGAGTGACCGCGATTTCGTCGAGCTTCTTCTGACTCAGACTGCCGCTCGGCAACAAGGGAATGGTGCCGTCCTTGCTCGCCGCGAGCGCGGCGATGGCAACCGAGCTGACTTCGAATGAACTGTTCAGTGGCGCATACAAGGCGCCGCCACTGGCGGGCTTGCCAGTTTCCTTCTCCGACGTGGAGCGCCATCGGGCCTGTCCGTTGGCGATCGAAAAATGCTCGTCGACCAGCGCGCCGAACGTGGACGCGCCCTGGATGTGGTACTCGCTGAAGGTTCCGTCCGGCGCCAGTCGGAACTGTTCGTCGAAGTCCGGGCCGCGGCCGTTGTCCTTGTATGTGAAGTGAACTTTGACCAGGCCATCGGCGTCGCGAGTGACGACTTGTTCTCCCGCCCGGACGCCGCCAGTCATGAATATCGAGTAGCGGATAACCTCGGCCGCCTGCAATGCCGGCGCGAGCAATATTCCCAATCCAAGCAGCCACACCTGCACCATCTTCATTCCTGCCCCCAGTCACTGAGACGCTGGCCGCGTCGAACTTTCGCCACGGCTATCCTACAACCGCCATGGCAATATCGTCCGTCCCCGCCGGCGATGGCAACCGGGGACCGGCCTCGAGCCGACTCCTAGCCGAGGGGCCAGCGCCGCAACACCACGTATTCGCGCTCCTGCCCCATCCTGCTGTGCATCAACGCGAACTCGTCCACGCGCCAATGGATAGGCTGGATGGCGACTGGCTCGAGCGCTTTGTCGGCGTCGCGCAGCAAGGTTACGTGCGGCGCGTAGTCCGCCTCCGGCGGCTTGCAGAAGCCGGCGTTGTCCAGTCCGGCGGCGAGCGCGCGCCAGAACGGCAGCAATTTTTCTCGCGATTGTTCGCAACGCAGGACCCAGGGTGGCCGCCGTCCGGAAAAGCTCGATGCGCTGTCGAGCGTCAGCTCGAAGCCCGGCATGACGACGTCGTCTCCCGCGGCCAGGGCATGTTCCACGACACCGGCTGCGGCGGGTGCAGGAAAGTCCCCGAGGAAAACCAGAGTGAGGTGCAAACGCTCCGCCGGCGTCCACTTGCCACGCGGCTTGTGACTACGCTTCAGGTCCTCGGCGGCGCGCTGGATTGCTTCGAGCACGCCCTCGTCGGGAAGCAGGGCGAAGAACAGGCGATGTCGCTCGGCAGGGGTCTCCATGCTCCCGGCCGACCTAGCTGCGCTTCTGGTAAGTGCCCATCAATTGCGCCTCGCCGAGCACGTGCCCGCGCATTGCGGCTTCCAACGCGGCCTTGTCGGGCTCGCCCAGATCGGGCAATTCCACGTCGAGCGCGTACAGCTTGTGGAAGTAGCGATGGCGGCCGATCGGTGGACACGGCCCACCGTAGCCCGTGCGCTGCCAATCGTTCACACCCTCGCGAGTTGCGGGTGGCAACGACTCGCTGGTCTGCGCCTCGCGCAAGCCACCGGCGGCCGGCGGCAGGTTGTACAGCAGCCAGTGGACCCAAGTCATTTTCGGCGCCGCCGGGTCCGGCGCGTCGGGGTCGTCCATGATCAGCACCAGACTCCGGGTTCCATCCGGAACGGCGTGCCAGCTCAAGGCCGGCGAAATATCCTCCCCTTCGCAGGTGAATCTGGCGGGGATCTGTGCGCCGGCGGCGAAGGCCGGACTGGTCAGCTTCATTGCCATGTTGCCCTCCTCCGGATTGGCCGGCATCAGGCGCGCGCTGCGCCCTCGATCCAGGTCAGCTCACTCCTCCACGTTTTCTGCCGGCGGCAGCCGCCGGCGCAGATTCTTGCGATAGAACGGACCGGCGCTGCGCAGATAGCGATGGTAGCGATAGACCCGCCGATGGTGCGCCGAAGCGGCGCGCCGGACGGCGGTGCGCTGGGTGCTGGCGTGCAGGTAGCGCTTGCGCTCGATGCGGGTCCTCGTTTCGATCCGAGCCTCGTTGCGGTCCGAGTCGTCGTCGGCAATCTCCTCCGGAATCCCTTCCTCGTCCTCCTCGCCAACCCCGCTGTCGTCCTCGGCCAGGTCGTCCGCTGTCTCGTGGCTGGCGCCGTCCGCGGCGGCGCTCCGC
>Ga0209211_10002206_pt1 | contig 34185 bp, 31 predicted proteins | sample RifGroA2_FD_183992 | JGI IMG/M metagenome (GOLD analysis project Ga0209211, IMG submission 183992) | Groundwater microbial communities from Rifle, Colorado, USA - Groundwater A2 (SPAdes) (version 2) | ecosystem: Environmental > Aquatic > Deep subsurface > Groundwater | place: Rifle, Colorado... | reverse complement strand
CGAGCGGATAGTTCGCCGGTGCGTTTCACGGCCGATGGATTGAACGTCAACAGTCCCGCCTTCTCGCCGGACGGGGCAACTGTATATTTCCTGACTGCGAAGTCCGGTTCCATGCAGCTGTGGTCGCAGGCGGTCGCCGGCGGCGCCGCAACGCAACTGTCGAACTATCCGCTCGATGTTGGCGCCTACAAGTTGTCGCCTGACGGAAAGTCGGTTGCAGTGGCGATGGAAGTGTTCAACGACTGCGCGACGCTCGCCTGCAGCAACCAGCGCCTGGATGCCAAGGCGGCGACCAAGGCCAGCGGCATGCTGTTCGACAAGACCTTCATTCGGCACTGGGATACCTGGGCCGACGGCCGTCGCAACCAACTGTTCGTCGCCCGCTTCGGCGCCGACGGCAAGCTCGCTGGCGAACCGGCGAAAGTGACCCGCGGCATCGATGGCGATGTGCCGTCCAAGCCCTTCGGCGACGCCAGTGAGTTCACCTGGTCGCCGGATGGCACATCTATCGTTTTCAGCGTGCGCCTAGCCGGACGCAGCGAGCCGTGGTCGACCAACTTCGATCTGTTTCGCTCCGACGTCGCCGGCGCTGGCGCCGCGGTCAACCTGACCGCCGCCAACAAGGCGTGGGATGCCGGCCCGGTGTTCAGCGCCGATGGCAAGACCTTGTACTACCGGGCAATGAAGCGTCCCGGTTTCGAGGCCGACCGTTTTGCCCTGATGGCCATGGATGTCGGCACTGGCGCCAGCCGCGAACTCGACCCGCTCTGGGATGCTTCCGCAGACACCATCGTCCTGTCCGATGATGGCAAGAAGATTTACACGCAGGCGCAAGAGCTGGGCCAGCATCCCTTGTTCGCCTTCGATATCGCCGCGGGCCAGGCGACGCGCGTTGCCGGCGATGGCGGCATCAGCGGTTTCGACCTGCGCGGCGAAACGCTGGTGTTCGTGCGCGACAGCCTGAAGTCGCCGGGCCGCCTGTTTGCCGCTCGCGCCGACGGCAGCGCCGCGCGCGAGGTCAGCGTCAACAACCACGACAAGCTCAAGGATGTCGCCTTTGGCGATTTCGAGCAGTTCACGTTCGTTGGTTGGAACAACGAGACCGTACACGGCTATGTGGTCAAGCCCGCGAACTACCAGTCCGGCAAAAAATACCCGGTCGCGTTCCTGATCCATGGCGGGCCGCAAGGCAGCTTCGGCAATGGCTGGAGCTATCGCTGGAATCCGCAGACCTACGCCGGGCAGGGTTTTGCCGTGGTGATGATCGACTTCCACGGCTCCACCGGCTACGGCCAGGCCTTCACCGATGCCATCTCGCAACACTGGGGCGATCGACCGCTGGAAGATTTGCAGAAGGGCTGGGCGGCGGCGCTGGCCAAATATTCCTTCCTCGATGGCGACCGCGCGTGCGCGCTGGGCGCCAGCTACGGCGGCTACATGGTCGACTGGATCGCCGGCAACTGGTCGCAGCCCTGGAAATGCCTGGTCAGCCATGACGGCGTATTCGATGTGCGGATGATGGCCTACTCCACCGAGGAACTCTGGTTCACCGAATGGGAAAACGGCGGAACGCCGTACGACGCGGCCGTAACCGTCGAAAGATTCAACCCGGTCAACCATGTTGCGAGCTGGCGTGTGCCGATGCTGGTCGTGCAGGGACAACTTGATTACCGCATCCCGGCCGAGCAGGGCATTGCCGCCTTCACTGCGCTGCAACGCAAGGGCGTCGAGAGCCAGCTGCTGTTCTTCCCCGACGAAAACCACTGGGTGCTCAAGCCGCAGAACAGCGTGCTCTGGCATGACACAGTGAATGCCTGGATCAAGCGGTGGACGGCCGAGTGATCGTCCGGCTCGGCACGGGGGCGCGACTGCAGTCATGACTTCAGTCGACAAGCACAAGCTCGCCGTTGGCCTCCCGGTGCAGACCTTTCCGATCGGATCGGTCGATGCCCGGATGATCGATGTCATGCGTTGCATCCTGGCGCTGTCGGCGCTGGCCATCGGTTATGTCGATTCCGGGGAGTCGCTGGGCCTGGTGGCGCTGAGCCGGATTTCCGCCTTCGCCTACCTGGTCTGGAGCGCCGTCTCGTTGTTCCTGGCGACACGCCGATCCCTGTTGCGGCCGCCGCGTCACGAGCACTGGGTCGATGTCCTGTTTGCTGCGTTGCTGCTTGCGCTGACGCAGGGTAGCAGCAGCGTCTACTTTTTCATTTTCCTGTTCGCCATCCTGGTAGCGTCGTTTTCCCGCGGCTTCTCCGAAGGATTGCGTGTCACCTGTGTGTCGGTGGTGCTGTTCGAACTGGCCGTGCTGTGGTTCGCGCCTGGCGCCGGGACCTTCGACCTCGATCGGACGCTGGTTCGGCCTTTCTTCCTGCTTGCCCTGGGGTCGATGATCGCCTACTGGGGCGGCCACGAGATCACGCATCGCCGGCGGCTGCGGCTGCTGCAGGAAATCAACAACCAGTGGAATCCGCGCTTCGGCCACGATCACGCCATCGGCACCAACCTGGAGCGCGCCCTCGAGTTCTTCTCGGCCGGCGCATGCATCCTGGTCCTGAAACGGCCGACAACACCGCCGATCTACCTGACCTATCACACCTCCGGACGCAAGCGCGGCCAGGCCATGCTGCCGAGCACGATCACGCAGGAAACGGCGGCGATACTTCTGAGTTTTCCTGCCAACTTTTCCGCGCGCTACGAAGAAACGCCACGCGGTTGGCGGCGCTGGTTCGCGCGCCCGCGCCTGACCTCGCGGGACGAGGCCATGACCGAGCAATGCGAGGTGCTGGCCAACCTGCTCGACACCACCAGTTTCCTGACCGTGCCCTACGTGCAGCGTGACGGCACCGAAGGCCGCGCGTTCCTCACCGCAGGCAAGCGTTCATTCGACGCCTCGGACGTCGATTTCTTCGCCCAGCTGATGACCACTATCTCCAACGTCGTCGAAGGCATGCAATTGATGGACGAGCTGGTGTCCAGGGCGGCCGAGCATGAACGCTACCGGATCTCGCTGGACATCCACGACACCACGGTGCAGCCGTACATCGGCCTGAAGCTGGGCCTGGATGCCTTGGCGCGCGAAGCCGGTCCGGGCAATCCGCTGTCGCGCCGAATTGGCGAACTGCTCGGCATGACCGACAACACCATCCGCGACCTTCGCCGCTACATGACCACCTTGCAGGACGACACCACGCTTGGCGGCGACTCGCTACTTTCCGCGGTGCGCGACCAGGCCAGTCATTACCACCGTTTCTACGGCATCGAGGTGGAGGTTCGCTGCGACGGCGAAGTGCAGGTGAACTCCCAGCTCGCCGGCGCGCTGCTGCAGATCGTCGCCGAAGGCTTGAGCAACATCCTGCGCCACACCACCGCCAAGCGCGCCCATCTGACCCTGCATCGCGAGGGCCAGACCCTGGTCCTGGAGATTGCCAACGAGTCCCCAAGCGACGAAAGCGCAGAGCCGGTGTTCACGCCGCGCTCGATCGCGGCCCGTACGCGCTCACTGGGCGGGCGTTTCGTGGTCGAACGCGGCGCATTGGGGTATACCATTGTGCGCATCGTCATTCCCCTGTAATCCAGACCCCGAGTTCCAGCCCAAGCCCATGCCCGCAATCAAGATCCTGCTCGTCGATGACCACCGCAGCGTGCTGTGGGGTCTCGAGAAACTGATCGAAGGCGAAAGCCCCCGAATGGAAGTCATCGGCAAGGCGACCACGTCGGCCGAAGCCATGCTTCTGCTCGACCACGTCCAGCCGGACATCCTGTTGCTCGATCTCGACCTTGGCGGGGAGAACGGCATTCACGCCATTCCGGCCTTGCTGGCGAAATCGAAATCGAAAGTCCTGGTGCTGACCGGCTCCCGCGACCCGTCCGTGCACGACAGCGCCATGCTCGCCGGCGCCCTGGGCGTGGTGGAAAAAGGCGAGCCGGCAGAAACCATCCTGAAGGCCATACAAAAGGTGCACTTGGGCGAAGTCTGGCTGAATCGGATCGCCACGGGCCGCGTGCTGCTGGAAATGGCCCGTGGCCGGACCGCCGACTCGCTGGACCCGGAACAGAAGAAGATCGCCAGCCTCACGCCACGCGAGCGGCAGATCGTGGCCGAGATCGGCAGCGATGCCGCCGCCAGTAGCCGGGTAATCGCCGAACGGCTGCGCATCAGCGAACACACCTTGCGCAACCACATCGCATCCATCTACGAAAAGCTGCAGGTGTCGAGCCGGCTCGAGTTGTTTGCCTATGCCGGCAAGCACGGCATCACGCCAGTCTGAGGCCCCGGCGCACGGCTACAGCCAGCGTGCACGCCGCAGCAACCAGAACAGGCCGCCGCAGATGGCGATGGTGGCCCCAAGCACGATCCAATAGCTGTACGGGCCGGCCAGTTCCGGCATGTGCTTGAAGTTCATGCCGTACCAGCTGGTCAGCAAGGTCGGGGCGGCAAGCAACGCCGCCCAGCCGGCCAGCCGCTTGACCACTTCCCCTTGCGCAACCGTGACCATGGCAATGTTCACCGACATCGCCGCGGTCAGCATCTCGCGCATCATGTCGGTCGCCTCGTTCACGCGCACGGCATGGTCGTGGACGTCGCGCAGGTGCAGGCCCACTTCCTTGCGCACCAGCGCCGGGTGGAATTTGATGAGCTGGTTGAGCATGTCCTGCAGCGGCGAAACGGCCAGGCGCAGTTTGGTCAGGTCGCGCTTCAGGTCATACAGGCGATGGATGGTTTCGCGACGATAGGACTCGGCGAAAATATCCTTTTCCAGGTCGTTGAGTTCTTCCTTGAATTCCTCCACGATCGGAAAATAGTTGTCGACGATGAAGTCGAGCACGGCATAGAGGCCGTAGCTTGGACCGAGCTTCATCAGGCCGGGATCCTTCTCGCAACGTTCGCGCGCCGGACTGAACGGCAGCGAGGCGCCATGGCGTACCGTCAGCAGGTAGCGGGGGCCGATGAAGATATGTGTCTCGCCGAAATGGATATTGCCTTTCACCACCTGTGCCGTGTGCAGGACGAGGAACAGCGAATCGCCGTACAGCTCTATCTTGGGACGCTGGTGCGCTTTCAACGCATCCTCGACCGCCAGCGGATGCAGGCCGAACTCTTCCTGCATCTTCATCAGCAATGGCGCGTCCGGCTCGTACAGGCCGACCCAGACGAAGCCGACCGCGGGGTCGGCCAGCGCATCGCTGATCTCCTCCAGGCTGATGTCGCGTTGCCGGCGACCTTCCAGTGAATAGGAGGCGAGGTTGCGAATCATCGATGGCGTTGGCTTGTCGGGGGTCGTATCCATCCGTGCATCATCGGCCCGCGCGACGCGCCACCGCAAGCGTTACGCTTTCGGCGCGAACAACCGGGCCAGCGCCAGATGGATCGGCAGCAGCAGTAGCACCCATTCGACGTTTTCCTGCGGCCGAAACGGCAGGAACTTCAGAAACCCGGCGACCGCCGCGCTGCCGGCGACCACCCACAGCAGCAGGCGGAAGGCGCGCGAGCCGCTGCGCCCGCGCAGCTGTTGCCAGCCGCCCGGAAGCAGCAGCAGGCAGATCGGACTGAGCAGCAGCAAGTTTTCGTTGCCGTAACCGGCGACGTGCTCGGTCGCCGTCCACAGGTACAGCATCACCGCACCGGTCAGGCCGGCCAGCAACCAGAACGGCAGCGCGATCGCGGCGACCCAGCGCGGCCGGCGCCGGCCGCCCCAGGCGATCGCGACGGCGATGGCCAGACCGGCGAACAATGCGGGCACGCGCCAGCGCGGCATCTCAGCCGGCGGCAGCGACAGCCGATGCGGCAGCAAGGGTTGCTCGGAAATGACCAGCGGGCGGCCGTCGGCGAGCTTCACTTCGCGTAGCGAATCGCGCAGGCGCATCGGAATGAATGCCTCTTCCCAGCGCGACAAGGGCCGGTCGCCGTAGCCGGACATGCCCACGTGGAAGCCGAAAGCCATCCATTTCGCCGGCCACGCCAGGCGCACCGATTCGCTGCGATAGGTATTGCCCTGCGAGCGTCCGGCCAACTGTTGCTTGAGCTTTCCGCCGAGCGCGTGGTCGAGCGCATCGCGCACGCGCGTGGCGCAATTGTCGGTGTAGTACTCGTATCGGTAGCGCGCGTTCTCAGGTCGCGCGTTGACGGCCAGCGCCGCCGCCAGCGCGTTCGCCTGGCGCTCGTCGAGGTCGAGCCATTGCACGGAAACACCGCGGCCCGAGGCGCGATAGCTGGCCAGGTCTTCGTGGACCGGCAGCGCGATCAGGTAGTACTGCATATAGCCGCGAATGAAGTTCGGGACGAATCCGGGCTCCGACATGTCGAAGAAGCCGAAATTGTACGAAGTGGCTTCGCCGGAGGTGGGATCGACGATCACGATGGCGTCGTGGCCGAAGCGCTCCCAGAACAGTTCGCCGGGTTCCATGGTGATCACGCCGATGCGCGGTTGCGGCGCCCTGGCTTCCGCGAATCCGGCAAGCAGCAACAGCAGGATCAGCAACAGGCGCGACCCGATCCCCTTACCCGCGGGCATCTACACTGACCACGAAACTTTGCACGCGGCGGCGGTCGGCGCGGCCGACGCGGAAATGGAAGCGGCTCAGGCTGAGTTCTTCGCCGGCCTCGGGCAGGTGACCGATGGCCGAGGTCACCAGTCCGCCGACGGTGTCGTACTCATCGTCGGGGAAATCGGCGCCGAAGCGCTCGTTGAAATCGGCGATCGGCGTCAACGCATCGACCACGAACTGGCCGTCGGGCTGGGCCGCGATGAGCGTGCTTTCCTCGGCTTCATCGTGCTCATCGTCGATCTGGCCGACGATCTGCTCGAGCACGTCCTCGATGGTCACCAGGCCAGCGACGCCGCCGTGTTCGTCGACGACGATCGCCATGTGATTGCGCGAAAGGCGGAACTCCTTGAGCAGCACGTTCAGGCGCTTGGATTCCGGGATCAGGATCGCCGGACGCAGGAGTTCGCGGATCTGGCCGGGTCCGCCGTCTGCGACGATGCCGCGCAGCAGGTCCTTGGCCAGCAGGATGCCGAGGATATTGTCCTTGTCGTCGCCGTGCACCGGGAAGCGCGAGTGGCCCGATTCGACCACCATTTTCATCAAGTCGATGAATTCCGCGTCGGCGGGTAGCGAGACCATTTGCGAGCGCGGCAACATGATGTCGCCGACCTGAAGTTCGGAGACCGCGAGCGCGCCTTCGAGCATTTTCAGCGTGTCGCTGCCGATCAACCCGTTTTCCTGCGCGTCGCGCAGGATTTCGGTGAGATCCTCGCGGGTTTGCGGCTCTCCGGAAAAGGCGAGGCTCAGGCGCTCCAGCCATGAGCGGCGTTCGTGCGGGGTACTGTCAGGATCTTCAGACATTGGATGTCGGTCAACGCCAATTCCGGCGGGAGTCCAGTTTATCAGCAAGCCTGTGTGGGAGCGGCTTCAGCCGCGAAAACTCGGGCAATCGGCGGAAATCGCGGCTGAAGCCGCTCCTACAGGGGGGTGGAAATCGCGGCTGAAGCCGCTTCCACGGGGCGTCAGGTTTCCGTGTAGGGGTCGGCGTAGCCGAGGCCGGCGAGGATTTCGCGCTCCAGGAGCTCCATGGCGTCGGCTTCGCGGTCGTCCTCGTGGTTGAGGCCGAGCAAATGCAACACGCCGTGCACTGTCAGGTGCGCAAAATGGGCGTTCAGCGGCTTGCCTTGTTCTTCGGCTTCACGGGCCACCACCGGCGCACAGATCACCAGGTCGCCCAGCAGCGGCATCGGCAACTCGACGCCCGTGGGCAGCTCGGCCGGGAAACTGAGGACATTGGTGGCGCAATCCTTGCCGCGATAGTGCCGGTTCAGCGATATGCCCTCCTTGCTGTCGACCAGGCGGATGGCCAGGTCGGCTTTGCGGATGCGGCCTTCGCAGGCGGCGGCGGCCCAGCGTTTGAAGCTCGCCGCGGAAGGCAGGCCGGTGCGCGGCAGGCCGTAGCTGACACTGACATCCAGTTGGATCGGTCCCTGAGTCATGGCTGGATATTACCCCCATTGAAAGTGACGTGCCGCGGCCCTTGCGCGCCCGCAAGAAACAGTTCAGCTCTCGTGATCCAGGCGGCCGTCGCGCGCGTCGTACGCCTCGACGATCCGCGCCACCAGGGGATGCCGCACCACGTCGCGCGCGGTGAAAAAAGTGAAGCTGATGCCATCGAGCCCTCTGAGCACGTCGATGGCATCGTTCAGCCCTGACTTCTGGCTCTTCGGCAAGTCGACCTGCGACAGGTCGCCGGTGATTACCGCCGTGGAGCCGTAGCCGATGCGGGTCAGGAACATCTTCATCTGTTCGATGCTGGTGTTCTGCGCCTCGTCGAGAATTACATAGGCGTCGTTCAAGGTGCGGCCGCGCATATAGGCGAGCGGCGCGATCTCGATGACGCTGCGTTCGATCAGCTTGGCGACTTTCTCCACGCCGAGCATTTCGAACAGCGCGTCGTAGAGCGGCCGCAGGTAGGGATCGACCTTTTGCGACAAATCGCCGGGCAGGAAGCCGAGTTTTTCGCCGGCCTCGACCGCCGGGCGCACCAGCAGCAGGCGCTGCACGCGCGACTCGTTCAGCGCTTCCACGGCGCTGGCCACCGCCAGGAAGGTCTTGCCGGTGCCGGCCGGTCCGATGCCGAAATTGATGTCGTGGGTGGCGATGGCGTGCAGGTATTTCGCCTGGTTGGCGCCGCGTCCCTTCACGTAGCCGCGCTTGACCTTGATGCTGATTTCCTGCGGCTCGAAACCCTCGTTCTCCCGCAGGCGGTCGACGTTGGCCGCGTTCATGCGCAGGTGGATATTGTGCGGGTCCAGCGGTTCCGAATCGGCATCCTCGTACAGGCTGCGCAACAGGTTTTCCGTGGACCTCGCTGCTTCCGATTCGCCGGTCACCCGGAACACATTGGCGCGATTGGCGATTTCCACGCCCAGGCGCAATTCGATCTGCCGCAGGTGCTCATCGAACGGGCCGGCGAGGTTGGCCAGGCGCTCGGCGTCTTCCGGTTGCAGCGTGAAGTCGCGATGAGTTTGGGAATTGCTCATTCAGCTCCGAAGGGCTCAGGCCGCCAGTTCATCCGTCGTCACCACCCGCCCACGCAGCGAATTGGCCATGACCTCGGTGATCAGCACATCGACGAACTGCCCGATCATGCGCGGAGTCCCGGTGAAATTAACGTAGCGCATGTTTTCTGTCCGGCCGGTGAATTCGCCCGGATCACGGGTGCTGGTCTTCTCCACCAGCACCCGTTGCACGGTGCCGACCATCGCCTGGGCGATCGCCTTGGCATTGTCGTTGAGCACCGCCTGCAGCCGTTTCAGCCGCTCGCTCTTGACCTCGGCGGGGGTCTCGTCGGGCAGGTTCGCGGCCGGAGTGCCGGGGCGCTTGGAGTAGATGAAGGAAAAGCTCTGGTCGAAGCCGACGTCCGCGATCAGTTTCATCGTCGCGGCGAAATCCTGGTCGGTTTCGCCCGGGAAACCGACGATAAAATCCGAGCTGATGCAGATGCCCGGTTTGGCCTCGCGCAGGCGCCGCAGCTTGGCCTTGTACTCCAGCGCGGTGTGGTTGCGTTTCATCGCGCTCAGGATACGGTCGGAGCCGGACTGCACCGGCAAGTGCAGGTAGCTGGCGAGCTGCGGCACGTCGCGATGCGCCTCGATCAGCGAGTCGCTGAATTCCAGCGGGTGCGAGGTCGTGTAGCGAATGCGGCCGATGCCTTCGATCTGCGCGATGGCGCGGATCAGCAGGGCCAGGTCGGCCAACTGCTCGGATTCGAACATCCGGCCGCGATAGGCGTTGACGTTCTGGCCGAGCAAATTGACTTCGCGCACGCCCTGCGCGGCCAGTTGCGCCACCTCGGCCAGCACGTCGTCGAAGGGGCGGGATACTTCCTCGCCGCGGGTGTAGGGCACCACGCAGAACGAGCAGTATTTCGAGCAGCCTTCCATGATCGACACGAACGCGGTCGGGCCGTCGGCGCGGGGCTCGGGCAGGCAGTCGAATTTTTCGATTTCCGGAAAACTGATGTCCACCTGCGGCCGGCCGGTGTCGCGCCGGGCCTGGATCATCGCCGGCAGGCGGTGCAGGGTTTGCGGGCCGAACACCAGGTCCACATAGGGCGCGCGCTTGAGGATCGACTCCCCTTCCTGCGAGGCCACGCAGCCGCCGACACCGATGATGACGGCGTCGTTGGCGGTCTTCAGGGCCTTCCAGCGGCCAAGTTGCGAAAAGACTTTTTCCTGCGCCTTTTCGCGGATCGAGCAGGTGTTGATCAGGATCACGTCCGCTTCGGACTCGTCCTCGGTCAGCTCCAATCCATGTTCGGCGGCGAGCACGTCGGCCATCTTGGCCGAGTCGTACACGTTCATCTGGCAGCCCTGGGTCCGGATGAAAAGCTTGCCCGCGGCAGGGTTGGCGACGGACATGGCCGGAGCGGGCTCCCCGGCGAGGGGAGGCGGGCTGGTGATTTGTTTCCCGGTCATGGTGGTTAATCCGGTCGGGATGATGGAAGGGACGCCTATTGTAGATGCCCGCCAGCGCCGCAGCCATCGCAATTTTGTGAGCTAAGTACTTGGAATTTCAGAAAGAAGGGGGGAAACTCCGGCGAATGGGGAAACCACTCCTTATTGCTATGGCGTTCATGTTCGCCGCGGGACCTGCGGCGGCGGGCACCTTGTACCGTTGCGTCGGCCAGGATGGAGTCCCCAACTACACCAGCAAGCGGGTTGCCAATGCCGTTTGCAAGACAATTGCCCGTAGCAGCGACAAGCCGCGTATTTCCGAGTTCTCGCCGGCGAAAGCGCCGCCGGTCGCCACACCGGTCGCCGTGGTTACGCCCATCGCGGCAAATGATCCAACGGCGCCGGCCGCCAACAAACAGGTCGTGTTCCAGTCGGCCCCGGGCGGCGCCGTCATGCAGCCGGCCAAGGCGACCGCCGGCAGCAAAGTGCTGCGCGGCGCGGTCTACCGCTATGAGCGCGATGGCGTGGTGCACTACACCAACGTCCGTCCGCGCGGCGCGGCCCACGCCAAGATGCTCTTCAGCTACATCGAGACCTGCTACGCCTGCGGCGTCATGCCGGGGGTGAACTTCGGCAGCATCAAGCTCAATACCCTGGCCTACAGCAACGAAATCCGCCGCGCGGCGCAGCAGTACGGGGTCGAAGAGGCCGTGGTGCGGGCCATCATCCACGCCGAATCCTCGTACCGGCCGAATGCGATTTCCCATGCCGGCGCGCAGGGCCTGATGCAATTGATCCCGGCAACCGCCTCGCGCTTTGGCGTCAGCGACCCGTTCGACCCGAGCCAGAACATCACTGGCGGCGTCAAGTACTTGGCCTGGCTGATGAAGCGCTACAGCTCCAACCTGACTCTGGTCGCCGCGGCCTATAACGCCGGCGAAGGCGCCGTCGACCGCAATGGCGGCGTGCCGCCGTACTCGGAAACCCAGCGCTACGTGCAGCGGGTCGGCCAACTTGCCGACCGCTACCGTACCGCCCTCGCGGGCCCCTGACGGCCGCAGGACGGCCGCCGCAACGCGGCGCGCGTCCCCGCCGTTGTTCCGCTCCAAGTGCATCCGCTACAATTGCCGGTCTTTGGCGGGACGGGGTCGTCCGCCATCCTAACTATTCAAGCAAGTCTCGGAGAGCCGAATGGCTAACGATGAGGTTCACGCAGGTCGCCGGCGTTTCCTGACGGCGACGACAGCGGTGGTGGGTGCGGTGGGTGTGGGATTTGCGGCAGTTCCCTTCATCACGTCGTGGAAACCCAGCGCGCGAGCGCAGGTCGCCGGCGCGCCGGTGGATGTCGATATCAGCAAGATCGACAACGAGCCGGGCATGCGCATGATCGTCATGTGGCGCGGTAAGCCGGTGTGGATTTTCAAGCGCTCGCCGGAACAGCTCAGTGCCCTGCCCGCGCTCGACGATCGCCTGAAGGATCCCAAGTCGGACAATCCCGACCAGACACCGGAATTCGCCAAGAACGACGCCCGCGCCATCAAGCCGGAAATCGCCGTCATCGTCGGTATCTGCACCCACCTGGGTTGCGTGCCGGGTTACGTGCCGGAGATGCTGCCGCAGCCCTTCGACGCACAATGGAAGGGCGGCTTCTATTGCCCCTGCCACCAGTCGCGCTTCGACCTGGCCGGCCGCGTTTACAACGGCGTCCCGGCGCCGTCGAACCTGGAAATTCCGCCCTACCATTTCGTTGACGACACCAACCTGGTCATCGGCGTGGCGCCGAAGGGAGCCGCGTAATGAATCCGATCGCCAGCCTGATGGACTGGGTAAACGAGCGCGCGCCGGCATTGATGCCGGTGTACCGCAAACACATGTCGGAGTACTACGCTCCGAAAAACTTCAACCTCTGGTACTACTTCGGCGTGTTGTCGATGCTGGTGCTGGTCGTGCAGATCGTCACCGGTATCTTCCTGACGATGCACTTCAAGCCGAGCGCGGCGGAAGCGTTCGCCTCGGTCGAATACATCATGCGCGATGTGTCCGGCGGCTGGATCATCCGCTACATGCATTCCACCGGCGCGTCGCTGTTCTTCGTCGTGATCTACCTGCACATGTTCCGCGCGATGATCTACGGCTCGCACCAGAAGCCGCGCGAGCTGGTCTGGATCCTGGGCATGCTGATCTTCCTGACCCTGATGGCCGAGGCGTTCATGGGCTATGTGTTGCCCTGGGGCCAGATGAGCTACTGGGGCGCACAGGTGATCATCAACCTGTTCGGCGCCATCCCGATGATCGGCCCGGAGCTGACCGAGTGGATTCGCGGCGACTACCTGGTGTCCGACGCGACCCTGAACCGGTTCTTCGCCCTGCACGTGGTCGCCCTGCCGCTGGTCATCCTGCTGCTGGTGGTGCTGCACATCGGTGCGCTGCACGAAGTCGGTTCGAACAATCCGGACGGCGTCGAAATCAAGAAGAACAAGGACCCGGCGACGGGTATCCCGCGCGACGGCATCGCCTTCCACCCGTACTACACGGTGAAGGACACCTTCGGTGCGGCGTTCTTCCTGACCATCGCCGCCTTCATCATGTTCTTCGTGCCGACCTTCGGCGGGCTGTTCCTGGAGCACGATAATTTCGTGCAGGCCAATCCGATGGTGACGCCGCTGCACATCAAGCCGGTTTGGTATTTCACGCCGTACTACGCGATGCTGCGCGCGGTGCCGGACAAGCTGCTCGGCGTGATCACCATGGGTGGCGCGGTGATCATCCTGTTCCTGCTGCCCTGGCTGGACCGCAGCCCGGTCAAGTCGATCCGCTACCGCAGCCTGATTTCCAAGGTGATGATCGCGCTGTTCGTGGTGGCGTTCGTGATCCTGGGCTGGCTGGGCATGCAGGCCGGCAGCACCACCCAGACCTGGGTTGCCCGCGGCCTGACGTTCTTCTACTTCGCTTTCTTCATCACCATGCCGATCTGGACGCGTATGGGCGCGACCAAGCCGGTGCCTGAGCGGGTGACCATGCATGATTGACCTTCGTTCGCATTTCATGAAACGCGTCGCGTTCGCGCTGATGTTGCTGCCGGGACTGGCTGCCGCATCGGAAGGCGGGGCGATGGAGTCGGCGCAGATCGACCTCACCGACAAGGCCTCGCTGCAACGCGGCGCCGGCCTGTACATGAGTTATTGCGCGGGCTGCCATTCGCTGAGTTATCAGCGCTACTCGCGCATGGCCGAAGACCTCGGCCTGACCAAGGAGCAGGTCGAAAGCAACCTGATCTTCTCCGAAGCCAAGATCGGCGAAACCATGGTCACCGGCATGGAGGCGGCCAACGCCACAATCTGGCTGGGCAAGGCGCCGCCGGACCTGAGCGTGATCGCGCGTACCAAGGCCGAGGGCGGCGACTGGATCTACAACTACCTCAAGGGCTTCTACGTCGACGAGTCACGGCCGATGGGCTGGAACAACACCGTGTTCCCCGGCGCATCCATGCCGCACGTGCTTTGGGAAATGCAGGGCATGCAGCACGCGCTGACCAAGCCCAAGCACAAGTCCGAGACCGGCGAGGAAGAAGCTTGCCACCAGGGCGAGTACCAGGGCGCGTGCATCGTCGGCTTCGAAATTCCCGATGCGCAGAAAGGCACGATGGACGCCGAGCAATACGATCGCGTCGCCCGCGACCTGAGCGCGTTCCTGACCTATGTTGGCGAACCGGCGGCGCTCAAGCGCGAATCGATCGGCGTCTGGGTGGTGTTGTTTTTGGCCTTCTTCACCTTCCTGGCTTACCTGCTGAAAACCGAATACTGGCGCGACGTGCATTGAGTCACGCATTTTCGGAGGAAAGGCCGCCCCAGGGCGGCCTTTTTTGTTGTGCAGCCCTTGCGGAAAATCGGCCGTTTCGGCAGGGTAGGGCTTGGACAACCCAACGGCAGGGGGCCGGGGTGTCCCCTTGAGGTGTCCTTGATGGCCGCTAGCCCGCGAATCCGAAACGCCCTGACCCTGTTTTCATCGCCTGATTGCGTCGTCTGCCATCGCGTGCGGCTGGTGCTGGCGGCCAAGGGCGTCAGCTACGAACTGGTCTCGGTGGACACCGCCAATCCACCCGAGGACCTGCTCGACCTGAATCCCTATCATTCGGTGCCGACGCTGGTGGATCGCGACCTGGTGTTGTATGCCGCGTCGGTGGTCAGCGAATACCTGGACGAACGCTACCCGCATCCGCCGCTGATGCCGGTCGATCCGCTTTCCCGCGCGCGCCTGCGGCTGGCCATGTTGCGCGTCGAACTGGAATGGGTGCCGCACGTGCAGGCGATCCAGAACGGCAACAAGTTGCAGGCCGAGGCGGGGCGCAAGCGCCTGAAGGAATTGCTGCTCGGCGCATTGCCCTTGTTCAAGGCGGCCCGGTTTTTCCTCAATTCGGAAATGAGCCTCGCCGACTGTGCGGTGGCCCCGATCGTGTTTCGCCTGCCGGCGCTCGGCATCGCGCTGCCGAAGGAAGCCAAACTGATCGAAGATTATGGACAGCGCATTTTTCGCAACCCGGGCTTCCTGCGCAGCCTGACGCCGGAAGAGAAACTGTTGCGCGAGATTCCTGCGTGAGCGATGCCGCACCGATGAGCTCCAATCGCCCGTACCTGCTGCGGGCGCTGTACGAGTGGATCGGCGACAACGACATGACGCCGCATCTGCTGGTCGATGCCACGCGCGATGGCGTGCAGGTGCCCAGTTCGACCGTCAAGGACGGCCGCGTGGTGTTGAACATTGCCGCGCGCGCGGTGGCGCAATTGGACCTGGGCAATCGAGAGGTCCGCTTCAAGGCCCGCTTTGGCGGCGTCAGTCAGTCGGTGGTGGTGCCGCTGGCGGCGATCCTGGCGATCTACGCGCAGGAAACGGGGCAGGGAATGATGTTGCCGGAAGACGGCGGGACCATGGCTGAGGAATCCCCCGGCGACAGTCCCGAGCCACCCGAGGACGGGCCCAAGCGCGGCGGCCACCTGCGGGTAGTGAAATAGCGCTTGCTTGCGTTAGCCTGTTTCCCGCGACACTGGCGCGTCGGGGTTTGCTAGTTGATGGTCTGGATGGTCTGCGGCATGGGCCCGACCAATCCGCTCATGGCACCGCCCAGCATCGTCACCAGGCCCGCGTGCCGGTCGTCGCCGCCACTGGAATACTCGAAACGATACTGCCGCTCCCAACATAGGCGACCGGCGCCGTTGCGTTTGAGTCGCAATCGCACCTGGTGCACGCTTTGGTCAAGCCACTGCACGCCGGCGTGCTGGCAGGCCTGGCGGCTGTGCAGGGCTGCTTTTTCGGCGGCGGCGCGGCCCGATATCCAGAATGCGAACGCGGGAATTATGCAAAGCAGTAGAATCGTCGGCAGGCTCATGCCGGCAGTGTGGGGTCAGCGGGCTTGGGTCTCAAGTTGCGATGATCTGTCTTTTTGTTGCGGCAGATCGCTAAGATAGGGGAGGCCGCCCGTTTGGGCGGTCGGTTTTTCGCAGGAGGGCGAAAAATGAAACTGGTGTTTCCGAACGGTGAACACAGCCAGGTGCTGTTGAATCCCGGCATCAACCGAATTGGTTCGGACGTCGAGAGTGCCGCCGTGTTGGCCCGGCCCGGCATCCACCCTGTGCATTGCGTCATCCACATCACCAGCAACGGCGCCAACCTGCAGGTCCCTGCCGGTGGCGGCCCGGTTTCCGTCAACAGCAAGCCAGTTCTGGACATCATGGGTCTGCGTTCCGGCGACCTGCTGCAGATCGGTCCGGTATCGGCCAAGTTCGTGGTGGTCGAGGAGGCTCGGGCCTCGAACTCGAATTCGCCAGACGAAGACTCCAACGCCACGCGCGTGCGCATGGCGATTCCGAAGTTCGTCCTGCGCGGGGTTTCCGGCGCTGTCTTCAGCAAGGTGTTCCCGGTTGCAGGTCCGGTGGTGATCGGCCGCGCCGCCGAATGCGATATTTCGGTACCGGCGGACGAGATGTCGCGTCGTCACGCCTTGGTCAAACCCACTCCCGAGGGCCTGTCGGTCGAGGATCTCGGTTCGTCCAATGGCACCTTCATCAACAACAAGCGCGTGCAGCAACAAGGCTTCATGCAGCCGGGCGACGAGCTGCGCCTGGATGCTGTCCGTTTCATCCTGGTCGCGCCCGGCATGGAAATGGCGCCACAGCCGGCGCCGGTGAAAACCGCGCCCGCCATTCCGGCCGTGCACAAGATGCAGCTCTGGGCATCGATCATGCTCACCCTGGCCGCCATAGCCGTAATCGCCCTCCTGATCATGAAGAGCTAGCCACGCACCTGTAGGAGCGGCTTCAGCCGCGATAGCTCCTTGCGAACGGCATCGCGGCTAAAGCCGCTCCCACAAGGCCGCGATGGGTCAGGCTGTTGGCGATGCACCCAAGCGCATCGAAAAATCGACAGCCTGCACATGCTTGGTCAACGCGCCGATGGAGATGCAATCAATACCGGTCTCGGCGATTTCGCGCACGCGCGCCAGTTCGACGCCGCCGGAGACTTCGAGTGGGATGCGGCCGGCAGCGCGACGGACTGCTTCGCGCATGTCGTCGAGAGAGAAATCATCGATCAGTATTCGCGTGCAGGCGGTGGCCAGCGCCTGGTCGAGCTCGTCGAGGTTTTCCACTTCGATAATCAGCGGCAGCGCCGGGTAACGCGCCTTCGCCTGGGCCGCGGCGGCGGCGATCGAGCCGGCCGCGTGGATATGGTTTTCCTTCAACATCAGCGCGTCGTACAGGCCGATCCGGTGGTTGCTGCCGCCGCCGACCCGCACCGCGTATTTCTGCGCCAGGCGCAGGCCTGGCAAGGTCTTTCTGGTATCCAGGATGCGCGCGCCGGTGCCTGCGATGGCGGCCACGTAATCGGCGGTGCGGGTCGCGGTAGCCGATAGAGTTTGCAGGAAATTCAGGGCGCAACGCTCGGCGCTGACCAGTGCGCGCGTGCGGCCTTCGAACGTGCAGACCACGGTATGCGGCGCGACGCGTTCGCCTTCGGCGACCTGCCAGTGAATGCGCAACGCCGGATCGAGCGCGAGGAAGCAGGCATCGAACCACGGCCGGCCGGCGATCACTGCCGACTCCTTGGCGACGACGTAGCCGCTCTGCGTCGCGTCAACCAGCAGTGATGCCGTTACGTCGCCAGTTCCGATGTCCTCGGCCAGGGCGCGCGCCACATCAGAATCGATCGCCGCCTGGGCCGGGGGTGCGAATCCGCTCATCGATCGACGCGGCGTTATCGCGGGAAATCGGCGATCAGCGCGGTGGCAATTCCCTCGTCGGTCAGCAACACCGGAATACCGTCCTCCACCCGATAGATGGTCTGGTGGTCGCGGGTGATCAGGCCTTCCTTGATCGCCTCCGACTGGGCGCTGCCATCGGCGCGTTTCAGTCCGCCTGCAGCGATGGCGTCGTTGAGGGCGCGCAACTCGGCCTTGTTGAGCAGGGCCAGAGGTTGCTTGGTGGCAGGGCAACACAGGATGTCGAGCAGCTTGCGGTCCATGGGGTCGTAGAGTCAGCGGTTAGATGCGTCTAGAATACGCCCTTAGCCGCGATCGGTGCTCGCCCGTAGGGCCGGCGCCGTCGTCAATTCCTTCGTTGCCTCGAGCATAGACGACGCCATGAGCACAAACGCTGCGCCCTTAGTCGGTGTCGTCATGGGTTCCCGTAGCGACTGGGAAACCATGCAGCATGCCGTGGCCCGGCTGGAACAACTCGGCGTGCCCTGCGAGGTGCAAGTCGTTTCGGCGCATCGCACGCCAGACCTGCTTTTCAGCTATGCGGAAACCGCGGCGAGTCGCGGCATCCGGGTCATCATCGCTGGCGCGGGTGGCGCCGCGCACTTGCCTGGCATGTTGGCCGCCAAGACCGCCCTGCCGGTGCTCGGCGTGCCGGTGCAGAGCAAGTCGCTCAATGGTCTGGATTCGTTGCTGTCGATGGTGCAGATGCCGGCTGGCGTGCCGGTTGCCACGTTCGCCATTGGCTCCGCCGGCGCGGCCAACGCGGGCTTGTTCGCCGCTGGAATCCTTGCGCTTGCAAGCGCCGATATTGCGGCAGCACTGGCCGAATTTCGCAGCAAGCAAACCCAGGACGTGCTCGACCAGCCGGACCCGAGGCCGGCGTGACCACCGTTGGCATCCTTGGCGGCGGGCAACTGGCCCGCATGCTTGCGCTTTCCGGTGCACCGCTGGGGCTGCGCTTCCTGGTGCTGGATGCCACTGCCGACGCCTGCGCGGCGCAATTCGTGCCGAGCCTGCAAGCCGATTACCGCGACCTGACGGCATTGGCCGAATTCGCGGCGAGAGTGGACGTGGCAACTTTCGATTTCGAAAACGTGCCAGCCGATTCGGCGCACTGGCTGGCCGAGCGCATTCCGGTGTTTCCCAACCCGCGCGCGCTGGCAGTGACCCAGGACCGGCTTGCCGAAAAAAGTCTGTTTCGCGAGCTGGGTATCGCGGTGCCCGCGTTCGCGGAGATCAGCTCGCGCGCGCAGCTCGACGCCGCCGTGGCGGATATCGGCGTGCCGGCCATCCTCAAGACACGCCGCCTTGGCTACGACGGCAAGGGACAGTTCCGGATCAAGAGCGCGGCCGATGTCGACGCGGCCTGGCAGACCCTGGGTGCGCAAGCGCATGCGGTCGACCTGATCCTGGAGGATTTCGTCCCCTTCCAGCGCGAGATTTCGGTCGTGGCCGTGCGCGGACGCGATGGCGAGTTCCGCACCTGGCCGCTGACCGAAAACTGGCACGAGAGCGGTGTCCTGTCGGCAAGCCTGGCGCCGGCGCACGTCGACGACGCCACGGGCGCAGCGGCGATCGCCTACGCCCGGCGCGTGGGCGAGGCGCTCGACTACGTCGGCGTGTTCGCACTCGAATTGTTCGTCAAGGATGGCGAGTTGCTGGCCAACGAAATCGCGCCGCGCGTGCACAACTCCGGTCACTGGACCATCGAAGGCGCGGAAACCTCGCAGTTCGAAAATCATTTGCGCGCCGTGCTCGGACTGCCCCTGGGCAGCACGCGCATGCTCGGCCATGCCGCCATGTTGAATTGGATCGGCGAACTGCCCGAGCCCTTCGGCGTGCTGACCGAACCCTGCGGACACTGGCATGACTACGGCAAGGAACGACGCGCAGGCCGCAAGGTCGGGCATGCAACGTTCCGTGCCGACACCGCCCAGGAACTCGCGAACGCATTGCAGCGCGTGGGCAAAGCCCTCAACCGCGAAAAACAAGTTGCCCCCGTCACCAGCCGCCTGACCGAAGCAAGCCTGTAGGAGCGGCTTTAGCCGCGATGGCTTTTCAGGCAAGAACTATCGCGGCTGAAGCCGCTCCTACAGTTGGAGAGCTATCGCGGCTGAAGCCGCTCCCACATTACGGTGGGTCAGGACATTTGGCTGGTGGCGAAGTCCCAGTTCACGAGGTTCCAGAACGCTTCGACGTATTTCGCGCGGGCGTTGCGGTAGTCGATGTAGTACGCGTGCTCCCAGACATCGCAGGTCAGCAGGGCTTTGTCGCTGCCGGTCAATGGCGTCGCCGCGTTCGGCGTGCTGACCAGGGCCAGGCTGCCATCGGGACGCTGCACCAGCCACGCCCAGCCGGAGCCGAAGGTGCCGATCGCCGTCTTGGTGAATTCTTCCTTGAACGCCGCGAAGCTGCCAAAGGTCTTGGTGATCGCATCGCCCAACTTGCCGGACGGTTCGCCGCCGCCATCGGGCTTCATGCAATTCCAGTAGAAGCTATGGTTCCAGATTTGTGCGGCGTTGTTGAACATGCCGCCCTGCGCCTTGCGCACGATGGCTTCCAGGTCGAGTTCGTCGAACTCGGTGCCCTTGATCATGTTGTTCAGATTGGTGACGTAGGTCTGGTGGTGCTTGCCGTAGTGGAAATCGATCGTTTCGGCGGAAATATGCGGCGCCAGGGCGGTGCGCTCATAGGGCAGGGGGGGCAGTTCGACGGCCATGGTTTTTCTTCCTTGTGGTGGGGGCCGCACGCCGGGCGCGGCCGAAGCTTTATAATTCTAGCCTGAACGTGCGGCCCGTACGTTGTCCGCCACGTGAATGGAGAGAGTAATGAGCGCAGTGATCGATCGCATCAAGGCCGAGGTCGAGGGCCATTCCGTCGTGCTTTTCATGAAAGGAACGCCGCAGTTTCCGATGTGCGGTTTCTCCAGCAAAGCCTGCGAAGTCCTCAAGCAGGCGGGCGCGCAGATCCATTCGGTGAACGTGCTGCAGGACCCGGAAATCCGCGCCGACCTGCCGCGCTTTTCCGATTGGCCGACGTTCCCGCAGCTTTTCATCAATGGCGAATTCATCGGCGGCTGCGACATCACCGTGGAGTTGTTCCAGAGCGGAGAACTCACCCGCATGATCGCCGAGGCGCAGAAGCCGGCATGAGTGAAGTTTCGGCGCCCCTGGGCGCCCCCTACGAAGTGTCGGCATCCGATGCGCTCGCCGGCCGGGTGATCCTGGTTACCGGCGCCTACGGCGGACTCGGCGAGGCCGCGGCCAAGGCCTGCGCCCAGGCCGGCGCAACGGTAGTGCTGCTCGGACGCAAGGTGCCGAAACTCAGCCGCACCTATGACGCCGTGAAAGCGCTGGGCAGCCTGCCCGCGATCTATCCACTCGACCTCGCCGGCGCCGACCCGGCCGACTACGAGACGTTGGCCGATACCATCGTCGCGGACCTCGGCGGACTGCATGGCGTACTGCATTGCGCCGCCGAGTTCACCGGCTTGCGGCCGCTCGAAGCCACGCCGCCGGAAGACTTCGTGCGCAACCTGCACGTCAATCTGACCGCGCCCTGGCTGCTCACCCAGGCTTGCCTGCCCGTGCTGCGCAAACAGGCCGATAGCGCCGTCGTCTTCGTCACCGACGACCTGAAGCGGGTCAATCGCGCCTACTGGGGAACCTACGGCGTGGCCAAGGCCGGATTGATCGGGCTGATGCGCACGCTGCACGACGAAACCGACAACAGCACCGTTCGCGTGAGCGCGCTGCAGCCCGGCCCGATGCGGACCAATATTCGCAGCCGTGCTTTCGTCGAGGAGGCCGCTTCCCGCGTCCCGATGCCGACGCGCTACGCCAACGCCTGCGTACACCTGCTGTCGGCGGCCGGCATCGACCGCCGCGGCCAGGTGCTCACGGCAGCTGCCGGGACCTCATGACCACCATCTCGGCAGCGCTGCTGCTGTTCCTGATTCTCGATCCGCTGGGCAACATCCCGGTGTTCCTGAGTTTGCTCAAACCCTTGCCCGCGGCGCGCCGACGCATCGTGCTGATGCGCGAGCTGCTGATCGCGCTCGGCGTGCTGTTCGCCTTCCTGTGGGGCGGGATCTACGTGTTGCAAGCGATGCACCTGCGCCAGGAATCGGTGTCGATCGCTGGCGGTATCGTGTTGTTCCTGATTGGCATCAAGATGATTTTCCCGAGTCCGGAAGGGATGTTTGGCGATGGGGCCGAGGGCGAGCCCTTCATCGTGCCCATGGCGATCCCGTTGGTCGCTGGCCCGTCCGGCATGGCCTCGGTGATGCTGCTCGGCAGCCAGGAGCCCGAGCGCATGGGCGACTGGAGCCTGGCCCTGTTGATCGCCTGGCTGGGCACGGCCGTCATCCTGTTTTCCGCCACCTACCTCTACAAGATTCTGGGCCGCCCGTTCCTGATCGCCATCGAGCGCCTCATGGGCATGCTGCTCGTCGCCATCTCCGTACAAATGCTAATGGACGGCGTCGCCACCTACCTCAACACCCCCTAATCGGGCTCCCTGTAGGAGCGGCTTGACCAGACATTCGTCTGTTAAGAGCAGCCGCGATAAACCCCGCCAGATATCTCCCCTGTCACCTCACTGTCACACTCCCCAGCTACCGTGTTAAAGTCTTGTTATTGCCCAAGGTCGTCTTTTGACCGGGGACCGGGCAATGCCAAGTGACTGTTTTTTCCAACGCCCGCTCGCGGGCGTTTTGACTCACTGCGGCAGGACGCCGCACACGGACGCGCTGGCAGGATGCCGGCAGCGACCGACGGCATTTCCATAATTCTCTACTCAGGGTAACCACCATGATCAATCGCAATCGGGTCCGGCTCTCGAAGCTCGCCCTCGGCCTGGCCATCGCACTTGCCGCCGCTCCGGCGTTCGCGCAGAACACCTCCTCCGCTGTCGGCGGTACGGTCAGCGACGCTGCCGGCCAGCCGGTCGCCGGCGCGCAGGTGACCATCGTCCATACCGAATCAGGCACCGTCAGCCAGGCGACCACGGGCGCGGACGGCCGCTATATCTCGCGCGGTTTGCGCGTCGGCGGTCCGTACACGATCACCATCACCAAGGACGGCAAGACCGAGAAGCGCGAAGGCGTCTACCTGCAGCTGGCCGAGACCAATAACGTCGACGCCAGGCTCGCTGACGCCGTGTCGTTGGCGACCGTCCAGGTCGTCGGAACGTCGATCGAAAGCGTATTCAGCCCGACCAAGATGGGCACCGGCACCAACGTGTCCCGGGAGAAGATCGAGGGCCTGCCGTCCGCCACGCGAAATATCCAGGATTACATCCGCCTCGACCCGCGCGTGACCCAGATCAGCAAGGCTGACGGCGCCATTTCCGCGAGCGGCCAGAACAGCCGCTACAACTCGATCAAGATCGACGGCGTTGGCGTCAGCGACCCGTTCGGCCTGGAGTCGAACAACCTTCCCACCGAGCGCCAGCCGGTTTCCATTGATGCCATCGAAGCGATCAACGTTGGCGTTGCCGATTACGACGTGACGATCGCTGGCGGCGTCGGCGCAATCGTCAACGCAGTGACCAAGTCGGGCACCAACGAGTATCACGGCACGCTTTTTTACGCGTTCCGCGACAAGGACTGGGTGCGCAAGGATCTGCGCGGCGTCGAGTTCAACGGCTTCGAGTCCGAAACCACCTACGGCGCCACCTTCGGCGGTCCGCTGCTGAAGGACCGCTTGTTCTTCTTCGCCAACTACGAGAAGTACATCCGTAAATCGCCAGGCGTGGGTCTGGGCAACACGCCGAACGGTGCAGGCACCATCACCAGCGCGGACATCACCGACGTGCAGAACGCTGCTTCCGCGTACGGTTTCGAGGCTGGCGACCTGAACCCGGCGAGCGCCGATACCGAGATCGAAGAAAAAGCGATCAAGCTCGACTGGAACATCAATGAGAGCCATCGCGCATCGCTGCGCTACAGCGAGACCGACCAGTCCGTCGTTCGCTTCCCGCAGTTGGACGATGACTCGATTTCATTGAGCAGTTTCTGGTATGCGCAGGCGAAATCCTACGACAGCACCGTCCTGCAGGTCTTCAGCGATTGGAACGAGTCGTTTTCGACCGAATTCAAGTTGTCCAATCGCGGCTACAGCGCGATCCGCGACACGTTCTCGAACCTGCCGCAAATTCGCATCCAGGGCTACGACGGCGACTCGATCTTCATCGGCACCGAGCAGAACAGCCACATCAACGTCATCGACACCAACCAGGACAGCGTCTTCGGCGCCGCCAACTGGTACGTCGGCGACCATGTGGTGAAGGGTGGTTTCGAATACGAGAAGAACGACATCGTCAACTTCTTCGGTCGCAACGTAAACGGCGCTTACGAGTTCGCCGATCTGGACGGATTCATCGCCGGCACGCCGACCCGCTACATCGTGCGCGTTCCGTTGCCCGGCGGCAGCCTGGACGACATTCCGGCAGAGTACTCGCAGTCCAACACGGCCCTGTTCCTGCAGGACACATGGACCGTCAACGACAACCTGACGCTGACGCTGGGTGCGCGCTGGGACAAGCCGTCGTACGACGCGCAGCCGAAACACAACACGTTCATCGAGAATATCTACGGTTACGACAATACCAACGTGCTGGATGCGTCCCTGTTTCAGCCGCGTGCGGGTTTCAACTACACCTTTGATACCGATCGTCCGACGCAACTGCGCGGCGGCATCGGCCTGTTCCAGGGTGCCTCGCCGAACGTGTGGATGGCGGGCATCTACCAGAACACTGGCCTGAACTATCTCGAATTCGACCTCCGCAATCAGGGCGCGATCTTCACCCCGGACATCGATCCGCCGTACGCCCCGGCACCGGACCCACTGTGCTTTCCGGTCGCGACGAAACCGAGTTGCGCGCGTCAGAACGTCGACATCCTCGAGCCCGGTCTCGCCCAGCCTTCTTCCTGGAAGGCCAACCTCGCGTTCGAACATGAGCTGCCCTGGTATGGCGTCGTGTTTTCGGCCGAGTTCCTGAAGACCAGGGTCAAGGACGCGATCTATATCGAGCGCCTCGATTTGTACAACGCTGCTGGTCAGGGCCCGACCATGACCGGTCCGGACGGTCGAGATTTGTTCTGGAAACCGTCCGTCATCGCGGCCACCGGTATCGCTGGAACGAGCAGTTCCCGCTACCTGCGTCCGGACGGCGTAGGCGACGTGTTGTTGCTGCGCAACACCGACAAGGGTGAAAGCACGCAGTTCACCGTCGGCCTCGACCGCCCGATGCAGAACGGCTGGGCCTGGTCGGCCGCCTACACGTTCACCGACGCTGAGGAAGTCAGCCCGTTGACGAGCTCGATCAACGCGTCGAACTGGAACGGTACGCCGATCTTCAACGCCAACGAAAACGTGGTTCGCGATTCGCGTTACGCAATTCGTAATCGCTTCACCGGCACGCTGAATTGGGAGCACGCCTTCTTCGGCGATTATAAAACCCGGGTCGGCTTGATCTATGAAGGCCGTTCGGGCCGTCCGTACAGCCTCGTGTTCGCCAACGACATGAATGGCGACGGCACCAGCACCACCAACGACCTGTTCTACATTCCAGCGGGTCCCGGCGATGTTGTGTTCACCGGTGGGGCGGCGATGGAGACTGCATTCTTCGCCTGGCTCAACGCGAATCCGGACTACAAGCGGTACGCCGGTCAAGTGGCGCCGGCCAATGCCTTCCATGCCGGTTTCACGCATAACTTCGACTTGCGCGTCAGTCAGGAGATCCGCGGTTTCTTCGAAGGCGACAAGGTCCAGTTGTCGCTGGATTTCAATAACATCGGCAACATGCTCAACAAGAAGTGGGGCCTGATCGACGACTTCGGCTTCTTCTCCACGGCGCGCGTCGCCCGCTACGGCGGCGTCTGCGCCGCCGACGGTACCGCCAACAACGCGCCCTGCGGCCCGAACGACATCGGCAAGTACGTTTACACGTTCACGCGCGCCGACGAATCGGGCATCCAGGAAAACAACAACGACAAGGGCAACACCGCTGTGTCGCGCTGGTCGATCCTGGCAACGCTGCGCTACGAGTTCTGATCGGTTAGTCGAGCAAGACAGGAAACGGCCGGTGGCGACACCGGCCGTTTTCTTTTGGGCGCCCTTCGCGCGTGCGCTTCCCCGGCGTCAGCGTGCTGGCCAGCCAGACCTCGCACGCTGGTGGTAAAGTTGTCCCGACCAAAACGACAACGAAAAGCCCGGAAATGACCGAAGTCCTCATCACCGAAGTGCTGCACCCCGCCCCCGTCGCGCTGCCCACCGTGAATGCCCACATCTCCCCGCGCGGCGGCCTGGACATCCTTTCCCGCGACGAGATCGCCCGCCTGCGCGACGCCTCCAGCGGCGGCCTGCACGAACTGCTGCGCCGATGCGCGCTGGCGGTGCTGACCACCGGCAGCGACTCCGACGATCCGCGTGCGGCGCAGCTCAAGTACCCCGATTTCGATATCCAGGTGCACCAGCAGGATCGCGGCATCAAGATCGAACTGCGCAATGCGCCGGGTGTGGCCTTCGTCGATGGCGAGATCATCCGCGGCGTCGCCGAACTGCTGTATGCGGTGGTGCGCGACATCGCCTACGTGGCGATCGAGATCAACGGCAGCGTGAAGTTCGACATGGACACCAGCGAGGGCGTAACCGGCGCGGTGTTCGAGATCCTGCGCAATGCGCGCGTGTTGCGGCCGCATGTCGACCCCAACCTCGTGGTCTGCTGGGGCGGCCACTCCATCGGCCGCGACGAATACATCTACACAAAGCGCGTCGGCTACGAGCTCGGCCTGCGCCGGCTGGACATCTGCACCGGCTGCGGCCCCGGCGCCATGAAGGGCCCGATGAAGGGCGCCACCATTGCCCATGCCAAGCAGCGCCGGACCGGCAATCGCTACATCGGCGTCACCGAGCCGGGCATCATCGCCGCGGAATCGCCGAACCCGATCGTCAACCACCTGGTGATCATGCCGGACATCGAGAAGCGCCTGGAGGCCTTCGTGCGCCTGGGCCACGGCATCATCGTGTTTCCGGGCGGCGTCGGCACGGCTGAGGAGATTCTGTACCTGCTCGGCCTGATGCTGCATCCGGACAACGTCGCGCTGCCGTTCCCGTTGATCCTGACCGGGCCGAAGGCGTCGGCCGCGTACTTCGAGCAGATCGACGAATTCCTGCGCCTGACCATGGGCGAGGCGGCAACGTCACGCTACCGGATCATCGTCGACGACCCGGCGCTGGTCGCCAGCGTGATGGTCCAGGGCGTGCGCAGGGTGCGGGAGCAGCGCCTGCACTCCAAGGATGCCTTCTTCTTCAACTGGTCCCTGCGCGTGCCGGCCGAATTCCAGCGTCCGTTCCAGCCGAACCACCGGTCGATGTCCGCGCTCGACCTGCACCGCGACCAGCCCGCCCACCAGCTGGCGGCCAACCTGCGCCGCGCATTCTCCGGCATCGTCGCCGGTAACGTGAAAGAGGAGGGCATGCGCCAGATCGAGCAGCACGGTCCCTTCGAGATCCATGGCGACCCGGAAATCATGCTTGCGCTGGACGCGCTGCTGCGGGCCTTCGTCGACCAGCGGCGGATGAAGATGGTGGGCGAGTATCGGCCGTGTTATCGGGTGTTGGCGTAGCGTAGCGGCTACCAGCAGCCGGACGTAGTTGGCAGCTTCTCGACATTTCCACTCACCATCCGCAGCGTGAGGGTGCCGCAGTCGTCCTGAAGCTGGTCGCCCGTTGGCACGGCTGTGAAGGTGTAGCCGGTCGCCGTGTTGCTGGCGGTAGTGAGCGAAATTGTGTAGTAGCTGCTGGTCCCCGCGCCTCCGATATCGGATATCGTCCCGTACGTGGAGTGATCCACCCGGTACTTTTCCTGTTTGAGGCTCAAATCAGCGAGCACCTGCCGGGCTTCGCTACGCCGGCTCTTGCGCAGCTGCTCGGTGTAGATCGAGTAGGCAAGTGCCGCCAGAATAGCTATGACTGCGACAACAATCATCAGCTCGATCAAGGTAAAGCCCTGGGCTCGTTTCATGGTGGTTCCTCCCGTTGCTGGTGGATGCTATCACTCTCACATGCGGCTGGGCAGCTGGCCCCGCCGTCCGTCTGTCGCCCCCTGCCGCTCCTCGGTCCGGGCTTGCGTGCGCCGGCAAAGCGTCGTCTGATCGAGTCCACAGCTTGGGGGGCATATGGCCGCATTTCCGAAAAGAGTCCTGGGTTTTACTCTAATTGAGCTGATGGTCACCGTCGCCGTAATCATCACCTTGCTGGTGCTGGCCCTGCCTTCCTTCTTTTCCATGCGTCAGCGTGCGGCGCTTCGCGGCGCCGCGGAAGAAACTGCAAGCCTGTGGAGCCAGGCCCGGTTCGAGGCGGCCAAGCGCAATGAGATGGTCAAGTTTGGCGTTTTCACCTCTGGGACGGACTACTGCATTGGGGCCGCCATCACGGACGATGCTGACGACGAGGATCCTTGCGACTGTTTCGATGCCACGGCATGCGACGTGGCCAAATTTCCGTCCGATCAGGGCGAATGGCGTTCGGTTACCCTGTCGGGAACGCCAACCCTGGGCAACGGGGTGGGTGCCAACAAGGCCGTGGTCGTGCTCGATCCGAAGCGTTCGGCGCTTACCGAATCGGCCGACGCTGGCGGCATTACCTTCAATGGTCCACCGGGTGGCAGCTCGTATTCATTGAGCCTGCTGATCGATCAATTCGGTCGCGGCGTGTTATGCGAGCCATCCGCCACTTCCGACAAGTTGTCCGATTTTTCCACGCGCCAATGCAACCCTTGAAACCGAACGGACGATTCCTCATGGATTCCAACAAACGCAAGATCTCCGGTTTCAGTCTGATCGAGATGATGGTGGCCCTCGCCGCCGGGTTGATCGTTTCGACAGCGGTTGTTGCGTTCGCATTTTCCAGCATGAAAAGCAATGGCGAGTACGTGCAGTCGACGCGGCTAACGCAGGAGCTTCGCAACACCATGGATCTGGTCACGCGTGAATTGCGTCGCGCTGGATATGATGAGTACGCACTGAAGTACCTGGCATCGGGGAATGCCTCCCCGTTCTCGCGCCTGTTGCTCGACAACACAAACGTCACGCCCTCTGGCACCTTCAGCTGCGTTGTCTATTCCTACGACCGTGACAAGGGCATTCCTGGTACGCGCGACACGAGCAATGGCGAGATACGCGGTATTCGCTGGTTTTCACGAACCGTCAACGGAGAGACGGTGGGTGTGATTGAGTACGCCGAAAGCTCCGGCTCGACAGGTGTAGCGTGCGACGGGGATTCCCCAGATTACACCAAGTATCCGGTGGCGTGCGACAGCGTTAGCCATTGGTGCGCGCTCAGCGACCCGCGCCGCTTGAACGTCTCCCAGTTCGCCATCACCGACAATCGTGCCGTAGTCGAGGGCGTGCAGGTGCGCGATTTGGATGTATCCATGATCGGCGGCCTGGCTGGCAGCAGCGACATCAGCCGCGAAGTCAAGAGCAAGATACGTGTTCGATCGGACTGTTATGACCCGACCATCGGTAATTGCAGCACCAACCCATCGCCCTAGGATCTGATATGTCCGCTTTCATCACGCCGCGCATCATCCACGCCAGCTCACGTCGCCAACGCGGTGCGGCCACGCTTTTCGTAGTCTTGATGATCCTTATCATCCTTACCATCATTGTGCTCGCATCCTCCAATGTCGCGTTGTTCGAACAGAAGACGGCGACCAACGAGAACCGGCAGCATCTGGCCGAACAAGCTGCGGAATATGCACTGAATCTGGGCGGCGAATATCTGAAGATCAATGTCGTCAACATCGCATCCAATGTCGATGACGACGGCTGGCTGAAGACCGGTGGCAGCAATCTTCACTGGCAGCTGTGTCCAACAACGCCCACAGAACTGACGCATCCGTGCTATGCGGAGCAGGACCCGGACCGCCGTTCGCAGCTTTATTACTACACGACCGACGGCAGTGCCGTGACTGCGCTGGCAGATTTTGACAAGTTGAACTTGCCGCTGACCGGCTTCCCTACCGACGTCCAACTCTCTGCAGTCGGGCCCAGGGATTCGCTCGGTGATGCGCCATTCGATGTGGATACTCGCGTACGCGCGCTGCTCTGCCGGCTGGACACGACGACGGGCAGCACGCCTAGCTGTCAGGCATCGCCAAGCTCGGGCAATCGGGTCGCATTTACACTGATTGCCACCGCCGAGATTCCTGGCGAAAGCGCAGTCGCCGAAGTGAAAGAGACCTGGGGAACGATCTCATCTTTCTCCGCAATGTCCGCCGTGCCGCTGGTGGCGGCAGGCGTGGTCAAGGGCCTGGGTAATGCCAGTATTGTGTCGTCGGCCAATGCCGGGGGCTATGGCTTGCCCGCGTCGATCTGGTCGCCGAACGACGTCGATATCGACGGCTCCGGGACAACTATTTGCGGCGCTGCATCGAGCGGTATCGGCAGCGCGACGACTTGCCACTTGGGCGATTACCTGGGTGATGTCGACGTTTCCGCACTGCAGACTACCTGCGCCGGAAACGGGAGCACCGGCTGTGGCTGCGACAATGTGGCCAGCGGCAGTCCAGATATGCTCTCCGGCCACTTTGGCGGCAGCACGACCCAGGAAACGTTCGATGTATTGGACGTCGACTCGGCAAACGGCTCGCCCGACATTACCTTTTTTCCGGGTACCACCTGTGCGGACGTACGCATGGACCATCAAGCCGACGCGGGTACCAAGGCCTGTCTGAGCAGCCAACCCACCTGCTTCATCGACGACAACCTGTTCGAGTGGATATTCTCCGTGGACGTGACGGGTGTTGACGTCAACGGGCTCGACATCGTCGGTTATCCGGTGACCACGGCGATAAACGACGCCGAGATCGAAGCACTGGAAGACTTGGGTGCCGAGGTTCTGGCCGATTGCGATTCGCTCGACTCCGAGTCGGAAGGGCTGTTCTACATCACCGGTGCTTGCGATTTGAAAGTGGATGTCGGCTCGCCGAATAACCAAGTGGTGGTCGTGGCTGACGGCGACGTAACTGTGTCGGGTAACTTCAATCTGTTCGGCATGTTGTTCGTGCGTGATGCCGGCGCCGGCGCTTCGTTCAAGGGCAATGGCAACGTCAAGGTGTTCGGCTCCGTAGTTGTCGAGGGCGACGTGGATATCGTCGGTGGTTTGGACATCATCTACGTCGAGTCCACCGGCGGCAGTCCGGGTGGAAAGCTGAAAGAGAGCACGACCTTCGCTCGATTGCCGGGCAGTTGGCTCGACAGCCAAAGCGGCTTCTGAGGAATTGGATATGACTCCTGTGAAATCACGCGCCGTTCGCGGCTTCAGTCTGATCGAAGTGCTCATCGCCGTCGTCATCATGTCGATCGGCTTGCTCGCGCTGGCCTCATTGCAACTCAGCTTGGTTCGGTCGTCAGGCCACACCAAAGCGCAGAGCGTAGCGATGGGACTAGCCAAGGAACAGATCGAAAATCTGCGCGCATTCACCGATTACGCCGGCTATCGCGACGTGGATGCTGCCGGTCCCGTTACGGTAACCGTGGGCGGCATCGGCTTCGAAGTCACGACCTCTGTCACCCGCTATGTATATGACGCGGATGACATTACGCCTGTATTCGTAACTTACGACAACAACGCCGAGCTTGCGACGTTGCAGGCCGACACAGCTATCGAGTATGTCTCCGGCCGCGATTTCAAGCAGGTCTCGGTAATGGTGACATGGGATGATGCGACCGGCACGACCACGACTGGAGTTAATACGGTAACGCTCGATGATGTCGTGGATTGGCTGGACCCGGCCGATACCGCCAGTCTCGCGAAAAAATCCGCATCGGCCACGCCCCGAACTGCGGAGATCATCATCACCGACCCCAGCTCGGAAGCTGGCGTAATTCCGATCGCAATCGGCGACGATACCGATACAGCGGCTACGAATCCACGGCCGGAAGTAAATTCCAGCGGTACGGAAACCCGCTTCGACATTCTGACTTATTCCGCCCTGAGTGGCGGGACGGCATTGGCTCAATCACGAGTGGAAACCAATGTCATCAGGTGCACATGCGATACTGCCGAAAAGCCGACGGCCACGGACGCCCGAGGCTACCGCCCGACGTATTTCAATGGTGTTCGCTACGTGGCGCCAACGCTGACGACTTATGTTCCCCCGGCCGGCCAGGATGCCAGCACGGCTGGCAATGAGAGCCCCTTCTGTGACGAATGCTGCCGCGATCATAATGACCCCGCAAGCGTGATCACTGCCAAGAAGCCGCGGTTCGATCCGTGGCGCTCAGCGCACGATCACTACTATCGGGACGTCGATGGCGTGCTCCAAAAGACTGACAACACCAACACCGGTTACGACGAGGCATGCCGCCTGATCCGCGTCGATGGCATCTTCCGCGTCGCCGCCGATTTCAATAATGAGTACTTCAATCTGCTTGAAACCAAGAACGACGGTTCCACTACGGAATATGTACCCAGCGGCACGGCGACGGATAACTATGTGGCCATGGTGCTCGACTATCTTGATCAGAAGGTAATCACTCCGGCAGATACTTCGACTGACCCGACCGCGTCGGCCTACAACAACGAGGTTTCCGAAACCGACATTGCAACCCTGGAGAGCACCCATTCAATTAATGACCCGGTTTCCCTTGAATTGCAGCGCTCCGCAGATTCGTACAAATGGCTGCATACTCGCGGTTTGTACATCGACTACCTGGAGGCTGAGGCGCTGGAAGCGATTTCGACCGCCAAGAGCGATTGCGAGGACCTGGGCTGTTCGGCTGCCGAGAAGGAAGTCGCGGTACTGCGAGTGCTGCCGTTTACCTCGATAAATGTGACGGAGCTGAGTGAATGGACGCCTTTGGTTAATCAAAGCAACGCCGACTACATCTCAGTCACCAATGATGGGTTCTCCACGCAGTCTGGCGACGAGCCAGTGCGTGGCAAGGCCGTGCCTCAGCTGGACCATCTGCCGGCTGGTGACGCGCTGGCTGCGGTTGCCACGGCCAGTCTTCGCAAGTCCAATTCAGGTCTGGCTTTGAAGAACACAAACGCCAAGGCAATCGACGAAGATGAAGATGGCGTGGACGGCAATGGTGCCCCGGTCACCACCGAAGATGACGAAGATACCCAGGCCTTCACGATTCCTGCGGGCGGGGTGGTTGACAACTCGGGCGCCTTTAGCGTGACCATCCCCACCTATGATGGCTCAAAAATTCCATCGTTCTCCGGCACGAATGTGACCAACTGTACGTTTGCCGAAGGGCAAGGAAACAACCCTGGCAGTTATGGTTGCAGCGTGAGCGAGACGGGCACTGCCGTTGTCTTGAATGTCACCAGCTACAACTACAAGTCTTCAACTGAAACGAAAGGAACCGGCCGCGCGCTGACCTGCACCCTGGCTGACGGTACGTCGCCAGTGACCTACATCACCACCAACGCGAACAACCCGAAGCTGTTCACTTGCTATAACTACACGGTAACTGGAGCAAGTTCTTCAGGATCGGGGGTGGCAACCCTGGGTAGTGTGGTCGATGACACGTTGCTGGGTGAGAGCACCAGTGTCAATTTCAGCCTAGTGAATGACGGAGATGTCTTGACGTTGGACTTCGCGGCTGGCACGACTTCCTACGGGTATACCTGCACGTATTCGGGCTCGACGTATACGATTCAGTCGGCCAATTGCCCTTGACGACATCCAGCGAGTCATAGCCTCCGAGGCTTGGAGTGCTGAACAAGGTGACAAAGGCCCGCAGCAATGCGGGCCTTCATTTTTTGGCGAGTCGACCTAGGCGAAAACGACAAAGGCCGGCATCGCTGCCGGCCTTTGTGCGTGAAATCCATGGCGCCCGAAGTTGGACTCGAACCAACGACCCCCTGATTAACAGTCAAGTGCTCTAACCGGCTGAGCTATTCGGGCGGGGACGCGAATTTTCGGCTATCGGGCCCGGCGCGTCAACCGCAATGCTTGATTGTGTGTGGGAGCGGCTTTAGCCGCGATGGCTGAGGCGCGGCGGAGAATCGCGGCTGAAGCCGCTCCTACAAGGGTGTGGTTGGGCTATTGGGGGCAGGTTGCGGCGATGCCGGTGGCGCTGGGCGGGCCGTCGCGCAGGCGGCCGACGTTGCTCATGATCAGCGCCCGGGCGCGGCTTGGGCCGCGGCCGTCGCAGAGGGTAAAGGTCACGTTGCTGCCGGCATTGCCGCCATTGCCCTGGAAGACGATTCGGGTGCGGCCGACAGTGCTGCGCAGATGCACCTTGCCTGCCAGCGGCGGTTGAACGCGGACGACCCGCTCGCCGCCTTCCAGATCCCGGCTTCCGTTGTTGTCCAGGAACACCAGCCAACCGCCGCTCCAGTCCGGTGAATCCAGGCAGGTGGCGCCGTCGCTGCTCGGGCAGAGCACGCCGCGGGTCCCGGTAATGGCGGCGCGGCCGGAGGCGGCCGTGAGGCTGGCCAGCAGGCTCGCCCGAGCCTG